>Ga0247808_10000617_pt1 | contig 17027 bp, 16 predicted proteins | sample UWRJL089202R1_FD_179914 | JGI IMG/M metagenome (GOLD analysis project Ga0247808, IMG submission 179914) | Plant litter microbial communities from Arlington Agricultural Research Station in Wisconsin, United States - UWRJ-L089-202R-1 | ecosystem: Environmental > Terrestrial > Plant litter >... | reverse complement strand
ATTGTCCCACATCATGATGTCGCCTTCGTCCCATTGCTGAACGAAGACTTCCTGCGCCTTGGTCGTGTGCTCCCAAAGCTGCAGCAGCAGGTCATCGCTTTCGTCGCGCGGCGTACCGACGATCCAGGCGCCTTCCGTGGTGCCGCCGAGATAGAGTGCCTTGCGGCCGGTTTCGCCATGGGTGCGCACCAGCGGATGGACGATGCCGCTCCATTCACGAAAGTCCTGGCTCGCCGGCCGGCTTTTCCCGAGCCGCACCGTGCCGGTCTTGTCGATCACGTTCTGGAAAAAAATCTGCCGGCCATCGACCTCCGCCTTCAGTGCGGCGGGCAGTGTTTCATAGGCGCCATAGGTCGACAGGAAATAGGTATCGCCGCCGGAGGGCGGGACCGTGACCGCGCGCAGGATGGCGCCGGCGGGCGGCCGCTCGTAGAACCAGGTGTCGGTGTGCCAGGTCGCCTCGCTGTTGCCCATCGCACCACTCGGCTTGCCATCCTTCATGGCATTGCTGATGACCAGGATTTCCGGATGGACAGGATGACCGCCCTCCTGCTTTTGCTTGGGATGGATCACGAACTGCCCGAAATGGCGGGAAAATTCCACCTGCTTGGCATCGCTGATGTTGGCCTGCTTAAACCGCAGCACGCCGTATTGCAGCCAGAAGCGCCTGAGCTCAACAATGTCGCGATCGTCATAGGCATTGAAGTCGAAGCCCTCGATATCGGCGCAGACATTGCTCTTGTTCTGTACCGCGCGCAGTCTTTCCTTGGTCAGCATATTCATCTCCTCACTCGCCTTCCTTTTGAGGCTGTGCCCATCCTAGAACCGCGCTTCGCATGCTTTCCAATAGGTTTCACTGTTCGTCGATAGGCGCAGCTTATCGCTGGCGGTCAGTCGGCCAGCACCTGCACATCGCGCGGATCGATTGCCAGTGTCACCGCGCTGCCTATTGCCGGCAGCAGGGACGCAGGACTCGACCGGACCAGCACGGTGAGAGCAACGGCCGATGCGACGTCAACCAGGAGTTCGACATGAGCGCCCAGTTGGACGAAGCGTCGAACGGTGCCGTCGAGCCGGTTCTGTCGGCAACCGTCGGGACTTGTCCCGCTGTGGAGAGATATATTTTCCGGTCGGATGCAGCAGGATCGAACAGGGGCGGCCGCATCGCTGCCGGAACTGTGCAGCACGATTTGTGTCCCGGCGATCGACAGATCGAGGCCGCCCGACCCCGCCGAATGGCTGCCGACGGACAGAATATTGGAACGTCCGATAAAATCGGCGACGAAGCGGGTTCTGGGGTTCCGATAGATCGATATCGGGTCCCCCTGCTGGGCGATGTCGCCCTGCCACATCACCACGATACGGTCGGACATCGCCATCGCCTCCTCCTGATCATGCGTGACATAGACGAAGGTCATGCCAAGTTCGCGGTGCAGCTCCTTTAATTCGACGCGCATGGCCTCGCGCAGCTTGAGATCCAGATTGGACAGAGGCTCATCGAGCAGCAGCACCGATGGCTGCGGCGCGATCGCGCGTGCTAGCGCCACCCGCTGCTGCTGGCCACCGGACAGCGCTTTGGGATAGCGATCGCCAAATCCGTCCAGATGGACGCTGCGCAATGAGCTTTCGACCGCCCGGTGAATCTCTTCCCGGGGCGTGCCGCGCATGCGCAGGCCGAAGCCGACATTCTCCGCCACGGTCATATGCGGAAACAGGGCATAGTTCTGGAAGACCAGGCCGAGATTGCGCCGTTCCGGCGGCACTCCCCTCTGGCTCTTGCCGCGAACGCGGATCTCTCCGGAGCTCGGGGCATGGAAGCCGGCAATCATGTTCAGTGTCGTGGTCTTGCCACAGCCCGACGGACCGAGAAGGCTGACGAATTGCCCACGCGGAATTTGGAGGTCGAGATCCCTCACCACGTTGACACTGCCGAAGGACTTGCTGACCGAGACGAGTTCGATGTCCATAGTATTCATTTGCTTCCACCATGCAGTTGCGCCGAGAAGCCGCCGATCCGCTCGAACAGGAAAATGACCATCAGGATGAAGACCATCGATGTGACGTTGACGGCCGCCATCACCGGATCGAGGCTGTATTCGAGGTGATTGATCACCGCGATCGGCAGGGTGGTGTCGCCGGGGCGAACCAGGAAGACCGACAAGGGGATGTTGTTGAACGAGATGATGAAGGCAAAGGTCATCCCGGACAGCACACCCGGCTTGATCATCGGCAGCACGATATGCTGCAGTCTCTGGCGTTGGGTTGCACCGAGGCTCTGAGCCGCCCGATCGAGACTGCTATCGAAATTGGCCAGTGCCGTCGCGGCCATTCGGGTGACAAAGGGCAGGGCCAGCACCACATGCGCAGCGATCAGCGCCGGGGTGCCAAGCAGGTTCTGCAGACCGACGATCGACAGGAACAGCACGATCGCCACGCCCTTGACGATTTGCGGGACCGACAGCGGCGACAGGATGGCCCCCATGATCGCGCTGGCACCCGGGATCTTTTGATAGACGAGGGCATAGGCGGCCAGAATGCCCAGTACACCGCTGATGGCCGCGACAGCCAGGGCGACGCGCACACTCAGCCAGAAGGGGGAGATCCATTTGTCGGTGACGAGTGCGCCATACCACTTGAACGTCCACTCCGACGGCCAGAATGTTACCGTCGATGCCGGACTGAGCGACGCCGCCAGGACAACGGCGATCGGCAGTACGATGAAAGCTAGCACCAGCCCGATTGCCAGCCAGAACAGACATGGGAGAAGCTTGGTCATACAAGCTCTCCTGTTCCGGTGCTTCGTCGCTGATTGCGACATGTCTCATAGCTCAGGCCGAGACACGAGATCGCCAGCATCATCAGAAGCAGTGCGATCGCGAGCACGGCGGCAAATGGCCAGTCAATGTAGAAGAGCACCTGCTCGTATATCATCGTGGCGAGCACTTTGAATCGGGCACCCCCCAGCAGCGCCGGCGTCGCATAGGCGCTGGCCGCCATGGTGAAGGCGATCAGAAGCGAGCTGACAATGCCGGGCACCGACAGTGGAAGCACAATATGGCGCATGACTGACAGTCTCGACGCACCAAGCATCTGAGCCGCCCGTTCCAGGCTGGGATCGATCCCCTGGATGCTGGTGGTCAGCGACAGGATGCCGAACGGCAAAACAACATGCGTCAGCCCAACCACGACCGCAAACAGGTTTTTCGACAGGGGCAGGGGAGAGGCAACCAGTCCCAGATGGATCAGAGCGTCATTGATGAAACCGCGGTCTTCCAAGATGATCAGCCAGCCATAGGTCCGCAGCACGACACCGGCCAGTTCGGGCGCCAGAGCCAGCGCAAACACCACTGCGCGCCAGCGCGACCGGGACCGCGCCAGGAAATAGGCGACGGGATAGCCAAGCACAGTGACGCTGATCGCCACCAGCAGCGACATCACGGCAGTGCGAACCAGGCCAGCGAGAGACAGGCCATCGGTGAAAAAGCGCTGGTACTGAAACAGGGTCGGCGCGAGACTTTGGCCACTGGTAAAACTCATCCCGATCATCACGCCCATCGGTAAAGCGAAGAAGCAGGTCAGAACGAGACAGGAAGGCGCCAGAACGATGTAACCGCTGTTGTCAAAAACGCGTCGCCGTGTAGTTGCCGGCGCGGCAAGTGCAATGGTAGACATGCCGCCCCCTCACTTGCCGTTGGCCACGACGTCACGTTCCCAGCGCTCGCCCCAGGCGCCGAGCTTGTCGGCGACGCGCGCAAGGTCGGGCAGTTTCAGACCGGCGAGGTCTTCCGTCCGGGTGATCTGGCGACTGCGGACAGCGTCAGGGATATCGATGTCGGGCCGGGCACTACCGACGCTGTAACCGGTGACCCAGGCTTCCTGGCTGGATTTTTCGAGAAAGAAGTCGATGAAGGCCTTGGCTGCCGGCTTGTTGTCGGCGCCGACGGGAATGTTCAGCGTGGCAATCAGCGGAATGGTCCCCTCCGTCGGTCGGACATAGTCGACCGGAACGCCTTCATCGACCAGCAGCTGCGCCCGTCCGTTCCAGAATGGCATCGCCCAGACGGTGCCATCCTTGATGTAGCTTTCGAGGATCGCAGACGATTGCTCGAACCCGATCGACTGGCGGGCAAGGTCGGTCATTCCAGCAAAGCCCGGATCGATATCGTCGATCAGGTCGCCGCCGCGGGTCACGGACATCATCTCGAGCAGGAAGGTCGCCATGATGTTCTGGAATGTCGGAAGGATGATCTTTCCCTTGAGTTCCGGCGCCAACAGCGCCGACCAGGAGGTGGGAGCAACTGCCAACTTGTCGATGCGATAGAGCAGTGCCATGTACTGGACCTCGTGCACCGCCCCGCATGGCCCGGCCACGGCAGCAAGGCTTGACGCCAGTTTGCCGAGGTTCGGAATACCGGCGACATCAAGCCTTTCTAAGAGGCCTTCACGGCAGCCTTGCAGCGATTGGGACGCGGTCATGACCACGACGTCGAAGCCGGGGCGTCCCTTGGAAGCCTTGATCTTGGCATAGTCTTGGGAGGCCGACCCGACCGCGTCATAGACGATATCGATCCCGGTCTTCTTCTCGAACGGCTCGATGATCCGTTCCTCGATTATCGCTTCATAAGGTCCACCGTAACTGTTGACGACCAGAGTTTCGGCAAGTGCCATTTCAGGCACCGCGCTGGCCAGCAGCATCGAACACATGTGCAGATAGGGTCTGAAGTACATAGCGAATTCTCCCGGTTTGTTGTTCCCGGGCGGATGGTGAGGGGCCGGACCTGGCAGGTCCAATAGGATTTGAGGATGGACGATAAGCAAAAACGATTGTTGTCAAAAAAATTCGTGCAAAACTATGGAGACGCCCAGGCGGGCGCCGGCAGACAATTGGGTACGCGAGCAAGACTGATGGATACCAAGCGGCGCCGTTAAGCTCAAACAGTCCTCCTGTTCAAGTTAACTGTATCCCTCCGCTTGCACTGTGAGCTGTGAGGCTAACTCATCTTGCCCGCACGGGTGGAGATTGGCGAACAAGTCCCCGGGTCGAGCATACTGACTGACCGCCTACGGTCGCACCCTGTCGTAGCTAAATGTTCCAAATTATGGCCACGAAATTTCTTTGTGACCAAAAAAACGAACAATATTTGACCTCGCGCTCTGTCCATGACAAATTGTACAAAAATGTGGACGTGAAAACACTTCACGTCCATCTGACTGAGCAAACGGAGGAAGATTGCCCCGCACGAGAAGCTATTCAAGAGTGACGCGCCAGGCACTCACCATGCTTGGAAAGCTGATCCGCATCGGCAGGGCCGAGCGCGGCTTAACGGCGCAGGAACTGGCCGACCGCGCGGGTATCAGCCGCACGACCCTATCCAGTATCGAGAAAGGCGCGCCAGGCGCCGAGATCGGCGTCGTTTTCGAAGTCGCCTCACTCGTCGGAGTGCGTCTGTTCGACTATGACGAACGCACCCTGCAAATAAACAACTCCCGCCTCGACGAAAAGCTGACCCTGCTGCCCAAGAGCGTCCGCCACGCCGTGAAGGAGGTCAATGATGACTTCTAAGGCGGATGCGACAGAAGCCTTTGTCTGGATTTGGCTACCCAAGGCAACGGAACCAGTGATCGCAGGCCGCCTCGACCAGGATGGCGACCGCCTGTTCTTTACCTATGGCACTAGCTACCGCAGCCGAAGGGACGCCATTCCTGTCTACGAGCCGGAACTTCCCCTTCAGCAAGGCGCGATTGCGCCCATCAACGGCTTGCAGATGGCCAGCTGCATCCGCGACGGCTCGCCGGATGCCTGGGGCCGCCGCGTGATGATCAACCGGCTGACGGGTAGGAAGCCTGACACTGACAGCGTGCCGGAGATCAGCGAGCTTACCTACCTGCTCCAGTCAGGCTCCGACCGGACGGGCGCTCTCGATTTTCAGCCATCGGCAACAGAATATGTCCCCCGCCGAGCCGCGCAGGCATCGCTCGACGAACTCATGGAAGCGGCCGCTCTGGTTGAAAAAGGCATCCCTCTGACGCCAGTGCTCGACCAGGCTCTCACTCACGGCACCTCGATCGGAGGCGCGCGCCCCAAGGCGCTTATCAACGACGATACAAACAAGTTCATCGCGAAATTCTCGGCGAGCAACGACACCTACAGCGTCGTGAAGGCTGAATTCATCGCAATGAAGCTGGCGAGCGCCAGCGGGCTCGACGTGGCATCCGTCTCGCTCACCCATGCCGCGCACAAGGACGTGCTGCTAATCGAGCGTTTTGACCGCAGGCACACCAAGGACGGTTGGACGCGGCAGGCAATGGTCTCGGCGCTGACGATACTTGGCCTTGATGAGATGATGGCCCGCTATGCGTCTTATGAGGATCTGGCAGAGCTGATCCGCCATCGCTTCACGTCCCCCAAGGATACGCTCAAGGAGCTCTACGGACGGATTTGCTTCAACGTGCTGTGCGGCAACACCGACGACCATGCCCGCAACCATGCGGCGTTTTGGGACGGCAAGATGATGACGCTGACGCCAGCCTATGACATCTGCCCGCAAAGCCGCACGGGCACTGAAGCAACACAGGCCATGCTGATCAAGGGCGAAGGCCGCGCGAGCACGCTGGCGACCTGCCTTGCGGCCGCGCCCGACTATCACCTGAAGGAGGCAGAAGCTGCCGCGCTGATTGAACAGCAGATCACGACCATCGCCGAACAATGGCAAGCCGTCTGTGAGGAAGCAGAACTGACCCCTGTTGACAGCAGGTTTTTCGCCGGACGTCAGTTTCTCAATCGCTACGCCTTGGAGGGCCTCGGCGGCCACCAGGCACTGCATGATGCGTTTGGTGCCGCACGAAAGGCGCTAATCGCCAGCGGAAACATTTAAAAATAGGCACGCTGCAGCTTTTCAAGAGCCGGCATGACATTAGCGCAAGCGCACCTTGCGGCAGCTGACCTCAAAAAGGCCTCGATCAATTATGCAGGTTTTACGGAGTCGCTCAGGCTTGCGGAAGACGCGATGAAGACGGCCCGTGATCTGTACAACATAGAGATTGGTCTTGCTGCCTTGGATACTATAGTGCAGCACTCATTGAATGAGACCGACTGGAACGACATCGTCGACCCATCGTCGTCAGCGTGATCCAACGACGACTTGGCTATATAAGCCTTCAGCGGCTCCGTCTGAATCTATACGTATTATTGCCGGGCGCCAGCACTTTCCGTAGTTTTGCATGGGGAGAGCGGGATGGACAGCAACAAGATCGAATTCGAGAACACCCTCTTAAAATCTTTGGGCCCGCGAGATTTGATTGAGATCAGGAAAGCCTTGGAGCCTGTTCGCCTTGATCGGACGAAATTTATCGAGAGAGCAGGCGCGCCTGCGTCGTATCTTTATTTCATCGAGAATGGCGTCGCTTCGACCGTCGCCCGGATGGGCAAACGCGAAATCGAAATCGCGATCACAGGCAGGGAAGGGGTAACCGGAACGGCCCTCATCCTTGGCGCCGACATCTCGCCGCATGACTGCTACATGCAGGTCGCGGGTTCAGGTTATCGTCTCTCCGTCGACAATCTTCGCAGGCTGATGGCCGAAAGTCAGACACTGACAGCGACCTTGCTGCGCTACGTCAATGCCTTTCTCATTCAAGTCGAATGGAACGCCCATGCAAACGGTATCGTCAATCTGCAACATCGCCTGGCGCGATGGCTGCTGATGATCCACGACCGAACGCATGGCAATACGCTCGACATTACCCATGAGTTTCTTTCGATTATGCTGTCAGCCAGGCGGCCTGGGGTCACGGTTGGTTTGCAAATCTTTGAGGGAGAAGGACTCATCCGGGCGACGCGCGGAGCAATCACCATACTTGATCGTCAGGGCCTCATTGAAGCGTCCGACGGGTCCTACGGACGGGCAGAGCTCGAATATCGCCGTTTGATCGGTCCAGGCCGTTTGTCCGACGACCACTTGAAGGACGCTACTGAATGATGGCATCTTTGAACGCGACCGTCAGTAACAGCTCGCCCTGATCGTTACAGATCTCAATCGCCCTGTTGGAAATATCATGCCCCTCCAGAATGGCCGTGCTCATCATCGCGCGGGCATCCAAGATCGCTTCCTCCCGCGCGCTCGCCAATGACAGGAGATCGGTGCCTTCGATATCGAAGATAGTCGCGGGTGTGTTCATGATGTTGAAATGGAATGTGGGCATACGCAAGGCCCTCCTACGGATCGAATGCAAAGATAACGCTAATGTTCCATTTTGTACAAACTATTTGGCGCGCGCGCATGACTTTCGTTGGTGGCTCCCGTTATATCGCCAACATCTCGGTCTGAGGACAGGCATCACAACCGCGCACGTGGCTTTGTCGACCTGACGGAGCAACAGAGGAACAGTTAGGGTTGCCGCTGCGCCGACCTGCCCGAAAATGTTCGAATGAGAACTAAGCCTTGATTTTAGCCCGCGAAAAACTCTGAATACTGTAGGCTTGCCCTGCGGCGGATAACACGCTTTTGCTCCATTAAAGGCCAGGCCGCCTATCGCGTCCTCTTCAACATAGTAGCAAAGGTTGCCGTCCTTGAGGATGACTGCAATGCCTTCGCTTCCGATCAAGGCGCGCCCCGTCACGCGAATGGTCTCGGCGACCTCGTCAGTGCTCCGGGCGCGTGCGATGCGCGCGATCGCCTGCGTCAGGCTGGCCAGTGGGGCCAAATGCTTGGAGTCACGGTTTTTTTGCCGTCATATCTTCATTCATCATGAGCTTCAAAGCCCGCTCCGCCAACGCTTTCTTCAGTTGATCGAGCAGCCCGTTGCTCTCAAATGCCGTCTTCGCGTCCGAACCCGCCAGAAGCTGGTCCAAGATGCTATTTGGGATAATCGGCTCTTTTCGTCGTGCCATGGGTGATCTCCTTTGCACCCATTATGCACGCCCGTACACGAAATTCCTGACACTCCCGCTTCGTGGCCGCAGCGGCCTGACTGCCGCGGCTCCGTTGTCTGGACACTAGCCAGTTGTCATGCCGTAGCAATAGCCGCTGGGAACTTAGCTCGACTACAACTGCGACTCCAGCGGAAGCCAGCCCATGGCCCAAGCGGTCATCCGACGAATTGTACTTGCGTCGGGGTCGCGCTGGGTCGTCACAAGATTGCCTTGGTGCGCGCCTGTCCAGCTAAGCCCCTTTCCCTCGTCAATCGAAACGGCATAGCTCATGCTCGGCGATATTTCCTCAGCGAATGTCGCGTTCATTTTTGTGACAAGCGCCGGGGACCGAAATGAAATGCCCATTTCCGTGTTGAGCGATACGGAACGAGGGTCCAGATTCAAAGACCCTATAAAGCCGATCTCGCCATCCCGCGTAAAGGCCTTGGTATGCAGGCTGGCCTGCCCGGAACCGCGCAGGCTAAACTTCCCCTGCTCACAGGTCGGCCTGAGTTCGAACAGCCTTACCCCGCCCGAAATCAGTGGTTTCCGGTATCGAGCATAGCCACCATGCACGGCTGCGACATCGGTGGCGGCCAGCGAGTTTGTCAGAACGGAAACCTGCGTGCCGTCACGCACCAGTTTCGTCAGGGACGCAGCGCCCTTGTCGCCAGGGATGAAGTAGGGCGACGTAATCTTCAGATCAGACCTGGCCCCAGTCATGACTGGCAGCAAAATGTCCATCAGTGTGTTCTGTCCGCGCCGAAGACGACCCGCAGCCTTTTCTGGCGGATCGGCATGAACTTGGACGTCTGAGGGCCACAGCAGGTCGGTGTTATTTAGCAGCTCTTCGATCGAGCCCTCGAGACGGACTTTTTCCAAATAGGGCTTGGCCGCTTCGGAGCCGGCAAGATCTTCCAACACGACCCGCAAGCGGTTCAACTTATTGGGGCGAGCGGCCAGCAGGGCGCGTACAGGCAAAGCCACCTCGCTGTTCCAATATTCATCGAAGATCGTTCCGGTGGCCGTCGCCATTTGCCCGACCCCTACCAGGTCGAAGTCGCGAAAATTGGCCTGCTCTGCCGCGTCGAAATAGGCGTCGCCGATGTTGCGGCCGCCGACAATTGCAATCCGGCCATCCGTGATCCACGCCTTGTTGTGCATGCGTCGATTGACGCTGCGAAACCGGAGCAGCATTTCCAGGCCGCGATGGACAAAGTTTTCGCGCGCCTTTGTTGGGTTGAACAGACGCAGCTCGATGTTGGGATGACAGTCGATTGCATGAAAGGCCCGATCCGGGATTGAGACACCGACATCGTCCAGCAGCAGCCTGACGCGTACCCCTCTGTCAGCGGCCGCAATCACCTCATGCATGATTAGCTTTCCCGTAAGGTCCGCGTTCCACATATAGTACATCAGGTCGAGGCTTCGTTCTGCTGCCCTTGCGTTCAACACCCTTGCGGCAAAGGCGCTGAGATTGGACGTGATCAGCATCAAGCCACTGTCCTGCTGCCGATCTGCCAGTAGGGAGACCGCATGCCTGTCCAGGGCGGTGGCATCTTGGGAAGTTGGAAGCGTGGCAGACACTTTTTTAAAAACAGATCCTGCAAACTTCGCATATCCGCTGGCGGCAGAAATCGCGCCGATGACGAACAACACCGCGACGGCGACACCCAAAGCCACGATACTCATTTGCACTCCAGTCAGGAACGTCAGGATTGAACCGAATCGTCTTCTTTTTCGGCATGGCGTTCGGACAAGAAATTGCCGAGGCCCTTCAAGGCATCGATATTGTCGCAGAACGTATTGATCGCGACCAGAAGCGGGACCGCTACCAGCAAGCCTACCGCAGACCAGAGCCAAGCCCAAAAAGACACGGCAATGAAGACGACGACCGTATTCAGGCGAAGACTACGGCCGACGAAATATGGGGTGACAATTTGGCCTTCGATAGAGGACAAAACCAGATAGATCCCACCAACGGTCGCGGAAGATCCGATGCCGTCGAAAGTCAGCAGAGCCACCCCTGTGACGATAATGATGCCAGCCATCGCGCCAAGATAGGGGACGTAGGTCAGGACAAAGGCCATTACCCCGAACACCACAGGACTGGGCATTCCTGCAAGCCACATGGAAAGTGCCACAGCCACGCCCAGGCTTGCGTTGATCACTGTGATTGTCAGCAGGTATCTGGAAAGCTTTTGCTCAATCTCATGAGCAATCCGCATTGCCTGTTTCTTGTCCTTGAAAGTCGGAAGAACGTGAACGAGCTTCTCGTAGAACATGTCTCCCGAAGCAAGGAGGAAAAGCAGCAGGATCAGCGTGAACATGAACTGGGCGAGCACGGCGGGCGCAACGAGTGCGGCACTGGTCATAAAGCCGTTGTCGTGCAGTTCCACCTGTTGGAGCGGTGTCGCACCGCTAGCTGTGATCTGCTTTAGCTTGTCGGTGGCCTCAAAAATCTTGCTGATCGTCTGTGAAACACCGCTCAGTTTCGACTGGAGCGTATGCTGGATGGCGGGTCCGTTCTCCATCCAGCTACTGATCGGCAGAGCTATGGCTCCTACGACTGCGATTGTAGCGGCCAGCAGACCCAGGACTATTATCAGAGAGGTGAGCGCGGACGGGATCCCACGACGGTCGAAAAACTTCCTGATTGGTCCGAAGACCATAGAAAGCAGAAAGGCCAGCACGACTGGCACAAGGAAGTCCTTGGCATATGCGAGCGTAAAAACGGACGCATACAGAAACAGGCCAATCCCAACCCATTTCGGTATCGCGGCGGGTGAAAATCGAAGCAGCGGTTCTGGAGGCGATGCGGTCGTTGACGTCGGGGTAGTCGTTTCGGGGGCAGCCATGGGATCTCCGAAGGACCGGATCGTCTCTGGTCCGTTGTTGGGAGCGTAGACGCGAAAAAGGCGGAAACATTTGTCTCCGCCTTCACCGATAGAGTGCCGCTCGCTTTACAGCTTCTTGTTCGCGTAGTCCGAGGTCGCGTCGGCGCCCTTCTTGACTGCGTCCTTTGCATCGCCGACGGCCTGCTGGCCTTCGCCCTTGATTTCCTGGATCTTGCCTTCGGCCTGCATTTTGTCGCTGCCGACAACCTTGCCGACGCCCTGCTTGACGTTGCCGACAGCTTCGTTGGTCAGTCCAGAATCCTTGTCGCTTGTGCTACCCATCGCGCTATCTCCTTGATTACATACGGTCCGCTAACGGACTAGGTGTTTTTTAGTTCCTGAACCGGTCGAACTTAGAACGAGATGAACGCTTCTCGAGGCAGGAACGCTCGTATTGAGCAGCAGCCGTGCCCAATGATGCGAACCACTACAGGCCTCGATCGCGACCAAAGTTGGCGGGCAGATCGTGAAGAAGTCGATCATGTCCTTGCATCACATTTTCTTACGCAAGACCGGCGTCTCTAGGGATTTGCCAACAAGTCAGCGCAACATATGCTGGATGCTGTAGGATTTGTTTTTGTGACAGATTGACGAGCAAATGGTGACGATGATGTACGCGAGAGTGGCGGAAAGGCGATGAAGGAACGAAATTTCGACGCAGACGCTAGGCAGGACTATCGAGCCCGCATCGACTACGGAGAGCTGAGCACAGCTGTTGGCTATCGCATGCGCCGTGCCCGGGGCAGCCTGCTGGCAGATCTTAATGAGCGTCTTTCGCTCCGAGATATGCGGCCAACGGATTTTTCGGTGTTGACCATCATTGCCAACAATCCCGGCTTGAAGCAGAGCGAGGTGGCGGAGGCGCTCGGTATCCAGCGAGCCAATTTTGTCGGCGTCATCAAAGCGCTGGAAAAAAGTGGTTTCGCCGAACGGCGTAAGTCCGACGCCGACCGCCGTGTCCAGTCGCTACACATCACGTCATCGGGAATCACACATCTGGCTGAGGTTGCGACCATCTGTCAGCAACACGAGCGCTACGTCGTCGACCAGCTTGGCGGCGCCGAGGCTCGCGACCAGCTGATCGCGCTGCTGTCGCGGCTGAACCCGTGAGGCCGGTCTGGAACCGCATCCACGGGTCCTCCTGTGTGACCGCCGATGCGCGAGGCAGTATTGCGACTATCGGCAGCGGCGAGGCATCGGAATCGGAATAGGCACGAGCTTCATGGCGCCTGAGCCAAGCTTGGGAAATACGTTCCAGTCATGTCGGATTTCGCCGTGCTGCGGCACAACTCATAACATCTCGTCCCGAGGCCCGCCGCAGCATGCCGCTGTTCGTGCTGGAAGTAGATTTCGACAACGAGGATGTCGACGCGGGACGGAACTCCTCATGATGCTGAGAGTTTTTTGTCATTGACAAAACACACGGGAAATCACGAGGCCGACATGTCGATAATGGTCAATGGCTCTTCAGCCGAATTGCCGCGGGATCCGCGCGTATCGCTCCTCGATTTTTTGCGCGAGGAACTGCATCTGGCGGGTACTAAAAAGGGCTGTAACCAAGGTGCATGTGGAGCCTGCACGATTCTGGTCGATGGCGAAAGAATTCTATCCTGTCTAGCCCTCGCCGTCCAATATGACGGTCGATCGGTCACAACAATCGAAGGTCTGGCAGGGGAAGGCGCACTTCACCCTTTGCAGCAAGCCTTCATCGACCACGATGGCTTCCAGTGTGGCTATTGTACGCCAGGTCAAATCTGTTCCGCCATCGGTATGGCTGCGGAAGCAAAGCGCGGTGTACCTAGCCATGTCAGTGCCGACCTTTCCGCTGAAGTTAAGCTTTCGCGCGAGGAGTTGCAGGAGCGCATGAGCGGCAACCTCTGTCGCTGCGGCGCGCATAACGGGATCATTGACGCGATCCGCGAGACTGTAGCCGCGGAGATGGCAACATGAACCCGTTCGAGTATGTGCGCGCGAGTGATGCTGCTGATGCTGTACGGCTGGGGCAGACCCCCGCAACCGCCTATCTGGGCGGCGGCACAAACCTCGTCGACTTGATGCGCGAAACGGTGGCCCGGCCCGATACCTTGGTCGATGTGACTGGACTGTCCACGGTAATCGAGGAAACGGCGAGCGGAACGCTGATGATTGGCAGCGCGGTCCGCAATACCGCACTGGCCGAGCATCCCACGGTCCGCAGCCGATATCCGGTGTTATCGCGTGCAATCCTTGCAGGCGCTTCTGCGCAAATCAGGAACATGGCGACGGTGGGCGGCAACCTCCTTCAGCGAACACGCTGTACCTATTTCTATGACACTGACGGATCCAGATGTAACAAGAGGAAGCCGGGCTCGGGGTGCGACGCGATTGAGGGGTTTACTCGCATCCACGCCATCTTCGGGGCATCTTCTGCGTGCGTCGCGACACACCCATCAGATATGTGCGTCGCACTTGCTGCGCTTGATGCAACTGTCCACGTGCAAAGCAATGTGGGTGAGCGATCCATTTCCTTTAGCGATTTGCACCGGCTGCCGGGTGATCATCCCGAATTGGACACGACCCTCAAGCCGGGCGAACTCATTCGTGCGATAGAGCTGCCATCCTTGTCGTCGTCGGCTCGCTCGACCTATCGCAAGGTGCGCGACCGGGCGAGCTATGCCTTCGCGCTGGTGTCGGTGGCTGCCGTACTCGAGCTGGAGAACGGCGGCATCAAGGACGTGCGCATCGCCTTGGGCGGTGTCGCACACAAGCCATGGCGCGCAGCCAGGGCCGAGGCGGCACTGCGGGGTGGACCTGCGACAGAACAGGCCTTTCGCAATGCAGCGATTGCAGAGCTAGCAGATGCAAACCCGCTCAGAGATAATGGCTTCAAGCTTGAACTTGTCACCCGTACCCTCGTCGCCGTGCTCGGCGATCTGGCTGGAGCAGCAGCATGAGTATTGTCGATACTGTCAAGGGCGTGGCGCAGGCCGCCATACAGGGTGCAATGTCGAAACTGGTGCCGCTTGCGCCCGATAGCTGGATTCCGGGCGGTGTCCCAGATCCTCTGATCCGGCAGCAGCATGGGCTGATCGGCAAGCCGATATCACGGCTCGACGGCGTGCTGAAGGTAAAGGGCGCCGCCCGGTTCGCGGCCGAGTTTCCGCTCGAAAAAATGGCCTACGCGGCGCTTGCCTATGCCACGATCCCACGCGGGCGGATTGCGACACTCGACACATCGGTTGCAGAAGCCGCACCTGGTGTTGTGGCGGTCATGACGCACCAAAACGCTCCAAGAATGAACCCACCCGCAGTGTTTGGCACTTCGCCCACCGCTGCTGGCCCCGCCGACCTGCCGATCATGCAGGACGATCGCATCCACTGGAACGGTCAGCCAATCGCAGTGGTGCTCGCCGAAACCCAGGAGCAGGCCGACCATGCCAAGTCGCTGATTGTTGCGACCTACGATATCGAGCCCTCAACCACGACCCTTGCCAAGGCAAAGGCTGCAGGCGCCCACCCCGCGCTGTTCATGGGGCAGCCGTTGCTTACCGAGATTGGCGACGCTGAGGCGATGTTGAAGGAGTCGCTGCACAAGGTTGACAACATTTACCGTACGCCGCGGCACAACCACAATGCGATCGAATTGCACGGCGCCACCATCGCATGGGTCGACGGTGACCTGATCATTCACGATGCCAGCCAACTCGTCACCATGGAGGCGGTGACGATCGCCGACGTGTTCGATTTGAAGCCCGAGCAGGTCCACGTCACCTCGCCTTATGTTGGAGGCGGGTTCGGCGGAAAGTGCTTGTGGGATCACCAGATCCTTGGCGCTGCTGTGGCAAAGCTCGCAGGCCGGCCGGTGCGCATCGCTCTGACACGCGAAGGCGTATATCGCGGCGTCGGCGGACGGACACTGACCGAGCAGCGGGTTGCGATCGGCGCGACAGCAGACGGCCATTTCCAAGCAATAATCCACACCGGCATCTCGGCCATGAGCCCACATAACAACATGCCCGAAGCGTTCATCATGGGGACGCGCTCGGGCTATGCCGCCGATAGCTTCAAGCTTTTGGTGGAGACTGTAACGATGAACATGCTCGCCAATACTTTCATGCGCGCCCCAGGCGAGTCAGTCGGGACATTTGCGCTTGAATCGGCGATCGACGAGCTAGCGTCCGAGCTCGAGATTGATCCGATCGACCTGCGCATTCGCAACGAACCCGACAAGGATCCAACCTCAGGCCTGCCTTTTTCCTCGCGTGACATCGTCAAAGCATGGCGGTCGGGCGCCGAACGTTTCGGATGGGACCAGCGCAGCAAGACGCCTGCGACGAGGCGCGAGGGCGAATGGATGATCGGAATGGGCTGCGCAACGGCAACCTATCCCTACAACCGGATGGCGGGTGCGGCCGCGCGGATCACGCTTTGCCGAGATGGCCCAAACGGGATCGTGGCGATCGTCGAAGTCGCGGCACACGAGATGGGGATGGGCACCGCGACTACGACGGCAATCGTAGCCGCTGAACGCCTCGGCCTGCAGATGGATGCTGTCGAGATCCGCTACGGCGATTCGATTATTCCCGGTTCGATTCTGGCAGGTGGATCGCAACAGACCGCTGCGATCGGCGGCGCGGTGATCGCCGCTCATAATGCACTCGTCGCCAAACTGCTCAAGCTGGCGGGCAACGACTCGCCGCTCGCGGGCTTGTCACCCGATGAGGTCGGTAGTGAAGATGGCGGCCTTACCAAGTTGGATGACCCTGGCCGGCGGGAGACCTACGCCTCAATCCTCAAGCGCGCGCAGGCCGATAGCGTGACCGTATCCGAAAAGGCGTCGCAACCGCTCGAACAGATGCATTGGTCGATGCATTCGCACGGCGCAGTATTTTGTGAGGTGCATGTCAACACGGTCACTGCTGAGACGCGGGTTCGCCGTATTCTAGGATCTTACGACTGCGGTCGAATTCTCAACGCCAAGACTGCGAGAAGCCAGTTTCGCGGCGGGATCATCATGGGTCTAGGCCTTGCGCTGATGGAGGAGACGCAATTTGACGAACGCAACGGGCGGATCATGAATCCAAGCCTGGCCGAATATCACCTGCCCGTGCACATGGATGTGCCAGAAATCGATATTATCTGGACCGACATCGCCGACCCGCACACGCCAATGGGAGCGCACGGCGTCGGCGAGATCGGTATTACCGGCGTCGCTGCGGCAGTAGCGAATGCCATCTACA
>Ga0247808_10000616_pt1 | contig 17060 bp, 20 predicted proteins | sample UWRJL089202R1_FD_179914 | JGI IMG/M metagenome (GOLD analysis project Ga0247808, IMG submission 179914) | Plant litter microbial communities from Arlington Agricultural Research Station in Wisconsin, United States - UWRJ-L089-202R-1 | ecosystem: Environmental > Terrestrial > Plant litter >... | reverse complement strand
CAGCAAGCGGGAGACCCCGGTGAGTTCGACGGCTCGAGCCAGGTTGGCGCCTCCTGCCGCATTGACCCGGTGCTGCGCGTCGCTGTCCGACCCGACGTAGCTTGCGGCGTTTATCACCATGTCGTGGCCGGAGCATGCGCGGCGCAACGAGTCGAGGTCGGCCAGATCCCCCCGTATCGCCTCGTCGCGCCCGGGTATGCCGGGGCTGTTGTGAACGAAGTATGTGACCGGCCAGCCCCTTGCTTCCAAGTCCCTCGCTATCGCTGAGCCGAGGAATCCGCTCGACCCGATGAGCAGGACACGGCGCCCGTCACCGAAGTTGCTCGCAGCTGAGCGCCTGCCCGGGTGGGTGGCCTGAGTTCGATCTTTCTCGCCGTCGTTCACAACGCGCCGCTCTCCGGTCATGTGGATGCCTGCACCGTGAACGCGAGCGACGCTGAGGCTGCGAAACCAAAGAGCTCCGGGCATTCGACGTCAACACTGTTGAGCGTGCCTTCTTCTCCCCTGGCGAACGACTTCGACCTCACAATACGCAGCGCGACATTTTCGACATCGGCCTGAGCGGGTGGAACCGTCGCAGTAAATCTGGCACGCCTCATCCACAGGTTCGACACTGAGCTGCGGTTGAGACCGGGCGCCGCGAAGATCAACGCCTGTGCCATCTGAGATGAGACGACGAGGCAGTCGATGATGGTGGCACTCGGCCAGTAGGCGCCTTCGAGGCCGGCATAGGCGTCGGCACCGCCCGCGCGAACACCGTGTCGCGCGTGCATCACGATGCTGTCCGAGGGGGTGATGCTCTCCAGCGAGACGGGATGCGTCGCGTGCCTGTAGCCGTCCGTGAGCGGCCCGGGGACGATTTTGAACGGAGCACGGGAGTAGGGTTCGCGCGACTGCAGAATCGTTCGGGCCGTCGGCGCGGTCCGTACGCGCAGCACGACTGTCATGGCGGCAATGCGTGATGTGAAGGTGGACTCCATTCCTCCCGGGACCGCCTCGTGGGCCGTGCGGCTGCACTTCACCGGGATGGCGTCGAGAAGGTCCCACGGAACAGCGCCCGCTCTGATGTCGATGTCGGCTATCCACACGTGCGCGATTTCGCTGTCGCCCAAGCCGTCGACGGACCGCAGGTAGGCCTCGGCGGCAGTGACTGCGAGAACGATCGCGTCGATAGTACTCAGATGGGGAAGGCGTAAGGCCCCGTCTCCTCCGGCGGACCAGTCCGCTGGGTATGCGGCGGCACCGAGCGCGGTGACGAGCAATGAGCCATCCGGGCCGCGATGTATTGACAGTTCCTTGACGCGATGACGCACACGTCGATACCCGGATCCGAAATATCGGCCGTTGGACGGGCCGAGTAAAGAATCAAACGCAGACGGGTCGTCAAGCGCCGCAGTAGGAGGCGGGAAGGGGAGGGTGGCAGTCTGCTCGCCACCCGCGGTCGCAGGTTCACCGGACGCCCGGTCGTCCCGATCGTCAACTCCCACCCAGGAATGAGTCGCTCTGGAGAGCTGCGGCATGGGACTCTCCGGGATGTACTCGAGCTGATCAGTCCTGCTGTGACTTCTGCCTGCACGCATGTCGTCTGTCCAATCGCCGTCGTCCGAAAATCTTGAGAGTCGCGTGTGCGACCTGAGGATCAAGCAGCATTACAACCTCAGGGTAAACATACCGAGTAACTTGTTTTTTGTGGCATGGACGCGTGTGCCTTGTTCGAACCGGACGGCGTCGACTGGGCGAAGGTCGATCCGTCTGCGACGGGGGTCTCTCATGCCAGTCGAACTCAGCGCTGCTGGAAGTAGTGGACGAGATGCGTCTCTCGTACTGCTGCGGTGGCGGCTGCAATCGTGAGTATCCAGGCTCCGGCGGCAACGCCGACTGCCCTTGCGCCGGCCAGGCCGGCGGCAAGAGCCGGATCAGGGTTGGACCACGTTGCGACGAACGCAAGAGCGGTGAGAGCGAAGGCGCACGCTGGGACGAGCCAGAACGCGGACTCGGCGAGAGCGATGCGTACAAGATCTGATCGCGCTACTCCGACATGGAGAGCGGAGGCGAGTTCTAAGCGGCGCAGACGCACGCTGACGTAGGCCAGGGTGGCAGCTACCGCAGCGCCGACCGCGGAGAGACCGGCGAGCGGGAGGCTGGCGAAAGCACTACCCGGGTCGAGGGTGCGACCTAGTGAGAGGTTCCATTGTGTGACGTCGCTCACCCCTCCGTCCGAAGCGCTGATCACAGCAGTCCCCATGACTTCGAGGGGATTCTCGGTGGGAGGCCAGAACCGCACCCAGCACGAGTCGAATGGTTCCTGATCCGCAACGACGCCGAGAGCTGCTCCCGCCAGCGTGGAATCCCGGCCATCGTCAGGATGGACGAACGACGCCGAGGCGGTCACCGGCGAACCGCCGTTCGTCGCCAGAAACGTTGTACCCGGCAGGTCGTCGATCCCCAGCGATGCCGCGAGCCGCGCGTCGACGATGATGCCCGCGTCGTAGACCACCGGGTCGGCGCCGAGGAGCACGGGCATTCCGGGGCTCGCATCGAAGTAGGGGGTGGGGAGGTCGGGTAGGAGCGCGAACCTCACCTCCGCTGAAGCTCGAGTAGCGCCGGCCGCCACGACACCTTCCACGCGAGCGAGGTCGTCGCAGGCGGCACTGTCGACATTGCCTGGGGCATCGAGTCGAAACACCGAGGCGCCGGCGTTGCGGAACTCGGCGGCGTCCTGGGCGACACCGACCACACCGCGCGTTGCGACGATTCCCAGTAGAAGCACGAGCGCCATGAACACTGCCATGGAGATGAGTCCGCGGCTTGCTCCGGAACCGAAGTTTCGCGCCGCCTCACGCCAGATCTCACGGGAGCGCATGACCGCCCTCGCTCGCAACGAGGGAACGGCCGGCGCCAACGCCCGCGCGCGGAACTGCAGAGAGCAGGTCGAGGACGCCGGAGCAGGCATCGACAACTCGCGGGTCGTGGGTGGCGACGAAGACGAGCACGCCTTTCTGCTGCAGCGAGCCGAGCGAGTCGCAGACCTCGGCAGCCGATGACGCGTCGAGTTGGGCGGTGGGCTCATCGACTAAGAGAACGTCCGGGCCGCTTGCGAGCGCTCTCGCGAGGAGCATTCGCTGCCGCTCCCCGCCTGAGAGCATTCGATAGGGGCGGTCTTCGACCTTCTGAAGTTTCAGGAGGGCAAGATGCTCCCGGGCGATGGCGCTCGCGTCGGATCGGCTGACCCCCTTCGCGAGGAGAGGGAGGCAGACGTGGTCGATCGCTGTCCGCCCGGGAACACCGAACGGGTTCTGGGGAACGAGCGCGAGACGGTCGACCCCGACGACTTCCAGCACGCCGGATGACGGTTTCAGCCAACCCCCGAGAAGCGCCAGGAACGTGGACTTCCCGGAACCGGAAGGACCTGTCACAGCGAGAAGGTCGCCGCCCGCTGCTTCGAAACTCAGCCCGTCGAACAACGGCGGCGAATCCTGATGGGCGAACGCCAGGTCGACCGCTTTCACGCGCACTTAGAGATCACCTCACCGGCGGGGGCGACCACCTCGGCGACAGGCCTGTCGGCCATCACGAATACCGCACCGAGCTCGCTGGAGATGATCTCGACCGGTACGACGGTTCCATCGGGGACTACGACGCAGCCGTGACCGGGGTCCGTGAGGATGACTGCGGACGGTGGCACTCCGAGAGAGTCGACAGGCTCCGCGAGCCGGATGTCGACGGGGACCCCGCCGGACGGATCCCGCACCCAGGCTCCGAAGGCAGACGACGCCTCGATGACCTCGAGCAGTCCCGGATCGCTCAGGAGCCGATCCTCGCCCACTGTCACGAGGACGTCACCGGCGACGGCGACATACGCCCGCCCGGGCAGCTCCGCCGTCGAGGCTGGAAGCGCGAGTCCGACCATCTGTCCGCCGACGGTCATCAGGGGCTGCCCGGCCGACGTTGTCGATCCGACACTCGCTTCGCACGAAGATATGGAGCCCGAGGCGGCCGGGATCCATTGGACCTGGTCCAGCACGATCTGCCCGGTCTGAGCTACCGACACCGCTTTCTGCAGGAGCTTCACCGCGTTGACAGTGTTGCGATCGTAGGTGCCCGAGGCTGTGACCGGATACCCGCTCGCGGTCAAAGCGGTCTGAACCGCCGACACGTCGGTGCCTTTGTCCTGCAGCCGCAGATCCCGCCACAGAGGAACGGTGGAGACGATCGCTATCCGGGGCACTCCGTTGATGCTGACAAGGGGATCTCCCGTCTTCACCTCTGCTCCGGGAGCGCATGCGGATGCCGTCACGACACCGCTTCCACCGCTTGTGAGTACGGAGACTTCCGGAGACAGGATGGGCGCAGCCGTCACGCTGTGCGCATCGTCGAAAGATCGCTTGACCGTCGGCACTTCGCGGCTGTCGGACACGGAAGCTGCCGATTGAGGTGCCAGTTGCGGCAGGGCAAACGCCCCGGCCAGGGCTCCAGCCGCGAGAGCGAGAACCGCGATCAGCGCCGCCCAGCGGATGCCGTTCTTCACAGCCTCAACGGATCGCTTGAACAGGATTGCACGTCCGGGTCGTCTATCTGCACGCCGCCGGGAAGGGTCGGGAGTTCGGACGCAGCCGGCGCCGGCGTGCTTCCATCTCCCGCGAGCGCCGCGAATGCGGAAACGAATTCGTCCCAGTCCTCCTTGGCGAACGCGTCGTCGACGACACCTTTCGCCTGAAGACATTCGACGATCAGCGCACTGAAATCTTCGTTCTGAGGGTTGGACCGGATCGTGTAGTAGAGCGATTCCACGGGGATGACAGTTTTGGTGGCGCATGCCATGTCTGCGTCGGCGTTCTTGCCTTGAAGCCCGTCCGGCATGTCGTAGGAGCCGTCTGCGAGCGCCTCTGCTCGGATGCCGGCGTCTGCCAGACAGTCCACATAGCGCTGGCGCACTTCGCGGAACTCTTCTTCGGTGATGACGTCGTCGTCGAGCACGTCGCGTTGAAAGTCGGTTGTTGACTCGCTACGCGCCTGCTCGAACTGAGAAGCGTACGGACTATCCGAGGATGCTTCTGGCGCCGAGCAGGCGCATAGCCCTGCAAGCAACAACAATGACCCGGCCGACGCAATAGCCCGCGAGGGCCAACTCACCGTGTTGCTCATAGTCAACGCGACTGGATGTAGTTCGACTTGTGGAATCTGCCTGCAGGGAGGTAGACGGTGGAGGCCAGGGTGGCCGAGCCGATCCACGCTCCGACAGTGGTGCCCACCGAGGAGTTGGTGTTGTCGGTGTTGTAGTAGTCCTTCGCCGCGCGGATGGTCGATCCGCTCGTGCAGCTCGTCGGCACCTTCGCAGTCGCCTGCGCGGCCGTGTTGACGGAGAGGTAGGCGTTGGAGCACACAGCCTGGGCTGGTGCTGCGCCGGCGATAGAGGCCGAGAGAGCAAGCGCCCCCGTAGCCAGGATCGAAAGAATTGCGCGTTTACGTCCGGTCTTGATTTTCATCGTTCCCCATCTGGTAGTTGGCGTCGTTTGTTTGCCCAGCCGAGCTAATCGAAGTTTCCTCGTCCCTGCTGAGCAAAACAAACATAGCAAACCGTTTCTTTCAAGGATAATCAAACATTTCGCACTTGGGCGTCGCTTGGAACAGGCTCCATCGCCAGCGAGGCTCGCACTTCACTGGCGGCAAACCCAGCCGCTGCGCCGCCGTGGCTCACCTTTCCGCTTGACGAGTCGGGAGCTCCGCAGGCAGTTCGCCAGGGTGGGTGGCATGCGGGGCGGTTCGGGGATCATGACGGTTGGCGAGCCGCCCTGCAGCTCAACCGCGGTCAGCGCTCGGCGGTCTCGGCTTCGCGGCGGCGTTCACGCCGGCTCGAGACCTCGCTGAGAGCTACTCCCCCGAGGACCATCGCGATGACGACGACTCCGCCGAGCAAGCGCGCCTGCCCCGAGCTGGTGAAGCAAATGATCGCGGCAATTGTTGCGATGAGGTTGAGAAGGATGAGCGCGGCGACCTCTCCAGGGGCCCTAACCCCGAAGTATCTGCTCGCTCGTCCGGACATGATCTCCTCGCTCACCACGGTAGGACTGCCTAGTGACGTCCGCAGGATGCGGACTCCCCGGTCATCAACTGCTCCGGCTGCCTCCCCTGACCTCAAGTTCCAAAGCTGAAGCGCGCGTGCGAGTCAGCCAATCTAAATCGAATTTCAGCACCGAAAATTTGAGGCGCGGGGAAGCCGGGCAAGGTTCCAGCACCACGGCACCAAAATCGAGAAAAAGTAAAGTGCCTATCGGACTGGAAATCAAGTGTCTTGTGGATCAATTCGAAGCTGCGGTTCTGTCTACTTAGCAGCGGGCAAGGATCCTGCAGCCAATCAACGCTGATTAGACACCGAGGAGTTGTCGTGCCCGCTGGCTTTATGTCCCGCCGCCCCTACGTCTGGCTGGTGATTGCCGTCGCGTTCGCTACGGCAACCGCATCTTCGGTTTCAATCGTCCCAGCTACGGCTGCGGCGGCGACACCGCGTCCGAGCGGGTGGACTCCGCCGGCAGACGCCGTCGGACGCACTCCCGACGCGCCCAACCCGCCGGAAGAACAATGGACTCCTCCCGGATCACGCAGGCTCGTTGAGCCTGCCGGACGAGCACCAGCCGGCACCGTAGCTGGGGCGCCCGGGCTCGGCGAACTACCGTGGTTCTCGTTCCAGAACTTCGAACTCTCAGGAGACACTTCCGCGAAGGTGAACCTCGCCAACGGCAACCTTCTGATCGCCGCCGCAGACGCCACAATCGGCGTTCCCGGCTTCGGCCTGCGCGCTGATAGGTACTACAACGGGTTGTCCACGGCCTGGGGCTCTCACGGCGGCGGGTGGTCCAGCAATCAGGCGGCGTTCGACGTGGGCATCGATGACCATGGGTCATACGCTGACTTCTGGTCACCCAACGGAGGGGTACTTCGCTTCACGTCGACAGGAGGAGGCAATTACACAGCCCCCGCAGGCGCGAACATGACGCTGTTCAAGAATGGCTCGTTCGGTGACTTCGTCTACACAATCACACTCAACAGAACAGGCGACAAGTACCTATTCTCCGGAACTGGTTATCTCACTCGAACAGCAGATCGCAATGACGTCGGCGAGTACTTCAACTACAGCATTGGCAACATGGTTATGGCAGCCCATGAGAACGGCAGGTACATCACCTACGACTGGGACGAATCAGGAGTACTGCGCTCTCAATCCGACTCTGCGGGGCGCACAACAAGCTACGGGTACGACTCTTCCGGCCGCCTCAACAAGGTCACCGCGTACGACGGCAAAGTCACCGAGCACACCTACGACAGCACGGGCCGACTGGCGACTATGAAGGTTCCGTCTGCGGATGGTGCCGGGACGACCCTGTCCACGTTCGGATACGACACCTCGCACCGCGTCGTATCGGTTACCCAGAAGACGAATTCTGCGACCTGGGGCGCAGGAACCGACGCCGTTACGGCATTCGCCTACACCGCCGGTCAGACGGTCGTGACGGATGCACTCGGGCGGGCGACCACTTACACAATCGACGCGCAGGGTCGCCAAACAAGCGCGAAGGACGCGCTGAACAGAACACGCTCGGCGACATGGAACGCTAACAGCGAAGTCACCACGAACACAGACGCTCTGACTGCCGGCAACGTTACGAACTTCGAGTTCGACAGCAGCAACAACGCCACCTCCGCAAAGCTACCCACCGGTGCAGCGGCATCAGCTGTTTACACCGCCGGCGCCGGATGTTCGGGAAGCGGAGGAACCGGATTCCAGGTGAAGTGCTCGACAGATCCCGCTGGAAACTCGTCCGCTTATCAGTACGACAGTGCCGGAAACCCCACCCAGAAGACGAACACGTCAGCCTCTGGAGCTGTCGAGTTCAAGTACGTCTACGAAAGTGCGGCGCGAACCGTGTGCGGTGGTTACGCCGGACAGATCTGCTCGGCAACCGATGGCAATGGAAAAATAACCAGCTACAGCTACAACAGCGCCGGCGATCTCACCAAAGTCACGCCTCCAGCACCGCTAGGAGCAACCTTCTACGTTGTGGACTCCCTTGGTCGAGTCACTCAGACCACAGACGGTCGCGGTGATGTCTATATCTACGGCTATGACGTTCGCGACCGGAACACTACGACGTCGTTCTCCGGCGGCACAACCACGACAACGACCTACTTCGGCAACGGACTCGTCCAGACCATCACGGACGGAAACGCCTCCACCAGCTATCAATACGACGCGCAAGGTCGAACGACGCGGCAAACAGGACCGGGCTCCGGAGTTGCGAGTTCGAGCCAGCACGACAAAGTCGGAAATCTAATCAGCTTCCAAGAGCCCACCGGCACGGTCACCTATCAGTACAACGCTGCGAACGAATTGACATCCGTCAAACAGCCCGGCGGCACCTGCCCCGCGTCTGGCAACCCAGCGTCAGGATCCGGGTGTGTCCTTTTTCAATACGACGCCAACGGGACGGAAAGCAAGAGAATCTTCCCGGGCGGCTCGGCAGTGACGACAACTCGGGACACAGCCGGAAGAGCGACCCGAATCACGGCCACCGGCGGCAACGGTATCGCGGTCGCTGACGTTAGCTATTCCTTCACCGCACCCGGTACGACGACCGATCGCGATTCCATCCAGACCCGAACCTCGCATCTGGAACAAGGCGTCGCGCCTGGCGCGGTCACCACCTACACCTACGACTCGTACAAGCGACTCACTCTCGCTCAAGAGAAGGTGGGCACCTCAATTACGGCCAGCTGGTCCTACGAATACGACGGAGCCGGAAACCGAACACGGCAAACAAGAACGGGCTCTACCGGCACCGCTGCGGCCACCGTCGCCTACACCTACAACTCCGCCAACCAGATCACGAGCACGACCGCCGACACGACGACATGGTCATTTGACGGCGCCGGCAATCAAGTTCGTAACGGGATCAGCGGAGGTCTTCAGATGATCGGGTCACGAGGTCAAGTAACCCAGTCGCTCGGAACCGCTCAAACTTACTTCAACGATGGGAACGCCACTCGTCTCACTGCTGGCAGCGACACATTCACGAATTCGGCACTGGGTGTCACTAAGCGTGCGTCAGGATCGACTGCACTGAACATCATTCGCACTCCCGACGGCGCTGCAATCTCTTACAAGGGAGGCGCCGACAGTCACTACTACGCTTCGGACGGACTTGGGTCGGTCATTGCGCTGTTCTCCCAAACGGGAAGTGCCGAAGGTGGTTACAGTTACTCACCGTTCGGAGAACCTCGCGCCTCGGCGACTGCGACGGCCGTGGCTTCGAATCCGATCCGCTACATCGGGGGCTATTGGGAAGGCGGATCGACTTACAAGCTGGGGTCGAGGTTCTACGATTCCAGCCTTGGCCGATTCACTCAGATGGACCCAACGGGTCAGGAGGACAGCCCCTACGCGTACAGCAACAACGACCCGACCAACCAAATGGATCCGTCTGGCGAGGTTGCTTTCCTGGCGCCGCTTGTCGTCGCAGGTCTTCGGGTCGTCGTCGGACAGGCCCTGTCAACGACTGCGCGAGCTGCAGCAGGAAGACTTGCAGCGCGAGGTATCGGGGCGATTGGTCGCGGAGCCCTGAATCGTTCTGTGAACAGAGCGAGTTCGGGAGTCGCTCAAGCGATGAACAAGGGCCGTGTCAGAATCGGTGCGAGCACGCGGGTGGGCAGCCGCAACCCGGTGAACGCGATCCGGGTCTACGACTGGCACTATTACCTGACCGGGCCGAAATACTGACGGAGCGAGTTTTGACATACCTACTCATTGGGTCCGAGGATCCAAGCGTCTTCGACTCTCCTGTACACGCCCATGTTCTATTACAGAAGTCAGCGGATTCGGGCGAAGATCGAACCTGGATTTCAGAAACGCCGACCAGCCTCCGTTTCGTTGCCAAGGCAAACGCACTTGGCGATCAGACGCTCGACATCGCGACTCTCAGTTTCGTAGCTACCGACGACTTCACTCCATATCGGCCGATCGGCGCGGTTGGAAAATCGCTTGGGTCGATGTCGGCCGTGCTTTCGGCAATGCAGGTTGGAGCCGATGTCGAATTCCGTGTTGATTCCCATTCCGAAAATTCAAGAGTATTGACCCAATGGCCTGAGATCACTCGGATTTTCGTCGAAACGGCGGTGATGGGACGAATGGACCTAGACGTGATCGATCGGGAGGGCGAACGACGGGAGTCCACGTAAAGAACTCCGGTCACACGCAGTCGTTCAGCACTCCACAGGCTCCTGGCCTAGTCAGTTCGGCGCCGTACCCGCCGGGTCGGCCCCGCCATTCTGCACCAGCTCAGCTCGATACAAGAACTCAACGATCCGAACAATCGGTGTGGAGACATGCCAGGTGAATTCGACATCCTCCTGCCAGGCGTAAGGCAGCATCGTCCACCGCCCCAGCTCACCCACGCGGCACACTTCGATCTCACGTATATGCCTCGGCGTATCGTTCAGAGTCGCAGGGGCGTCCTTTCCGGGCAATCGGACCGAGATGCCGTCGTTGAGGTCGAATAGGTGGACGCTCTGTTCGGTGACGACAAACCACGCACCTTCCATTCCTATGGACAGCTCACTGCGGTCCTCACCGAGAAGACCTTCCGCTTCCGCGCGATCGAGTTCACCGGTCATGATCAGACCATCCTTCTCTTCATTGGTTTCTTGGTCCCCGGAACATGTACCCACGTCCAGCTCAGGTCTTCGAGGTCCAGGATTGCGAGATTCTTCATCTGTCCCTGATGGGCAAGCGAGTAGACCCTCTGTCCGCTCGGCAGTTCGACCTGATCACCGACGTGCATGTGTCCGTGCGCCAGAATCGAGGGACTCACGCCCTCCCATAGCCGGGTGATCAAGTCGCGAGATGCTGAAGAATATCGAAGCTCCATCTCGCCCCATCTCTGCGGGTTGGACCGCAACACTCTCTCCACTTTCGGTGTTCCACCGTTGATCGCTTCGTGAGTGATCAGGATCTCGACGGGCCCTCCGGCGATGGCGGCGTCCACGTATTGTGCGAGGGCTACCTCTTCGGGCCACCACTCGCCTCTGACGTGTCGGGCTGTACGGTCCAGCGATGCGGCGCCGCCGAACGATAGAAAGCTCCTATTCGCAATGGTCCACCGGTATCCTCGCGGAAGGAACCGGGTGACATCACTGAGCCAGAGCTCTTCGCCCGGTTCCGACAGCCAACGCCAAGACAGCCTTCCCCAGTCGTCGTGGTTCCCTGGCGTGACAAGGATTCGCTCGAAGCCGTATTCGAAGCACACATCATCAACAGCGTTCATGTACCCCTTGCCGCGCGCACCTTGGCTGAGCCCGTAGTCACCGACATGAAGGATTGTTGTCACTCGCGGGTCCGCGGCGCGGAGGGCGGGGATCGCCTCGCGCAGCCACAGGATATTTCCGTGCCAGTCGCCGGCGACGGCCACTTTCGTTTCGCCGTTGGGGGTCAGGTCGGGCATTCGGCACTCCCACTCAAGCCGGCTGGAGGCTGCACAATTGTCGGCTCGAACGCCTCCATCTTCCGCTGAGTGTCCGGACGAGTGTCGGGGGCGCTGCGAAGAACAGAGGCCGGACTCTTCCCGGTGCGGGGATCCGGCGTATGCATCCACACTGCGAAGGCGAGAGGGTCGGCGTAGTCCGACGCGGACGCGTCCCACAGTTCCCGGAACGCCGGGAGCGGACGGCCTCGGGAGTCGAACTGGATTGCCGGGAAGATGGTCGACCCGTCGACCGTGACGGCGAACAGCTTGCCCCTGGACCGCTGCTTCGCAATCGCCTGGCGTGAGATGCCTTTCCATCGGGCCAGGGCGCGCGGACTGTAGCAGGGGCCGATGGGCGGCTCAGCGACAAGGACGTCGGGAAGAGAAGAAATCATGCGGTCCGCCAGCAGGTCCGCGGACGGGTAACACTGAACAGCACGGGTCAGATCCATGGCGGCAAGCTCTTCCACCAGGACGTCCAATAATTCGCCGATCGCCTCATGCCTCTCGATCTTTTCGTTCATTTGCCGCAATCCTTAGGTGTCGGTAGTTAGCGAACCTATGCTGATTGGAAACGTTCGTCAAGGGAGGTGGCGTGGAAGATGTGAAGGGCGCGGATCGGGCTTTCGAGCCGGAGATCGATACGACGGTTTGGTTGGCGGTTCGGGATTTCGTTACGGCTGCAGTATCAGATTGTGAGGGCAAGACGCCGTACAGCGCGAGCGTGCTTCATGGTGCTGCAACGCACCTCAGCGCGTGGGCCTGGCAGAGCGCCGGTCTTCCGCTCGAGAGGGCGGTCATTTTTCATCGCGACACCATCGCCAGGTTCATCGCCACCGGCGCCTCCCATTGGAAGCCGGCCGGCCGCGGAAACTTGCGTTCCCAACTCCTGCGTATGGCCGAGGTTTTGCTGAACCGGTCGATGTCGCTTCGAAGGCTGGGCGCTTTGCCGCCGTCGGAAGCTGCCCGACCCTATTCCGAAAAGGAGTTGATCAGCCTCCGCAACTGGGCCTCTTCGCAGTCGACGGCGTTCCGGCGGACGAATGCGGCCGTGCTGCTCGCCCTCGGCGCCGGAGCAGGGTTGTCAGCATCCGAAATAGGACAGCTGCGTATCGGCGAGATCCATGTCGACCCGGTCGGGGTAGTGGTTCACGTTTCGGGAGAACGAGCTCGAGCCGTACCTGTAATGCGGAGGTGGGAGACCGTACTGATCGAGAGAGCAGCGTCACTGCCATCCGAATCGTTCGCGTTCCGGGAGAATCACACAGTCGACTATCCCAACCTCATCTCGAGCTTCGTGACTCGCAGCGGGACGATGAGAGTCAGACCAACGAGCCAGCGACTAAGGGCCACGTGGATTGTGCACCATCTGGCCGCAGGCATACCTGTTGTTCAGCTGATGCTCGCATCGGGTGTCGAGTCCTTGGAGGCATTCACCAGGTACGTGAAGTTCGTTCCGGAGGTGGATCAAACGACCACACGATTCACACTGCGCGGCTGATCAACCGCTCAATCCGAAACGTAACCTTGCGTGCCCCGTTTTCAGTTCGGGCACTGGAACACGGTAGGCAGACATCACCCACACCAAGGAAGCGTCTGCGTAGGTTTGCCCAGTCGCCGCGCATGTATCGAATGCCGCAGATCGCGGAGCAGAACAGCCTCGTGGCCGGGAACGACGAGTGCGCGAACGTGAACAAATGACTCCGAATAGGAAAGTAAGTCCAAGGAGGTACCCGATGTTTCCATCCTGGTTCCACCAGCGCGCTCGGGAAGCGCGAAAGGGACCGCCTGTAGAACTTTCAGCGCAGGACTGGGACGCCGCGCAGGTAATCGACCTTGCCTCGAACAGGCCAGAGTCGTGCCACAATGTGCACGACGGGGAAAGTTGGTTCGACATCATGCAGGCATCCACGCTTCGCGCAACAGCCGAGGATGACGCTGACCGCATACTCAAGAACATCTGGCACGAAAACACACTGCCCGTGAACCCAGTGCAGATAGCAAAACGTCTCGGCATCGAGGTGTATGAGGCACAACTGCCGCTCGACGTCTCCGGAATGTTCATGCGCGACGAAGAGGGCAATGACAAGATCTACCTCGACGTCGACGACAATGTGAACCGCCGTCGATTCACTTGTGCACATGAACTCGGGCACTACGCTCGGCTTCCGAAGGATTCTGAGCCGACAGTAAGCATCGAGCGTCGCGACACGGTAGCGACTCAGGGCAAGGACCCCGAGGAGATCTACGCGAACTCCTTCGCGGCGGCGTTGCTCATGCCCAGATTCGCTATTCGCGAACTACTCAAAGCCGGGGTGGGTGTCGCTCAGATCGCCCGTAGCTTCAACGTCTCGCAGCAGTCGCTGAATTACCGAATCGACAATCTGTCGCGGGATGGCCAGCTGCGTTGAGCGCAATCAAGCGCCTGCTCGATAGCAACGATCCTGAAGACCAACGCATAGTCGCAGCAATGATGCTTGCTCAGGGTGCCCCTACTGTCGCCAAGGACGATGTTTATTCGGGCCTGACACCGGACGCGAAGGCATCGAAACGTATCTGGCCGTTCCGCAGAAAGTTCAAGCGCGAACCTCTCACGATGGCTCAGATCGTTGTGGAAACGGGCCGCTTCGACCATACCCTCAAGAAGACTTTTGGCTGGGCAATCCTGGCCATCGTGGTTGTCCAAATCGTGGTGGCCAATGTGGTCATGCTCGCCTACTTCTTCTGGGATGTAGGACAAGACGGTGACACCGCTGTTTATGTTGTCTGGATCTCCGCCACGGTCGTGGAGACGATCGGACTAATGACGATCGTCACCAAGTATCTTTACAATTCGTCCGCGGGCACGGAGCGATCCGCTATCTCGTCCGGGATATCCGGCGACCCGACCGACTAGGTTGACGGCAGCAGGGGCGATCCTGAATTCGAGAGCCGCAATGCTTTTATGCAAATCATGCCCCCGCGCTGCCAGCCGATGCTGGCTCAACGGCGCTACGCGAGGGTTGGGGCTTGGATTCGCAAGGAGAAGCCTCGCCACCATTGAACATGACATCGGCCCACGTAGAGCAGGTGGGCAAAGCAGCACCTGAGAGTAAACCTGGCCAGAATCGTGGGACGTGTTGTTCAATCACATCGCGGCTCGCTGACTTACGATCGCTGCGCGAATCACATTCGAACTGACCGCCTCCGCTTCCGGTTCGCAAACGGCCTGGCCCCGAATTGCAGCACGAACTCATTGATCAATTCGGTCTCGACGTCTTCCGGATCGACGCCTGGAGTCGTTTTCCACGCGACCAGGTAGTCAGAGTGGTCCGCGATTTGCCAGATATACCTGCCAACCCAGTGCCCGATCTTCTGGCCCGCACCGTGACGTCGATATTCGGAGAGCCGTCAGCGAAGCCCGCGAGTGCCACGTTTTCCGGCGCCGGCCTTACCGATGTAGAGCACCCGCGCCCCGTCTACCCAAGCCGTTTCTAAGGAGTCGATGCTCACCGAAGGATCTCTCTCCTTGAACCATCCAGCGCCACTGGTATGCAGATATCTGGGTGCTGCTGTGTCGGTGCGCAGTACGACGTAGACGCCGGGCTCGCTCGGTACCTCAGTGGTGTCGAGGGCTGCAAATGGGACAAAGCCGGTGAATCCGTCGTCCTCGAGCACATCGCGAGTGAATGGCGAGGCGTTGATGGGACGTCCTACCGATCCTTCTTCAGGAAGTACCCGATTTCTTTGTCAGGGTCAAAGATCGTGATCTGCACTCGTCCGCTCTTCTGCACGGCCTTGAGGGTACCGCCCTCAGCGCGACCAGCGATGCTTCGGCCGAGTCTCCCGGACCATTCCGGAAGCACGAAGGCGATAGACGATTTGCCTTCCAGTTCCCACGTGCCCGAGCCCTGGAACTCCGCATCGCTTCCGGTGCCACTCAACGGCGAGACATAGAGGTTCTCGAATCGAACCGTTTCGTCGTCGAAAACCACCTGCCCACCTTCTTCGAGCGTCCAAGTCCCGATCACGTCGTCGCGGGACACTTTCGGGTCCGGGGCGCACCCGGTGAGAATCGCAATGGAGGCGACAACGGCGACGGTCAGCAGCCTGTTGGTCAGTTGGGAGCGCATCAGAACTCCACGATTTCGGTCCAGACGACGGTTTGCCCAGTGGACTGGTATCCGCCGAAGTCGTGCGCCAAGTTCACGCCTGGAGCCCACGGCATCTTGAAGTATTCATACGGCAATCCCGGAACCCGGTTAAGCGATTCCGCCGTTGTATCGTTCGTGATCGTGAAGGTCACCGTTGCTCTATTCTCGTCGATCTCGACTACTTCGTAAGTTGCTCCGAAGCTTCCCACCATCGTCTCGGGCAGGTTGCCAAACGTACCGAAGTAGGCGGCGTTTAGGGCGTCGCTGAACAAGGTGCCCACATCGGAGGAGAGGTTCCGATTGGCGCTCGTGGGAACCTGAAGGTCGATCTCACCGGCTTTGAGTTTCGCGATGATGTCTGCTCGGAGATCCTTCATGTGGCCGGATTCCGCGAGTGACTTAGGAAGGTACCCGTCGGTGTAAAAACGATCGCGTGGTGCGATTCCTCCGGCGAAGGAGCCGAGGATTCCGAATGTGCCGAGGTTCGCGGCGAGTCGGTCTTCGAAGTCCATTGGGGTGAAGCGTGCGTGGTCGGTGTCGATTTTTCCCGACAGCTGGCCGAGCACGACCGCCATTAAGTTCTGGTCCGCGGTGTGGCGCTCATAGGCGAGCACCTCCATGGCGCTGTTGGCGGCGTCTATGCTGTCGCGAGATTCCTTGGCCGGGGCGATGGAGAGTTTATAGTCCGCCTGAGCTTCGATGCTGGGGTGGTCGAGAGCGAACTGGGCTTCCGCGATCTGTCGTTTCAACTGAACAGCGCTTTTTTGGATGTCCTCGACTCGGTCGATGTAGATCGTCGCGCCCGCGGCTGAGATGCGGCAAGCCTCGGCCATGAGCTCTAAGCGATGGATTCGTCTTCCGAGCGAGCTGATGAATTCCGTAGCGCCCTTCCCCTCCCAGTGGTCTGTGCTCGCGCTTGCAACGTTCTCCAAGTCATCGATTGCGTCTTCGCACGACTGCGCCTGGGCGGTTACGGCTTTTCGCCAGGAAGCGATGGCCCCCATGTCTCCGGCACCTGGATCATCGATGCTCCAGACCTTCATCACCTCGGCATCACCCGCGCGAATTCGGCCGTCAGTTCAGCGTCGAATTCGGAGAAGTCGTTGGCGGTCTTGATCACACCGTCCGCGGTGACCTGCAGCACTTCTTGAATGTCCTGCCGGTTCGTTTCGAGCTCCTGAGTGAATGCGTTGAGCACGCGAGTGACACCGCTACTCTGGCACGCGGAGACGTCGGGCGGTGAGCTGACGGTCAACCGCGGCGCGACGTTACCGAGCTCATTGGCAACGCCGGCAAGCTCGGCCGGGTCGACCCGAATCGTGTTGTCCACTGTGGCCTCGCCTTACTTGCAGTCACATCTTGCCCGAATTTCGGAAACGTGTGCTCCTCTCGAGGATCGCATGCGAATTCAAAA
>Ga0247808_10000615_pt1 | contig 17064 bp, 17 predicted proteins | sample UWRJL089202R1_FD_179914 | JGI IMG/M metagenome (GOLD analysis project Ga0247808, IMG submission 179914) | Plant litter microbial communities from Arlington Agricultural Research Station in Wisconsin, United States - UWRJ-L089-202R-1 | ecosystem: Environmental > Terrestrial > Plant litter >... | reverse complement strand
ATCCTGGTGGCTCGGGAGGATGCCCTGCTGAGCGTTCAGGACCAGCGCGCCATCGATGACGGCGTCGCAGCCCTGACCCGGTTACCGCGCCACCAGCGCAGCCTGTCCGCACTTCGGAGTCTACTCGGCCAGAGAGACGCTGACGGCATCGGGGCCCGGCTGGAACGCTGGACGGCTGAAGGCGCGCTTGGCTGGGCACTGGACAACGACGTCGACGCTCTGAGCCTGGACCATCGGTTAGTGGGTTTCGACATGACGGACTTGCTGGAGCACGAGGAGGTTCGCGCGCCGGTCATGTCCTACCTCTTCCATCGGATCGGCGCTCTGCTCAACGGCGAGCGACTGGTTCTGGACTTCGATGAGTTCTGGCGCGCCCTTGCGGATCCGGCTTTCACTGAGCTTGCGCAGGACGGGCTGAAGACTTGGCGCAAACAGAACGCGATGATGGTGCTAGGCACCCAGTCGCCGGCGGATGTCCTGCGTTCGCCGATCGCCCACGCCATTCTCGAACAGTGCGCGACCAAGATTTTTCTGCCGAACGCCCATGCCCAGGCGCGTGATTATGTCGACGGTTTCGGATTGAGCGGCGAGGAATTCCGACTGATCCGTGATGAGCTGACGCCTGAATCTCACCGCTTCTTGGTCAAGCAGGGCCACGACAGCGTGGTCGTCGAGCTCGACCTTTCGGGATTGGGTGACTCGCTGGCCGTCCTGTCAGGCCGCACGGAAACCGTCGCCCTGCTCGATCGCCTCCGCGCTGAGCACGGCGACGCCTGGCCCGCGTGGCGGACGGCCTTTCATCAACAAAGGAAACTGCGATGAAGCGATCCATCCTCGCCGCGGCGAGTTGCGCAATGACTGTGGGACTTTTGCCCGGCGCACCCGCGACCGCTCAGCACATCGTCTACGATCCCACTGCCTATGCGCAGATGCTCCGGGAAGCCCAGACCGCCCTGAGCCAATTGAGGGCGCTGCAGACCCAGGTCGAACAAGGCAAGACCCTGCTCACCAGCCTCAACGAGATCTCCAACATCAACGCGGTCGCCAGCGAAATGGCCCGTCCTGAGGTGCGCAATCCCCTGCCGAACCTGGCCGCGCTCGCCTCGGTGAGGAACGGTGACGTCTCCGGTCTGGGCGCCATCGCCGACCGTGCAGCCGAGATCCGCGAGACGAACCGTCTCTACACCGCGCCGGAGGGCGAGGTAAGCGAAGCCGACGCCTGGTACCGCGACAGCCTGGAGCGCTCCGGTGCCCGATCAGCGCGCGACTACGCCGTCAGTGAAGCGCTGGGGGAGGCTGCCGACGCGCGCCTTGAGGGTCTGGAGACTCTCCGGCAGGCGCTGGATACGGCTCCGTCCGCCCGGGCGGTCCTTGATCTCAATGCCCGGCTCGTCGCCGAACAGGCCCTGATCGAGAACGAACAGATCCGGTTGCAAAGCCTGCAGCTGATGCGAGATGCGGAAGCTTCCCTGACAGAGCAACAGGTTCGCGAGCGCGCCGAAGCGGCGCATCAGGCCCGCTTGCGGCTGTACGAAGCGGCTTTCCAGTGAGGGCGACAGCGCTCTCCCTCTTCCCCCGGTTGGCTCTCGATCACACTCGGATGATGGCAGCGGTTCGTCGCCGTTTCACTCGTCCGCTAGCGCAGGCGGCTCGATGACGTTTCAGGTCTTCCAGACGAGCTACGACTTCATCGATCAGAGACTGACCGTCTTCCTGAATGACAGGCTGTCGTCGGTGATCGCCGAGGTCGATGGGCCGCTCCGTGCGGCCCTGGTTCTCTACATCGTCCTTTACGGCTACGCGATCCTGCGCGGATCGGTCAGCGAACCGGTGATGGATTTTGTCATCCGTTCGATCAAGCTGGTCTTGATCTATGCGCTAGCGACGACGCCGGCCTACTCCACCTTCGTCACCGACCCGCTGTTCGTCCAGCTTCCCCACGCCCTGACCCGCGCGATCAGCGGAGCGGATGTGCCAAGCGTCGGCGCCGCGTTTGACGCCTTCTTCGCCTATTCGGCGTGGCTGGGACAATCCGCCGGACATGCGGGAAGCCTCGCGGATCCCGGGCCTTGGGTCGTCGCAGCCGTCGTCTATGTCGTCGGAGCGCTCGCTGCGGCTCTCGGCTTTGGCGTGGTCATGGTCGCAAAGCTGGCGCTGGCTCTGCTGGTCGCGCTTGGGCCCATCTTCATCGCCTGCGCCTTGTTCGACGCCAGCCGCCGCTTCTTCTTCGGCTGGCTCTCGCAGGCCGTGAACTACCTCGTCCTGTTCGCCCTGATCATCACCATCTTCCAACTCGTGTTGTCGCTGGTGCGCGATCAATGGGGCTCGATCCAGGGCTCGGATCCGGTGGCTGGCGGCCTGATGTTCATCGCCCTGTGCCTGCTTGGTGCGATCTTCTTCCTTCAGACCCCGGCGATCGCGGCTGGCATCGCCGGCGGCGCCAGTGCCGGGCTGGCGGACTTCGCCAACGCCGCGAATGGATCTGGTGCATCCGCGCCGCTTGGCCCCCGTGAGGCCGACCGCGCCTCGCCGGGGCTGGGCCGTCCACTTCGTCCTTCCGGAGTTTATTGATCGTGAAACCCTGGTGTTCCTTGCTCAAGCTCGTGATTCTGGCGGTGCTTCTGGCTGGATGCGCCAGCCTTCCCGACGACGAGCCTGCGGTTTGCGATGGTCGTCACAGACGACCGGCCAACCCCTATGGCTCCATCCTCGACGCCAGCTCGCCAGCACAGATCGACGCCTCAGCGCTCGCCACAGAGCCTGGCTCTCAGCCCAATAACGGACAGGGAGGCTGCCTGTGACGGGCGTACCATCATCTGACCTGAAGACCTATTTCGCCGAGGCGAAACGCTGGGATCAGGATCGACTGGCCTCGGCCCTGCAATCGCGACGTCTCGCGTGGTTCGTTGCTGGCGCAGCCTGTTTGCTGTCCGTCGCAAGCGTGGTTGCGGTCGCCACCCTGACGCCGCTCAAGACGACCGAGCCCTTCGTCATACGGGTCGACCAGACGAGCGGGGCTGTAGACGTGGTACGAGGCCTGCGACGCGACAGCCCCGCGACTTATGACGAGGCGGTTAGCAAATATTTTCTCGCCCAATATGTCCGCAGTCGGGAGGGCTATCTCCACCCGGCCGCGGAGGACAACTTCCGCTTGGTCTCGATCCTCTCCATCCCGACGGAGCAAAGGCGCTGGGCAGATCTCTATCGGGGATCCAATCCCGACAGTCCGCAAAACCTCTACGGGCCTGACAGCGAGGTCATTGTTTCGATCCGGGCGATCAGCTTCATCAATGACAAGGTCGCCAACGTCCGCTTTCACCGGACGGTGCGCCAGGCCCAGCAGGTTACCGAAAGCGACTGGATCGCGACGATCGCCTACGCCTATGCTCAGGCGCCGATGACCGAGAGCGACCGGCTGCGCAATCCGCTTGGATTCCAGATCATCTCCTACCGATCCGACCCGGAGGCGGTTTGATGAGACGGATCTCAATCCTCACCGGTGTCTGCCTCGTGCTCCTCGCGGGTCGTGCCCATGCCGAAGAGACACCCAGGCCCGGGTCGACGGACGCGCGTATGCGTACCGTCGAATACGATCCTGACCAGGTTTACCGGCTGCCGGGTCTCTTTCGTACGGCGACACAGATCGTCTTCTCTTCGGACGAGTCCGTGCTGCACGTCGCTCTGGGAGATAGTATCGCCTGGGAGGTCGCGGTCGAAGGCAATGTCCTGTTCCTCAAGCCGCGCGAGCAGCATCAGCCGACCAATCTGATGGTCACCACCGACCGTGCAGGCATCACACGCCACTACGCTTTCGAGCTGCAGGCGCGGGGCGACCGAACCGCAGGTGCCCAGGCCGAGGCGATCTACCAAATCCGCTTCCGCTACCCTCGCGATGAGGAGGCTCGTAAGGCTGCCGCACTGTCCGCAGCGACAACGGTCGCGCATGACCGGGTCATGACCTTGCAACTCCAGCACGGCGCAATCGAAGGGCCTCGCAACCTCGCCTACAGCCTGCAAGGCCAGCGGAGCCTTGAGCCTTCGGAAGTCTCCGACAACGGTCGCTTCACCCTGATGCGGTTTCCTGGCGGTCAGACCATCCCTGCCATCTTCATGGTCACGGAGGACGGGTCGGAGCGTCTCACGCCCTTAGATGTCCGGGGCGAGTTCGTGGTGATCCACGGGACGGCCAGCGCCTTTCGCCTTCGGCGGGGGCGCGAGGTGCTCTGCATCTTCAACGAGGCCTTCAACCCGAGAGCGGCCCAGACCGGCACGCTTACCGCCTCCCCCGCGGTGGACCGCGTCGCACAGGGGGGCTCGCAGTGAATCCGCCCGATCCCGACTTCATTGTTCCTCCATCGCCGCCCTCCGCACCATCGGGACAGGATCGCGGCATCTCCCCGATCGCCGGCCGGTTGTCAGGCTCCCGGAGCCGCTGGATCACTCTGGCCGCCCTGGCGATCGGTTGCGGCGCCTTTCTGGCCGCGACCTGGGATCGTGGCGACAGGGCCAATGCCGACGATGAGATCGCGGACGCCGGACCCGCCCGCCAGCTCGTGCCTTTCGAGCCTGCAAGGCAACGGGCTGACCCGCCCATGCTGGACGACGAATTTGACCCCGATGCTCCTGTCCTTGGTGGCGGAGACGCGAGCGATTACTCGACAGCCGAGCCACGAGCATCAGACCGGGACAGGCCCTCGGCGGTGGAAACGCGGGCGGAACTTCAGGACCGCGCACAACGGGCACCGCTTCTGGCGTGGCGACGCTCCGGACAGGCGGCGCCTCCAACGAGCGGATCACCGGCGCCGCGGAGCTCCGGCCGTGACGCCGCGCAATCGCCGAGCGATCTCGACAAGCTCCGGCAGTCTAGCGCGATCACCGTGTCCCGCGCCGGGCGTCTCGGAGACCGCAATCTGATGCTCACGGCCGGATCGATCATCCCTTGCGTGCTCCAGACGGCGATGGACACCAACACCCCCGGCTATGTCAGCTGCATGATCCCTGCGGCGGTCTATTCCGAGAATGGCGCCGTTGTCCTTCTCGAGCGCGGCACCCGTGTCCTGGGCGAATATAACGGAGGACTCAAACAGGGCAGCAAACGCCTGTTTGTCCTCTGGACGCGCGCGGTCACTCCGTCGGGCGTCGCCATCAACCTCGGGTCGCCGGCAACGGACCCTCTCGGGCGTGCGGGCTTCGACGGAAGGATCGACACCCATTTCTGGGATCGGTTCGGAGGCGCCCTGCTCCTGTCGCTGGTCGACGAGACGGTGGAGCAAGCTCGTGACGGCGCTGTTGACCGAGGCCTGGTTCAGCGTCGGTCGGAGTCCGCCAGCGTGGCGCTGGAGGGCTCACGCGACATTCCCCCGACCTTGCGCAAAGACCAGGGGGCCGAGGTCTCGATCTTTGTCGCCCAGGATCTGGATTTCTCCAGCGTCTATCAACTTCGCGGCCGTCCGTGAGGGACAGCTCGGTTCTCGCTCATCATCTTCAGCCGTTGAACCACCTGATGGCGACGGACGACATCACCGAGTTGGTCATCAACAGACCGGGCGAGATCGGGGTTGAGCGCTCGGGGCGATGGATATGGCATGACGCCCCGGGGATGACAGAGGCGTGGCTACGAACGTTGGCGACGGCGGCGGCGGCCTGGACCGGCCAGGACGTCAGCGCGGAGCACCCGATCTGCTCAACAACCTTGCCTGGCGAGGAGCGCGTGCAGATCGTCCTGCCGCCGGTCGCGTCAGCGGGATGTCCTTCGCTGACGATCCGCAAGCCGTCTCAGGCCGCCCTGTCCTTGAGGGATTTCGCGAGCGGCGGCGTGTTCGATGCGGTGAGTCGGTCGGGCGCAAAAAGCCTGGTGGCTGGTCAACTGGCCCGCCTCCATGAACAGGGTGATTGGATCGCCTTCTTCGATCTGGCTGTGAAGTCCCGATGCAACATCCTGGTGTCCGGTGCGACGGGATCGGGAAAGACCACTTTCGCCAAAGGGCTGATCCAGCGAATTCCGCTGGAAGAGCGCTTGCTGACTATCGAGGACACTCGGGAGTTCGTCGTGCCTCATCGCAATGTCGTGCACATGATCTACGCCAAGGACGGGCAGGGTCAGGCCCGCGTAGGCCCCAAGGCTCTGCTGGAGTCCGCGCTTCGGATGCGCCCTGATCGCATCCTGCTCCAGGAGCTCAGGGACGAGAGCGCCTTCTTCTTTTTGCGCAATGTCGCCTCCGGTCACCCTGGCTCCATCACCACGATCCACGCGGATTCCGCAGCCCTAGCCTTCGATAATCTCACACTGCTGATCCGTGAGTCCTCGGCGGGCCGTGAGCTTCCGGCAGAGGACCTCAGCCGCCTGCTAGGGCGGCTGATCGACGTCGTGGTTCAGATGAGAAAGATCGACGGGCGGTTTCGGGTGACCGAGGTCTGGTTTGAACCCGATCGGTAGTCCGATCGGTGGATTGAAGACACGGGGCCTCCGAAGCCGGATCGCCGCCGGCCTCGTCTTGATCATGGGCCTCGGCCCTATCGTCACGGCCGTGATCGCGCTGGCGGGACTTGACCGGCTCTCAAACTCGGTCAACTGGATCCAGGTCCCTCAATGGTTCTGGTACTATCGTGCGGACTCCGAGGTGCAGCTTTGGCTGACTATCGGTGCGGGTATCACGGGGTCCAGCATCGCCGCCGTCGGGCTTGCGGTCGTTCTGAGCCTCCGGCGACCTCTCTTCGGCGCAGCCGGGTGGGCGACATCCGTGGATATCCGCAACGCAGGACTGCGTGCACCCGCGGGCATCGTTATCGGGCGCACCGGCTCGATGCCCCTGGTATTTGGAGGCTCTGAACACGTTCTGCTCCACGCTCCCACGCGAACAGGCAAGGGTGTCGGCGTCGTCATTCCCAATCTGCTGACCTGGCAAGGGTCCTGCGTCGTTCTGGACGTAAAACAGGAGAACTGGGCAGCGAGCGCAGGATACCGATCCGAATGCGGCCAGGCTGTCTATCTGTTCGACCCGCTCAATGCCGAGGGGCGCACCGCCCGATACAATCCACTCGGTCACATCGATCGAGGCGATCCTGAGCTGGCCCTGGATGAGCTGCAGAAGATCGCTGTGATGCTGTTCCCGGCTCCCCTGCAATCAGACCCCTTCTGGAGCGAAGCCGCGCGGACTGGCTTCATCGGAGTCGCCTCGCTCGTCGCCGAGATCCCCGACTTGCCCTTCACAATCGGGGAAGTGTTCCGGCAACTCACCACGGAAGACCCGCGACAAAGCCTGGCCGACCTCATGGCCGATCGCAGATCGTCGGGCTTCCGAGTCACCGCTGGCTGCGCCAGCGCCATCAATGACTTCACCTCGACGGCGGAGAAGACCTTTGCCTCGGTCAAGCAGACGATCACCTCCCGGCTCGCCCTGTGGCTAAACCCACGGGTGGATGCGGCGACGTCGGCATCGGACTTCGACTTGCGGATGCTCCGGTCCCGACCGATGTCGATTTATCTCGGCGTCTCCCCGGCGGACGTCAGCCGCGTCTCAGCGCTCTATTCCCTCCTGACTCAGCAGATCATCGATCTACACACCCGGGCGCTTCCGGATCCCGAGCGAGAACCCCTGCAGGTGCTGATGGTGCTCGATGAGTTCGCGCGGCTTGGCCGGGCGGAGGGTCTGGCCCATGCCTTCGCCTATCTCGCGGGCTACGGTCTGCGCATGCTTGCGGTGCTGCAAAGCCCCGCACAGCTCCGCGCGATCTATGGTCCGGATCTGGCGGAAGAGATCGTGGCCAACTGCGCCGTTGAAGTCGCCTTTGCACCGAAGGAGATCAAGGTTGCCCAGGAACTGAGCGATCGCCTTGGCGCCTATACCTATTCGGGGCGTTCCCGGAGCCGTCCAGCCGGTCTCTCCAAGGGTCACCGCTCGATCACCGTGTCGGATCAAAAGCGACCGTTGATGCTGCCCCAGGAGTTGATCGCCCTGCCCGCTGATGCCCTGCTCATTCTCAAGGCCGGCGTGCCGCCGATCCTGGCGAGAAAGCTCCGCTTCTTCGAGCACACCGAATTCTCGCGCCGCTGCAGGCCGGCTCCTGAAGTCTCTCCGCCTAAATCCGCCAAACGAACTGAAACGGAACCAGAGAGCTCATCCGTCTAGAGGGAACATCTCCTTGCGCGGCAAAAGCCCGATGCAACGGAGACCTGTTACGATAGAGCGTACGCCGATCAGCCCGGTCAGAAAGGCAAAAGCGATTACAAGCGCGATCGGCTGACCGTATTGCTCAGACAGGCTCTCGTTCTGAGGATTTGGAATAGCTCGCATGGTTAGGGTCTCGCGATAAACCGCTGTGATGCGATCCCTGCACCGCTCATGCCAGTGAGGTTGACCTGGGCCCGGGAGGCGAAGCCGTCACGTCCCCCAAGGGGGGTTTTGTGGTCTCACCCAATCACCGTTCCGTCAGGAGCCCTCCGAGTTTTCATGAGTATCCGCCCGGCCCTTGCCAAAGCCCGTTTGGCGAGACCCTGGTCACTCGGCCTGACACGCAGGATAGCGGTCGCGATCGCTGCGGGCGGCGTCCTGGCCTTTTCCGACGCCCTCGGCGGCAACAATAGGCGTGTTATCACTGAGCCATAACAGCGATGCTCCACTTGCTAGGCTGAGCTGTATTCCTTACGCTGACGTGGGGATATTATATCATGGTTCAAACGATTTCTTCGGCGGCCGACGCAGTCGGTCGGCTTGACGCGCGCCCAGCCGCGCATGCTGCTAAACGCATACTGATCGTTGCGCTCAACTATGCGCCCGAGCTCGTTGGCTGCGCCAAGTACACAAGCGAATTGGCCGAAGACCTAGTATCCCGTGGTCATGCAGTCGAGGTCGTGACCACCCCGCCCTATTACCCCGACTGGAAGATCCCCGAGGGCTATTCGGGCGTCCGATGGACGCGCGAGACCCGCAATGGCGTCATCGTTCACCGGACGCCTCTCTATGTGCCAGGTCGACCCACAGGGCTAAAACGGATGACGCACCTTGCTTCATTCGGTCTGGCCGCGGCACCCACGTCGATTGCCGTCGCCCGGCGATTCAGGCCCGATCTGGTCCTCGCCATCGCCCCGACGCTTGCCGCCGCTGGCGCGGCGCTTGCAGCCGCCAAATCGAGCGGCGCCCGCAGCTGGCTTCATATCCAGGATTTCGAGGTTGAGGCAGCGTTCGATCTTGGCCTTCTCAAGAGCCCCATGGCACGTAGCGCCGCGCTAGGCGTGGAACGCTTACTGCTGAAGGCCTTCGATCGGGTCTCGAGCATCTCGCCGTCCATGGTGCGAAAGCTGTATGAAAAGGGCGTCCCGACAGGCCGCGCCATGGAGTTTCGTAACTGGGTGGATGTAGACGCGGTGCAGGTCTTCGCCAGCTCCAACACCCGATACCGCCAAGAGCTCGGGATCAACGGGGATCGGATCGTTGCACTTTATTCCGGCAACATGGCCGCAAAGCAGGGCATTGAAACCCTCGCCGAGGTCGCGCGCCGGTTGCAGGACGCGGCCGCACCCGTGACCCTGCTGTTATGTGGCGACGGTCCGGCTAAGGCCGCTTTGCACACCGCCTGCGCGGGGCTGACCAATGTGCGCTTCATGCCCCTGCAACCCTTCGAACGCCTGCCAGAGCTCCTCGGAACGGCAGACATTCATTTGCTGCCGCAGAAGGCCGAGGCTGCGGATTTGGTTCTGCCATCCAAACTGACCGGAATGCTGGCCTCGGGCCGGCCGGTGGTCGCCATGGCCGAGCCAGGCACAGGCCTCGCCGTCGAGGTGAATGGTGTGGGGATCATTACCGGCAGCGACGCTGCATCAATGACGGCGGCGATCCTCTCCCTGGTCTCGTGGCCGGAGCGACGCCTGACCTTGGGCGTCGCTGCACGCGCCCGCGCAGAGGAACGCTGGCGTAAGGACGCAATCATCGGCGGGTTCGAAATCGCCGTGTCTGATCTCACCCCGATCCCTCAGGTTGCCAACCGGTAGCCTGTCAGACGCTCAAGCGTTTCCAGGCGTGCTTCGCGCGAGGCCAGCGGTGTGATCTCGCGTTCCAGTTCGACGATCTTGGCGGCGACGAGGAACCGGTACCAACCACCCTGTAGACCGTGATAGATGAGGCCTTCCCGCCATGCAGAAACCCCATCTGGATGATGTATCGGTAGAGAAAATAGCCAAGTGGCCCGACCCAGAACGGCAGCTTGTTATAGAGACCTTCCTTGGGATATCGAGCTCGAACCTTAGGGTTTTTTCTGGTTACCCAAAGGTGCTCAAACGCCCTTGTGGTGGGCAGGTTCAGGCTTCGTTCTTTTCCCGCCGATGTCTCGATTATCCTCCGAAATCCCCCCGTCTGGTGACCATATGGTGACCAAAAACGGGGCCAGAAACGCGGCCCTGACTGGGTCCGGGGAGAAATTGAGTGGCCAGAACGCCCGTTCGGCTAAAATCACGAAGAGGGTTATCGATTCTCTGGGTCCCGAAGCCGCCCGCTACACCGTCTGGGACACCCAGCTGAAAGGCTTCGGTGTCCGCGTCGCGGCCACCGACACGAAGACCTACGTCGTGCGCTATCGAACGATCGGAGGCGCAGACCGCCTCGTTCAGATCGCGCGGCACGGCGTCGTGACGGCCGAGGAAGCCCGCGAGAGGGCGGCGGCGGTTCTGGCGGACGTGGCGGCGGGCGGCGACCCGCAGAGCGCCAAGGTGGACAGGCGCGAGGAGCTGACAATGTCGGAGCTGTGCGATCTCTACATGGCCGAAGGCACGGCGATGAAGAAGGCGAGCACGCTTCGTGGCGATCGCATCCGGATCGATCGGAATATCGCTCCGCGTATGGGCCGGATGAAGATCAGCGACATCACCCGGGCCGACATCGAGAGGCTGATGATCGATATCGGGTTAGGCAGGATTCGGGGCGAGGCGACGCCCCACACCCGGGGCGGCAAGCACGCCGCGGCGCGCGCAGTGGGTCTTCTGGGCGGCATCTTCACCTCCGCGGCGGAGCGCGAACTGATCCCGCGCAATCCGACCCGAGGCGTGAAGCGATTCAGGGACAACCGGCGGGACCGGTTCCTGTCGCCGGCCGAGATAGCGCGCCTCGGGGATGTCCTCACCCAGATGGAAAACGACGGCGGCGATCCGCGCCACATCAACATCATCCGTCTTCTGGCGCTGCGGGGGCGCGCAAGAGCGAGATCGCCCGGTTGAAGTGGAAAGAGATCGACCGGGAGCGAGGATTGCTCCGTCTCGAAGATTCGAAGACCGGCCCCAAGGTCATCCGGCTGGGTAGTCCGGCGATGAAGCTGCGCGACGGGCTTCTGGCTAACAGGAGCATCTATGTGTTTCCAGACCGTCGGCAGCCCAAGAAGCCTGTGGCGAACCTCAATTGGGCCTGGGTCAGTATTCGCAAACGCGCGGGGATGGACGATCTCCACGTTCACGATCTGAGGCACAATTTCGCGAGTGCGGGGCTGGCCGGCGGAGAGGGGCTGCCGCTGATCGGAAAGCTGCTGGGTCACAGCCACATCAGCACGACCCTCCGGTACGCTCACCTGGCCGACGATCCGCTTAAGGCGGCGGCCGACCGGATCAGCGAGCTTGTGGCGACTAACTTTGTGCCCTCGCTGGTCGCCCAACAAGCCTTGCCCGAACAGGATGAGCGAGAACAATAGGGTTCATTGATCTGCTCCCCGGAAACGGGGATCACGTCGATAGCCGTGACCGCAACCACACGGCGACTGCACAGAAGACACGGAGCTTGTGCAGCGCACCATTTGGGGTCGACGAACGTCGGTTGTCATTGCTATGACCGCTCGATGGCTCAGGGCTGAGCTTCGGGGGGATATCCATGGCGAATGAAGGTGCAGGCAAGGTCGCGCTCATCACGGGCGTGACGGGTCAGGACGGGGCTTACCTGTCCGAACTGTTGCTGAGCAAAGGGTACATTGTTCACGGCGTGAAAAGACGATCGTCGTCATTCAATACGGCGCGCATCGAGCACCTCTATCAGGATCCACACGAGAAGGATCCGAAGTTCATCCTGCACTATGGCGACCTAACGGATTCGACCAACCTGATCCGCATCGTCCAGGAGACCCAGCCTGACGAGATCTACAACCTGGCGGCGATGAGCCACGTCCAGGTGTCGTTCGAGGCGCCGGAATACACCGCCAATGCCGACGGCATCGGCACCCTGCGGATCCTGGAGGCCATCCGGATCCTGGGCCTTGAGAAGAAGACTAAATTCTACCAGGCCTCGACCTCGGAGCTTTATGGACTGGTGCAGGAAGTGCCGCAGTCGGAGACGACGCCCTTCTATCCGCGTAGCCCCTATGCGGTCGCCAAGATGTACGGCTTCTGGATCGTGGTGAACTACCGCGAGGCCTATGGCATGCATGCGTCCAACGGCATCCTGTTTAACCACGAGAGCCCGCTGCGGGGCGAAACCTTCGTCACGCGCAAGATCACGCGCGCGGTCGCCGCCATCAAGCACGGCTTCCAGGACACGCTTTATCTCGGCAACATCGACGCCAAGCGCGACTGGGGCCACGCCCGTGAATACGTGCGGGGCATGTGGCTAATGCTGCAGCAGGAAGAGCCCGACGACTACGTCCTGGCCACCGGCGAGACCACGGTCATCCGCGACTTCGTCACCCATGCCTTCAGCCAAGTCGACATCACCCTGCGCTGGGAAGGCGAAGGCGTCGACGAAAAGGGAATCTGCACCGAGACCGGCCGGGTCTATGTCGAGATCGACCCCCGCTATTTCCGCCCGACCGAAGTCGACCTGCTGATCGGCAACCCGGCCAAGGCCAAGGCCAAGCTGGGCTGGACCCACGATACCAAGTGGCAGGCCCTGTGCGCTGAAATGGTCGCCGCCGACCTGATCGCCGTTGCGAAGGAGCAGCGCGGCAATGGCGAATGAAGTGATCTTTCCCCTCGCCGGGAAGCGCGTCTGGGTCGCCGGCCATCGCGGCATGGTCGGCTCGGCCATCGTCCGGCGGCTGGCGTCCGAGGACTGCGAGGTCGTCACCGCCACCCGCGCCGAGGTCGACCTAAAGGATCCGAGCGCGGTCCGCGCCTTCGTCGGCGATACGAAACCTGACGCCATCTTCATGGCGGCGGCCAAGGTCGGCGGCATCCTGGCCAACGACACGATGCCGGCCGATTTCCTTTACGACAACCTGATGATCGCGGCCAACGTGACCGAGGCCGCCTATCGGCACGGCGTGGCCAAGATGCTGTTCCTAGGCTCCAGCTGCATCTATCCCAAAGAAGCGCCCCAGCCGATCCCGGAAGACGCCCTGCTGACCGGCCCGCTGGAGCCGACGAACGAATGGTATGCGATCGCCAAGATCGCGGGCATCAAACTGGCCCAGGCCTATCGCAAGCAGCACGGCTGCGACTTCATCAGCGCCATGCCGACCAATCTGTACGGCCCCGGCGACAACTTCGACCTGAACACCAGCCACGTCCTGCCGGCCCTGATCCGCAAGGCGCATGAGGCCAAGGTCGCGGGCGCCGACCACATCACCATCTGGGGCACGGGTACGCCTCACCGCGAGTTCCTGCATGCCGACGACTGCGCCGACGCCTGCGTCTTCCTGATGCAGCGCTATTCGGACTTTGAGCACGTCAACGTCGGGTCAGGCGAGGACATCACCATCCTCGAACTGGCGCGACTGGTCTGTGAAGTCGTGGGTTTCGAGGGCGAGATCAGGACTGACACCACCAAACCTGACGGCACGATGCGCAAGCTGATGAGCGGGAACCGTTTGAAATCCCTAGGCTGGACGCCTTCGGTGAAGTTGAGACAGGGCGTAGGGGCCGCGTACGCCTGGTTCACGGCGGCGATCTGATCATGAGGCCCTCGTCTTCGCCCCTGCCGGCCTCAGGCTCCGCTCCGAACATCGCATCGGTGTTGGAGAAGGTTTTCAACGAACTTGACCGGCTCCAGTTCGGCCACGGCGATCGCCGCTTAGTCGTCCGGCCAGTCCCAATCGGATTGGGCGGACAGATTACCGGCCGCAAGGACGCCTTACGTCTGGCTTTGGCGCTGGATCGCCAAGCTGTCTTCTCCGATCTGCGTGATCTCCCCTACGGGCAGACCTTCCGTCCGCTTGGTCCACTGGCCAATGCGGACAGCCCCGATTTCTTCTCGCCTCTCGACCTGAGCGGGCAAGACGCCGCCAAGGTCGTTCATTTCGATGCCCGAACGGATGTGGTCCGCGGACCACCGAAAATCGAGGCGGGATTACTGGCTCTGGTCGAAACGCGACTGGGACTTGAGGGTCTGAGTTCCGCACTTCTAGACGGCGCCATTCTCGCGTGGATGACGCCGCTGGACTCGGTCACAACCTATGTTGAGTCCCAGCAACTGCGGCTGCAGATCGACGACCGGACGCTCGGCGTCCATTTTCGGCGGGGCGATAAACAAGCCGAAACCGCCTTCGTTCCAGCTTCGGAGTTTAACCGGCGCATTGCGGAAATGCACCGCGTCTGGCCCTTCGAAACGGTCTTTCTCGCCAGCGACAGCCCCGACGCCCCAACGGAGATCGTCGTGCCGCATGGCGTCCGGCTGATTTTCGACCCAGAAGAAAAGCGCTACAACAACGCCAATCACAAGATGCTCATGTCATCGCCGGAACTGGTGGAGCAGGAAACGCTGAGCGCCTACAAGAACATCGCCCTGTTGTCAGCCTGCGGCGGACTCGTTGGCCAGGACAACGCCCACTTTGCCACCCTCGCTGCCAGCACGATCCTGGTTCGGCATGGCGCGCCTCATCGCGTTTCGCTCATCGACGGCCGCATCGCGGAAAGGACGTCGCCTTTGTTGCGGGCGCGGTTCCGGTTGCAGAAGAGCGTGCGCGCGATCGGACGTCGCCTGCTGCCTTGGATGACGGCTTCCGCGAAGATGAAACGTTTGGCCGCGCGCAACCATGATCTCGCGTAACCGGGCGCTCGTCCGATCGGTGGCCTTTGGCGGCCTGACGAAGGTCGGCGGCGGACTCGTTGTCCTGCTGGGGCTCCCACTGATCGCTCATGGACTCTCCGTCGAGGCCTATGCGGCGTTTCTCGAGGCCATGACGTCGGCCTCCATTGTCACCTTGGCCTTCGGTGCCGCTGGAACCGTCGCCGTGCGCGATATCGCGCGAGCCCTGAACGGAAGCTCGGATCAGCTCTATGCCGCCGAACGACGGACTTTCGGCCTGTTCGTGGTCGTTGCAGCGGGAACGCTCGCCATCGGCACCATCGCGACGCCCTTCAAACTAGGGGCAACGCCCCATAGCAGCGTGATCGCCTTCGCAACCCTTCTGGTTTTGTTGCAGGGGCTCGCTCAATGGGCAGAAGTCCATCGCGTGTCGTCTCGAACCGACCATTTCTCCAGCTTGTGGCAGTTGGCAGGCAACGTCGCGATCTTTCTGCTCCTGATTGCCTTCAGCCGTTTCGGGCTCCTGCCGGTCGTTCTGATCTATTTCGCCGTCCCTATGGTCATCCAGATCGCGGTGTTCCTGCAGTTGATGATCCAGCGCGGCGGCTGGGTCACGCCGGGTTTCAGCCCGGGTGCTGTCCTCGGCGACTTCCGGGCCATGATTCCAGTCGCCGGAAACAGTTTTGCCGACTACGCTAAGATATTCCTATCTGGCCTGGTGGTCAGTCGCGTGTCCGGAACGGCGGATTTCGGTCTCTATATGACCCTGGTTCTCTTCGCCGCGAGACTTGTCAACCCGCTGTCGCTAGTGACGCGTCCCCTGATGCCGGCCTACTTGGACGCCATGCACCATGACGACACCAGGTGGCTCAGCGCCGCTAGAACAGCGCTCATGGTCTTCGCCGGGCTGGCCTTCTTGGGCGGAGCAGGTCTCATTGCCGTGCTCGACCCTATCCTATTCGAGGCGGTCATTCCCCGGAAGCTGGGAGAGGTTTCGCGTCTGGAGATCGCCAGTGTTGTCCTCTTCCTATGGGGGCACGGCTTCACAACGCTTCTGACTCCGCTGTTTTACGCCGCGGGCCGGGACCACCTACTTTTCGCTGTCAACGGCGGGTTTGTCGGCATCGGATTGATGGTCGGAGCACTTCTTACTATTAACGGCGGGGCGGCGGCCATGCTGTCGGTCATGGCGACTTGCTCGGCGCTTGCCGCACTGACCCTGCTGGGATTCGCGGCCTTCAGACTGCTGTCTAGGATCCCCGCCAATTCCTTGGCGACGTCCCGATGAGCGGTCAGGCGAACGGGAGGCCGCCCAGGCCCATTGCATTTGTGTGGGACAATTTTGGCCCCACCCATGTCGACCGTCTGGAAGCCGTCGCTGCCGGTCATGACGGGCCCGTGGTCGGCATCGAACTCAACAAGACGTCGGTCACATACGAGTGGGATGGCGGACAAGGAAAGGGTTTCGCCTGGATCACGCTTCCGTCACGTCGTCCAGGCCAGATCACGCTTGCTTTCTATCTGGTGCGAACCATCGCCCGGCTCGGACCCCAGGCGGTGTTCTTCTGTCATTACGAAATGGCCGCCGTGCTACTGGCGGCGACGTTCTGTCGGTTGTGCGGCGTTTCCGCCTTCGTGATGAATGACTCCAAGTTTGACGACTACCCGCGCCAGTTCTGGCGCGAATTCCTGAAACGCTTGTTCGTCCTTCCCTATCAGGGGGCCATCGTCGCCAGCCTTCGGTCGCTCCATTACTACGCCCACCTCGGCCTCGACCGGCACAGGATCCGGCCCGGCTACGACGCCATCTCGGTGTCGCGAATCCGGACGCAGGCTCAAGCCGAACCAGCTTCCACCGACATCGCCTTCGCCGACCGTCATTTCTCGATCGTGGCGCGCCTTGTGCCGAAGAAGAACATCTCCCTTGCGATCCGGGCCTTCGCCATCGCGCGTTCGGCCGGCCTTGCCCGTCGCCTTGTCATCTGCGGATCCGGCCCTCTTCTCGACGCTCTTCAGGAGCAGTGCAGGGACTTGGACGTCGAGGCCGCAGTCGAGTTCCGCGGCTTCGTCCAGACGGCCGGAATATCGGCCGTGCTGTCTTCCACGCTCGCCCTAGTCCTGCCCAGCACCGAGG
>Ga0247808_10000611_pt1 | contig 17131 bp, 16 predicted proteins | sample UWRJL089202R1_FD_179914 | JGI IMG/M metagenome (GOLD analysis project Ga0247808, IMG submission 179914) | Plant litter microbial communities from Arlington Agricultural Research Station in Wisconsin, United States - UWRJ-L089-202R-1 | ecosystem: Environmental > Terrestrial > Plant litter >... | reverse complement strand
TTTTGCAAAGCCAGAAACTACTCCGTCACTATCTGCAAAGATTCCTAAAAATGCTACAGGAAAAAATGCGGCGATAAAGCCTACAATCATATATAATTGAAAAATAAAATATGGTACAAAATCATCAAAATTAAAAATCTCTCCAGCACCTGTTGGAAGTCCTTTTTCAACCTTGTAACAGATTTTGTAGAAATTTCCTGCTGCAAGTATTCCGCAGAAAGGAATTATGGAGAGAATCATTAAGCAAAGAAAAGAAAGGAATATCACTCCGAAATCTTTTTTCATCAAATCAATGGCTTGTGAAATATATTCTCCAAATTTGAAATTGACTTTTCTTGGTTTAAGTTGAGCTTGCATTTTATTCTTCGAGATTATATTGTTTTATCTTTCTGTAAAGCGTTCTTTGTGAAATCCCCAATTCGTCTGCCGCTCTGTTTCTTCTGCCTTTGTGTTTTTCCAAAGCTTTGATAATCAAATCTTTTTCATTATTTTGAAGCGACAGAGATTCCGGTCTGCTTTCTTCCAATTCAATATCTTCCACATCGTTGTAGTGATGATCTTCGTCATCAGAAACAATTGTTGGGTGATGAATTTGGTTCTGATTCTGCTGATTATTTTCAAAATAAAGCAAAGAATTCGGACTAGTTGCCTGTTGCGTTTCCGGTGTATAAATCCTGTTAATCAGATTTTTTTCCTGCAGACTGAGATCTGTATTTCCCTTATTTTTTATCAGTTCCGAAGTTAAGGATTTTAAATCATTAATGTCGCTTCGCATATCGAAAAGGATTTTGTACATAATATCCCTTTCTGAACTGAAATCTGAGGAAGTTCCGGCTCCATTTGTTTTGGAGATCACTGCAGGAAGATTTGCATTCATCGGAATATATTCTGCCAATTTCGTAGAATTCACTTCTCGGTTTTGCTCTACTACAGTCATCTGTTCCACGAGATTTCTGAGCTGACGAACGTTTCCCGGGAAAGCATAATTCTCAAGATAAGAAACTGCGTCATCCGTCAATTTCAGTTCGGGCATTCTGTATTTTTCCGCAAAATCTATTGCGAATTTTCTGAACAACAGATGAATGTCTCCTTTTCTTTCCCGCAAAGCCGGCATATCAATCTGAACAGTATTTAAACGATAATAAAGATCTTCACGAAAACGATTGTCATTAATCGCTTTCATCATATTCACGTTGGTTGCCGCAACGATTCTCACATTCGTCTTTTGAACCTGAGAAGAACCCACTTTCATAAATTCGCCACTTTCCAGAACTCTCAAGAGACGAACTTGCGTTTGAAGTGGCAATTCACCAACTTCGTCAAGGAAAATTGTTCCGCCATCAGCCACTTCGAAATAACCTTTTCTGGTAGATGTTGCGCCTGTAAATGCCCCTTTCTCGTGCCCGAATAATTCCGAATCAATCGTTCCTTCCGGGATTGCACCACAGTTTACGACAATATAGGGTTGGTGTTTTCTTCTGGATTCGCCGTGGATTATTTTTGGGATAAACTCTTTCCCAACACCACTTTCTCCCATTACCAAAACGGAAATGTCTGTTGGTGCTACCTGAATTGCTTTTTCTAAAGCCCGGTTAAGTGCCGGGAAATTTCCGATAATTCCGAAGCGTGCTTTTATAGATTGTAAGTCTGCCATTTTTTTATTAAATGATTAAAAAATTAAATGATTAAAATTTACAGTTCCGTAATTTGTTTTCTGTAAACTTTGTTGAAATGATGTGTGTAGCCTTCCAGCATTGTTTTGCCATCATCATAGGCAATTAATGCTGCCTTTTTCAAATCCAAATAATCTTTATTTCTGATTTTAGAAACTTTGCTTCTAAAATATATATTTTCTGCAAAATCATAAACTTTGCTTTGTTTCTCGAAGTTTTCTAAAGCTTTGTCGTATTTATTTAATTCAAAATAAGTGACACCAAGCTGGTAATAATCATACAGACCAACATTGTGGTCTTTTTTTGCCAGCTGATTTTCTATGATAGAAAGAGCCTTTTCTTTTTGTCCGATTGCCGAATAGCAAAGTGCTTTTGCAATCTGCAGTTCATAATCGCCGTTGACGGAATATCCCAAATATCCGGTTGGATAAATTTTTTCTAAGGCTTCAATATCTTGAATTGCACCTTCGTAATCTCGGAAAAACTGATATCTGCACCAGCCTCTGTAACCAAGATTTCCTTTAGGATTGAGTTCTACACTTTTATCAATCAGTTTTTTCCAGGAAACAAAATCGCCGCTTTTAAGATAAGCAACAGATTGTTCTTTATAAGGATAATCAAAATTTGGAGCTATTTTTATTGCTTCAGATAATCCATCATGGAAACGCTGATCGAACTGGTAAAAACTTTTTAAGGTTTGAGTTGCTTTTTCACAGGCTTTATATTTTAATGAATCGCCTTCCAAGCGGAAAGCATTACAGTTCAAGGATTGACCGTAAGTGAAAAATGCAACTAAAATCAGTTGAAAACTAAGGCAATATTTCGTCGATTTTTCCATCTTTGATTTTGAAAATTAGGTATTGATAATAATCGACTTTTTTACCATTGACTGATTTTGGAATCCATCCAGTCAGAGATTTTGTAATATTTAATAGTTGCGAAGTAATATTGTTGTCAAATTCTATTGGCTCGTAATCGTAATTTGCTGTCAGAATTCTGAATCTATCGGATTCTCCATTACAATTCACAACAAAACGAATTCTTATCCAGCCGTTTTCCTTTTTTACATTTTCAGATTTATATATCTTCTGAAACTCTTCTTCAACAGCTAATTTTTCGCCTTTGTATTGAAAACCTTTTGAATCATTAAAATACTGATAAATTTGATTTTCATTACATAAAATGAAATTTTGTCGATCGGTTTTATCATCAAAAGATATATTTCCAATCCAATTCCATTTTGCATTTTGAGATAAAAACAAATTGGGTAAAAGAAATAATATGTAAAAAATGTTCTTCAATCTCAGTTCAAAATAAGAATTCGATGGTTATGAATTATCAAACCGTTTCCCCCAAAAGCGTTCCCTGCGTATTGCCGTGAACAAAAACAGACACAATGTCGCCCAGTTTCTGTCCTTCCAGTTTATCGAAAACACAAACTGCATTTTGGGAATTTCTGCCTTTCCATTGGTTTTGGTTCTTTTTGGAAGTTCCTTCAATTAGAATTTCGTGAACTCTGCCAACGTAGCCTTCCATTCTTTTTCGGGAAAGTTCGCCTTGCAGAGCGATCACTTCGGCCAGACGTCTTTGTTTCACATCTGCAGGAATATCATCTTCCAATTTCTTGTGAGCAGGTGTTCCAGGTCTTGTGGAATAGGAGAACATATAACCGTAGTCGTATTCTACTTCTCGCATCAGGCTCATTGTTAATTGATGATCTTCTTCAGTTTCTGTACAGAATCCGATGATCATATCTTGTGAAAATGAAATGTCGGGAACGATTTCTTTTCCTTTTTTAATTAAATCCAAATACTCTTGTCTTGTATGCTGACGGTTCATCAACTGAAGAATTCTGTCGCTTCCGCTTTGGACTGGAAGGTGCACATAATTACAAATATTATCGTGTTTTGCAATCATTCTGAAAACCTGCTCCGTCATCTCGTGTGGATTGGAAGTTGAGAATCTGATTCTCATTTTCGGAACTGCAACTGCAACCATATCAAGCAACTGAGCAAAATTAATAGCTGTCAGTTTTTGCATTTCGGAAGCTTTGGCAAAATCTTTTTTTGGACCACCTCCATACCAAAGATATGAGTCAACATTTTGACCAAGAAGTGTAATTTCTTTATAACCATTTTCCCATAGACTTTGACATTCCTCAATGATAGAATGCGGATCACGGCTTCTCTCACGACCTCTTGTAAACGGAACCACACAAAACGTACACATATTATCGCAACCTCTCGTAATAGTCACGAAGGCTGTTACGCCATTCCCGCCTAAACGAACTGGATTGATGTCAGCGTAAGTCTCTTCTTTCGAAAGGATGACATTGATGGCATCTCTACCATCATCAGTTTCTTTAAGAAGATTTGGAAGATCTCTGTAAGCATCCGGACCTACTACCAAATCCACGAGTTGTTCCTCGTCTAGAAATTTGGTTTTCAATCTTTCCGCCATACAACCGAGAACTCCTACGGTCATATTTGGACGTTCTTTTTTAAGATTTTTGAATTGAGCAAGACGCATTCTTACAGTTTGCTCTGCTTTTTCACGAATGGAGCAAGTATTTAATAAAATCAAATCAGCTTCTTCTACTTTCAAAGTTGTGTTGTAGCCTTGCTCGTTTAGAATAGATGCAACAATCTCGGAATCAGAGAAGTTCATCTGACAGCCGTAGCTTTCCAGAAACAATTTTTTGCCATTCCCTGGTTTTTCTGCAATTGCAAAAGCTTCGCCTTGTTTGGTTTCGTCTATATATTTTTCCTGCACGGTAATCAATTAAAAATTCAAAGTTCAGAATTCAAAATTTTGAATTGCGAATTTGAAATTACATTAGTTTGCAAAGATACAAAATATTGTGACAGAATGGCAGACTTATCTTTCGTTAAAATTAATTAAAAATCTCACAGGGAATGCTATTCGTTGTTTGATTGGAAGGTCAGAATATGAAGCAGATTTCCATTTTTTCTTCAGTCTTTTTAAGGTTCTGAAAAAATCTTTGTTAAAATCCTTATTGTCTATTGCAGGATAAATTCTTGCATTTATAATCTCTCCAGTTTCGTTTATGTAAAATTCAATATTAATATTTCCATTAATATGGTAATCCTGAAATAATGCCATGAAATTGTCGTGAAAGTCCTTGTCAAATTTTTCCTTCCCTCCAGAATAAACAGCATTTTTCACATTATTATTTGCATTATAATTCTCTTTGTAATTACTCATTAGATCTTTTGGGTAAAAAATAAAATCAGTAATTGCTGCAAATTTTCCGGCTTTCACTTCTGCTGGCTTCCAATTTTTCAATCCTTTCAAAACTTGCATTGATAAGTCAAAAGCACATTTATTTTTGGAAATATTAAGCGTATCATTATCCTGTACAACTTTTACCTTTCCTTCTGCTGTTACTAATATTCTTGGAACATAAATTTCTTTTTCATCACATTCTTTTGCATTAGTTTTTATCAGAAATTCGTGCGCTTCTTTATAAAAATTTATAATACCATCTTTGTAGAAAGTTTGATTTTTTGGGTATTCATCTAGAACCTGAGAATAAAATAAACCCGGAATTAATAATAGAAGAAGGTGAAATTTTTTCATAATTTTAATATTCCTCATCCGAATGGTCAGACGTAAAATTGATTTCGAAGATAATATTGGAACTTACGGGAACTCCATTTTTGATGGCAGGTTTCCATTTTTTCTTGATACGTTTCATAGCGAAGTTCATATCCTGCTTGAATTCTTCATCAAACTTGACTTTGGGGTAGATTTTCAGTTCGCTCATTTTTCCTTTTTCATCAATGGTCAATACAAAAGTAAATTTTCCATTCACGGCATAAGCATTAATGTCAACGTATGCGTAAACCATTTTCATAAACTCATTTCGGAAAACAGTTTGTCCGCCAGGAAATTCGGCTACAGAATCTTCTGTAATTGCTGTTTTAGCAGTTTCGGATTGCGAAAAAGCAGGATTGCTTATCATTAATGTAGCTATGAATAGAAAGATTCTCATTTTCTAATGGTTAAAAGTTTTGTCAAATATATTAAAATGACTGTAGAATTGATTTCGCTTTTATTAATCTTTTCCGGTATAGAAATTATAATCTTTGATAACAACGCTAATAAATTGTCTTTTAGTAAATTGTATAGATTCAGGTTCCAGTTTTAGAATCTCAACAATTCTTTTCGTTAATCTATTGATGATTTCACGGTCATCGGATTTCAAAGCTTTCTGGAAATTTTCTTTGATAATTCTCACATCATTATCACTTAATAAAATCACTTGCGGGAAAGTCGGAACGTAGTCTTCTTTTAATTGTTCCAGAATTGTGTGAGAAATATTGACATTATTTTTCAGAGAAATAACGGCGGTTCCAGTTGCAATATCACCCAGGCGCTGATGGTTTTTTGACACTAATGTTGTAATGAAAGCTACTAATCCAAAACTACTTACAATATCTACCAGTCGGAAAATCCACCGCATCAGATAATCTCCGAAACCTGCCTGATATCCATCTATTTTGACAACTTTTATCTTCATTAATTTCTTTCCAAAAGTCTGTCCTTCCATCATACTTTCCAAAACCAAAGTGTAAATCTGAATCGGAAACGTGATGATTAAAATAAATGCGCCAACGGACCATCCATCCATTCCGCTGATGAAATTATCGTAGTCAAAAAAATTCCGCATCACCCAGGAAAGGATGAATATATAAATCCCTTTGATAAATGAATCTATAAAAAAAGCAAGTATTCTCTCTCCAACGCCAGCCAATGTAAAATTAACATTTACATTTTGTGAAGTATTGATGGCGATTTGATCCATATTTTTATTATTTTAGCGTTATGAGAGAAGTGGCTTTTATAAAGCAAAATAAAGCAAAATGGTTGGAAACTGAGCAGGTTGTCAATGGAAAAATGAAAAAAAATCCAGATGATCTCTCGTCTCTTTACATCAATCTGATTAATGATCTCTCATTTGCACAAACTTATTACCCAAAAAGTAAAACGACAGTCTATCTCAATTTTCTTTCTTCTCAGATTTTCCAGAAAATTTATAAAACCAAAAGAATAGAAGAAAACCGGTTCAGATATTTTTTCACAAGAGAAGTTCCGCTTACGGTTTATGAATATCGGCGCTATCTTTATTATGCCTTTGTATTTTTTATTTTGTTCGTTGGGATTGGTGTGATTTCATCGATCTATGATAAGGATTTTGCGACCTTGATTTTGGGCGAAGGCTATGTAAATCAGACTTTGGAAAATATCAAGAAAGGCGATGCAACGGCAATTTACGGTTCCAGTGTAAGCTGGAGTACTTCATTAATGATTATTGTTAATAACTTAGTGGTTGGCGCAAAACTTTACATCTACGGAATTTTAGGAGGCTTGGGGACTTTGTACGCTTTGATGCAGAACAGCATAATGTTGGGCGCGTTTCAGTTTTTCTTCAAAACACATAATGCTTTGCTGGAAAGTGCAAAGGGAATCTGGCTGCACGGCGTATTTGAAATATTCGGAATGGTGGTAGAAGCGATGGCAGGTTTGATTCTGGGCGCATCTATTTTGTTTCCAAAGACTTTATCAAGATTGGAATCTTTCAAACTTGGTTTCCGAAATAGTTTTAAAATTTATCTAAGTACAGTTCCATTCACCATATTTGCCGGATTGATCGAAGGTTTTGTCACAAGATATGCGCAGACAATGCCTTTGGTTTTGAACATTATTATCATTTTCGGAACCTTATCTTTGATTGCTTTTTATTATTTTATTTATCCTCATATTGTCGTCAAAAAACTAAACCAAAATGCAATTATTTCACAACCGAAAATTCTCTAATCTGATAGTTTTTATTTAAAATAGATGAGATTCAGAGTTTTCCTTTTTCTGTTTTTTTCTTTATTTAGCACTTTTGCTTTTTCACAATATGAAGAGGTAGAGGAAGTTGTGGCTGTAGATTCGGCTGACACAGACACTTTTATGGAGTCTGATTCTTTGGTTAAGACTAATTACGCTACTGATAACGTCCTTTACCCAAAAAGCTTCGCTCCGAATTTCAAAAACAAATATAAAGGAGACGATTATAATTACAAAGTTTTGAAACCGAAAGAATCACTTTGGGATTTAATTAAGCGAAAAATAGCTGAACTGTTCTTTAAAAATATCGATCCAAATAAAGCAGCTAACTATGCTGCTAATATGTTACGTTTTTTCGGTATTGTAATCATTGGATTTCTACTATTTGTTTTAATAAGATATCTATTGTCAAAAGATGGGAATTTCCTATTCGGAAAAAGGAACAGGAAAATCAATATTTCCACTCAAGACATTGAAGAAAATATCCACGAAATCAACTTCCCTGAAAGAATTCTACAGCTGGAAAAACAGCAAGATTATCGTTCAGCGATTCGTTATCATTTTCTTTATTCAATCAAAAAACTGACCGATAAAAACCTCATCAACTGGAATCCTGAAAAAACAAACCGGGATTACCTTAAAGAACTGAAAAACAAAAATTTACAAGAGGATTTCAGACGTGTTATTTACATCTACGATTACATCTGGTACGGCGAATTCGATACGCAAGAGAAGGATTATCAACATTATAAAACATATTTTAATAAATTCTAATAAAATTATCTCATCCAATAAAATCAATGAATAAATCATTCAAAATATACGCCGCTATTTTCATCATCATTCTGATTGTGGTGGCTATGTTTGGGAGAAACAAAAAGCCGGTTTTGGATTGGCGGAAGAATTACAATATCGAAAAAAAGACTCCTTTTGGACTTTATATTTTTGATCAGGAATCCAATAATTTATTCAATAAAAAATTAGAAAAAGTTAGAATCTCGCCTTATGATTATTACGAGAAAAACAATCAGAAAGAGCCGCATAATATTCTGATTATTCAGAAAGAACTGGACGATGTTTCCTGGCAATACATTATGGATGAAGTTTCTTACGGCTCGGATGTCATTTGGTTCACAGACAAAACTACGGCGGCACTGAGAGACACTTTAGGTTTCAGATTCAAAACAGTGAGTTATGAAAAAAGTTACCATCTGCAATTGACAGATAAAAAACTGATTAATAACAATTTACTCATTGATAAATCTCCTGACAACAAAGGTTTTTCTTACATCAGAAATGACATCGAAGTTTTAGGAAAAACAATGCGAAAAGAAAATAACAATCAGACTTCCATCAATGTAGATTTCATCAAAGTTCCTTTTGGGGAAGGTCATTTCTATGTGCATTCCGAGCCTTTGGTTCTGACGAATTATTATCTTTTAAATTCAAAAAATAAATATTTAGAAAGCGTTTTGTCTTATTTGCCAAATCGGGAAACAGTTTGGTTTATGGATAATGACGCGCCTTTATCGATGTCTCCGCTGAGATTTATCCATAGCAATCCGCCACTGAAATATGCTTGGTATTTACTTGTTTTTGGTTTGATCACATTTGTGATTTTCAATGCGAAAAGAAAACAGAGAATCGTTCCAATTACGGAACCTATAAAAAATACTTCTGTAGAATTCATCAAAAGTATTGGAAATCTCTATTTACAGGAAGGCGACTTCCACGAGATGATGGCAAAAAAAGCACAATATTTCTTGCATAAAATAAGAATGGATCTGATGATTGACACACATCATCTGGACGAGCAATTCATCAATAAACTCCATCTTAAAACCGGAAAAAATATAGAACTGATAAAAGAAGCTGTGGAACTCATCAAAAAAGGTCAAGATCCATATGCAAGTGTGATGAAGGAAGATCTTATCAGGATGAATCAAATTTTGGATCAAATATTAAAATGAGAACGATAAGTTCCGTAGGAACGAAATGTTTGTAGAAAACGCAACCATAATTTAACAAGCTCCGTAGGAGCGATACAAAATACATAATGGCAAACACTTACATTCAAATCTATATTCAATTTGTCTTCGCTGTACAGGGAAGACAAAATCTCATCCATCCAACCAAAAGAGAATCATTACAAAAATACATTGCGGGAATCATTAAAAATAATAATCAAAAACTACTGTCAATTTATGCAAATCCAGATCACATTCATCTCCTGATTGGATTTAATAGTTTGAATTTCAAAATTCCAGATCTAGTCCGTGATATCAAATCAAATTCATCAAGATTCATTAATGAAGAAAATTGGTTCGATGGAAGATTTAACTGGCAAGAAGGTTACGGCGCGTTTTCATATTCGAAAAGTCAGATTGATAAGGTCATTAATTATATTAACAATCAGGAAGAACATCACAAAAAGAAAAGTTTTCGGGAGGAATATCTTGAGCTTTTGAATAAATTTGAAATTCAATATGATGAGAAATATTTGTTTGAATTTTATAACGATTAAAGTGCCGCTCCTACGGAGCTCTGCTGACGAACATTAGAATGAGCTACAAACATATCGCTCCTACGGAGCTTCGCCAAATTGATTAAAATAAATACACCTTTTGAGGTCATTAGAAAATTTAACGAAACTATGGAAGAACAATACCAAGACAAAGCACCAGAATTCCACTCAAGGCTGGATATGACGGACTTACGAAATAATCTGGAACGCGTAAAAGCAGAAATAGGAAAAGTCATCATTGGTCAGGAAAATATGATCGAACATTTGTTGGTGGCGCTTCTTTCAAACGGACACGTTTTGATCGAAGGCGTTCCGGGAGTTGCGAAAACCATTACGGCAAAATTGTTGGCAAAAACCATTTCTGTAGATTTCAGCAGAATCCAGTTTACGCCGGATCTGATGCCTTCCGATATTTTGGGAACTTCGGTTTTCAATGTAAAAGAAGCGGATTTCAAATTTAAAAAAGGACCGATTTTCTCAAATTTTATTTTGATTGATGAAATCAACCGTTCGCCTGCAAAAACGCAATCTGCTTTGTTTGAAGTGATGGAAGAACAACAGATTACGATGGACGGCGTGAAGTATCAGATGGAAGAACCTTTCTTGGTTGTTGCAACTCAAAATCCCATTGAGCACGAGGGAACTTACAGATTGCCGGAAGCACAACTTGACCGTTTTCTATTCAAAATCGAGGTTGGTTATCCAAACTTAGAGCAGGAAATTGCAATTATTAAAAATCAACATAACAACAGATTAGAAGATAAAACCGACGTGGTTCAAACCGTGATTTCCGGACAGCAACTGAAGCAGTATCAGCATTTGGTAAAAGAAATCGTCGTAGAACAAAATCTTCTGGAATACATTGCGAAAATCATTGTCAATACGAGGGAAAATCAATTTTTATATTTAGGTGCTTCGCCGAGAGCAAGTCTTGCGTTATTGACTGCCAGTAAGGCTTTCGCAGCAATCCGAGGTCGCGATTTTGTGACTCCTGAAGATATCAAAGAAGCATCATTTGCAGTTTTAAGACATAGAATAATTGTTTCCCCAGAACGCGAAATGGAAGGTTTGACTGAGGACGAAATCATTCGCCAAATTCTGGAAAGTATCGAAGTTCCAAGGTAATATTTGACTTAGTTTGAAATGAAAATATTAAAACAATTATATATCAATAACAAATTCTTCTTCGCCCTTTTCTGCGTTGGAATCTGCTATGTTTTGGCATTTTTCTTTCCTGTGATGATGTGGATTGCCAATTCATTATTGATTTTTGTTTTAGTATTGACGGCGATTGATGGTTTGATTCTTTTCATTAATAAAGAAGGCATCAATGCCCAAAGAATCTTGCCCGAAAAATTATCCAACGGCGATGAAAACTCGGTGAAAGTTGATATTAGAAATAATTACAATTTTAATATTAACACAAAAATCATTGACGAAATTCCCTTTCAGTTTCAAAAGCGAGATTTCCTGATTAAGAAAGAGATTGAAAGCGGAAATAACACTTTTTTCGAATATATTCTCGAGCCGAAAGAGCGTGGCGAATACAGTTTTGGAAATCTAAATGTTTACGTTAATTCGCCAATTGGTTTGGTTTCCAGAAGATTTACATTTCAGAAAGATGCGAAGCTGGCAAGTTATCCATCATTCATTCATCTCAGAAAATATGAATTGATGGCGCTTCAAAACGAATTTATGCTCGGCGGAATCAAGAAAATCCGAAAGCTGGGACATACAATGGAATTTGAGCAAATTCGCGATTACGTTCAGGGCGATGATATTAGAAGTATAAATTGGAAAGCGACTTCAAAATCCAGCAAATTGATGGTCAATCAGTTTCAGGACGAAAAATCTCAGCGAATTATGATGCTCATCGACAAAGGCAGAACGATGAAAATGCCTTTCAATGGATTGAGTTTACTCGATTATTCCATCAATGCGACAATGGCGCTTTCCCACATTATTCTGAAAAAAGGTGACCGAGCTGGAATGATGACTTTCTCCAAAAAAACCGAAAACAAAGTCGTTGCAGACAACAAATCCGGCCAACTGAAAAAGATTTCTGAAGCTCTTTATAATGTTCAGACCAATTTCTTTGAAAGTGATTTTGGCCGACTTTATCAGGAAACGAAATTTCATTTGAATCAAAGAAGTTTAGTCTTATTATTTACCAATTTCGAAACTTTAGATGGACTGAATAGACAGATGAAATATCTGAGAGGAATTGCCAAAAACCATCTTCTTGTGGTTATATTTTTTAAAAATTCCGAGGTTCATAATTTGCTAAGTACCAATCCGGAAAATATGCAGGAAATCTATGACGAAATCATCGCAGAAAAATTCGAGTTCGAGAAAAAACTGATTATTCAGGAACTCAGGAAATACGGAATTTACAGCATTTACACATTGCCGGAAAATCTCAACATAGATGTCATCAATAAATATCTGGAGATAAAAGCAAGAGGAATTTTGTAAATTTGACTTTAATTAAAAGAAAAATGAAGATAAAATTAAATAGGCTCAACGACGATTTCCTTTTCGAATGCACCAATGAACAGGGAAATTCGATTTTACTGGACAATACAACTTTACCTGGCGCAAAAGGTGTTTCGCCAATGCAATCGCTCTTGATGGCAGTTGCTGGTTGCAGCGGAATTGATTTGGTTTCAATCCTAAAAAAACAACGCCAGCAAATCGATTCTTTTTTTGCCGAAGTGGAAGGCGAAAGAGTTCAGGTGGATGAAGCAAAACCATTTAAAAGCATAAAAGTAAGTTTCTTTCTTCAGGGAAATATCGACCCGAAAAAAGCGAAGAAAGCAGGAGAATTATCTTTTGAAAAATATTGCTCGGTTTCCAAAACGCTGGAGCCGAATGTGGAAATCACATACGAAGTCCACGTCAACGGAGAGCTTGCTTAATAGAGTTTGAGAGTGGGAGAGTTTGAGTGTCAGAGCGCATTAGAATGTTAGAGAATTAAAAAAATCCCCCAAACTCTAACACACTCCAACTCTCCAACTTATTATCTATGCGTCAACCTCGGCTGAATCAACTTCGCCACCGTAGAAGTCCATCCGGTTTGATGGGAAGCGCCAACACCTCGGCCATTGTCGCCGTGGAAATATTCGAAGAACATAATGTAATCCTTGAAATGCGGGTCGCTATTGAATTTATCAACACCACCGTTGAACGCTCTGTTTCCATTTTCATCTTTTAGGAAAATGCCACAAAGTCTGTCACTGATGTCTTTGGAAACTTCCTCCAGATTCTTTTGAACGCCACTTCCTTTCGGATATTCAATCGTCAAAGCATCGCCGAAAAAGAAATGGAAACGCTGTAAACTCTCGACAATCAGGAAGTTAATCGGGAACCAAATCGGTCCGCGCCAGTTACTGTTGCCTCCAAACATTCGGCTGTCGCTTTCTGCAGGCGTGTAATAAACAACGTGTTCTTGGTCGTGAACAGTAAATCGGAACGGATTTTCTTCATAGAATTTGGACATCGCACGAATTCCATAATCACTTAAAAATTCGGATTCATCCACCAATCTTGTCAAAACTTTGGTGAGTCTTGTTTTTCTCAGAATACTCAAAAGGTGCTTGTTTCCTTCACCTTCCACATACCATTGGGAAACGAGTTTCGTGAGGTCTTGCTTGTTTTTCAGAATCCATTCCATTCGTTTTTTGAACTGTGGCAATTTCTCCAACATACTGTGTTCAACAACTTCTACTGCAAACATCGGAATCAATCCAACGATGCTTCGAAGTTTCAAACTCACACTGTCTCCATTGGAAAGCTGAAGCACATCGTAGAAAAATCCATCTTCCTCATTCCAAAGTCCTTGTTTGCCGTCACCAATATTTTCCATCGCTTCTGCGATATAAAGGTAATGTTCGAAAAACTTGATGGCCATATCTTCATAAACCGGATTATGAATCGCTAATTCCATTGAGATACGCATCATATTCAGGGCATACATCGCCATCCAGCTTGTTCCGTCAGCTTGTTCCAGATGTTCGCCTTCATTGAATTCCATATTCCGGTCAAAGGCTCCAATATTATCAAGACCCAAGAATCCGCCACCAAAAATGTTGTTTCCGTTGTAATCTTTTCGGTTCACCCACCAAGTGAAATTCAATAATAATTTTTGGAAAACCCGTTCCAAGAAAGCCAAGTCTGGTTTTCCATTATTTTTTTCATCGATTTTAAAAACCCTGAAGGTTGCCCACGCGTGAACAGGTGGATTCACATCATCAAAGTTCCATTCATAAGCAGGAACTTGCCCGTTCGGGTGCATATACCATTCTTTCGTTAGTGTAATCAATTGGTTTTTAGCAAACTCCGAATCAATTACGCAAAAACTAACGCAATGGAATGCCAAATCCCAAGTCGCATACCATGGATATTCCCACTTGTCGGGCATCGAGATGATGTCTTTGTTGTGAAGATGTTCCCAATCGCTGTTTCGGACGTAGCCTTTTCTTTGAATCGGGAAATTCGGGTCGCCTTTCAGCCATTTCCCAACGTTGTAATGGTAGAACTGTTTGTTCCAAAGCAAACCTGCAAAAGCCTGTCTTTGTACATTTTTCTCGTCTTCTGTTTCAATATCTTTCTGGATGTTGGCGTAGAAATCATCCGAATCCTGCTTTCTGTGGTTGATGATTTCGTCAAAATCCCAAAACGCATCCTCCATAATATGAGGCGACAATCGGAACTCGAAAACCTTGTTGCTGTGCGCTTCCACGATTTCTTCACAATGCAAAGACGCTTTGGTTCCCGTTTTCTTAGGATTAATAGTATCTAATCCTTTCGTAATATATTGGTTGATTCCGTCTTTAAAGAAACCTTCCGTCTTAGGAAGATTGAAAAGTCGCGCTCTGTTCGTTTCATTTTCACAAAACAAAGCGTCCACATTTCTGTTTCTGGAATATAATTTTTTGATGCTGATGCTGTCGTGGTGAATATCAATCTCACCTTGCTTGGAAAAACCAAGATTCGCCTTGTAATCATTGTAACCCCAAACCCAATTGTTTCGGTACCAAACCGTTGGTAAAACCACGATTGGCGCTGGTTTATCACTTCGGTTATGAACATCAATTCTGATTAAAAAATCATCCTCACCAGCCTTTGCATATTCAATGAAAATATCAAAATATTCATCGTTATCGAAAATTCCCGTGTCAATGATTTCATATTCCATTTCATTTTTGGAACGCTGGCCATTCACATTGATGATTTCCTCATATGGAAATTCATTGATTGGATATTTGTAAACCATCTTCATATAGCTGTGAGACGGCGTGTTGTCCAAATAATAAAAAATCTCCTTTATATCTTCCCCGTGATTTCCCTGATGATTGCTCAGTCCGAAAAAACGTTCCTTAATTCTAATATCCTTTTTGTTCCAGAATGAGAATGCAAAACACATCTGTTGCTTCTCATCCGAGATTCCTGCGATGCCTTCCTCGGCCCATCTGTAGGTCCACGCTTCTGCTGTATCGTGGCCTGTAAATCCCCACGCATCGCCGTTTGTACTGTAATCTTCCCGCACATTTCCCCATTGGCGATGGCTCACGTAAGGTCCCCATTTCTTCCAACGCGGATTCCTCAATTTTTCTTCCTCGTTCATATGTTTCTAATTATTTAAAGAATAATTATTCGTTTTTCTTATTTAGGAGCATCACGTTTCTACCTTCGTTCCAAGTTTCCAACCCGCTGTCCACTATATCTTTTTTTGCTCAGACGATTGGTCATCCAAAGAAAACTTTCTCAAAAGCAAAAAAAGGATGCCGTTCCCATCGGGGCTATGTGGAGGTTTTGTCATTCTCCGACGATATAAATGATAATCGATAAATGATAATTGATTTCAAATCACAGCTAAAACAAAATCTAATTTTAAAAGCCTCAAAATAAAAATCAACAAAAATTTCCATCCGCTTCAAAAATCGATTCATCGAAACTTTGCTCACTCAAAAATTCTTCAGTCTCAAAAAAACTTTGCGTTTAAAATTCCACAAAAATTATTTTCAGCAAAAAAAATCATTTATCACCCATCATTTATCATTCATAATCACCCGTTGTCCGCAAAACTCTCCAACGTCGTCATTCCACCATCCACATAAATACTCGCTCCCGTAATGTAATCCGAATAATCACTCGCCAAAAATACGGCTAAATTTCCAATGTCTTCCGGTTGCCCGATTCTGTCGTACGGAATCAGCGTCATCAGCGCATCCAGAGATTTCTCATTATCCCAAGCAGATTTATTGATTGGCGTCTGAATCGCGCCTGGACAAATATTATTAACTCTGATTTTATCCTTACCATATTCCTGAGCCAAAGTCTGCATCAGCATTCTTAAAGCGCCTTTGCTGGAAGCATAATTCGCGTGTCCAGCCCACGGAATCGTCTCGTGAACACTGCTGATATTAATGATTTTTCCCAACGCTTTGGATTTGTCATTCATTCCACGTTTCAAAAATTCTCTGATAGCTTCTCTAGAACAAAGAAATTGTCCCGTCAAATTCACATCAATTACTTTTTGCCATTGCGCCAAAGTCATATCAATAAAAGAAGCATCTTGTTGCATACCAGCATTATTAATAAGGACATCTACAGTTCCATATTTTTCAATCGTCGTTTTGAACATTTCCTGAACTTGGTCTTCCTTGCTCACATCACACTGAATGATAAAACCTTCGCCACCATTTTCCTCAATGGTTTTCAAAGTTTCCTCCGCTTCCGGTCTAGAATGTTCAGATGAATGATTTATGATGGTGATGGCGCCGGATTTTGCCAAACTAATAGCAATTCCTTTCCCGATTCCACTGCTGGAACCAGTTACGATGGCGACTTGTTTATTTAGATTGATTTCCATAATGTATTTTCGAAGTAAAGATTTTCTAAAGCAAATATGATACGCAAGTTCTGGGAAAATATATTATTAACAAATAATTATTTTAGAAATTTCAGGCGAAATTTGGAAAAAGTAAACTTTGTGAAGTATATTTGCAGTCAGAATTGTTCATTTACATATTGAAAATGTTATCGAGAAAGGTGGAGAGATTGGACTCTGTGA
>Ga0247808_10000610_pt1 | contig 17148 bp, 12 predicted proteins | sample UWRJL089202R1_FD_179914 | JGI IMG/M metagenome (GOLD analysis project Ga0247808, IMG submission 179914) | Plant litter microbial communities from Arlington Agricultural Research Station in Wisconsin, United States - UWRJ-L089-202R-1 | ecosystem: Environmental > Terrestrial > Plant litter >... | reverse complement strand
CATCTGTCACATCTTTTTTCAGAATTAGGTCTGGAACTCCTCCATTTGGAAAAGTTCAATGCTGTGATGCACTCCAAAACCATCAAGAAAAAAGAACATTTGATTACAGAAGGTAGCGTTTGCGATTTTATTGGGGTGGTTGTTTCGGGAACACTCCGTTCCTATGTTCAAAACGAAGACAGCGAATTCAACAATGATTTTTATATGGTTGATGATTTCGTAAGTGCCTACACGAGTTATCTTACCCAGATGCCAACCAATTGCAACATCCAAACCTTGACCGATGTTGAAATAAAGTTTATCACTTACAAGCAATTCAATGCATTAGTTGCAGAAGACGCTTCCTTCCTGAAGCTTGGCAAATATATTTCCGACCAGTATTTTATCAGAAAATGCAAGAGGGAAACTTCTTTTTTAAAGAATTCTGCTTCCGAGAGACTTGAAAATCTTTGCAAATTATACCCCGGAATCGAACAGCAGGTTTCGCAATACCATATTGCTTCCTATTTGGGCATTCAGCCAGAATCGTTGAGCAGGATCAAACTCTTAACCTACATCAACAAATAAAAACTTCTTTCTGGCAAACTTTGTACTTCATTAATTTTAAAAATTGAAGTATGCCAGTAATCCATTTAAAAGTCAGCGGAGAAACAAACCCTGCCTTAGCAAAAGAACTTGTTACAACCATCAGTAGTCTAACAAAGGACATCCTAAACAAAAGACCCGAAGTTACAGTAGTCACGGTAACTTTTGTTCCAGATGACTTGTGGTTTGTAAATTCAGTGTCCTTATCTGAATTGAAGAAGAAGAGCTTTCATCTTACCATAAAGATTTCAGATTCTACCAACCTCAAAGACGACAAGTCAAAGTATATTGAGGCTGTACACCATTCACTAGAAAAACTCCTCGGAGACATTCATCCCGTAAGTTATACTGCAATTCAGGAGATGAAAGCCGATGCTTATGGGTATGAAGGCCTCACAATCGAATACAAAATTATAAACAACAAGATCAGCGCTTTATTAAAATAACCCGCTTTAACACACAACATAAAAATGAAAAGTTTAAAAACAATAATAGCGATTGTAGCTTTGAGTATGGTGCAATATTCCTATGCTCAGCAAAAAGCAGATAACAAGAAGGAAATAAAGGGCATTATCAATACTTACAGTAGAAGTGTAATTGAACGAGATTCTGTTGCGTTTTACGACTTGTTCAACGATGGTAGGGTTACATGGTGTGCTTCCCTGAAAGAGAGGTCTCAAACAAAAGAGATAGAAGCAATTGGAGTAGAAAAAGCGGGCGACAGCTATTTCGAAGGAAGCTACAAAAGTTTTTTCAGGAGTCTTTTCCGATATCAATCCACAGAAGATAAATTTGACAACATCACCATTATTGAAGACGGAACCGTGGCTTCCGTTACAATGGATTATAGTTTTTGGGCCAATAACAAGATGACTAATTGGGGCGGAAAATACCTGACTTTGATCAAAAGAAATGGAAAATGGAAGATTACAAGCGTCATCTATTCATTAGAACTTACCTCCTATTTCCCACAACCCTCTCCTAAAGAACGACAAAAACTAAAAAGCAGGCATCAATAAGGGTCGTTTCAAAATGATGTTATCTTGCCAAAAAAATGATAAAATACCCAAAACCCTCAAAAGTATTGGGTTTTTTCTTTAAATTTAGGAAAACGTAATCCCCAAAACGTTCCTTATGGCAACACCATTACTATTTGACTTCAGTCCTTACAACATTCATCTTCTCTTGATAGGGTTTATAATACTTCTGGCAGCCACCATTCCCAACCTGCTCAAAAACAAACACATTACCGAACCTATAATTTATATTGCAATAGGAACCCTGATCTACCTTTTCGGCGACCATTATGATTCCATTGCAGTACTAAACAACGTTAAAGTAATTGAGGAAATTACCGAATTTGTGGTTATAGTAGCCTTAACAAATGCAGGATTGAAAATCAAGAACCCCTTTTCCTGGAAAACCTGGAAATATTCCTTTTGGTTGCTCTTGATAGCAATGCCGCTCACGATGATGGCTGCGGCCTATATCAGCCATTGGATACTGGATTTTACTCCTGCAGCAGCCATTCTATTTGGAGCATTGATTTCACCAACTGATCCCGTTTTGGCTTCCGATCTGCAAACTACTAAACCGAGTCAGCAGGACAGTTCACGAACCCGACTGGCCTTGACGTCCGAAGCAGGAATCAATGACGGCGTGGCCTTTCCCTTTACCTATTTCGCCATTTTTTTGGTGACCAAAGGAAGCGACTATTCTCAATGGATTGGCAATTGGTTCTGGGTAGATTTTGTGTATAAGATTGTGGTAGGTGTCATTATAGGACTCCTTTCAGGATGGCTCCTCTACAAGCTGGTTTTCAAGTTTACCTCCAAAAACCAACAATCAAAAATCAGCCGGGGCATCCTTTCCTTGGCACTTACCTTGCTTCCCTATGCAATAGCAGAAATTTTAGGTGGCTACGGATTCATTGCCGTATTCTTGGCCGCCAGTGCATTCAGCCACGTCGAAAAAGATGCAAAACATATGGACAATCTGCACGACTTTACCGAAGAAATCGAACGCATATTTGTTGCACTCCTTTTTGTAGTCATCGGCATCTATATGGCCTCCAACTTCACTGAATTAACAAACTTAAAGCTCTTGTTGACGGCATTTATTTTAATCCTATTGATTAGGCCAGTTGCAGGATGGATTTCCCTTCTAGGAAAAAAAGACATCAGCACGTTCGAAAAATTTACCCTTTCCTTCTACGGCATCCGAGGGGTCGGCTCCATCTATTACCTGATGTATGCCTTGGGAGCTGCAACCTTTACCGAATCGGAAAAACTAATCCAACTGACAGCCGTCACCATTATCCTCTCCGTCTTCATTCACGGTATTTCAGCCATAACCATCCAGAAAAAACTCGATCAATATGATAGCCTCTAAATTATAACCAAAAAAAAATCCCATTCTTTCGAATGGGATTTTTTTTATAAATAAGGTGTTATGTTACTTCACGATTAGGAATTCGCTTCGCCTGTTCTGTGCGTGCTCCTCCTCTGTGCAGGCCTCCCTGCAGTCCACCTTGGGCTCGCTCTCTCCATAGCCCTTTCCGGATATCCTGCCGGCAGGTATCCCTTTCGAGATAACGTACTGCACTGTTGACTTGGCCCTCCTGTCTGAAAGGTCGAGGTTGTACCTGTCGCTTCCGCGGTTGTCCGTGTGCGACTTGACCATGATCACAAGCTTGTCGTTGTTCTTCAAGACCTGCACCAGTTTGTCAAGCTCGAAGGCACCCTCCTGGGTGATGTTGCTCTTGTTGTACTCGAAGTTGATCTCCTTCAATACAATCTCCTTTTCGGTAACAATGACGTCGATCGGGTTCAGTGGGGCGTCAACTTTTACTTTTCCGCCCTTGCTTGGTGTGATTTGGAATACCCCACTTTCATATCCGTCCTTGGCGGCCTGGATCGTGTAGGCCGTGTTGCATTCAACGTTATACACCACCTCTCCGTTGGCTCCGCTTGTCTTGGTCTCGATCACGTTCTTCCTGGCGTCCAGTATCGCAACCCTCGCATTGGCAAGCAGTGCACCCGTCCTGGCATCGGTCACAACAGTGGTGGCCTCGACACTGCATACCGGATTGGCCTGGTACAGGTTGTCGGTCCCGGTCCTGTTGCTGGCGAAGAAGCCTATGTTCTTTACCGTATTGAAGCTGAACGAGAAATCGTCCTTCTCGCTGTTCACCGGCTTGCCCACGTTCTTGGATTCCTCCTTCGTGTTCAGGTCGATCGAGAACACGTCCAGCCCCCCAAGGCCCTGCCTTCCGTTTGAGGAGAAGTAGAGGATGTTGTCGTCCGTGATCGACGGGAACTGCTCCTTGCCCTCGGTGTTTACCCTTGGCCCCAGGTTTTCCGGTGTCCCGTAGCTTCCGTCTGCATTTATGGCAACCTTCCAGATGTCCGAGAGCCCAACCGAGCCCGGCATGTCCGAGGTGAAATATAGGGTCTTCCCGTCCTTGCTGATGCTCGGACTGCTGGTGGAATAGCTCTTGCTGTTGAAGGGAAGCGCCGTGATGTCGCCCCACCTGTCGCCATTCTTGGTTGCCTTGAAAAGGTGCACCTGGCTGAACTTGGCCTTGAGTGCCTTGTCCTTCTCGAAGCTGTTCTCAGCATGGCTGTCCCTTGAGAAGTACATCGTGTTCCCATCGGCCGTTACGGCCACCGGCCCGTCGTGCCATCTGGTGTTCAGCTCGGCAACCTCCTCCGGCTTGCCGAAGGTCATGTCTGCATTCACCGTGGACCTGTAGATGTCAAGGTACGGCTCGTCGTTCCAGCCGTCGGTACGCTTGGCCTTGTTCCTGGAGCTTGTAAAATAAAGCGTGTTGTCGTTGGCAAGGAACGGGCCGAAGTCCGACTTCTCGCTGCTGATCTCCATAGCCTTTATGTTGAATGACTTCTGCTTGTCAAGCAATCTTGGAAGGTAGTTCGGGTTCTCCCTGAAGGTCTTTGCCCTCTGGTCGTCCGGGGACTTGGAGGCAAAGATGGCCATCTGCTTGTTGGCCTCCTCGTACTTGCCGTTGGCCTTGAGCATCTGGGCATACCTGTAATGCGTCTCGGCATCCTGGGATGTGGCCACCACCTTGGCATACCACTTGGCGGCCTCGGCAGTGTTGAACATGTTGTAGTAGGCGTCGGCCAATTGCTTGCAGATGTACGGATCCTGCTTGCCCTTCTCCACAAGCTTAAGGTATTCCTCGGTGGCCTCGACGTACTCGAACTGGTTGAAGAGCAGGTCGGCCCTCTTGGTGTCCTTGGTCTGTGCTTTGAGCGATGAGGCGCTTACCAGCACACAGCCTAATAGGATATATAGTCTTTTCATTATCGTGTCTTGCTTTTAGGTTAGAAATATCTTGGTGAGCGTGATACCTTCTTCGGGAAGTTCAAATCGAACAGCAGTATCACCTCGTGCGAGGCAGGGGCCACGGTCTTGATCTCCGAGATGATGTGGTCGTAGGCGTAGCCTATCCTGATCGAAGGGCTGATGGCCACGTTCACCATCGCTCCGAAGCTGTCGTCCACCCTGTAGGTCGCACCGACCTCGAACTTCTCGTTGAACAGGAAGTTGGTCGAGACGTCCAGCGAGCTAGGCGAGTTGAACGCGGACTTGAGCATCGCGAAGGGCTTGAACTTAAGGTTCGGGGTAAGGTCGAACACGTATCCCCCGGTAAGGAAGTAGTGCTGGGTCTCGGTGCCGTACTTCACACCGTTGAAGTCAAGGTGGTTCGCCTTGAGCATGTTGGGAACCGAAAGGGCGACATAGTACCTGTCGGTGTAGTAGAAAAGTCCCGTACCGATATTGAAGTAGCTGTTGCTGGTGTCCTCGCTGAAGCCGCCGTCGGTGGGAACCGGAAGGGTCGGGGCGATCTCACTGAAGAGGCCCACCTTCTGGAGGGTAACCCCCGCCTTGATGCCCAGGGCTAGGCGGTGCTCGCCCCCAAGGTTCAGCGTGTAGGAGAAGTCACCGTAGATGTTCTGCTCCTTAACCGGACCGATCTCGTCGGCTATGACAGAGAGGCCAAGCCCGACGTTCCTCCCTGCGGGGGTATGCCCCGAGAAGGTGAAGGTCGAGGGTGCACCGTCGATGTCCACCCACTGCTTCCTGTACAGCAAACCGAAGGAGAGGTTCTCCTTGGATCCCGCATAGGCAGGGTTGATCACGTTCATGTTGTACATGTATTGCGTGTAGTGCGGGTCCTGCTGGGCATTGATCTCTCCCAGGGAAACCACCGCCAATAGAATGGCTAGATATAGTTTGTTCATCTCCTTGATTGTTTTTTCTTTGAATTAGGATGCCGTCCCGCTGCTGTCGGGACGGCTCCCATATTATCCTGTTTGTTTGTTTTACCTGTTGATGTAGATCCAGCCCGTCTTCTTCTCGCCCTCCACCGTCTGGAACACGTAGAAGTACGTGCCGTCAGGAAGCTCGGATCCCGAATTCGACTGCCCGAACCACTGGTCGACATAATTCGAATACTGGTACACCTCCGTGCCGTAGCGGTTGAAGATGCTGATCTCACGGACATTGTAGCCGCTTAGGTCGAAGCTGTCGTTGTCCCCGTCGTTGTTCGGCGAGATACCCTTCTGGATCGTACAGCCGATATTGTTCACGGTGATTGGCTCTGTAACAGCACATCCATCAGCGGTAGTGATTGTAACACTGAACACACCTGGTGTTTTAAGCACGATAGCGTTCGCATCGGCTGTGTTCTCAAAACTTGCACTATTAGGCCCTGACCATGTGTATGTGGATGTCAAAGGATCAAATGAACCGTTCAAAGGGATTGCTTCAAGGCGGTATTCACCCATATCACAACCTTCCTCAAAATCAACTTCAATCGGTGTGGTATTTTCTCCTACATTCACTTCAAATGGAGATACACAACCAAAAATATCTACTTCTAAAGTATAGGTTCCCACTTCTGTTGCATCAAATGTTGCTCCCTGCCCTTGAGTACCGTTTGGAGATGTCCATGTGTATGTTGCACCTGGATTATTGATGTCAAAATTGGTCGCTGTAAATGATAATGTTACTGCTTGGTTTGGACATATTATATAAGGTTCACCTTCAAATGCTATCTGCCAATCTGCAACACTTTCTCCAACAGTAATTGTTTCCGGACCGCTGATACATCCTTGTATATTTACCATTACAGAATAGATTCCGGGAGCATCAATCGTGGTTGAATTGTTTGTTGAAACTACTTCGCTTCCGTCTGTTAAGGTATAAGTATAAGTAACTGGCAATCCTAATGGATTATTGGTTACGTTTACAGAAAGTGTTCCTGTTTCATCCGGACATAAGTCTTCTGGAGCTGTAAGGTCAAAGAACCAAGTTGTATTAGCATTTGTAATTTCAAATGTTTGAGTAGCTGTACAACCTGAATTGTTTACTGTTACAGTGTAAGTTCCGTATCCTGCTTCTCCATTTATTGTTAATGAACCTGATGTTTCGGCAAGAGTGTCTGGACCAAAAGTCCAAGTATAGCTTACTGAAGCTGGATCAAAATTATTGTTTGTTGGAGAAACGGTAATTGTTGTACTTCCCTCCGGACAAATTTCTTTTGTTCCCAATAATGTAAATTGTGGCGTAAGATCTTGAACAACCAAGTCAAAGTCGATCACTTGGAAACATGAAGTTCCTAAATAATTTACCCTAACATAAATAGTTTGACCATTTGTCCCTGGAAACTCTTCTAGATCTTCAACTGGAATAGCATTTTCCAACACATTGTTTTCAGCATCTTCCTCTGTCAAGAAATATACAACGTCGTGGGTATCTGGTGTAAAAGGTGATAAAATTTCTGGTTTAGTAGACAATAAGTCAAATATTCCGCTTCCAGTATTATTACATAAAACCAAATCGTTTGGAGTTACTGCGTCAGCATCAATAAAGTATTCTACAATAACAGAATCTTCAGTAATACAATCTGTTCCTATAAATGTCGATTGGATCGTATAAGTTCCTTGTTCTGTTACCAGTAAAACAGGTTCTGTTTCACCCGGAATAGGCTCTGTGTTATCATTTAGGAACCATTCGATATCGTATAAATCTCCATTTAAACCAGAGTCTAATGTTACAATATCTCCAACACAAATTGCAGTTCCGTCTGATACTAAGAAATCTTCTGGAAGTTCTATATTTCCGATATCAAAACTTCCGCCTCTTAGGAATACGGCAGAATCTAAAGCTTCATCTACCCCAAATGGTCCATAATCTGCAATAACCATTTTAATATGATAGGTATTTCCAGGAACCATTGTTAAAATCCCCACTGTAGTAGCTGTTAAAGGAAGTGTAACTCCATTGAAATTGATAGGAGCTCCAAGCATTCCAGCTTCATTATCAAAATAATTTCCAAAATGTTCTGCATTTACTGATTCGCATTCAGGATTATATTGTCCGTCTCTAATATTAAGTACCGAAACCGGGGTTGTAGTACCAGGGACAACTGCTAAGTTTACCGGAGCTGTTCCTGCTGTGACATCGGTTAATATAAAAGCAAACGCATCACTAAAGTCACACTGATACGTTCCATACTCTTCTGAAGCAAAAATAAAATCAAAATTAATAAAATCCTGTAATGCCACAAAATCAAATTCTAAGGATGTAGCATTTGATAAAGTTCCTGTAATTGGAGGGGTTTGTGCTGCTAAAATTGCTGACAAATCTGCATCTCCGCCAAGTCCGTCGTTTGAAAGCACACTATCATTTGGTCCAGCGGCTGCCATTGCACTACCACAAGTAAGCACAATACCATCTTCGAATTGAAAACCTGACTGATCCTTATTAAAGTACCCTATTCCATTTGTGCCAGCTGTTGTTCCTGTTGAATAGGTAATATTTGTTACCGTTGCACATTCAGATTTGATTAAAATATCTGTAACCAACTGTTCTTTTGTATATAAACTAGTACTTACAGTAATCGGAGGCAAGATCGTTCCTATGCACAAGTTAAATGTTATGTCCTGGAGCGTACTTGCTGCTGACCAAACTCGTATTCTGTATTTATTACCCACAATCAGATCCTCGGCTATACTTTGATTCGCTGTACTACAATATTCTAATGTTAAATTATCACAATCAACTCCTCCATACAATGAATGGTTAAGATCGTCACTAAGGCTTCCTACCACATTTTTTAAATCAATTATATGCTTAGGGCTGGTTGCTGTAAATTCAAACCAAACGTCATCATCTTCTGTTCCTGCACAACTGCTTGATTGAGCTGAGGGTGTTGCTCCAGTAATTGCACCAGGTGTCACTTCTTCACATGATAGACCTTCATTAACAACTGCTACAATTGCAGTAGTACACTCATCATTCGTTATTGGTGGCGGTGTAATTATACATAAATCAAAGGCAGTATTTTTAGGATTGTTTGCAGTACCTGTTTCCCTGGTAAAGACCCTAATCTTATAGGTTGTGCCAATGGTTAAATTATTCGCGATGCTAACATTTGGATCACTGCAATAAAGTTGTATTAAATTATCGCAATCAGTTCCTTCATACAATACGTGGTCAACGTTTGTCGATGTTCCTACTAAATTGCTAAACGTAATAATATGGATATTTGATGTAGCTACAAAACTGTACCAAATATCATCATCTTTTCCTCCTGTACAAGTTGTTCCTTGAGTAGATAAAGTTCCTCCTAATGTGTTTCCTGAAACAAAATCAGCACATTCACGAGTAGGGTTTACTGGAACTTGTATTGCAGCACTACATTCGTCATTTACAGGTTTTGTAATAAATATTTTAGGGTTTAATATGGTCCAAGTACTAATATCTGTTTCTGAACAGATTGCTCTTACATAAAAGATATATTCTGTACCTGGTGATAAATTCTCTAAAAGATATGGGTTTTCGTTTACATCCGTCAAATAATAGCCTGCAACACCTGTATTTAAAGGTGTGTAGTTGATTGGAGCTGGTGAATTTACCGGTACGGCATAAATCTCCCATTGCTGTTCTGATCCGCCTGCTGTCCAGCTTAATTCTGCAGTAGTTTGTGTAATACTCTCTACTGCTACCAAAAGATCTGTTGGTTTCGGACAAGTTGGAGGTGTACAGTGTCCTAATATGTCATCTGAATAAAGAACCGTAAGTGGGGTTCCTTCTCCAGGCAATTTGGTATAAATTATATCAGTAAATGGATTTTGGATGGATAAACCAATATTTTGTGGTTGGTTACCCGCTACACTCCAATACAAATCAATTGGAACATCCGTACATAGATAAACCTGAACACCATTGGCATTGTTGATTAAAGAAGCTCCTAATGTTGCTACAACAATTCCATTCTGACGGACCTGCATTCTTGCTCCGTTCCAACTATTACCACTTGTATTAGTCAATTTGAATCTGTATAAACATTTATCCGTTTCAGCACATGTAATGGTATTGAATACTACCGGTCCTGTCCATGTACTTGGATCGTTTCCTCCACAAACAGCTCTTACATAATAGTAATAGATTGTGGCTGGATCAAGGTCAGTTGGTGTCAATGATAATGCTCCTGATAACCCCGGATAATACTTGTCTCCTGCTGCCAGAACAGGAACTACACCTGGAGCAGCTGGCGCTTGTCCCTGTGGTCCTGCTTTTAATAATAATACTTCCCATTCTGTTGCAACACCGCCTTCATTCCATAATAGTTCAGCACTATTAAGAGTTATGCTAGCTGTATTAACAGACTGGTTTATTGGCTTTGGACATGTCGGTAATGTGATGAATGTATGAACAGCTGACCAAGGTGAATCATCTGGAGTGTTACAAACCACTCTAACATATACATCATAGCTCGTATCTGCATTTAGTCCGTTTGGAATTGTATGAGAGAAAGGTGCAGCGTCTCCGTTTACTCCTGTTGCCGTTGGAGTTGATGATTCGGTTGGCGCTGGATCTCCTGCTGGAACATAATAAATTTCATATCCTACATTCTCTGTTCCTGGTGCCGTCCAAGTTACGGTTGCACCAACTGTTGTAATAAATGTAGTATTCACTGCCGTAGGTGCTATATCGCATCGTGGCACGTCACATTCTACAAGACCGTTGTAAACTACAGATCCCGGAACACCCGTTCCTGCAGGCTTGGTAAATATGGTCTGGCCAAATGAATTAATTACCGAAACAATACATTGTTGTGGTTGATTACCTGCCGTTAGCCAGAATATATCAAATGGAACACTGTCACACATTGTTACTGTAATATCAACTGGTCCAGCCCCTGTAGTGTATGTGCCTCCGATTGTATTTGGTGGCGTTGAAGCTGGAGTTATAGGAAGAACAATACCGTTTTGTCTTATTTGCATTCTTGCTCCATTCCAACCATTATTGGCAGAATCGGTCATTCTAAAGGTATAAGTACATTGGTCTTCTGGAGCACAAATAGCCGTATTGAACACAAATGGTCCAGCCCATGCACTGTAAATTCCTGGAGTAGGACATTCAGACCTTACCCAATATTGGTAAAGATGAGCTGCATCCAATCCCGTAAACGGCATTCCTGGAACACCATCATTATCGATAAATTCAATATATTCTCCTGGTGATGATGGAATTGGCTGACCGGCATCTTGCACTGCAATTTGCCATGTAGTAGCTGTTTCTACCTCTGTCCAAGTTGCAGTTCCTCCATCTAGAGTAGCATTTGCCTGATCGAAACCTAAACTAGTAGGTTTCTCACAATTTTCATATTGTATGATGAGGTTATAAGGAAATGTAGGGGTTTGGGATGCCGAAGACACCACGATATAATAATCTTCTCCAGCAACAACCGGAAAGTCATTAATAATTCTTGTGTCTGAATTAGTATTTGCAACACCCGCCAAACAAGTAACGCTAATATCAGCACATTCATTATACACAAATACTGAGGATCTTGCGGCTCCTGGAGTCAAAGTGATACTTATAAATCCAGCTGTTGGTGCTACAAACCTATAAATAACATCATTCCCTGCTAAATAATTCGTGTTGGCTGGTGTAGTGCCACAGTTTGTTCCTTGAGATGCAGTAATAAAATTCTGAAAATTACCTGTATTTGAATCTGTTTCATAAGGTAGCGTAAGTACATCAATAGGATCCGCACATACAGTACCATAAGGAAAAGTATTAAAATAATACGGACCAGCCCAATCACTAAATACATCTTCTTCACATTCTGCCCTAAGCCAATATTTATAAGCTGTATCCTCCGTTAATCCTGTTGCAGTAAAACTAAGTGCACCACTAGATGTATTTAACACTAATGGGCTATCATCTTCAGGTTGAGAAGCTTCAGCAGGAACTACTGCATATTGAAAATTAATCGCTTCTCCCTGATGTGACCACGTGAGAAGTGCAGATTCAGATGCTATGTTTTCTGCACCAATACCAGTTGGTGTGAAACACTCGGCAGTGACATTAACATCATCAATTACCCATCTATCTCCTCCCGTACCACCTTGTGGCTGTGTATAAACCCTAACAAAAGCAATAAAAATTTGCTGGCCAACAGTCAAGGTTGGAGTAAGATTCACTATCTTCTCTTCGAAGACATCATAAACAGAATTCATTTCTGGCTCCGTCCAATCTTCCAACAATTGATACTGTGAAATATCGCCTTGGTTTGCAATGTCTGTATTTGTAGAATAACGTACCTCATATATAGTACCTTGATTACCCGTAGTGGTCTGATGAGCCTGAAAACGTAACTGCCCATTTTCAGGAACCGTTACTAAATTTGTGATTAGGAAATCCCTTGAGGTATTTCCTTCTCCAATTTCTTCAGCACCAATGAACATCGCTTGAGACCCATTAACATAAGGTGGCGGATTATTAACCAACCTCCAGTTTTGAAGCATACCTACACCATTATTGGCTTTTATCCAACCTGTAGGAAGTCCGTCTGGGTAAGGAGTTATTTCATCAAAATTTTGTGGAAAATCTTGCGAAAACCCTACCAACGAATAGAATATCGTTAATAATAAGAATGTAATTTTTTTCATAAAATGAAAATTTAGGTAGTTTAATATAGTTTCGTAGTTTAAGAACTTCAAATTTAACAAAATTTAAGAATAATCTAACTTAAAATAGATATTTAACTAATTAGTTTTCAGTTGTTACAAATACAGCTTAACGTAGTTGCCGACTGTTAAAATGGATAAGATTATTATTATGCTTGAAGATCCTAATAAATGTTTTGAACATTTCCTATATTTGAATTTTAAAAACCGAATAAATGCATTTACCCAAAAATAAGAAAATATATTTTGCTTCTGATCAACATTTTGGAGCTCCAACACCAGAAATGAGTTTTCCAAGAGAACAACATTTCGTAAAATGGTTGGATGAAATAAAAAATGATGCAGAAGCTGTTTTTTTATTGGGTGATCTTTTCGATTTTTGGTTCGAGTATAAAACGGTTGTTCCAAAAGGATTTGTGAGAGTTTTAGGAAAACTGGCCGAAATCCGCGATAGTGGAATTCCAATTTATTTCTTTGTAGGAAATCATGATTTATGGATGTCGGATTATTTTGAAAAAGAGTTTAATATTCCGGTTTACCACGATAATAAGGAATTTACTTTTGCAGATAAAACTTTCCTTATCGGCCACGGAGACGGAAAAGGTCCTGGTGATAAAGGCTATAAAAGAATGAAAAAAGTCTTCACAGCTCCATTCTCAAAATGGCTGTACAGATGGTTACATCCTGATGTTGGCGTAAAACTTGCCCAATATCTTTCGGTAAAAAACAAATTGATTTCTGGCGATGCAGATGTGAAATTTCTAGGGGAAGAAAACGAATGGCTGGTTTTGTATGCCAAACGTAAATTGGAAACCAAGCATTACAATTACTTCATTTTCGGACACCGCCACTTGCCAATGAAAATTTCTGTTGGGGAAAATTCAGAATATGTAAATCTAGGCGATTGGATTGGCTACTTTACTTATGGGGTTTTTGATGGCGAAAACTTTGAATTAAAGGAATACAAAAGTTAGTTCATTCCCACTCCATAAATATATTCTTCTAATTTTATTTTAAACAAAGTGCCTTCCACAAGGTCTTTAATCGAGTCGAGTTCTTTCATAGAAACGGCTAAATCTATTTGTGAAACGGGTGTCTTGAGCAAGAATTTTGCACAACGGTATTTCATTTCGCAATTTTCGCAACAGCTGTTTCTTTTGCAACTGTCTTCAATTAAGGCTACAAAATGTTGCAACTCAGAAACGGAGAAATAGAAGCCTGTCTCCTTGAAAACCAATTGTATCTTTTCTGATTTTACGGTGTTTTTTTCTTTCCAGTAAAAAGACATACCGAAGTCATTGTAATAAATTTGCTCAATTCCTTTCATAAGTGCATTCAATTTGAAACAAATATACTATTTTATTTATATTCATTCTAAATAGAATTGTTAAAGTATGATTTTGGGAAAAGATTTATTGAAAACTACTGATTCCAATGGCGAAGCTAGCCTTGATCGTCCCGATAGCTATCGGAAGGAAATCCTTTTGTAATGAACAGCGAGAAAAGTTCCTGAAATTAATCCATCGACTTGATGTCTTTCAGGCGAAGTTGCAAGGAAACTGTACCGTTCCATTCATTTTCATCGATGCAATAAACGGCTTGAAATTGTTGACGGTTTGCGGTAATATCTAATTTATTTCCCAAACCGAAACCAATTCCAGCAATTCCTTCGGAGTTATTTTGCTTTACAAAAAGACGGATATGTTCTTCGGCTTGACCAATTTTTTTTCCGAAACCAGTATCAATTAAATTTTTGCTAAGGAAAACAGGCGTCATATTCAAAGGACCAAATGGTTCAAATTGCTTAAGAATCCTGATGAATTTTGGTGTAATATCGAATAGATTTATCTCGGCATCGACTTGGATTTCGGGCATCAATGAATCTTCGTGAATGGTATTTTTGACGATTTCTTCGAAGGCATTTTTGAAATTGAGATAGTTCTCTTCCTTTAAAGTCAATCCTGCGGCATACATATGACCTCCAAATTGTTCGAGATGTTCCGCACAAGCCTCAAGAGCATTATACACATCAAAACCTTTTACAGAACGAGCCGAAGCGGCTAATTTATCTCCACTTTTGGTAAAAACTAACGTAGGGCGATAATAGGTTTCGATGAGGCGAGAAGCTACAATTCCGATGACGCCTTTGTGCCAATTTTCGTGGTAAACAACAGTTGAAAAACGAATATCTTCAGCATTATCTTGAATCTGATTTAAAGCCTCAACCGTGATCTGCTTGTCGAGTTCTTTTCGATCGACATTGTATTTTTCGATTTCCGAAGCAAATTGGACGGCTTGCTCAAAATCGAATTCTGATAATAATTCAACCGCATAATTCCCGTGTTTGATTCTTCCTGCGGCATTTATTCTTGGTGCGATGATAAAAACAACATCGGTAATATCCAGCACTTTTTTCTTGACTTGATGAATCAATGCTTTGATTCCAGGACGTGGATTCGTATTGATGACTTCTAAACCAAATTTTGCAAGAATCCTGTTTTCACCCGTCATCGGGACAATATCAGCCGCGATTGCTGTTGCAACCAAATCCAAATAAGGCACTAGATCTTCAATAGTTTCGCCTTTGTTTTTTCCTAATGCCTGAATCAATTTGAAACCGATTCCGCAACCGCACAATTCATCATAGGGATAAGTGCAATCTTGCCTTTTCGGATCTAAAACCGCAATGGCTTCTGGTAGAAATTCGCCTGGACGGTGGTGATCACAAATGATAAAATCGATGTTCCGTTCTTTGGCGTAAGCCACGTGGTCGATGGATTTTATACCGCAATCTAGGGCAATTATCAACGAAATTCCGTTGTCATCGGCATAATCGATTCCTTTGAAGGATACGCCATAACCTTCTTCATAACGGTCCGGAATATAAGTGGCAACATTTGGATAAAATGATTTCAAATAAGAGGCAACAAGCGAAACGGCTGTGGTTCCATCGACATCATAATCGCCAAAAACCATAATGTTTTCATTATTTTCAATCGCTTTTTCGATTCTTGCAACAGCCAAATCCATATCTTTCATCAGATAGGGGTCGTGCAAATCATCTAAGGATGGTCGAAAGAATTGTCGGGCATCTCCATAGGTCTCGATGCCACGTTGTAGTAAAAGTGAAGCAATATTTTCTTCAACATTTAGGGCTTGAGCCAAGGTTTTGGTTTGGCTTGCTTCTGGTTTTGGCTTCATGTTCCAACGCATTTTTGTATGGCTTTAAATTATTTATTTTTTATTGTTATTGCTTATTATCTATCCGTTCTGAACCATTAAGAAATTAAAAAAATTAAGTCTGGTTTGGCTTAATGAAACTTAATTTCTTAATGGTTTAAAACAAGTGCTTCTCCTTCAAATTGAATTCCATCCCAACCCTTTTGCATAAAATTTCGGATGTTTTGGTGGTCGGTCCCTTCAGGATTTTGCAGAACGTCTTCAAAATAATAGGCCCCGAAACAAGCCAATGTTGCTTCTTTTGAAAGATTGTTTAGTTTCGCAAAGGCAAAAATTTTGCAGGAACCGTTATTTTCCCCTGCTTTATTGTATTGATTTCCGTTTTGGAAAGCAGTTGGTGTAAAATCATAATGTTCCTCAATCACTTGAATCGTATCTTGAAAAGCAATAGATTTTGGATTTTCTTGGAGTTGTTTTAAAAAAACTGTAATGGTCATTATGATTTCAAATAATTAACGTTCACTTCTACTTTTGCAAATTGACGGAACATTTCCATCACGCCACAATATCTATCTACCGAAAGATAGACGATTTTATGCAGTTTTGCTTCGTCTAAATCAGTTCCGAAAAAATTATAATTTACCCGAACGGTATGATAAAATTTTGGATGTTCTTCGGTCAAATCGCCTTCAACATCAATCGTAAAAGTATCAATTTCTACTTTCATTTTCTTAACCAATGAAGCAATATCAATTCCTGTACAACCCGCCAATGAAGCCAACATCATCGATTTTGGCCGCAAGCCATTGTTGTTGCCTCCAAATTCAGCATCAGAATCTATCTTGATTGTTCCGCCGGGATTTGTGGCTTCAAAAGCCATTTCTCCCAGCCATTTTGTATGTACTTGATGTGTGTTCATAAATTTAAAGATTGAAGGATTTAAAAAATCTCAAAATTAAAAGCTGTTCTAATACTTGAAATCTGTGTTGATTATTTAGTAGATTTTCCAGCAACTACTACAACAATCTCCCCTTTTGGTGCTTTGTTTTCAAAATGTGTCAAGACTTCTCTTGCAGTTCCTCGAACATTTTCTTCGTGTAGTTTTGACAATTCCCTTGAAACACAAATTTGTCGGTCTTCGCCGAAATACGTAATGAATTCTGCCAAGGTTTTCAATAATTTATGTGGTGAAACATACAAAATCATCGTTCGTGTTTCTTCGGCCAAAGCCAAATATCTCGTTTGTCTTCCTTTCTTTTCAGGCAGAAACCCTTCGAAAATGAACTTATCATTCGGCAAACCGCTGTTCACTAAAGCAGGCACAAAAGCTGTTGCACCAGGTAAACATTCAACGGTAATATTATTTTCGACA
>Ga0247808_10000608_pt1 | contig 17158 bp, 13 predicted proteins | sample UWRJL089202R1_FD_179914 | JGI IMG/M metagenome (GOLD analysis project Ga0247808, IMG submission 179914) | Plant litter microbial communities from Arlington Agricultural Research Station in Wisconsin, United States - UWRJ-L089-202R-1 | ecosystem: Environmental > Terrestrial > Plant litter >... | reverse complement strand
TATTACCCAGAAAAAAGTGATTTCGAATTCTCAAGTAAAAGTGGAAATACTGAACAATTTTATAAGAATGAAATTTTCACAGAAGTTCGTAATGATGAAAAATCATATTACAGATATGAAGAAAAAACCAACCAAAAAGAAGCACTTGAGTCTTCAAGATTAAAACAATATGGTCCTGTTTCTCTGTTATCTTATGATTGGAAATATGTAGATGACACTACAATTGGAGGACAAAAACTCTCACATTATTCTGTGATACAAGATGAACGTGAATATGATGAAAAAAAGATAAAAGTGGAATTTAATATTTACATTTCTAAGGATAATATTATTTCCCAGTTCGAAAGAAAAAGTTATGTTGATAATAAGCTTGGACAGACGATTACATACAAATTTGATGATTATGTTTTTGATGATTCGAAAATGGAATTTGATATTGCGATTCCGGAAAAATATGCTTTGAAATATTTTGAAAGAATTGAAACTTTAAAACCATTAGCAAAAAATATAAAAGCGCCAATATTTGAAGGAATGGATTTAAATAATAACAAAATATCATTTAAGACTTTCCCAAAAAACAAAACACTTCTACTCTTTTCTTCTACCAATTGTGGCGCTTCCCAAATTGTTTCGGAATTTATGAATCAATCTAATTTGACATTTGATAAGAATATTAAGCTTATCACTTTTTTGGAATCCAATTCTATAGAAACTGCCAAAAAATACGATCAAAAGTACAAAACGAATTATCCTGTAATCGCAAACCGCAAAGATATCGAAATAGAATATGGAATAGCTGGCTATCCTGTAATGTATCTAATTGACGAAAAAGGCATAATTGAACAAACATTTGATGGTTCTGATCAAATTTTATCATACTTGAAAAACCCCAAAAACTAATCAGTATTTTTTACGATAAAAAAACGCTTCAGAAATCTGAAGCGTTTTTTTATTTTTTCTCTGCCAGTTTACTCCACAAATGGAGAATGTAGACGACAATGATTCCTAAGATTCCGGCTGCAATGGAAAATATGAATTTCGTATTCTCATCGTCCATAAATCCAGCCTGCCAATCCAGCGCATAAAAACTTACTGCAATTGAAATGATAAAAACGGCCAGGAATACTTTATAAAATGTTTTCATTCTGATGAAATTTAAAAATGAATATAGTTCTGAAATAACTGTGCAAAGTTAGCAGTAAATAATTTAATAGAGATGGCTAAAAGTATAATTCCGAAAACTTTTTGCAGAACCTGCAAAGATCCTTCACCTAATTTTTTCTCAATCCAAGGCGCCAATCTCAAAACAACATAGACTAAAATCGTATTTAATACAATGCCGCAAATGATATTAATATCGTGGTATTCTGCTCTTAATGAAAGTGTTGTAGTCAAAGTTCCGGCTCCGGCAATCAGTGGAAATGCGATCGGAACAATGGATGCAGCTTGCGGTTGATTGGTTTTATGAATTTCTATTCCTAAGATCATTTCTATAGCAATAATGAAGATGACAAAAGCTCCGGCAATCGCAAAAGAATTGACGTCTACACCAATGAATTTCAGAATGTTATTCCCGATAAACAGAAATGAAATCATCAGTAATCCTGCAACAATCGCCGCCTTCTCAGACTCGATTTTCCCGAACTTTTGGCGTAATGAAACGATGATGGGCACAGAACCCAAAATATCAATTACTGCAAACAAAACCATAAATGTGGTCATCGTTTCTTTGATAGAAAATTCTCCTAAAAACTCCATAACTTTGATTTTAAAGATTTCGCAAAAATATAAATTATTTTTGACAATTTCTTAAAGCTTATTATAGACTTCTTCTATTTCTTTTAAAATTTCAGTTTGATTCTCTTTGGTTGTATATGGAGAATATTTTTCTATATTGATTTTGGTAATCAACTGATTGTAATTTTCAGATTCAAGTTGCCCGAAATTAAACTTCAAATAATCTTTAAAATCTGATGAATATTTCGTTCTGCAATATTGGTCAGCATCGGATTTCAGATCTTCAAAACCTACAAAAAACTGTGCAGCTTCCCCCCGATCAATCGTTTTTCTAAGATAATTGAAATGAGAATCAGCATCAAATGAAACATTATTTTTCAACATTGCTTCTGTATCAGCAATTGTGATGATAGGTTGTGATTCAATCTTTTTCTTTTCGAGAGTTTCTTTTTTTCTGTCTTTGAATTTTCTATTAAAATAGAGAAACAGTAAAGCACCAATTCCCACAATGAAAAGATTTCCGAAGATTACAAACCAATTTATAGTTTTATGTTCTTTTACTTTCAGCTTCTGGGTACTCATTACGGGCGAATCAACCTTTTCCAGAACATTGTTGGTGTACTCATTTACTTTTTGCAAAGTCGTTTTGGCGTTGGCAATATCTTGCGCGTTTACCGCATTTAGAGCCAGGAATTTAGATCCGACTTCCACATATTTCTCTTCTTTAGGATCAAAGTAAGAAAAATCTTCTGTCGTGATTTTCAAATCCCCCCTTTTCTTAGGAATAATGACATATTGCGCTTCCACTTCACCTTCTATGCCTTTGAACGTCGCTATGGAATTATTGATAATCTTTGGTTCAAAAACCTCATAATCTGGAGAAGGCAATATTTTCGGAACGATTGATGGCGAAAGATTTCCGTTCCCGGTAACTTTTACAGAAATATTAAAAGCCTTGTTGATCTCAAAATTTTCTTTGCCTTTATCGATCATTTCGATTTTCACATCATATCTCCCGACTGCATTCTTGAAATTTTCTGGCGCGCCTTCAGGTAATCTCTTTACGTTGAGCCTTGCTTTATTAGAAACCAAAACATTTTTGTGATTTGTAAATGGCACCTCCATCGCCGGAACATCCATTACACCAGCTACTTTTGGAACAATCACAAACATTCCGATAATCTGTGCAGAATAATTATTTTCCGAATCTTCTATCGATTCATCAAAGTTTGCAATAGAACGTATGGAAAGGTTTCTGGCCGATTCAAACTTAGCCGGCTCCAGATGTCGGAAATTGGAAATGTTTCGGGAAAATGCTTTCAAAACTACAACAGCAGGCTCATCCTTATAGACTTCTCTCTCCTCCAACTGCATATTGAGATACATATTTTTTGCAGGATTGGTAGTTGCCAAAGGTTTTTTCTCCGCTTCTTTTACGAAAATGTCAATAGGTTCTGTCTTGTACATTTTCCCATTGATCTTCACGAGAGCAGATCCTATTTTAATATTTCCGGTCTGTTTCGGGTTGAGCAAAAACTGATAAACCATCTGGTTGATTCTAATCTTTTTCACAGGATCAATTACCGTATTTTGTTCGGAAGAAATAGCATAATCGAACTTTGTAAGATCCGGTAGTTTCACAGGTGTTTCCTGCACAAGATCCTCACCAAAAATCTCCAGTACAACTGTGAATGTAATAGGCGTATTGACACGGGAATCCTGCGTGTTAACCTCTGAATAAAGATTAACCTGAGCAAGGGAAAAACCCGATGCTAAAAGGAATAATATGTATAAATTTTTTCTTATCATTTACCAATCCTTCTCGTTGCTTTGCGGCATGGAGTTGGATTTTTTGTTTAAAATTCTTCTTGCAGTTTCTTTTTCCCGATTTTCTATATCCTTCAGGATTTGCCTTTCTGCTTCTTCCGGTATTTTATTTTCTTCTTTCTTAGGCTGGTTTGGCTTTCCTTGGTCATTCCCATTTTGATTGTCACCTTTGCCGTCTTTCTGATTCTTTTTTTGATCGCCTTTATCAGAATCATCTTTTCCTTTCTGATCCTTATCGCCGCCTTTTCCTTTATTTTGCTTTTGCTTTTCTTTTTTCTCTTTGTCTTTCAGCATTGCAATCTCGTAATTTTTACGGATAGCTTCATTGTAAGGATCTTGTTTCAAAGCCTGTTTGTAATATTCAGCAGCTTTTTCAGGATTATTGGATTGGATTGAGACATTGCCCATATTGTAAAGCGCAGCAGCTTTCTCGTACTTGCTTTTGGTATATTTTGCAGCTTTCTCGTATTCAGCGGTTGCCTCTTCATATTTTTTGCTTTTATAAAGCGCATTCCCAAGATTGTAATGGGCTGTATAATTGCTGTTCTTTTCGGCAATAGCTTCGAGATATTTGCCGGATGAAGCATCGTATTCCTTGGCATCAAATTTCTTATTACCTTCGTAAACCAATGCATTATAACTCTTCTGCGCAAGAAGTAATTGCGAAGAAATTATCATACAAATCAGGACTAAAGTAAACTTAAAATTCATTGATACAAAATTATCTGTTTTAATGTTAAAATCAACAGTTTAAAAGTTAAAGTTGGGTTAAAAATGCAGGTAAGAAAAACCCTTTAAATAAAGCATTTTTTAACAGTTTCGAAACCTATTTAACATAATAAAACCATTAAAAATAATTTCAATGGTTTTAGATTTAAAATTTACGTTATTGATTTATATCAATTTATCTTTAATTAATTAAGTCTGAATCATTTTAATTAAAGAAATTAGCATACTTTAGATTAACATATCTACCAATCTTTTCTCTTAAGAATGTAATAACTTCCAGTTATAAAAACAGTTGCCCAAATCAAACAGGCTATAACACTTCCTATTGGATATTCAAACTTGAACTGCATTCCTAAAAGTTGTGCCATATTGGTTCTTACCAGTGGATTAGGAATTAGGTTCGACATACTTTCCAAAGGCAAATAATCTGTGTAGAAAACCTTTGTATTCAAAATTTTAGCTCGTTGTAACTCGTTGATATTTCGCATAACACCAAATGATTCTACGCCAATCAGGATTTTCTCAACAAACCAAAACATAAAAAAACCTAGAAATACAAAAATCGATTTTCTGAAAAGAATTGATAAAAACATCAGAAATGAAAAGAATGCAAACAACTTCAGGAAATAATTGAAAATGAAATAGATCTCCTTAAAAATCAAATCGCTGTCTTGTGTTGTGGAATAACTTTTACCCAAGATAAATGCCACAATAAAAACAAATAAAGTTGAAAATCCTGTCAAAAGCAAAATCGTTAAAAGTTTTGAAAATATAAACTCTTCCCTGCTCAATCCGTCAATTAAATTTTGCTTGAACATCCTGTTGCTGAACTCCTGACAAATCGAAAAAACGATAATGCAGCCCAGAAAAATTTTCAACAATCCGACAATGTAAGTTGTGAAATTCCAAACGCCCGGGAAATTATACATACCTTGTTCTTTTAGATTAATTTTATTTCCAAAAAGATCAAAATCAACCAATCCAATGAATAACAATGCCACCAAAACGATGAAGTACAATCCTGCAAAAACCTTGAAAGGTTTGTAATTCAGATTTTTGAGATATTCTAATTTTAATAATCTTATCATGAGTTGGATTGTTTTACAAGTTCTAGGAATTGAGTTTCAAGGCTTTCTTTTTTCTTCATTAGGTGAGATAGAAATATTCCCTTTTCAAACAGTTTTTTATTAAGTTCTGATGCCGAAATATCTTCTGAAATCTGAGCAATGATCAAGTTCTCTTTTTCTTTTACACTTGAGAAAATATTCAAACTGTTTAAAGCAGAAACCAATGCACTCGCATCATCTGATTTCAATTCGAAAAAGCCTTTTGTATTGCTCATTGCATCTACAGAACCTGAATATATTGCTGTTCCGTGTTTCAAAACGATTACGTGACTGCAAATTTTCTCGATCTCGTCCAAAAGGTGACTTGCAACTATAATAGTCGTTCCAGACTTTGCAATAGCATTGATAATATCTCTGATCTGGATAATTCCTTCAGGATCCAGACCGTTTGTAGGCTCATCCAGAATCAAAACTTCCGGATTGGCTAATAATGCTGAAGCAATTGCCAGACGTTGTTTCATCCCTAAAGAATAAGTGGAGAAAGCATCTTTTTTCCTTGCCAAAAGATTTACAGTTTCCAAAACCTGATCAATTCTTTGATACGCAACACCTTTGATTGTTGCGACAATCTCCAGATTTTTTTCGGCACTTAAATAAGGATAAAAATTCGGTTGTTCGATGATTGCACCAATCTTTTTGAGCGTATCTGTATCTGTTCCTTCTTTTCCAAACCATTTCCAGTTTCCGGAAGTTGGATTGATTGTAGAAAGCAACATCCCGAATGTCGTGGATTTTCCGCTTCCATTTGGTCCCAAAAGGCCATAAACATTCCCTTTTTCTACGTCGAAGGAAATATTATTGACGGCGATTTGCTTAAATTTCTTGGTCAGGTTTTTGACTTCCAGAATTTTCTCCATAAAATATTTATATAAAAGTCTTATTTTTGATAGAAACGTTACACCGTTTGTATAGTTTTTGTTAATTTCCTGAAAAGATTAAAAAAATGATTCAAAATATAACAGAATTTTCCAAAAAACTGGATGTTTCTGAAGAAAGCATCAAACAGTTCATTCAGGATTTTGATCTTGAAATCTCGGATTGTCTCTCTCCAACTCTCAATATTACCCAAAATTTCGAAAAATTCGCGGTAGAAAATCAGAAATTTTTAAAAAACTATGAAAAGGACTTGAATGAAGAAAAAACCGCCGACGAAATCGCAAAAAAAATCCATCAGCCAAAAGAAAAAGTTGAACAGGTTATACAAAATAAATTACCGAATGTTTATGATAATGGCCTCTTCAAATCATCCATTTCAACTTTCGGAATAGATAATCAGCTTGGTGGGAATTATAAGTTTATTTATAATTATTTCGGGGATAAAACAGAACTCAAACAAAGAGATTTCATTGGTTACAGAGACTTATTTTTCTATATTTCTGATATGCTGGAACCATTTATGAATCCTGAACAGTCCGAGAATTGGGGCATCCAGAAAGCAGCAGGAATTATTATCTATGGTCCGCCGGGAAGTGGCAAATTTTTCTGGGCAAAGAAAATTGCTGAGATGATTAATTTCGATTTTTTTGAAGTAAGACAATCTCAATTAAAATCGATTTTAATTAATGATAAAAAAGCAAATTTTGATGAATATCTTTCTCAAATGCTTAAAAGAGATAAGATCATTTTATTTGTTGAAAATTTTGATGAAATAATGATGCAGAGAACGGAAAATCAGGTTTCAAATACGGATTATGAGGAAGTAAAAGAAAGTACACTCCATTATATCGAGAAATTCGAAAAAGAAAATATTCTGATGATCGGTTCTGCCAAAGGATTACGCGGAATAGAATCTGAGATTCTGGCTCCGGGAAGATTTGATGTTCTGATTCCGATTTTTCCGCCCAATAAACAGGAGCGAGCGGAAATGCTTCTTTTTAATATGACAAAAAATCTTAATGAAAATGCAACTCTACTTAAAATATTAAAACACAACAATGCAGACCAACTCCCCTTCTGGCAGGAAACGGCAGGAAAAATGAAAGTTTTCTCCAATACCATGATTACGGATTTCACTCAGAGTCTTAAAAAACGAATCAGAAGCCTGTACTTGAAAAACAAAACAGAAAATATAAAGATTGCAGACGGCATTATAGAAGCATCTTTGAAGGAATCTGCATCCAAGTTAACCGGCGAATACCTTAACAATGTTCTGGAATTTTTATCCGAAGCAGAAAACAATTCTTATGATCGTTTTATCGTAAGAATAAATGATCTGAAACACGAACTAGAAACCTACAAAGCGAAAGAAGATCCTGTCAGAACAATTGGATTTCATACCACCGATGAATAAAAAAAGCCTGAAAATTTTTCAGGCTTTGATTTATAAAAATTATTTGATCTTAAATTTTAATTTGTATCCTCAATTTTTTTGGAAACGGCCATAGATGTTACCAAATCATTCAGTAGTGAACTCGCCGCTGTTGGCGAATTAGGCAACAAGACTAAGTTGGATCTATTATTTGCACCGATGGAATGTAAAGTATCATAATGTTGCGTTACAACAATCAAGGCTGAAGCTTCGTGAGCGCTAATTCCAGCTGCATTCAGCATTTTTACTGATTCTTCTAGACCTTTTGCAATTTCCCGCCTTTGATCAGCAATACCTTGTCCTTGTAATTTTTTGGATTCAGCTTCTGCTTTTGCAACTGCTACAATTCTGATTCTTTGTGCTTCAGATTCATATTCGGCTGCGGTTTTTTCACGTTCGGCAGCGTTGATTCTGTTCATTGCGTGTTTTACCTGATCATCGGGATCAATGTCTGTTACCAAAGCTTTGATGATATCATAACCATAACTCTGCATTGCTTCCTGAAGTTCCGCTTTTACAGCAACGGCAATATCATCTTTTTTAAGGAAAACGTCATCCAGTTTCAACTTTGGAACTTCTGCTCTTACAACATCAAAAACGTAAGAAGTGATCTGATCGTGTGGACTTTCCAACCTATAAAAAGCATCTGCCACTTGATTTCTAATTACTTGAAACTGTACAGAAATTTTCATCTTAACAAAAACGTTATCAAGCGTTTTGGTATCAATCATCACATCCAATTGCTGAATTCTTAGATTCATTCTTTTGGAAATCTGATCGATGAATGGGATTTTCAAATGCAATCCGGCATGTCTCGCAGAATGGAATTTCCCCAAACGCTCCACAAGCGCTGCTGTTTCCTGCTTAACGGTGAAAAAAGAAGCAAAAAGGACAATGAGTCCAAAAAAGATTAATATTCCTACTAAATACATAATTTGTTATTTTTCTTAAAGATAGCTTTTTTATCAAACTTTAGCAACTCAAAATCAATATTAAAGAATCATTAATTGATAAAACAAAATTTTACATATATCTTATTTATACACCATTCTTAATAAACATTTTGATAAATTTGTGAGAATAATAAATCTAATATGAAGAAAAAACTATTTTTTGCAATTGCCGGAATTTTTACAAATTCACTTTTACTGGCTCAGAATGTAACGGTTTTTAATGATGTTCCGTTTTACAGTATGTATCATTATCTGGGCGAAGGTCAAACGATGCCACCGGAAGCCTTTTCTCAAATCCCATCCGGAGCCATCAGACTTCACGCGTATGAGCAGGATATTATTTCAAGAAAATTGACAGAATCTGAAATCGCATCCATGGGAAGCAGTGTGACGATGAAAATTACTTTGAAAGCTGCTTGTGATAACTATGACAGGATTGCTGGAGTCAATCTGGTTCTTGTTCCAAAAGGAAGTACGACTTACACTTTTAATCAGGCTGATATCAAACGTATCGAAATTGGACGTTTCATCACGCCTTTTATGAATAAGAACGTTTCTCCGACAGAAGTTCCTTACACTTATCAGGTGGATAATATTTCAAATATTCTTCACGACACTGCTTTATCTGCGAGTTATGATTTCTGGATTGAGTTCCGTGCAGACGGTTATTCGGCGGCAGCAAATACACAAGTTGCCGGATGCGCAGACAGAACAGATGTTTTCCGAGGAAATCTGGAATTTGTGACAAGCGGAACAGCGACGCCGTCTCAAAATTTCCTGTTACCACTCTCCTATCGTAAAGACCTGAACAATTATAACGCAACGGATGTTCCGGGACAAACCACGAGACTGGTAACTTTTACATTGGATCAACCGATTCAAAATGCTGTCTTGTATCTCACAACTTCTAATCATGGATCCAATTCTGGTGGTGAAGAATACATCAGAAGAGAACATTATGTTTATCTGGATAATCAGTTGGTTCATCAATACAAACCGGGGGGTAAAACCTGCGAAGATTACAGACAGTTTAATACGCAAAGCAACGGCATCTACGGAACAGTTGCAAAACCCTTGAGAAACTGGATGTCCTGGAACAACTGGTGTCCGGGAGATGCAATCCCTAATAGAGAGGTAAAGCTCGGAAATCTCTCTGCGGGCGAACATACAATCAAACTAAATGTTCCGGATGCAGTTTTCAAAGACGGGCAGGGTTATTTCCCAATATCAATGTACATTCAGAATCAAAAAAGCGGACAATTAATCTGCGCAACTCCTACGGATCTTAGAATTGTAAGTCAAAACGGACCAAAAATCGATATCGACTGGAAAGAAAATGGAAACGCAACTCAATGGGAAGCACTTTGGGGCAGAAGAGCTACTTATCCGGCAACTTTTGAAGTATATCGTGAAATAGAAAATGAACCGGTAGATTCACGTAACGATCTTACATTAAACTGGACTTACGAAATATTTGTAAAATCTAAATGCACAAATGGAACTAACAGCGTCTGGCATGGACCAGTTTTTTCAACAATAATCAAAGCATTAGGAACGGAAGAAACTTCTATTTCAAAAGTATCAGTTTTTCCAAATCCTACAAGAGACTTTGTGAATATCAACACCAGTTCTAAAGTGTCCAAAGTCACAGTTTTCGGGACAGACGGAAAACAATTGTTGGAAGATTCTAGTTCTAAAATCAATGTTTCCAAACTGCCAGCCGGAGTTTACCTGATGAAGATTGACTTTGCTGATGGAAAATCATCGGCACAGAAAATTGTGAAACAGTAATTTTATCATTAATAATAACTAAATTCCTGCTCAGAAATAAGCGGGAATTTTTGTTTCCGGAAAATAAGCCTTATGAATAAACGTTTTGATGTAATGAAGTATTTTGGATTTTTAGTGATTGGCTTTATGGTATTCTCTTGCAAAGCTCACATTGCGTCTCAACCCGAATTTTCTGATATTGCTGATAAGAATCAAATTGAAATTAAGAAAGTGAATAATTTCAGGTTTCTGGGCGGAATTAAGAATCAGGAAGGGAAAATTCTTAAAGACAGTCTGATTTACAGAAGCGGTAATCTTCATCAATTAAGATCAAGTTCTTTTGACGACTTCGAAAAGCTTAACATCAATAAAGTGATTGATCTTAGAACGAAACGGGAAATCACAGAAAAGACTGATCATTTGCCAAAAAATATCATTTATAAAAACTATCCGGCCTTTGAAGATAAAAATGATGAAATGAAGGATGCGAAAAAATTGGCGTTAAAGGGAAAAATAAGAAAAGCTGATGCTGAAAAAAGAATGCTGAAATTCTATACAGATTATGTTTCGGAAAATCCTGAGGTTATTAAGACAATCATCACAGAAATCCTGAATTCTGATCAGCCTATACTCTACCATTGTACTGCAGGAAAAGACAGAACGGGAATGATCACAACGTTGATACTGAAAATTTTGAAATTCGATAATGATGTTATTTTTGAGGAATATCTGGTTTCGAATGATCTTCGAAAAAACGTCATCAATAAACGATTGAATCTCGCTGATAATCTGCATTTCGTGTTTCCTAAACTGGACATTGGCGTCATCGAAAAGACAAGCTGGATAGAGCGAGATTATCTGCAGGCTGCTTTTGATGAGATTGATAAAAAGTATGGATCATTCGATAATTATATTCATCAGGCTTTGGGAATTTCTGAATTGCAACGGGAAGCTTACATTAAGAAGTTTTTGAAATAGCTTTAGCTTTCAGAAATTGCTAATTATATGTTCTTTAAATTATTTTCGACATCTGTTACTATACAAATGATACTGGTAACTTTGAAACCGCCGATGCTAAAAGTATGTCCGCCATCGGTAGTTTTGTCAAAGACAATGCTAAAAGTATAACCGCCATCGGTAGTTTTGTCAACGCCAACGGTAAAAGTATAAACGCCATCGGTAGTTTTGTCAACGCCAACGCGAAAAGTATAACCGCCATCGGTAGTTTTGAAACCGCCAATGCTAAAAGTATAACCGCCATTGGTAGTTTTGTCAACGACAATGTTAAAAGTATAACCTACATTGGTAGTTTTGTCAGTAATTAAGGTAAATTACAGGTCGCTCCTATGGAGCTAGGCTTTTAATGTTTGTTGTTTTCTATTATTAGGTTACCTTTTTGTGGTTTTGATAATGTTTTATTATAAAGTAAGATTTATGATGATACTGGGATTAGAAGGAGAATATGAATCGAAAAGATCAGACTGAGAGCCAGACTGATCTTTTTGATTAAATTATAAATTTATTTTATGGTTTTGCTTATGTGCCACCCCGTATTTCGAAATAAATTTTGAAATGCACCTCCAACGGAGGAGAATTTATAGTTCGGCAAATTATTTTTACTAATTAAGGTTCGACCTGCGTTCTTTCATCACCTTTGATATGAAGATCGTTGTGCAGTTTTTTGTATTTAAACCAAGCGGCAACAGAAAGTGCAATCATATATCCGATACCGATGTAAACCCACAGCGGAAGCGGAATAGGATCTCCTTTGGCGTAGGAATGCAGTCCGGATAGATAATAATTCACGCCGAAATACGTCATTACCATTGAGCAGAATGCAAACATCGTTACGACGTGGAATGTGTATCTTCCTCTCAATCCCGGAACTAATCTCATGTGAATTACAAAAGCGTAAATCATAATCGAGATGAAAGCCCAGGTTTCTTTCGGGTCCCAGCTCCAGTAACGTCCCCAGGATTCGTTTGCCCAGATTCCTCCTAAGAAGTTTCCGATAGTTAAAGCTAATAGTCCAATATTAAGAGACATTTCGCTGACGATGGCCAATTCTTTAAGCGTTGTATCGTTGTGTCTTTTGAAAGTTTCTTTGTTGGCGATGATGTAGAAAATCAATGAAATCATTGCAATCAGCATTGATAAAGAGAAGAATCCGTAGCTGGATGTAATGATCGCCACGTGGACCACCAGCCAGTAAGATTTCAAAACCGGAACCAATGGTGTGATTTGCGGATCTAGTGCAGAACCACCATGCGCAAATCCCATCATAATAACTGCTACCATAAAGCCGGCTGCAGGAATCAAAGCATTAGCATTGTTTCCAACTAATTTCATTGTAGCTGTTGCAGCTCTTTGTGCTAAGGAAGGTTTTCCAACTCCAAAGTAGAACATTAATCCCGCCGAAATCCCTACCCATGAGATGAAGATAATCGCCTCGTAACCATTGCTCCAAGGTGCGTGACCGGATATATACCATCTTGCAGCCAATCCTAGGAAATGGAAAATATAGCCAACTACTCCAATATAAATAAAAACTTTAATTACTTTATTAATTATTTTGCTGGTTTTAAATAATTCAATAAAACCTAAAATCAATAATATGCTTCCAATGATTGTATAGAAAATCAACAATTTGAAGTTGATATCCAGTTTATTGATTAGGACTTCAAGCTTTACTTTATTTTCAGAAGGCACTACATTTTTGCCCCATTTCTGCTGATAGGCTTCTACTTTCAATAGTTCTGCATCCGCTTTTGCCCAGCTTCCGCCTTGTGTAGCCAAAAGGACGCTTGACAAATAGGGGCCTAAAACGGCCTGTGCATTTTCATCCGGTTCAAAAGTTGGGGTCATTACAGAACTCCAGGTGTGATTTGAGTCGTTTTTAACCGGAACTGTTCGGAAATATTGATAAGACATAATCCCATTCAGAACCTGAACTTTGTCGTTCAGTTTGATTACAGCTTCGTCATATCTTGTTCTTTCAGACGATTTTTTGCGGAATGCTTCATTAAAATCATCTTCTAATACGAAACGAAGATTTCCGTTTTTATCGGCTGGGAATAATTTGATCAAACTTGTAAAACCTTCTTCTGTAGCTTTTGTTTTTGCACGAAGATCTTTTCCAACTTTACCTGCAGTCTCAATTTTGATGATATTGACCTGCGCCCAGAACATTGGGTCTATTGTAGCAGCCAGGAACCACTGATTGGCATCTAAATTCTGAAACTTGTCTCTGCTCGTCAGCTTATGAAGAATGTCAATCGCCTGCGTGTTGGAGGGTACAATGCGACCTTCGTAATTCTGAACCAATAAGTAAGCAAACTTGTCCGCGTGTTCTTTACTGATTTCGATATTTTTGACCATTGCATCCGCATCAATGACTGCCGGATTTTTGTTTGGAGACGTTGGTTTTGCTTCAGTTGAATGGGAATGACCTTCGTGGCTACCGTCTGTTCCGTGCATATCAATTTTCTGAGCATTGAGCCCGAAACTTAATAATAGTAAAAGAACAACTGTTGCTTTTTTCTTGCTAATGGTCTTCAACATTTGATTAAGACTCCAGAATCTGGAACCTTTCCAGAAAATCGTCACAAACATCCCGGTAAATAAGAATGCATAACCGATATAGCTGATCAAAGTTCCCCAGAAATCGTGGTTTACAGAAAGAACAGTTCCTTTTCTGTCCGGATCGAAACTGGCCTGGAAAAATTTGTAACCTTTATAGTCAAGAACGTGATTCATATAAATATTGTAAGGCGTTTCCTTACCTTCGTCCACAATCTTTACATGAGATTCGTAAGCAGACGGCGAAGAACTTCCCGGATATGTTTCCATCACGAATTTTTCCAATTTAAGTGCAAAAGGCTGCGTAAAATAAATCTTTGGTCCGAATCCAAGCATAATGTCAAGTCCATCAACTTTGATTTGTTTGTAATTATTTGGATTCCCTTTTTCTACAACAAGATCAACCAATTGTTTTGTTTTCGGTCCTGCCACTTCTACTCTCAACAGATCCGGAACGTCTTTGTCTTTTTGTTTGTCGCCTTCATAAGACACCAATTTTCCTTGTTTAGTACCCTCCGGAATTACCAATTTCAATTGATCGATGGTGTAAAGACTTCTTAAAACCAAAGGCTGGAATTCATCTTTCTTAGTAGTTCCGGTTGTCTGTCCACAGGTGTTTTGATGTAAAGTTGTCCGTCTTTCTTTTGGAATTCAACCGCACCGTCGATTGCGGTTCTGTTGTAACTTACCAAAGTTCCGTTGATATTCTGAACATCGCCTTCGCCAAGATAAATATTCTGACGACCACCCATATCACTTGTAGAAACCAGATGCAGATATTCTTTACCAGATCCAACAACCAGACTGTCTTTTTTTCTCTGAATATAATCCAAAGCTTTCACAACGATTTTTTCTTTTCCTAAGAAATCATACGTCGCCTGAAAATCATGGTGAAGTGGTGACATCAGATAAGGGACATCGTGGTAATTCTGTTGTTCTCCTTTTTCTTCGATTTTTATTTTGAAGAAATGTTTGTCGGTTACTATCTCGTTGTTTGTTTCGCCTTCACGGATGTGCATTGTCCCTTCGAAACTGATGTAACGTGTGATGGCTCCACCAATGAATATTAAAATAAAAGCTAAGTGAAAAACCAAAATCGGCCACTTCTCTCTTCGGAAAAGTCTGTAACGTCCGATGTTGCCAATGAAATTTAATATCAATAAAAACATAACAGCTTCAAACCATTTTGCTTCATAAATCAAAGCTTTGGCAGTTGGTGTTCCGTAATCGTTTTCAATAAAAGTGGCAACAGCCATAGAAATTGCGAAAACCAGCAAGAGAAGCGCCATTGTCCGCGTAGAAATAAGAATATCCTGAATCTTTTTCATAGTTAGATATCTATTGTTTTTGTTTGTCAGATGTCGTTGCCAAATGCTCATCAATATTTATTGTCAGCTTAATTTCTGGCGCTTTCATTCTGAAATTTATAAGTTTACAAAAATAAGGATGATAAACTACAACGGCATCAAAAAAAACTGTTTTTTGTCATTTTAAAAGGTGCTAAGCTTATTTTTAAACATTCTTAATAAGACTTTTTTCATTGGAAATTAGATGGGTAAAATCTTTATCTTTTTAAATAATCTAAAAATATCTCTTAACAATTTATATGACTGATAAAAAACATTAAATTTGCAACTATTGTCGATTTTCAAAATGAGTAAAGAACTAAATAATCCCACTGCTGCAAGCAAAATCATATCAAAGCCACGAATCATTTCCGGTATTACATTTATCATATTATCGGTTGTTCTTACGCTTTCTTTTGTTTCCTATCTGATGAACTGGAAGTCCGACCAGAGCCAGGCAGGTACTATGGCTGACAAAACGGTTGTATCTTCCAATCTATTCGGAAAAATCGGCGATTGGCTTGGCAATCTTTTCATCTTCGAAAGTATTGGTGTTGCGGCTTTTATCGTAGCATTTTTGCTTTTGGTCTTTGGAACTTTGATCTTCAAAAAGACTTATTTCAAGCCCTGGAAGACGATTTCTCACAGTTTATTTTTCATTTGCTGGGTTCCGATTTTCTTTGGAGCCGTTACCAATGGTGAAGGCGTTTTGGGTGGTGTTTACGGTTATCAGATTATGGATTACCTGAAATCTTATATCGGTTCAGTTGGTCTTTGGATGGTACTTTTGGTAAGTTTTGCTTTGTATTTTGTTTTGGAATTCAATCTGAGACCAAGTTCTATTAAAAACAAACTGAATGATATTAATGATAATACTTTCGGAAAACTGAAAGGTCTGATGCCGGATTCTGATGAGGAATTTGAAGCGGATGAAGAGTTGGAAAACGACATTAAAACTGAAAAATTGTCTATCAACGAATCAGTTTCGAAGACAGACAATGATTTCAGTAATATTAAAGTGACTCAGGATTTTGAGCCAATCAAAACGCCTAATAAAACGACTTTTGTTGAAGATATTAAGGAAACTCAGTCAGAACAAATTGTTTTATCTACTGAAACTCCTGTTCACAAACCAGTTGTTGAAAAGCCGATTATAGATATTCCAGTTACTAAACCTGCTGATGATATCACATTAAACATTGAAGTTAAAAAAGAGGAAGTATATGTTCCAAATGCCGAGCAGCAAAAATCTGACGATCTTGTTAGCAAACACGGTTTGTATGATCATAAATTAGATCTTGCCAAATTCCAAATGCCTTCAGTAGATCTGTTGAAAGATTATGGAAATGAGGAAATCACAATCAACCACGACGAACTTGAAGAAAATAAAAACAGAATTGTTGGTTTATTAAAAACCTTTAATGTTGGAATTTCTGAGATCAAAGCGACGATAGGACCAACGGTTACACTTTACGAAATCGTACCGGAAGCGGGAATCCGCGTTTCTGCTATTAAGAAATTACAGGATGATATTGCACTGAATCTTTCCGCACTTGGAATCCGTATTATTGCCCCAATGCCAGGAAAAGGAACCATCGGAATCGAAGTTCCAAGAAAAAATCCAACCATGGTTTCTATGAAATCGGTAATTGCTTCTCCGAAATTCCAAACGGCTGATATGGATCTTCCAATCGTTTTTGGAAAGACTATTTCTAATGAAGTTTTCGTTGCCGATCTTGCAAAAATGCCTCACTTATTAATGGCTGGAGCAACGGGACAAGG
>Ga0247808_10000607_pt1 | contig 17180 bp, 18 predicted proteins | sample UWRJL089202R1_FD_179914 | JGI IMG/M metagenome (GOLD analysis project Ga0247808, IMG submission 179914) | Plant litter microbial communities from Arlington Agricultural Research Station in Wisconsin, United States - UWRJ-L089-202R-1 | ecosystem: Environmental > Terrestrial > Plant litter >... | reverse complement strand
ACCGGCAAGGTTAGCCCTCGAATCGAGCCTTAGGTTTTCAACGTCTACTGTAACGTTCCTGCCTACCGGTGCATCAATAATTATTGAACCAGAGGCGCCAACAAGATCGCGCGACACCTCACCCCTTACGACAGTATTCTGACCTAGGATAGTTGCATCACGAGCAATCGTTCCTCGGTTTTCAATTGTCACAGTTTGGCCGGCAATTGAGGCACTGCCATCAACACTTCCACCAATGGTGATAATTTGAGCAGCAAGCCGCACGTCACCGGTTACTGTACCGGTAAAGTTAATTGTTTGAGCCGCACACAGAATATCGCCGTCTACCGTACCACTAATAGTGACATTTTGGCCGGCACAGTACAGGTCACCGTTTATTGTTCCGGCGACATCAATAGTTGAGCCCGAAAGGTAGGCTGACCCTTCAACAACATCACCGCTTGATACCGATGGTGAATCACCAGTTCGAAATGATTGAGCGTTTGTTACTGCCACAGCCCCAAAGACAGCTAATGCTAGCGAGAGCAAAGCCACACCGATTAATTTCAATTTCATAGACACCTCCGGTTACTTATATATTCATTATAGAACGATTAGGGATAAATTATGTGATATTTTTCCCATATACTGACGGTTTTGTTTACTTGTTGAATTCATATGCTATTCTGTGATACTATATAGTAGTAGTAAGTGATACTACATAGGAGTTTAAAAAAGTGAATAACATTACAGAAATGCTAAAAGGTGTGCTCGAAGGCAGTATCCTCGAAATTATTAAGCGAGGCAGCACCTACGGCTACGAAATAACTCAACAACTTCGTAAGCTTGGCTTTGAAGATGTTGTCGAGGGCACGGTGTATACGATACTTGTAAGGCTAGAGAGAAATAACCTTGTGAGTATCGAGAGGAAGCCTTCAGAAGTTGGACCACCGCGAAAGTTTTACAGTTTAACCGACCTCGGGTTAGATGAACTTGAAAACTTTTGGGCCAAGTGGGACTTCGTATCATCAAAAACTAATGAGTTAAGGAGTAGATAAATGAATAAAATTATCGATACTATTATTGGCAGCCTTGAAGAGAAGCGTGAATACAAACAAAACGAAGCTCGTGCGAAAGCTTTGCCAGGTGAATACGCAACAGCCTACAAAGAAATTAAGGCATATCTTTTTCGCACATCCGGAATTGTCACCATGGAGCCGTTAAGAGTACTGGTAGATATACTTGAAGAAGCCGCTGCAAACGGCCGACATGTGTTAGAAATTACCGGCGCAGACGTGGCTACGTTTGCCGACGAGTTGGTACGTGATGCAAAATCGTATCAAGGCGAGCAAGGTAAAAAGCTTAACGCTCACCTGGCAGAAAAATTGGGCAAAGACGGTAAGTAACAGGTTTGGTGTTATCCAAATATTTTCTTATCAGCCTCTTCTTGTCGAGCACGATCGGTTGTATCAGCTCGGCGCATCCAGAAACGATGATTTTCAATTGTTTTGGTAAGTTCATTATATTTCTCCGTTAAATCTTTTAACTCTTTTTCTTCAGCCTTCAGGTCATTTTTCTCCCTGTTTAACTGACGTAGTTCACCAGCCAATCTTAAATCAACTCCCCCACCGGTATATGGTGATGCCGCCTCGTTAACAATATCGAGCTCTGTGCGGTGCATTCCTTTTTTCTCGCTATCGATGGTTTGCTTTAGCTTATTAATTTGAGTGCGAATTTCAGCTTGTTCTTTTACGAGCACTTGTACCCTTGCGTAGATACGTTCTGCAACAGCGCTCATCATACCGAGCCCGCTTTCACTTAGCGATACACGGCGTTTACGAAAGACTGTGCAATGGCTGTTTGGCCTTCGGCTGTTGGGTGTAGCGGCGCTAGGCTATCAATACCCTGCACCCATGAATCGTCAGAACACAGTTCGTGCCCACTGAAGCTAACTGGAACATACTGAGCATACGAGAAGTACGGCATGACACTTCGCAGCGCTTGGTTCAAACTATTCGTCTGTGATTTAATCCAACTCACCTCAGTGGGCGTAATGCGATTCGAGCCAACACATTCAGCCGTCGAAAGTGGCGTGTAGTACCCACCCACTAACACTTTCGGTGGAGTGGTATTTTCGCTTGCGTTAGAGTACTGCTTGATACGATACAGCGCTACACTTAACTCTATGCGTAGATCGGCACGTAATACCCTGGCTGCCGCATTATCGAACCTCGTACCACAGGTTGTTATGTAGCATTTAGTCATAAATTCAATCCAGCGCGCATCGTTAGCGCCGATTGTCATTGTAATAAGGTCTGGTTTACCAGTGCTAAAGGCTTGGTCGATTTGAGCAGGCAGTACACTACCCCTTCGTACCTGTGACCCATACAGGCCTTTGTTTACTTTCGCTCCACTACAAGCGACTGATGTTACGGATGTATTGAGGGTTGCAGCCACCTGGTACGGGTACGCTGAAGATGATCGACCACACAGAACATCGGTCGACAGCCCAGTTGTCGGCAAGCCCGCACCCGCTGCCACAGAGTCGCCCAGGGCTACGTAGCGAGGATTAGCTGGCAACGAAGTAGCAGCACTTGCAGAGTCGCCAACAAGTGCCGAGAATGCTAGAGCTGCCAATAAAATGAATATGATGAATTTCATATACTTACTATGACATTGATTGGAAAGTAGTTCTGTTAGATATTTCACTTATAAATAATACAGAGCGACTATTTCAAGCCTCAACAGCAACCTCAAACCCACCGTATGCCAATTGGCTCATTTTGAAAGGAGACACAAAGTCACTGTCGTCTTCATAAGCCTCGTCCATCTCATCCATCACCTTTTTATTTACCTCATCGCGATGTTCTTTGGATTCAAATACAATGAAAGAGAACCAGACATCATCCCCGCCTTGTGCACCAGCCATTTCAGTAAAAGAACGTGATTTGTATGGACCCATTTCTTTTTGGTTCAGGTCGTCGCCCCTACATTCAAAATATTCCAAGGCGCCGTGCTTCATCCAGGAGTCGCGGCCTTCTTCTGCCATCTTTTTATACTCTTCTGATTTTTCTTTTGGTACAACTAGTACAAATCCATCGACGTATTTAGACATATTAAAACCCTCCTTAAATTACAGTGTTCTTTTACTAGCTTATCATTTTGGCGATATTGGTTATGTGAAATAACAACCAGATAATGGCCTTTGATTCTTTTTTAGCCAAATAATAAAACGCCGATGTTACTCGACGTTTTATAAGATTCATTCAGCATGATTAAACTACTGACTAGGTTTTTACAAACCGAGACCTAGTAGGCTTTTTCTGCGCCAGCTTCTACAGCTTTTTCAGCAGTGTCCTTTGACATCATTGCACAAACAGTTGTTCCGCATTTTTCATGCTTTCCCTTGGCCATGAAGCCACCTGTTTTAGTCTGGTGAATTGCTGGTGCTGTTAGATCAACACCTTTTTCTTTACACTTAACGCAGTATCCGGTAACCATGAGTATCTCCTCTTGAATTGATTGTTATTGCAATGCTTGCTTTATAGTAGCGCTTGTTTAGTATATACCTTGTTTCGAAGAAAAGCGGGAGAGTTGTGAAATGGAGTGGGTGGTTTAGGGTAATTGGTGCAGCTTAGCGGACGTATTTCTTGCATCTGATACCTTATAAGCCAAGTGAAGCGTTAGTCAACCAGGCAAAAGCAGTTAGTAGTATCGTCACAATACCCAACACTTTCAACATTTTTAAAGCAGTCTTACGACGATTTGTAAAATAGAGTATTACTACGACAATAAGCGATATACCGCCTAGGATTGCTAGTATAAATGGAAGAGCCATAACTGCGTATATAAGAACGAAATATGCTGTTGGTATACTTTCCATTAGCTAAGTATACAATAGCTGATATTAAGAACGTTTTGCTTGAAACGATAGAACAATGTGTTTAGCCAGTTAGAGTTATCTATCGGTTTAATACAAAAAGCTGATTTTGCTCGAGATTTTACATACGTGAATATCTGGAATCGTGTTGGTGCGCCTGAACAGACACTCCTCAAACTTTTAGATTACCTATACACAAATCCTAATGAATTGAATTTGCCAACATTTCAAATGCCTACAAGCGACAAAGCGATTGCAAACATCACATACTAACTGAACTTCTGTTCTTCATTGAGCATTGCAATAATCTTATCCTGTCGCCTATTTCTTGTTGCTTCGGTCTTTGCGGTCTGCAAACGCCAAGCTATCGCATACCTATTGGTTTTATTTAGTGTTTCAAAGAACTTCTTTGCCTTGGGGTGTTTGTCTAACTCAGAAATAAATTCACTTGATAGAGTCATATTGCTGGGAGCATCGTAGGCAGCTTCCCATCGACCATCCTGTTGAGCCTTCGTAATTTCAGCTAATCCTGCTGGCATAATAAGCTCAGCATCAAGTAGTCTTTCAACGTGTTCTATATTACGCTTTGACCACAAACTTCTTGAGCGTCGTGGAGTAAACTTTTGCAGAAACGATAATTCATCGTGAGACTTCCTTTGTCCATCTATCCAGCCGTAACAAAGTGCTTCATCAAGCGCCTCAGTGTAAGTCGCCGATGTTACACCAGAGGCTTTCTTGAATAAACGTACCCACACCCCGTCACTACTGCTGTGATTATCATCAAGCCACTGTCGCCACAATGATGCGTTTTCAAATGGTAGTACGGGGTATTCAGGTTTCATACTATGAGTATAGACTAGCCTTTGTACTCGACGGCAATATCAAGCACCCAGGTAACGCCAAAACGGTCTTTGAGCATACCATACAATGGTGTCCAGCCTGATGGAGCAAGTGGTTGTAAAACTGTTGCACCTTCTGATAGATTTTCCCAGTACTTTGTGATTTCATCGTTTGAATCACCACGAACCGACACAAAGAAAGGGATTGTTCCTTGTTCCCAAGGTGTTTTTGACGGTACATCATAAGCCATTACTTGGAATCCATTCTTAGATGTAACCTGTCCCCACATAACTTGCTTTGCATCCGATTCATCCTGAACATTATGTGCGTCTTCGTAAGTAATAACACTAAGGTCACCATCGAATACTGATTGGTAGAACTCTAACGCTTCCTTGGCGTTACCTCGAAAATTAATGTGTGTTGTTGTTTTAATGCTCATAATAATCCTTTTGCTTTTATAACTTTAATTGAATGCAACAATAATTGAACTGATGATGATGCTACAAAGAATGAAGTACGGTGCGTTTACGGCAGCGTAAGCAAACGGCTTAGGGAAATTAGGGTTTATAGCAACATTTAACATAGTTGTTGCGAAGAAACCTACGCCAACGATAAGTCCGAACAATACACCATCGCCAAATGATGTTATACCGAGAGCAAGTATCAAAATAGCACTTGCTACAGCTGCGATAAAGTTACATACCATCGGTCCAACGTACGATACCGTTCCCATTACTGGTTTCTGTTTAGGGTCATTCCCAAGTGCTATAGCATATTGTTTACCAAAAAGCGCTGCAAACCATACTCCGCCTAATACTGAACAAGCAATAGTAGCTAATACGATAGCAATCCAATTTATATCTCCTATAACGTCGAACATTTTCTTCTCCTATTTTACAAACTGTGTTGTTTATGATATTATTGTTAACATTGATAACATTTATATGTTAACATTGATACTATGTATATTTCAAGTAAAAAAGAGAATACGATACACTTATAGATATGGCTACTCAAAAGCAAACTGATAATCGGACACTAATCCTAGACCAAGCGGAAAAACTGCTCTTCATTGTTGGGCGTGATGCAGTTACTATTCGTGCCGTTGCAGATGCAGCCAAGGTACAGGCACCTACCATCTATCGCCTCTTTGGAGACAAGCGTGGTTTATTAGATGCCGTAGCTGAACGTGGATTTTTGCGTTATATGGACGATGACCAAGGCTACGTAAAGCAGTCTGATTTGATAGAAGAACTTCGTAACGGTTGGGACTTTCACGTTAAGTTTGGTTTGACTAATCCTGAGCTATACGCATTGATGTATGATGAATCTCATTATCCTAACCTTTCACCCGCAGCGAAGATTGCTCACAAAGGATTTGAGGAACTTATTAAACAACTTGCTGAGGGTGGTTATTTAAAAGTTAACCAAGAACAAGCAATTTTCACTATATTCGCATCAGCTTCTGGTGCGGTAAGGAGTTTATTTGCTCTTCCACAACCGAGTAATGTTGATGACTACTGTAAATATATACGGGAATCAATGGTCACACTTGTAACAACACAACCTGTAGATAACAAGCCTAATCAAATTGCAAATGCCGCTATAACTTTAAGTGCAAATATTGATAAACTCGGTATCTTATCTTCAAGTGAAAGTGAGCTATTGAAAGACTGGATGACTAGAATCAAATAGAAAATGCTTATTTTTTATTTCACGTCACTCGTGCCTCGAACATACACTCCTCAAACTTTTGAACTATATTAATGAGAGTGGATATAAAGAAGACTTAATCCTAAAATCTTTGTCGTCACGTTATAAAAAAATATCAATAATTTATTGGTTAGATTATTACGCTAACGTTTCTAATTCTTTGTAAAGCTGTAGCTGTTTTTTCTCCACAACCCTGAGAGCTTTAATTTCAATAGCTTGGTTTAACCTGTAATGACGAGCTATGAAGTTGATATAATCCAACAGCATACTGTATGCAGTCGTCAAAGCTCGCACAGTATCTAAATCATATTTGTCCAATCGCACCTGTAGACCTGTTTGCGTAAACCTTGAATTCTCGATAGTACCGGCTAATGTAGAGTGGACATCATCTGAAAAAAGTGAATATACGGTGCGGTAATCCATCTGAGATAAATTTTTATGATTAGTGTATTTTGCAACATTATAGGCATCGACCGCTTCTAGTCTTTTTAGCAGCCTGTCATACTTCGAAAGATTTACAGTGGGGTGTTTGATTTTAAACTTAGTTAGCCTTATAACTGCCCAGTTAATACGCCCTTCAATAAGTTCATCACTCCACTGTTTTTGCCAAGTGTTTGCATTAGGATACTTCTCCCTTAGAGCTTTGATAGCTGACCATTGCTTTTTTGTCCCTAACATTTCAAGAGCAGCTAGTATCTCCAAATATAAATTACCTCGGTGCATACCCACAAAATTGTGCTCAGCCAATAACTCCCATACTGAGCGAAGGATGATATTAATATCATTAGTTTGTTTAGCATTTGATAGTACGATTATTCCTTCTATCCTCTGATACAAGGCACTAAAAATGTTTATTCTATAAACTGTTTTCTGTTTGATATAACTACTCATCACAAGGAGTTCAATCGTATTCTGGGAATAACCTAATAAGTCCCTTAGCTGAAGCTCTAAGTTATTTATCGATGCCTCTAACCTCTTCTTATACTCCATAGGTTACATTATGGGCTAAAGTGCATTTATTCATATACAACAATAGTAAACACTACTATAGGATATATAAAAGTGTTTAATTATTAAGGTCATTAATAAATGTGATTCGTTCAATATCTACAAACCGAGTTGTTGAATCTATGCCAAATTCACTTGGTTGCACCACTCCAGCCTTGTCACCGAATATACCTACTAAAATAAGTTTTTCATTTCCATCGACCATAACAAAGTTCGGCTCTTTAACATAAGCCTGCCAATTCATTATTGATAATTGACCAGCTATTAAATACGAACCAATTAGTATCAAGGTAGCTGAAATTAGTATCGGTGCTATGAGATGTTTCTCAAAGTAAATATAAGGCTTAGAATACCATTTTTTAGGCCATAATCTTGACCTAAATCCCCATACAGCAATCAAATTTGTTATCCAAATCATTAAAGCACCAACCCCGGATATTACAGCCCAACTAAATAGGTTAGTACTGCCTCCAAAGTTATAAAAACTTACTATTCCATAAACTGAATAAAGCAATAATGTTAATGCAATTAAAGATGCCTGTACTGCGTTTGACGAGTCCACAACTTTATTAAAAACTTTGTTTTTTATGAAAAGTGGTGAAATAGCAAAATAACATATACCTAAAATAAAAAGCATTATAGTTGAAATGATAGCTGCAATTAACAAAGTATTAGCATTAAGAAATACAAAGTCAGATGGAACATTGAACTGTCTTAGCCACCATTGCTGATAAATAATTGCAAGCATATAACCATATAAAACAATCAAAGGCAGTGCTGCTAAGAATGCTTTCACCATCAATTTGATTTGGTATGTGTTCATTATCTATATAATACCTTAACGAGCTAGAACCTTATAAGCTTCCAGTTTACTTTGCATTACAAAATATACATTTCCCCTAGCTCGGGTTAAAGCAACATACAATTTATTTCTCGTCATCGGAGCTAACTGCGACAAAGTACCGGCTTTAAATTTTGCATAAGTAGTGGGGTTTAAAACAATACAGACATCTGTATACCTATCTTCACCCTTTGAATCTCCCCAGTTACGTGAGGCTACATTATATTTACTAGAATTATCATAGAAAAGTTTGATAATATTATCATCATTCATAATTGTTTCAATTTCATCGTCGTCTAGTTCTCTTAATTCGGTCTCGGTACCGCTGTGGGATTCTATTGCTATTTCTAATGAATCATTAACAAATTGACAAGTAGTCAATGAGCACCGATAACTCTTAACAAGAGTCTCTTCGTCAACCGTAAGTCCTGCCGTCTCATACTCTCTCTTATAAGTATCAACGTTGTCGTGAAGGTTTCTTCGAGTATTGCCGTCACGACTCGTGGCATAGGTGTACTGAAAGAAGTCACCAACAAATAGTACTTCCGCCTCACCCTGCGCAAGTTCTAAAATCAAATTAAAATCGTGTGCACTTAAATCTTGAACTTCATCAATAATAAATAAATCATAATACTTATCTATTCTTGCCCTAAGGTCAGACATCAATCTTTTTTCTTTAACCAGTAGTGCTATTCGGTTACTATAGAGTCGCTTAGATGGACTGATATAATACCTGTCTTCAACCTTTCTTGCCGCTCTGTTAGGATTTGAGTCGTATAAAATTCCAGTCGTTTTCATAGTAGTCAGCAAATAGGGTTTATAGCAAAATCCATATACAAAAGAGAAATAGGTCATTACTCTTATGCCTTCAGGTACGTAGCCAAATTTTTGTGTAATTTTCTTCTTTAAATTGTAGAAATTGTTATTGGTATAAGTTACTATTAACGCCTTGCTGGTTTCTTCCAATTTATCAATAATATAAGTCGTCTTACCTGCTCCAGCAACCGCAAATATTACTCGTTTATCCATCTCAAAGCGCTTTCAATATAATCCGGTACTGTGACATCGTCATTATAGTTTTTCAATATTTCAAAAGCCGAGTCTGCTTTGTTCTTAAGCATATATTCTTGTACGGATAATGTCCTTCTGCCTGCACCAAAAACTGTTTGGCAGAAATCAGTATTAGAATTATGAAAGCTGATTTCAAACGTAGTATTAGTAGCGGTGGAATCAGTAAACACCCGCCTCCTATCACTAGTGTATTCTTGGTACTTAACAGATTGATTTATATCACCATCATTGTCACGTATAACTGCAGTTTTTATATCTAGAATCTTAGCAATCTCAAGATACCTCTTAAATGCAGTTCCCCCTACGGTTATTATATGCACCCCTTGCTCAGAAGGTTCGCTATGCAAGGTGTTTTCAAAAAACTGCTTCATAAGTATATATTCAGCGACACCCTCAACTAATATAACTTTCTTTGCTAATACAAAATCAAGTACGTTATGCGGCGGTGCTTTCATAAAGAAATCGGAAGTATCATTAGTCAGTGCGGCCAACTTAAGAGGCTCTGTGCCACTACTGTTAATCAAGATACAGTGTTTTAAATCCAACCTCGAACTAATGAGATTACTATGTGTAGAAATAAACAATTGTCCAGAATTTGCTTTTATAGTCTGAATTAGCTTAGACATATTTGAATGAGACAAATGATTTTCCGGCTCTTCAATTAGAACCACGTCCGGCTTAACACGACTTTTCTTAATAGTAAGTTCGGCTTTCATCATTACCTGTTGACCCTTGCCGTGATTCTCAAGAGACACACCGTTTTCTATAATTGATAGGTCCGTTTCTAGGTTTGATTTACTACTAGTCTTTAGTTGAAAAGAGTAATCACCTCCCAGCCTGGCATTGAATTCCGATAAGCGATTGTTAGTATAATCCGCTTTCATTGCTCGATAAGATGCGTGATGCCTCGCACGTTCTTCTTGACCTTCAATATTTAGACTGTAAGTACTCTTAATAAATTCACTAATAGCGTAATCATCATTTCCTTTTGTATTATCAATCATTGTTGACTGAAGATGTTTTTGAAAGCCGTAAAATGATTCACCCGAGAATGTAGAAAAAGTTACTTGGTAATAATCAAACGGAAATGTTTCTCCACTCTCATTCAAAAATTCACTGAGTTCTTTAGTTAAAGTTTCAATTGGTCCGATGGTCATTTTAAGACCGTCACACTCTATCGCTTCACTATTATTGCGCCCGTTCAGCTGCTCTTTATTCTGCTCATTCAGGTAAATTTCTACCCACATTTCCGGTAAATTTTCAACCGTTCTGTCACCATTTAGAAACGCAGAAACAGCTTCAACGTTTATAAGATTTTCGAATCCTACATTAGTAACTTTACTGGCACTGCCCGAAAGTACATATTCAATTGCATTGAGTATGGAACTTTTACCAGCGTCATTGTCGCCTACGAAGACATTTATGTCTTGGTCTGGAGCAATACTAAAATCCGTAAATCGCTTATAGTTATGTAGCTTGATTTTAGTAATTTGCTTAGACATTGAAGTTATTATCCCACCTGTCGATAATTTACTCAACAGTCAATAAAAGACTAGTAACCCGCACTAACTTAATTATAAAATAAAAGAATATGGATAAAATATTAATGAAAGACGTAGCTTACGCACTCAAAATGTCCGCAGCAGCTGTTAAAGGTTGTCACTTCCCAGGTTGTGACGGTAAGCCAATCAAAGCTCATTCCATATCAAATAAACGTTTACTTCTGAAGCTTTCTGAAAACGGTAAGGTTATGTATATAAGTAGCGAGCACTCTAAAGCCGGCGAACTTGTTGAAACTGGTAGAGGTATTGCTACAACTTTCAGCGGTTTTTGTGACACCCACGATAAAGTTTTTCTACCAGTCGACAACAATGATTATGAACCAGGTAATGCCGAGCAAGAGTTTTTGTTTGCTTTCAGAACGGTAGCAAAAGAGCTTAGCACTAAATTAATGGTAAAACATACTTTTGTTGAGCAACTCCAAGGAAAAATATTTGCTGGATACAACATTGATACAACTGGCTTTGACACTTACTTAGAAGGAATAGAAATAGGCATTAGCGACCTCAAATCATTCAAATCAATATTGCTAGATACCCTCGGCAAGTCTAAATATAACGTAATCGAGACAGCAGTAATAATTGTTGATTACGAACTACCAATGGCGGTTAGTTCTACATTTTATATAGAGCTTTCACCAGAGGGTAATTTAATTAATGACTTGAGTGCATCAGGTTATAGTACAAAGGTAAAACCTATATTTATGACAGTTTTTCCTCAAAACGGAAAAACATTTTGTTTAATTTCTTACTTCCGAAAAGATAGGTCTCACTTCACTTTTTTGCAAGATGCTACCAAAGAATCGAATACTAAAAAGCAAGCCCTAATTTCAAATCTCATAACCATATATACTGAAAATTTTGTAGCACTGCCCAGCTTTTGGAAGGGATTAAATCCTGATACTAAATTAAAGTATGATGAGCTATACGAGGGTTCGATGCTTATAGGGCCTAGGCCTTTTATCTTCGATGAAACTTTCTCGCTTTTCCCTTAGTGTATAGATTTGTGCTTCAACTTCTTGTGTTTGTCACCTACTAACTTTTTTACTTTACTTCGCCATTCAGGCGTATCGAGTATTTGCACCGGTCTTGTGTTTATTAGCTGGTTAAAATCGCCCCTTGCGGCCATCTTAACCTCTTCTTTCGTCTTGCTGCTGAGCGAGTCTGGAGTTATAAGTATTTGATGATAATCTCCTACTTTATAAATATCTATAATTTGAAACCTATATTCTAAGTCAAAAACGTATGCACCCTTATTCATATAATCAGTATCTGCCCAGCTTAATACGTTTCCAATTTCAAGTGTAATTAGAAACCTTAAGTTACAGCCTGATATTAAACCACCTCTCAAAAAAGACCCTAAGAAGCCACGATTTTCTTCAACCGCATCGCCAACTACATATTCATTTATTTCACACAGGGTTGCAGTAGTGTCCCTGTATATAAAGTTATATTTTGACATTTGATATATACCTATACTCATTATATATTTAATAAGTTTATGAATTTTCGCCTTAATTCAACTATTATCCAAGTTCTGTTTAGTTGAAGTTCAGGCTTTAACTGTAGAGCTGATATGATTGACGCCCGAGGCTACAGTCAGGCAAAGTATCAGTGACGTATCAGAGAAATTGCAGAGAAACATCTTCCCAACCCTCCTTGACAAAACGCTTAAGCTAGAGTATACTAATAGTTACTTTACGAAAGAAACCATTATCAACTATTGGTACCGGTCTTGTGATTCTCAACGGCATTGGGGTGTGCTGGCGAGCGGTATGATGAACTTGTAAGTTGGGCGAGAAGAACGGCGATACTCCTCCACCAACATAGGAACCAGCAGTATGGAATAGCTGCTAGTTATCCCAATCGTGGAAACGAAGACAACTGAAGATAAGGCTGTCTTTTACTATGATGAATTGGTACAACTCTTAATCGACAATCAAGATGTCGAACACCCCTTAGAGCCGTTCAAATTAGTAAAAGATGGCATAATAATAACGTTATAATTTACAGCCTAAAGTAGCTCTAACTTATATACAGTTATATAATGAAAGTATGGAATCAACTATGTCACCTGAATTACTTCTACAAGCTTTACAGGCAGGAAAACCAGAAGACAGGCTGAACGTAGATACAACTAGTATCAAATATGCAGTTTATGCTCGCAAATCAACACAAGGTGACGAAAAACAGGAACGTTCAATCGCTGACCAAATCTCCGAGTGTATGGACAAAGTACTACGGCCTCTCAACATACGACCAGTTAAAGTTATCGAAGAAAAGTTCTCAGCAAAAGAGCCCGACACAAGAGTCAAGTTTAAAGAACTTATTGATGATATAAAGGCTGGACGTATTACCGGGCTTATTACGTGGCACCCAGATAGACTTGCTCGTAATATGAAGGACGCTGGCGAGATAATTGACCTGTTAGACAAAGGAGTTCTGAAGGACTTAAAGTTTGCAACATATACCTTTGAAAATAACCCCACGGGCAAAATGCTTTTGGGGATTTCTTTTGTCCTATCTAAACAGTACTCCGAGCACCTCAGTGAATCTGTCAACCGAGGTAACAGTAGGTACACTAAAGAAGCAGGTCAGTACTTAGGCAAGTTTGTTCACGGTTACTATATTGACCCTGTTACACGATTTTTAGCGCCAGACGAAAAAACATTTACACTAATAAAACAGATGTTTCAAAAAAGACTGGATGGAGAAAATCAAAAAGAAATATGCGATTGGATAAATCAACAGGGTTATATGCTTAGGCGCAAAGGCAAAGACCCTACACCATTCACATTTGACAAGGACGATGTCTCGAAACTGTTTAGGAACCCCGTATACGCAGGGGTTCTCGACTACGGACTACATACCGTTATTCTTTCTACAAAATACGACTTTATGCCAATGATAACAGTAGATGACTTCTATAAGCTTAACAAATCTAGCACCTTCGACAGTGGAAAGCTAGTTGCCGCTAGACGAGTAAAGAGAAACGAAACAAAGGCGAACTTGTTAAGGGGTATGGTCTATTGTGGTTCTTGTAAGAAGCCGTTTACATCAATGCTTATACCTAAGAAAAAAGACGGTGTCGTCATTTCAACAAGATACTATTACAGATGCGAAAACAAAGAATGTGTAATGTACAGCAAAAGCGTAAAAGCTAAGAATGTAATTCAAGAAGCATTAAACTTCTTTTCAAATCACTTATTTATAACAGAAGAAAATTATGACACATATCTGAAAAGTGCAAAGGCAGAAATCAGGTCTAAAAACGTTTTGATAGAATCGCAGCTTTCGTCCTTGAAAGTAAAAGTTAAGCAAGTAAAAGAGGAGTATGACCAAACTAAAGAACTACTCATTCATTCAAACCCATCTCTGGCTGCTCATTACGACTTAGATAAAATCAAAGACAAAGAAAATACCCTTCGTTCAACTATAGAAGAACTAACTGCTCAAGGTGCCTCATCAAAAGAGGCTTTACTGACTTATGATGAACATCTCAAACTATTTAGCTCTATCCCTGACATTTTGAGTAAAACACAAGATATGGTTGTTATGGACACCCTACTGCGGAAATTCTTCTCTAACTTCACAGTTATAGGATTTGATGGAAAATTTTCACAGGGGTCAAAGGTATCTTATGAACTAAAAGAACCCTGGAAAGGGTTCTTAAATAACGATGAATTCGTTTATGGTGCGGGTACAGGGACTCTAACCCTGGACCTCATCCTTGGCAAGGATGCGCTCTAACAGCTGAGCTACACCCGCTTACTTAATGAATTATAGCGAATAAGAGTGGTTTGAGCAAGGGCTTAACAGTGTGAACGGTGTAATGTGTTGATTATTTTTCGGCGCTAAGGCGCAGAACTTCATCATAGCGCTCGATGTATGACTCGGCCATAGTGTTGGCTCCAAAGCGTTTTTCGACGGCTGCTCGGCAGGCGGCTGGGTCAATTTCACCAACCCGTTTCATGTATTCTCCAAATTCAGCTTCGGTGTCGGCCAAGAAGCCGGTTACGCCATGTTCAATAATTTCGGGCATTGCGCCTCTACGCATCGCTACTACTGGCGTACCGCAGGCTAGGGCTTCAATGACGGCCATACCGAATGGTTCTTCCCAATCAATTGGGAATAGTAATGCTTTGGCATTAGCCAGGAAGTTCATCTTACGTTCGCCACCAAGGTTACCGACGTATGTAATAGTCCGGTGCTTAATGGTGTATTTAAGAATTTTATCGCTGTAATAACGAAATTCTTCATTGCTACGGTAATCGCTTAACGGGTTTAACAGTTCTAATGTTAACTTGCTCTTATTGCTCATCCCAGCGACAGTACCGGCCATCTTTAGTTTTTGCTTTTGTTGAGCAGCAAACTTAGCAGCGACTGCTTGGCCTTTGTCTTTTGTAAAACGAGCCAATGTAATAAAGTAATCTTTTTTCTTATCGCGGAATGGAAAATGACTGACATCAATGGCATTATGAACCGCCGGTAATAAATGGGGCTTGATAGTAGCTGGAGCAGTCTTTGCCATTGCATGCGAAATACACACCATATACATTCGGCCCATGTCGGTTAGTTGCTCTAGGTACGCGCTGCTATTTATCGCATCGGCAGGGTACTTATTCGGGTCGTTAAATGGAGGCCCGTGAAAGGTGTGTAACACGGGTGGCATGCCTTCAAGTTGTGAGGCCTGGGCAAAGAAAGTTGGACCAATAATAGTGTTATGATCGTGAATAATATCAAAATTTCCGTCTTTGCGAATTTTATTCAATGCAAAGGTAAGGTGCGCCTGAACAATTGGCGTAGTCTCGTAATACGGTTGGTGGATATGGTGAAATTGCTCGGTTTTATACAGTGAATGGGTTTTAATGCCCTTTATTCGATGAGCACCGTTGCCAAAAAGTTCAACTTCTACACCTTGTTTAAGTAGACCACCGATTAAACCCTCAAGGACGAGTTCAATACCGCCATACCCAGTAATTGGGAGCGCTAACCAGGGTGGAGCTATAATAGCGACACGCATACTAGTTGTTTAGTTCCCCGTGGTGGCGGATGTCTTGGTAATTACACACAGTCTTCTAATTATACCATGTGTTATATACTAAGACGATGGAACAGCCTTTACAAACACCTACACCGGAGTTAAATTCACCCGATTACTTTACGGTATTCAAAGGTGAAGAGCTTATTAGAGCCGATAAAATTAACACTCGTCGCTCACCTACTCGCCTTTCAAGCCTGCGCGAACTCACCCGACTAACCAACTCTCCAACCAGCGACGATATTGGCGACTTTGGCCCGTCTATCGCCGCCCTTCAACTTGAATCTGACTTACCAATACCAGCCGACCAAGGGCACTACAGTGTCGTGTTCGGGCGCGACTCACTGCGCGTAGCCCACGACCTTATCGAGTACTACCCAAAGCTTGCGGTAACTACCATTATGAAACTAGCTGAAACCCAAGGGACCGTCTTCAACGCTGCCCGCGAAGAAGAACCGGGAAGAATTGCCCATGAAATTCGCAGCGCCGACGACCCTATAGCCATCAAAATCACAGCCGAAGACGGTTGGGATTGGCCATATTACGGCAGTGTCGATGCTACACCCGAGTTTGTGCGCACGGTAGCCGCTTACTGTACACACCACGACCCTAAAGGTCTCTTACTCGACAGAACCTATATCGACCGCGATGGTAACGACAAGACGGTTCGCGATGCTTTTATAAATGCTGTCGATTGGCTAAAGACTCGTTTAGATGATAGCTCGTTGGGGTTGTTAGAATTTAAATCCGTTATTCCAGGTGGCTTAGTAAACCAATCGTGGAAAGATTCATGGGATAGTTACCACCACGAAGATGGCAAACTCGCCAACCACTCAAAGGGCGTGGCATCAATCGAAGTACAATCCGTTGCTTACGATGCGCTTCACGATGCTGCTGAAATTTACGAACGTCTGTTTGGTAAAGTAAACGAAGCCCAAGATATGCGCGATATCGGCGAAAATATTAAACTCGTTGTCAAAGATAAGTTCTGGACTGGCGACAAAGGTGGCTACTTCGTGCTTGGTCTCGACCAGGACGACGACAATAACTATCGTCAAATGCGCATCCGTACATCCAACATGGGCCATTTGTTAAATTCACGAATCCTCGATGGTAGTGACGAGCAAACCGTCCACATGCGCAGCGCACTGCTTCGCCAACTTCGCTCCCCTGAGCTTCTTTCAGTTGGTGGAATTCGCACTCTTGCCTCGGATGAAATTCGCTACCGGGAAGGCGCTTATCATAATG
>Ga0247808_10000606_pt1 | contig 17192 bp, 14 predicted proteins | sample UWRJL089202R1_FD_179914 | JGI IMG/M metagenome (GOLD analysis project Ga0247808, IMG submission 179914) | Plant litter microbial communities from Arlington Agricultural Research Station in Wisconsin, United States - UWRJ-L089-202R-1 | ecosystem: Environmental > Terrestrial > Plant litter >... | reverse complement strand
GCCATGGGTGATCTCCTTTGTACCCATTATGCACGCCCGTACACGAAATTTCTGACACTCCCGTAACGGTGGTCGGCGATCAAGCGGCCCACCAGGGCCCTCTATCGGATGCCGCCCACTTCGCCGCAGGTCGGATTGAGATCGAGATTGCTGGCGCGCGCATGACCGTGATAGGTACGGTGGCGCCCGAGTTGGCGCAAGCGATCGTGGCGGCGTTGCGAGGGCGCCGGTGATCGCACTTTCGCCGAATGGCATGAAGATCATGGTTGCGACGCAGCCTATCGACTTCCGGCGTGGTATGAACGGCCTGGTGGCATTGGTGGCGTCAGCGCTTGCCGCCGATCCATATTGCGGCGACGTGTTCGTGTTCCGCGCCAAGCGTCTTGATCGGCTTCGCTGCATCTACTGGGACGGATCCGGCATGATCCTGGCGACGAAGTGGCTGGAGGCGGGCAAGTTTGTTTGGCCGCCGATTCGAGACGGCGCTATGCAGATGACGCGCGAAGAGTTCTCGCTTCTGCTGGCAGGTATTGACTGGACAAGGGTGAAGCAGAACCCGGTAAAACGCCCCTTGAAAGTTGGTTGATCCTATTGGTTTTGCTTGAAGATTCGGACCTATATGGTAGGGTCTGCCATGCCGCTTCGACCCGATCCCTTACCCCAGGATGCCGCGCAATTGACCCGGATCATTCTCTCGCTCGACGAAGAGAATGCCGACCTTAAGGCGCGCGTGGCCTTCCTCGAAGGCCAGCTCTTTGGCCCGAAATCGGAGAAGCTGACGGCGGTCGATGCGACACAGGCGATGCTCGACCTGGGTGACCTCAGCGACATTCCCGTTGCGGCCAATGACGATGTTGCGCCCGTGGCCGGTCGGGCAACACCGGCACGGCGACCTCCAGCGCGCAACATCGGCCACTTGCCCAAGCACCTTCCGCGCTATGACGAGGTCATCGAGCCAAAGAGCAAGATTTGCCCCTGCTGTTCGTTCGAGCTGCATTGCATCGGCATGGATGTCAGCGAGGCGCTCGACATCGTGCCAGCCGTTGTCCGGGTGAAACGGACGACCCGGCCACGTTATGCCTGCCGGGCCTGTGAGAGTGGCGTTGTGGAAGCGCCCGCGCCAGCACGCGTGATGGATGGCGGCATGGTGACCACGGCATTCGCTGCCCATGTCGCCGTTTCGAAGTTTGCCTGGCATCTGCCGCTTCATCGTCAAGCCCAGATGCTCGCCTCCTGCGGCGTGATCATCGATCGCGGCACGCTCGGCGCCTGGGTCAAGCGGGTCGCCTGGTGGCTTGAGCTTCTCTACGATGCGCTCACCGCCTTCATCCGCTCCCAGCCGAGGGTGTTCTGTGATGAGACGCCGCTGCCGCGGCTCGATCCGGGCCGCAAACGAACCAAGGTCTGCCAATTGTGGGCGCAAGCGATCGACGATCGCCCATGGAATGGTCCGGCGCCGCCGGCGGTGGCCTATACTTTTGCCGAAAGCCGTAGCGCTCGCGAGGTCGAGGGGCAGCTGTTGTCGTTTGCCGGCGTGCTGCAAGTCGATGGCTATCAAGCCTACAAAACCATGGTCAACCGTCGGGGAAAGAGCAACGTCGCGCCAGTGCGGCTGGCCTTCTGTATCGCCCATGCCCGGCGCAAGTTCGTCGATGTCGTCAAGCTGACCGGCTCTTCGGAGGCTTTGTCGATCCTCGCCAGAATCGCCGAAATCTATCGCATCGAGGCGGACTTGCGCGGGGAGAATGCCGATACCCGGCTCATCGTCAGGCGCCGCGAGGCGGCGCCCATCATGGGAGCGCTGAAGGCCAAGCTCACGGAGCTGAGTGACGAGGTGTCGTCGAAATCGGCGCTTGGCAAGGCGGTTTCCTATACACTCAACCACTGGGGCGGACTGACGACCTTCCTGGAGGATGGCCGCGTTGAGGTGGACTCCAATGTGGTCGAGCGTTCCATGAAATCAGTGGCTCTGACGAGAAAGAACTCGTTGTTCGTAGGCAGTCCCGGCGGCGGCAAGACCTTCGCGGTCATCGCATCCCTCGTCAACACCTGTAAATTGAACGGCGTGGATCCCGAGGTCTGGCTTGCCGATGTGCTGGAGCGGATCATCTCCGGCAAAGTGACAGCCAACGAGATGGAAAGTCTCCTGCCTTGGACCTGGAAGGCTGAGCGTGAAGCGATGACACAGCAGGAGCAACGGGCGGCATGACACAGAACAGTCAGCAGACGACGGAACGACCAAAGCTCGGCGACGAGGCGTTCGAAGCCTTTATCAGGGGACGTCGTCCGGCATCGCCAGTTTGGTCAATGAGCGGTCTCGATGGCTACCTTACGGCGCTCATCATCGGTCCGAAGTTCATCGACCCACGCCAATGGATCCCGGAGTTGACCGGTCCGGATGCCCTGAACCTGCCGATGGAAACAACCGAACATCAAGCCGTGCAGACGATCGTTGCAGAGTACAACCGCATCTCGGCAAGCCTTTCCGAAACACCGAAAGACCACCGGCCCAGGTTCACCAGGATCGATGATCAGACCTTTGATATCTTCGATTGGGACCTCTGCTTTCTGCTGGGAACAGGATACGCGCCTAAGCTTTGGCGGCCCGTCCTTCGAGGCGATGCCGTCACTGGGGATATCATCGCACCCATCCGCAAGCTCGGCGAGGCAAAACGGAAAGCGACCAGCCAGGATGCTGCTGACGTCGCCGAAGCACTCGTCAATATCCGAACCTACTTTATGCCGAAGCGGGCAAAGCAGAAGTTCTGACCGAGAGCCAGAAGCCTATCCGTCAATCATGAAAGCCGTGGGCCATTCGTTGCGCTCACGGTCATCGATACCTTCGCCCTTGGCATTGCTGATAACTGTCATCAGCACTATGCAGTGAAGACTTCTCGTCGCCCTCGACTGCTACCAAATCCATAATTCCGTCTCCCAAAATCTTGACAGAACGGGACTATGCGCGAGCCGCAAGCATCTGAAAATGCGGGGCGCTCGCAACGCTCACGTCGCTCACCACGTTGGGGAAAAGGTTCACATGGCTCACTTCCCACTGGAAATCATCCGCCTAACCGGCAGTTAAGCGTGGAAACCAACAAGTCAGACTCCAGGACAGAAATATGACTCATCCCCCACTGTTTAAAATTTCGAGACTGCTCTTTTATGGGGTGGCTTGCACTTCGGTCGCCCACTTGCGTCCGTAACGACGAAAAGGTTTTTCAAGTAGCTGATAGTTAGCTTCTGAGAGGCAGCACGTAATACAGAAAGCGACCCCCACAAACAGCAGTGTGTGCTTGTCCTTGTAAATAGTGATACCCGTATGCTCTGATGACAATATCCAATGAGTTAAACCAAATGCCGGTAGGTGGATCAAGTATATCCCGAATGAACGCCCCCCTATCCATTCAAGCACAGGTGAAAGGACTGGACCAACACTGAAATAGTTTCGATCCTTACTGCCCAGATAAACCAATGCGGCACCCATTGCGGCAACCAGTCCAGTCGCCATAGGGAGACCCGTCGACGGCATTCCAACAAGTAAGATTACAAGCATCGTAAACACGCACGCCCTGGCGGGGAAATTTGACATCAATTTAGACGTCAAAAACAACCTCTCAGGATACGTGTTGGCGATAGCAATCAAGACGCCCCATGCTAAACCGTCAGATCTAAAATACCAAAGGGAATTAAGCGGCACCTGCGGTCGATGAATAAAAAACTGTACCGCAATTAATACGCTCAACACCACGATAAGCTGCTTTCGAGAAGCATACCAAATAACGATAGGAAGAACTAAATAAAACTGCTCCTCAAGTCCCAGAGACCAATACACAGTATAGAAGACCGAGTCGCTGGCGCCGCACGCCGGTATACAAGACGCGTAGTAGACGTTTCCGAGCTGGAGAAGGATCGTCAACCATTGGAAAAAGTCGTTGAAGACTGTGCCAGCGCCAACAAAAATGGTCGGCGCGAAAGCAGCTATCATGCCGAATGTTGCCCAGAACCATGCGGACGGCAAAATGCGGAACGCGCGCTTTAGCCAAAAAGGAACAGCGAAGTTGGTGAATAGAGTTGTCGAATTACTTTGCTTGATAGCTAGTAACTCACGGCTGATAACAAAACCAGAAATCACAAAAAATAAATCGACACCGGTCCAACCATTAATGAATGGTGCCGTCTGCTGGTACCATTTGGATGACCATGTAAACAAAAAACCGAGGTGAGCGTATATAACAAGCATAATAGCGAGTGCACGTAATACTTGAATATCGCGAATCATGACGCCTGTCGATAATATTTTGGGTCGGAGATCTGTGTCTGTGTTGAGTAGTTGCAAGGACGCCCCCTATATTGCTTCGGCACCCATATTACAAATTCCGAGGCATGTCGCCCCTGATTCTGAAATGATCTCGCCCCCTGGTTGGGTCTAGTCTAGGTGTTTAGTCCCGGCATTTGATGGTGCATAATTCAGCCAGGAATGGAGGGATGCACTATGGGTCAAATTCTACACGGGAGCGCCCGCACGACAGAGGCAGTCCGTCGAGCGATACAACATAGTCAAGAGAGCCTGAGGGTTCTGGCGAAACGCTATGGGATCAACCAGAAGACCGTAGCGAAATGGAAGCGGCGCACAGCGGTGAAGGACCTGCCAACCGGTCCGAAAGACGCGCGCTCGACGACACTTTCAATCGAAGAAGAGGCGATCATCGTTGCCTTCCGCCGACACACACTGCTGCCGTTGGATGACTGCCTCTATGCCCTGCAGGCCACGATCCCGCATTTGACCCGCTCGTCCCTACATCGCTGCTTACAGCGGCATGAGATCAGCCGATTGCCAGAAGTGACAGCGGACAAGGAGCCGAAGAAGAAGTTCAAGACCTACCCTATTGGGTACTTCCACATCGACATCGCCGAAGTGCGCACGGCCGAAGGTAAGCTCTATCTTTACGTAGCGATAGACCGGACCAGCAAGTTGGCCTTCGTCCAGTTGGTCACCAAAACAGGCAGGACATCGGCGTCCGCCTTTCTGGTAGCGCTGATCGCGGCCGTGCCCTACAAAATCCACACCGTCCTGACCGATAATGGCATCCAGTTCACGTTCCCGCCGCGCTACGCCGATGGGCCGACCGCCACTTACATGACGCACATGTTCGACATGCGTTGTCGTGAAAACGGGATCGAGCACAGGCTCACCAAAAAAATCAAGCATCCCTGGACCAACGGCCAGGTTAAGCGAATGAACCGAACGATCAAGGAAGCGACTGTCAAACGTTACCACTACGACAGCCATGCACAGCTAACCGCCCACCTTCATGACTTCGTTGACGCCTACAATTACGGCCGTCGGTTAAAGACACTGCGCGGCCTAACGCCCTACGAATACATCTGCAAAATCTGGGCAACAGAGCCAGGACGGTTTAAACTCAATCCGCACCATCAAATGCCGGGACTAAACACCTAGAATACCAGATCGAAGAGGTTGCGGAACAAAAGAACAAAATGGTATTGGCATTGGTGATGTGGGTCGCCGTTGTGACATTCAGCTTGGTCAGATACGTTTGCCGCGCCAGTCATTCAGCACCGCCGGTCCACCGGCGATGTTCCCTGCGGTGAAATCACCGAGGAAGGTGAGCGCTACCCAAGCTCCCTGCGCGCCGCGCCACCGGCGCCAAGGGTTATTGAGACCTCGATACGAAATGGTCGGTGCCCGAGTTCAGCAAGCCGCGATTGGCCCCCGAACCCCACCCGTTCTTTGAATTCGTCGAACCAACGACGCGAGACTGTCGCGGCGCGCCTTCAAGCCGTTCCGCAACGGCCTCGATCATATGAAAGTTGTTGGTTCCATAGTTCCAGAGCTAAACTAGGCGCAGACACAGAAGCTCCCATTTTTGGATCGTCTATCCTCAAATTCACGCATACGCTGTAACGACCCCAGTGGGATCAGGCAACTTGTCGCTTACGTATCTTTCATGAGTCCAATCAGTTCTCTACTTGCCTTATGCCAAGAGAAACGAGCCGCATTAATCCGTGCAGCGTCGCCCAATTCCGACCTTAGCTGCGAACATGACGCCAAGCGCACCATTGCATTAGAAATATCTACAGTACTCAAGGGATCTACCAGTAGCGCTCCGATACCTCCTACCTCCGGCATTGATGAAACATTCGATGTTATTACCGGAACACCGAAACTCTGCGATTCGATAATCGGAAATCCAAACCCTTCATAAAGCGAAGGCATCAGCAGAAATCTGGCTGACGCATAAAGCTGCGAGAGCTCGGAGTCTGACACGTAACCTGTCAAGATGACACGGTCCTGAATACCATATTGCTTAATGAGTTCCGATAAATCGCCATGTCTCCAACCTTGTCCACCAGCGATAACGAGCATTAGGTCTGAGAGCTCTGACATCGCGACTGAAGCGAAAGCCTGGAGTAGCCGCACAAGGTTTTTACGGGGCTCTAGGGTGCCAACGAACAACGCGTAAGGCAAGTTATTTCCATGGCTGTCGACTGGCGCCATCGCTCGACCGCCCGGCTGCGGAAGCCTAGTAAGACCTGGATAGATGACTTGCGTGCGCCCAGCTACATCCGGCAGCAAGTCAACGATATCGTTCGCCGTGGCGTTAGAAACCGCTGCGATGTACTCGGCGCGCCTAAGTGACGCTTGCATAAAGGCGCGTTCGCCAATCCAAGTCTGCCATCGCATCGTCTCCGGGGCTTTCCGCCAGACTAGATCGTGAATGGTGAGGACCGTGGGGATGTTGGAGGCGAGCCGCGGCGGTAGGCGATGTGCTGGGCCCCAGAAAAGATCTAGACAGTCACTATTTGCTTTCCCTGGCAATTCAGTCAGGCTCCATATCACGCGGCGCCACGGACCCTTGAAGTTCGAGATCCGGATCTCGCAGCCAGTCAAGGGAGGAATGGGCGTTAGGGGTGCTTCTGGAATGTAAAGTATAACCGAATGCCCTTGCTCCCCTAAAGCGCGGCACATTTCCATTACATAACGCCCAATCCCGCTCAGGCTTGGCACGAGATTTCGAGCGTCGACGCCGATCCTCAAACGAAAACAACCCGCTCTAAGGTAGAAATGAAATCGAACAACTGACTCAACGGCTGTACCGATATGCCAGGTATGTTCAGAACCACTGCCTTGAGCGCCTCATTTGGTTTTTCGGTAAAAATAACATCTACGTCATATAGATCGACTGGTTCATCAGCAATGAAGTCTCGATCAATCCCAAGTAAAGCTAATGTCTTCGATCTCGCATAATGAATGTAGCCGTTGGGAGTTATGGCGATAGGCTCTAAACGATAGCCTCTGTAGGCTATCTTCAAAGCCTTAGTCAACAGATCAGACCATGCCTCATCAGGTTGCTCAGGCAGATTTACGATGATCTGCCTCTGCCATCCATTGGGACGGAAATTGCGAGCGTTTGCTTGTGCAAGAGACAGCAGGCCTTGTTTCGTCAGTCTTGGCGTGTGACGTGCCATGGCGCGTCCTAGCCGAAAAGGGAGGTTGAGTGGCGACGCGTATGTTGCCTCGATGAGGTCCCTGTAACATGATGCCACCTGTCTAGGGGAATGAAATTCTTGTATGCGGTGCCGCCCCCTGCGTCCCACCTCGCTTCGAGCTTCCGCAGACTGCGCTAGCTTCTTCAAGGCCTCAAGCAATTCATCGTCCGAAAAATCGTCAGGGATCATAATGACGGTGTCAGTCGGAAGCTCGGCCATAGAGCCATTTGCATTGACAACTGTTGAAAGACCGGCCGCCATGCAATCCAACACGCTCGCCGACGTCTCGCCTCGAGATATACCTCGCAATTGGACCGCAATATCGGCAGCTGCGAGATAATCGCGATAAGTTGACTGGCTCACCCAGCCGGTGATCTTTGCGGTTCCAACCGCCTTCTTTTTCGCAATGTTACTCGAAAGTGCGGCGCCGTATTCGCCGTTAGCTTCGCCGACGAAGATCAAGTGAATAGATTGCACCTCGGACGCTCTCAGTCGCTCCCAGACAGCCAAAATGCGATGGCTGAGCTTTGTCGAGGCAATGATCCCGAAACTGCAGATTAACAAATCTCTATCTGTCAGACCCAGCCTCGCTCGGGCGTCTTTTCTGCTGCTTAACTGCGGTAGTGTACGCGCGAGTGGCGCTGTCTTCCAAGTTGCAAGAATATCGCCGCCATAGAAATTTTCGCCGAGCGTTTTTGCAAACTCCGAATGGCTGATAATCCCCAAGGCGTTTGAAAGGGTTGAGTAACAACAAGGATATTTTCGAACTGCCTCATCAACGCCGTTGGATGAAAGGAAGGCGAGGCCGGCATAACAGTGCGACGAGTACATTTCCTCTACGAACGAGTTTTTTCGCACTTGATGGGCTTGCATGTAGTGATGAACGCCGCTGAGAAAAAAGTCATGAAGTACCACGATACCAGGAATCTTTTGTGCAAGATCGAACATATGCGAGTGAAATTCGGAATTCCCAAAGTGGTAAAGGACGCGCTCATACCTCTCTGCATTTTCCGAAAAATCTTGAACTGAGACTACCTTAGATGCGCCATTAGCCCATGGAAAATTTATGTCCCCGCTTGCCACCAGGTCTATGTCATACAAACGAGCCAGTTCAGGCAATAGTTCTGCACTAAAATCCGCTATGCCGGACTTCATCGCCGGCAATGGCGAAATATAGGCAAGCCGTGGGCGCGTCGTTATGTGTGTCTCTGCGAAAGGCGAAGGCACCGAGCTGTTTTGGAATACCTTTCTGACCGCTGCCCATGTCCTGCGGCCGCTTTGCTCCCAGCTGAAACGTTTGACTTGTTCAACGGCATGAGCCCTGAATGCTTGGCGAAAATCGTCATTTATAAGACCTTCAGTGATCTTCTCGGCTATCGCTCTTTTATCGGACGGATTGAAAAGAGCCCGATCGAAGCCTATGACTTCCGGAATACTGGAGGTGTTGGCAGCCACTACAACCGCGCCGCAGCACATCGCCTCCAAGACAGGAAGCCCAAAACCCTCGTAAAGTGACGGAAACACAAACAACTTGCAGAGGTTGTAAAGGCTAAGAAGGTCATCTTCTGGAACAAATCCCGTTAAAATGACAGAGTTTGTCGGCAATCCGAAGCTTTTTGCTGATGCAATCAGCCGCTCTCGGACTACTTGCTGCACCGAGCACACGATGACTAGTTGTGTCTTGCTGATGATGTCCCTTGGAAGAATAGAAAAAGCTTCAATTAATCCCTCGATATTTTTCCGGTGATCTATACCACCCGTATAAAGCACGAAATCGCCGCTGATCGCATATTTTCTTTTCAACCCTGCCTCGGTCGCATCATCGACCAACCGGACCGTAAAACCTTCGACGGCAGTCGAGATAGTAACAATGTCACCTTCGGGAAAGCCCAAGTGCCTCAATCCGTCCTGACGGGAAGCTTCGGAAATGGCGAGCAAAACATCCGCTTTCCGAAGCTCCTGTAGCTTGCGTTCGTACCAAGCTTCGACACGCGGATCAGAGAGATAAGTTGTTCGATTAAGATAAGGAATAAGATCGTACAGAATAACGGCAGTTGGAATCCTAGGAGCGTAGTTTCCCACCGATGTGACCGTATTGTCGGTTAATCCCTCTACCAAGCTTGTGATAAGTAAGACATCGGGGGACAGGGCGGCAATAAAGGCTTCACGCGAAAGCTCTGCAAGTACCCTCTCTGCGTCATTGCCTTCGTTTGCGCTTACCATTGCATTGCAGTGCCATACTTTAATATTCTCCGTCAAAATATTGACGTTCATCTCCTGAATTATATCCGAAATGCAATCGGAGAACGCGGACGAAAACAGCAGAACTACTTCATCATCTGCCTGCTTATGAAGGATAAGGGAACGGATGAGAGACTGTGTGTATCTACCGATACCTCTGTTCCTCGAGCCATTAGACTGGGCACCCTGCATGTCGATAAGAAGTTTCATGATCGTCCTAGCTTAGCGGATACCAATTTGACTGGCTTGAATACGGCCTACACGTGAAAGCGTTGCCAACTCTTCATCGGAAACTTCGATTCCGCCTGTCTGCGCAATGCTCATCGATATCATCTGAGCGGGGACTATCGGCTGGCCTCGTGAGATCTGCAATACACGCGAGGTGAGCATCCTCACCGAAGGATGGCGGTTGATCAACCTGCGTACGAGATTATAGAGCTGAGGATTGCCCTGAATAAACCTCAGGATTTGGAAAAAAATATATCCCAGGCCCTGCTTTAACAACGCTCTCAGTTGCGACCACAATCGCGGCCCGCCTTTAACTGCTTTTGAGAGGACGCGGTATGGTGCAGTTACTCGCCAACTGAAGCTGCGGTGCAGGGACAGGATCTTATCATGTAGATGGTTGGCCTGTCTCAGGCTGTCAGCCAGTGCTTGTCGCAAGGCCACTTCGCGCGCAAGAGCGGTAGCCTGCTCTACAGCTTGTTGATCAAGTTGCTGCTGCTTTTCACTGATCTGCGCCTGTGTCTCAGCAAGCTGTCCCTGTGTTTCAGCAAGCTGTCCCTGTGTTTCAGCTAAGCGGCTACTCATGAGGAATGATATGCGCGAGGTCGCGGTACCTGAAAGAGAAAAATCGTCAAAAACATTAGGCGGGCTGGAAAATGCGCTGCAGAGATCTGAATGCTCCTTGCTGACGAAATAGCAATTCAGGCCGTCGAAGTAACACAGTTCGTAGTCCCGATCCGTCAAACTGTTCTGCCATGACGCTTCGGCACGGTCTGCTGAAAGTGGCTCGGTGGACTCAATCACAACGATCCACGGACGAGATGGGCTCTTTCCCCAACTTGCCAACACCGCCCCTTCCATGCCCTCAACATCGATTTTCATCCAGTGGATTTGTTCGCCTTTGTACCTCTCGAAGAGCGTCTCCAGTGATATTAGCTCCACGTTGGTTTCACGACACTGGAAACCTCTGGCCTCATGCTGAGCTGCAACTGTTGCATCGCCTGTGCTAAGGCCTGTCTCCGCAAACTCGAAAAAGCGGATAATGCCACCAGCATCCCCGACCGCATTCTGGAAGACAGTTTCGTCAGGCCGGTTTTCGCGCAATTTCGTAGCGTATTCATATGTCGGCTCGATGTGTACACCGCGCCATCCAATCTCATAGAAGCCCCGACTGACAGAATCGACGACCGGATCCTGGGCGCCGATATCCAGATAAAAGCCGTGTTCAATATGTTTCAAGGCGCGCCACAGCATGACGTCTTCGAAGTTTTGGGAGTAGGAAATGAACATTACCGGCTCCTGCTGATCACAAACTTTGCATCAAGGAAATTGGTGCCAACGAATATATCGTATTCTGTGTTCACGACATCGAAAACCAACGCGTTATCCCGCCACTCGTAGTTCTTATCAAGATGAGTGTCTGATGCAACGAGTGCCGGAGAGAACGAATAAGACCCCGGTCCCAACGAACACGTGAATTCCGTCTCGTATACTATCGCCTCGCCGGCATGTAGATCCTCAATAATCTGCTTGGTATGCCAAGTGTTTGTTCCCCAGATCAAATGACCGGTGCGATCACGTAGCATGTAGCCTAAAACTAAAGTTGGAATAGAGGCGCTCGTCGACGCTTCCAGTCGTAATAGCAACCGTTGACCGGCTCTAGCCACACTAATGACATCACGGGTATTTTTATCTAGGAGAGCAAGACTAGAGATTTTAACTTCAAACGTTCCTGACCGCGTCATAAGCCAGCCATCTTCTCCGCGAAGTTGCTCTATACCGTCAGCCGCCTTGGCATTCTCCCGGTCTGCGATCATAGCGTTGTAGTAATCGACCACTTCATCTGGCAATCCGTCCTTCAATACTCGGCCTTTATCCAAAAGAATAACGCGGTCACAGAGTGCTCGGACATCGCCTAGGCTATGCGTCACGAGAATTATTGAAGTTCCCTGCTCCTTGAATTGGCGAATTTTATCAAAACTTTTGTGCTGGAAATAACTGTCACCGACGGAAAGGACTTCGTCAACGATCAGGACATCAGGACGTCTGGCCGTCGCCAGTGCAAAGGCAAGGCGCGCCTGCATACCGCTAGAGTAGACGCGTATCGGCTGGTCGAAGAATTCTCCGATCTCAGCAAAGTTTTCGATCGAAGTCATAAGGGAGGTCAGCTCTTCCTGTGAAAAGCCCATCAGGCCACCCGCATTGTAAATATTCTGGCGACCCGTAAACTCAGGGTTGAAGCCCAAGCCCAGTTCCAAAATCGCACTGATACGGCCCGACACCGTGACTTGGCCTGTGGTCGGGCGAATTGTGCCTGTAATCATCTTAAGTAGCGTGCTTTTTCCGGCACCGTTCTGGCCTATCAGGGCAAGCGCCTGTCCGGCCTCGACGTCAAACGAGATATCTCTATTTGCCCAGTATTCCGATGCGGGAGTTATACTGGCGCCGAACCAAGTTGCGAAGCGCTGTAGGTTGCTCTTATAAGCGGCGTAGCGCTTGCTAACGCCGGAAACAGTGAGGACATTTGCCATCAAAGTGCGTCCACCAATTCTGCGCTAGCACGGCGAAACAGAATAAATGACGCAGTTACAGCAACCGTAGCAATGATAATCGAAGGAATGAGACTAAAGAAATCTGGCGAGCGGTTGAGTAGGAGTGCATCCTGGTAGATAGCAACCAGTCCCGTCATCGGGTTAAGATTGATATAGGATTGGACTTTTCCCGGCATTACATTCTTTGCATAAACAATCGGGGTCAACCAGAACCACAATTGCACCACGACCATCATCACCTGCCCGACATCACGTGCAAAGACATTAAGTATGCCGAGAAAGACTCCCAATCCAAATGCCAATGCCGATATTAGCACGATGCCAATCGGGACATACATCCACGCCGTGCCTGGGTAGTGACCAAAAAATAGGAAAATGACCGCGATTGCCATCAGCAAGAGCAAATGATTAATGATGGCTCCGCCCCAGACAATCACGGGTAGACAGAGTCGCGGAAAAGCAATCTTCTTCATTGCAGACGATTGCTCAATAAAAACGGTCATGCTGCGATTGAGGATCTCGGTAAACAAACCCCATGCCGCCATACCGGACAGCAAATAGATTGGATATGCTGCAGAGCTATCCATGTTCGGGATGCGCGCATGCATCACTTCGGCAAGAACAATCGAAAAAATCAAGGATTGAGCGAGCGGATGTAGGATAAACCAGAAACCTCCGAGATACGAGCGTGCGAAACGCCCCTTAAGCTCTCCGCGTATCGACGACACGATGAAATAGCGATATTGCCAGAGGCTACTTAGCATGGTTGTTTACTCTGGTATGGCTTAAATGGCTGCATTGACGCGTTCTCTCCAGTCCAGAAGGACGGCATTGATGGTATCTTCAAGTTTAAACTCAGGCGCCCAGCCGAACATTCTTTGAGCCGCGCTTGCGTCGCCACGTGCCGCCGGGATATCGATTGGCCGCACTCGTTCGGGCGCGATTGCGATCGATATATCGTACCCGGACATGCGCACAAGTATGTCAAGGATCTCGCGAACCTCAATAGCATTGCCTGACGCTAGGTTGAACACCTTGCCGTCTGCACCCTCACCTCTGCCAAGCGCTGCAAATATATACGCCTGCACGACGTCTCGCACGTCGAGAAAATCTCGATAGGCGCCTAGATTGCCTACCTCGATCACAGGCGGTGCTATGCCCGCCTCGATTCGAGCAATCTGGCTGGCGAATGCCGGAATGACGTAGGATTCCGCTTGGCCGGGGCCGGTGTGGTTGAAAGGGCGGAAACGTATGGAACGTAGGCCGTCGAACGACATCTGCCCAACAGCAATGTCGGCCGCGGCCTTGGTTGCTCCGTAGAGCGTCATCGGCTTTAGTGCATGGTCTTCCAGTAAAGCGGCGCCATCGGCATCCGCGAAAGATTGGCCATAAGCCTCGGCGCTGCCAGCAAATATAAAGCGAGAGTTTGGTACCTGATCAAGAACGGCCGACGCGAGATTGACTGTCCCATGGAAATTGACGCTCCAGGCAAGGGACGGAGCATTGCGTGCTTCTTGAGGTGCGGCGATCGCAGCAAGATGTACGACCGCCGTTGGACGGACCTCGCGCAACAGCGCTGTGACCGCCATTTTGTCGACCACGTCGAGATCGACATCACAATCAGGACCGCGCCCCGCTGACACCAGCTCCAGGCCAGCATCAACGGGGAAGTCCCGCAAGGCGCTCATCAGCCATCGTCCGACAAACCCGGATGAGCCGGTGACAAGAATCCTGTGCTGCTCTGTCATACGTACTCCGCCTTAAGTCGCTTTCAGATGTGCCAAGCGCCTCAAATCTGCGTCTACCATTTCGACGATCATCTCTTCAAGGGATATCGTCGCTACCCAGCCGAAGGTGTCCTTGGCTTTCTGTGGATTGCCAAGGAGAACATCGACTTCGGCCGGACGGAATAGATCAGGATCGATAATTAGGTGGTCGTCGATGCGGAGACCGACATGTTCAAAAGCAATTTTGCACATGTCGCGCACGGTCGTGGTACGACCCGTGGCAATCACGTAATCATCAGCGATTTCCTGTTGGAGCATCATCCACATGGCGCGCACGTAGTCCTTCGAGTGGCCCCAGTCGCGCTTGGCGTCAATATTGCCAAGGCGCAGTTCTTTGGTAAGGCCAAGCTTGATGCGAGCAACGCTGTCCGTGACCTTGCGGGTGACAAACTCAATGCCGCGTAGCGGCGACTCGTGATTAAACAGGATACCGCTAGATGCGTGCAGGCCGAAACTTTCGCGGTAGTTTACGGTGAGCCAGTGGCCATAAAGCTTGGCAACGGCATAAGGCGAACGCGGATAGAATGGAGTGATTTCCGACTGCATCGGTTCTTGGATAAGTCCGTACATTTCAGACGATGAAGCTTGGTAGAACCGTGAGTCGGGCAGCTCGAGGCGGACTGCCTCAAGAACATTAGCAACACCAAGGCCAGTGACCTGGCCGGTTAGAATCGGCTGTTGCCAAGAAGATTTCACGAATGACTGGGCACCGAGATTGTAAACCTCATCAGGCTTAATTTCTCGCAGTGTGCGGATAAGTCCTGACAAATCAAGAAGATTGCCGTCAACAATTCTCACATTCTTAGTGATGCCGAGCCAGTCAAGCCGACTCAGATTCACGTCCGAACTGCTCGAACGGCGCGCAAGACCGTGCACGTCGTATCCCTTTTCCAGCAAAAGTGCGGCCAAGTAAGCACCGTCCTGGCCGGTAATGCCGGTAATCAAAGCTTTTTTCGTCACATATCTCTCCGTAAATCGATACCCCAACCGAAACTGGGTTCTTACTGATTTCGCATTGGCCACGGCTGCAGCTTCGGCGAATGCCATATGCGTTTCACGTTACAAAGACAAGCTCCACAGTAGTTTTACCGATGGCGGCGGACGAGCGACCAAAACCACTGTCCGGTTTTCCGGCCGCGAAAACCAACTGGAATGTCGTGACTCGTGGGCTTCGCTCGAAGGCGCCAAGTCGGCGTCTCAGAACAGGCCCACCGCACTATTTTAGAACTCTTCTGTAAAGTGTGACATAATCGTTAACCATTTTTCGCGCCGTAAAATTGTGACGGTAGCGATCAAACGCTGCTGCGCCGTACAACTCGACCTTATGCGGGTTACGGAGCAAGTCGTTCATGGCAGCTGCCAAACCCGCAACGTCTCCCGGGGGCACTACAAGTCCCGTCACCCCATCTAAATTAACGTAGCTTGTACCGGTACCCATTTCGCAACTAATCATTGGCTTTCCAGCCATTTGCGCCTCAACCAGTGACAAGCCGAATGCTTCTGAACGGAGATGAGAGGGAAAAACAAGCGCAAGACACAATTGCAAAAGAGCCGTCTTATCCCTTTCCGACACTGAACCAACGAAGTGAACATTTGTCAGCTTTAGGTCTCGCGCACGCGCCTTCAGAATGGATTCCATCGGCCCTTCGCCGACAATGACGACATCTGCTGTTACCCGGTTCGCGGCCTCCAGCAAAACGTGTATACCTTTGTAGTACCGAAGCACGCCGACGAATAAGAAAAAAGGCCGCGGAAACACGGTTGACCACCGTTGCGTTTCAACTCGCGATATCGCCAATGTGGTATCAGGATCCAAGCCCAAAGGAATCACTGTGGTTTTCTCTTTGAATTTCTGTAGTACTTCGCTTGACTGAAGATAATTCGGTGATGTTGCAACAATCTGTTCAACACTGGATAAAAACCTATTCATAAGCGGCCTGTATAAATGTAGGAGCGCCTTTTGCTTCACGATATCCGAATGGTATGTCAGGATTGTCGGTTTCTGCGGTCGAGTGAGTAGGTGAACCAAATCCATAAACGGCCATGGGAAATGGTAGTGGATGATGTCAGCCCTAGCACTCAGTTCGCGAAACTTGGAAAAGGCCTCTTTTGAAAAGCCTGTCGAAGCTATCTCGAAATTCTGTTTTACTTTGTAGGCGACGTGCCCTTCAAATTCAACGGTATTGATAATAGGATCCTTGCTGAGCGACAGTACATCAGACTGAATATTGTGATCATTCCCTCCCTTGGCTAGAGAATAAATAGTCCGCTCCACCCCTCCGAATGTATCTGGCCAGTAGGTCTTGAAAAAATGAAGTACTCGCACATATAAATCATCGGTGGTTGGGGGGGGGGGGGCGCGAGTTGACCAACATACACTCTACTTACAGATACTAAAGTCTACCGGTCGCCAATTACGTCAAGTGTGTAATACTCGCAACATTGTGGTTTAAATCCACATATGACAGCTCCGAAACATAAGGAAAACGCAATACTAGATGCGTCCGAACTCATCGACGATGCGGATGATGTCATCCTCGCCGAGATAGGAGCCGGTCTGGACCTCGATCATCTCCAGCAAGATCTTGCCCGGATTGGTCAACCGATGCACGTCGCCCTGCGGAATATAGACCGACTGGTTTTCCCGCACCGTCTGCACCGTGTCGCCGATGGTGACCTCGGCCGTGCCCTTGACGCAGATCCAGTGTTCCGAGCGGTGATGATGCTTTTGCAGCGAAAGCTTCTTGCCCGGCAGCACGAACAGCCGCTTGACCTGGAACCGGTCGCCGTTCAGCACCGAGGTATAGCCGCCCCACGGGCGGTAGGAGGTCGGATGATCCTGGGTCAGCTTGGCGGTGGCGGGCTGCTGCGCCAG
>Ga0247808_10000605_pt1 | contig 17212 bp, 21 predicted proteins | sample UWRJL089202R1_FD_179914 | JGI IMG/M metagenome (GOLD analysis project Ga0247808, IMG submission 179914) | Plant litter microbial communities from Arlington Agricultural Research Station in Wisconsin, United States - UWRJ-L089-202R-1 | ecosystem: Environmental > Terrestrial > Plant litter >... | reverse complement strand
TGTGGAACTCGTCGGTCATAACTACACGGTACATTTGATGGCGAGGGCCTCTAGCTCAGTTGGTAGAGCATCGGACTTTTAATCCGCGGGTCGTCGGTTCGAGTCCGACGGGGCCCACCCTCAATTAGCCGGGTAGTTCCGGCGATGTGCGGTCGATGATCGGCTCTCGCAAATTTTGCTGCGGCTCGTTTGCCCACATTTTGCCCACAATCGCTGCAGAACCGGCCTCATTCAACGCCGTCCCCACCGCGTCTAGGTCGTCATCGAATAGGTCGCTGTAAACATCAAGGGTCATAGCGGCGGACTTGTGGCCGAGCATTCGCTGGACTGCTTTAACGTTCGCGCCGGCTGAGATCGCGAGACTTGCGGCGGTGTGGCGCAGATCATGCGGGCTGAATGGTTTGAGGGTCGGGTACTCGATGATGAGCTCGCGAACCGCGCGTTCAAAGTTGCGCCGACGCCAGTTCCTGTTGCGCAGGGCTCCGCCTGCTGGCGCCGTGAAAACGAGGTTGGCAGTATCGCGATCTCTTACGCGATCGCGCAGAGACGACTCTATGAATTCTGGGAACGGGACACTTCTGCGCATGTGATTTTTCGGTGATCCATAAATTAGTTCACGACCTACTTCAGCGACAGCCTGGTTTACGTTGAGACGCCGTCGGAGAATGTCGACGTCTCCGACGCGGAGAGCTGCGAGTTCGCCCCATCTAAGCCCCGTATAGGCAAGCACGAGCACTACGTCCCCGTCCGGGCCTGCCTTGTGTGCAAGTTCGTGAACTAGGTCGTGAGTCAGGTACTGCTTCCGGTCCCGGGAGATTCTAGGTAGACCGATGCCGTCGCAGACGTTCCGAGTTAGCCTCCCATCACGAATTGCGAATTTGAGGATCATCGAGAGCACGCGATGGTAGCTGCGAGTCGTTGCTGGTGACACGCGATCGGCTTGCTCGGAGACCCACCGTTGGACCGCGGAATGACTGAGGTCGCCGAGCGGAACCCTCCCCCATTCGGGAATTATCTGCGTGCGGACTATGCCCGAGTAACCCGCGCGAGTCGACTCCTTGAGCTGAACCTGACTACCAATCCATTCGAGCGCGGTCTCGCCAACGGTGATTCGCCCTTTGGCTGCCGAGACGTATTCGCCGCGAGACTTTGTAATCTCAACAGAAGCTAGAAATAGCTCCGCTTCACGTTTCGTTCGGAACCCACGCTTATCAGTCTGGGACTTATTTGGCTGTCGGTATCGAACTCTGTAACGCCGCCCGTTTGCCGTCTCGTATGGCGTCACGCTACCCATTGAACCCGTCCTCAATACGAGGAACTCGGAGAGCTATCGACGAGCGATTGCACATGCATCAAGAGTAAGACTGCAAGGCCGCGCAACAACGCATGAATGGCCTATTTCGCTAAGTTGGCACTCGGTCGCGCCACGTCTGCCGAGCTGGAACTGGATAAGAACACCGGCTCTAGCAAGAATTATTCAGACGATGTATTCGTGGCGAAGCTATAGATGCCCGAGATTTCGTCGACATCGGCTTCCAAGAGCTGGCATGAGTTATAAGCTGGCTTATCTGAAGTGGAGAACCTTGACGAACTTGGATTCAACTCGCCAGAGCCGCGACGGCGACCAATTTCACTATTTGTGGGCGGCGCGCCAATGCCTAAAGTTGCTGGACTACACGTCCGACCTCATAGCCGTCGCAATTGAGGGTCCGGCTCCACGTGATCTAACGCCAGGCATGAGAGGCGTTGCCGCCCACGAAATAGACGTGGCCGAGTACTACGGCGGTACGGATATCGCATCCGCAAATCGAATCGTGTACAGGCAGCTCAAGCACTCGACGGCTCGCCGCAATGTGCCTTGGGGGCCTGCCGGGCTGAAGTCTTCGATCTCGCGGTTCGCGGCTCTGCACAAGGTTGCAGCTTCCGTGCCCGCCGCGAACTCGATTGATTATGGCTATAAATTTGTCTCGAATCGGCCGGTGTCGGAGAACGTCCGATTGGCATTGGCAGAGCTTGCCGGCCTCGCTCCCTTTTCGGCAAGAAACAAAGTGACGCGTGACAAGTTCGCGGCGTGGTCGGGCCTTGTGGATTCCAACTTAAGGAACTTCTTCGAGCTATTCGAAGTTGACACGTCAGCGCCAGCCCTACGCGAGCTCGCGAGTGCGGTCGCCCGTGATCTCGGCGAGGTGCTCCCTGGCCCGAACTCAGACGCTACGTTGCGCATCAAGGAGATGATCGTAGAGCGGGCGACAACTCTCAATAAGGAGCCCGTTTTCCGCACCGATCTTCTGGTGGCGCTGAAGACTTCGGATGATGATCTATTTCCCGCACCTACGCTGATCGTTCCGATGCCGGAGCCGGTCAGCCGGGAGTCTTGGGTCCAGATAGTTGATGCCATCCGCAAAGACCCCTCGCCCCACATCGTCCATGCAAGTGGTGGGGTGGGGAAGACAACGTTCGCATTGAACCTTCCATCGCTACTCCGGCCAAGTGACTTCAGCATCGTCTACGACTGCTACGCGAACGGCGCCTACCGGAAGCTGGGAGAAGCGCGACACAATCCCGAGCACGGATTCGTCCAGCTAGCGAATACCCTTGCTTCCTACGGTCTATGCCCGGTTCTCGTCCCCGACGCGGGCGTTACCGACGAAGACTGGGGGCGAGCATTTCTTGCTCGTGTTTCAGCCGCCTCGTCGGCTCTATTAGTAGCCGATCCGCTTGCAGTTATCGTCTTCGTAGTCGATGCGGCGGATAGCGCGGTGATAGCTTCTCGAGCAGACGTCTCCGGTCGCCCTTTCGTTAGATCAATTCTTCGACAACGATTTCCCAGCAATGTTCGTATCGTCTTGACCGCCCGCACCGAACGCGTCGAGGACCTCGATGTTCCGCCCAATGTCGTGCGCCACCTACTGCAGGGATTTGACCTCGATGAAAGCGCAAGACATCTTCGCAATAGGTTCCCTCTCGCCACTGAAAGCGATGCGCGTGAGTTCTGGCATCGAACGTTCGGGAACCCTCGAATTCAGAACCGAGCATTATCCGCGGCCGCCAGCCTTCTTGATTTGCTGGCTGATCTAAGTGAATTGCCAAACTCGCCGGCAGAAGCTTTTGAGAGCATCTTGCAACGACAGGTCGACGATGTGCTCGATGAGTCGGCGGATCGCCACGCCCTTCTCAATGTGCTGCAAATACTCGCTGCGTTACGACCGCGCATTCCAATTCCGGTCGTTGAGCAACTCACGGGAACCTCCGAATCTTCAATCCGAAGTTTCGCCAGCGACTTAGGCGGCGCAGTACTGCTCGACGGCGGCGCACTCCAGTTCAAAGACGAACCCACTGAAACTTTGATTCAGAACCGTTATATGCCATCTGGCGTCGAGCTTCGGGTCCTGATCGATTCAATCCGAGCCAAAGCGGACCTGAGTATCTATTTGGCGTCTTCGCTCCCCCAACTGCTGTGGGAAACGGGTGACCTTGACGGATTGTTGTCTCTTGCGATGTCCAGTGATGCGCTGCCGAGCACCGACTTGTTCGAGCGCCAGCGAGTCGACCAGTCGCGATCAGTATTTGCTGTTCGTGCCGCCTTGATCGGCGGTAGAACAGTGGAGGCGGCGATTCTCGCGGCGCGCTGCGGGATGCTTCATGCCGGCGGCACTCGCCGTACTGCTCTACTCTCGAAACACCCGGACCTGGGCGGAGTGCTCCTGGACGACGTCACTATTCAGCAGCTCGTCTCCGACCGAAAGGCGCGCTCGGGATCTGTTCCCGCTTCACTAGCACGCGAAGGCTGCCTTCTGAGTATGAACCCGGACTCTGCTGGCGACGCCCGTAGCAAACTACGGAGTGCCGATTCTTGGGTCCGCGCATGGTACCGCCTGCCGAAATCACGACGCGAAAATGTCCCCGTAGATGACATTGACATAGCAAACATGGCATTCGGACTGTTCAACACCGACGGACCGAATGCATGCGTGCGATTCATACTCTCTTGGCGCCCCAACGATGTTCACTATCGCGTTGCACGGATAGTATTCGCTCGTTTGCTCAATCGAGGCAACACGGACGCCGCCAAAGCTTTGGCGCGAGCCTCCGACAAGAATGCTCGAATGCTCCTCGCATATTCTTCAGCAGCCTTCGATGCGAACCGAAGAATGGTGCCGGGCGTCGCACCAATTCTCATTGCGCTCCTCCAGAAGCGAAAAACGGTTCTTACTGTCGATAACTTCGATCACCGAGCCTCACATCTGGTCGCCGCGGCAGTGAGTTGGGCCATCGCTTGCGCTATCCAGGAGAGAGCTTTCTCCGAATCTGACATGGCGACTCTGATTCAGCGTTACGTCGGAGCGACGGCGCTTAGGGGCCTCGCCTCCGATCACAGTGAGCGAAATGAACAAGGCTTCTACGCAATCGGAATGCGTGCTCGGCTCACCGGGGAACCACTCAGCGAACTCCACTTTGCCGACCAGACACTCAAGGAAGAGCTCGCTCGATCGTACTCGTCCACTCGCGACACATCGGATTTCAGACACAATATTCCACCCCTATTGCCGTGGATCGAAGCATGGGTGCGGTTCTCCGTCGGCGACATACCTGAGTCGCTGCCACCTATCTCCGGACTACCGACAAAGCTTCCCGACTACCAACCTGCCTACACTTTTGCTCATAGCGCTCCGCGAATTGCAGCTCGGCTCGTGGCCGACTGTGCAGATAGCTCTCAAACCGCAGAGTTCGCAGGTTGGGTGAATAAAGCCGCCTACCTCTGGAATCCGACGGCCATCACCATCGTGCAATTCCTCGCTGGCGGTGACCTCGCTGCACAAGACCTAGCAATCGACGTAGCCGCTCACGTGGCGCAAAAGGTAAGCAACGATACCGGCGACGCGGAATCGAGGTCACGGGACCTGGCAGAGCTCGCACAATCCATCTTCTGCGCCAGCATCGACGAGTCGCGTGAATACTTCACTCAGGCACTCGAACAGGCCGACAAAGCTGGCGATGACTTACCAAACCTCTGGGACGGGCTCCTGAAAGTCGCCGACAAGGCCGCCGAGGGAGACATCGCTAGCGCTCAGTTGGCGTATCGAATCAGCCGACTCGCCGAAGCTCTCGAACCCAACTTCGGTATCGACTTTCAACGGACCCTCGTAACGTGCTGCAACCTAAATCTTCCCGGGGGTCTCGCCATCGCTTCACGATGGCGCGACCGCCGGACTGCCTGGCTCGGGACCATCACCTCAGCACTAGTTGGCAACGACGACGGGCCGCTAACAACGCTCGACCCCGGGTTTGCGCTCGCCTTCACGCAGTACGGTGCGTACGCAAATAAGGCCACGGCGCTTGAACAGCTGGTAGAACGGCCGAGCGCCGTCTCTACACGCCAGAAAGCCTGGGTCGCAGATCGCATCTCTCGCAGGCTCGGCGAGCATCCCAGCGCCGATTTGCGTACGATCCTCGGACGTTCAGGCATCCCGATCTCCACCGATGACATCCATCCGGACGACAATGCTTCCGGGACCTCGAGGTCTTTGATGCCCGACTCCTCTTGGGAGAAGACGCAATCGCGCGAGCGCGCCGCTGCGATGCGGCGCGCGCGGCACAAAGACCTCACCACACCCGATGGTCTCCTTGCAGCCTCACGGCTGCTGGGTAGGAATTATGGTGCGGAGTCCTTCGCAGACCTCGCATTCGCGTTGCCCCGCACTCAATGGCCGACAGTGATTCGCGCCCTTATCCAAGTCGATGATTTCAACGAATATGACTACCAGACAGCCATAACCAAGCTGGTCGGCATTCAAAACTTGCCCGCGTCGTCAAAGACTGCAGCCAAAGAACTCGTCAACCATGTCGTTTCTCGATTCGCAAATCAGATGTCGATTCGACGATATGAACTAATCCCATATAGCGAATTAGCCGCGTTCGCAGACGCTCCTGCAACTGAATTAGCGGGGGCCGTGCTCGCAGCTGGGGCTAACGGCGTCGATTTCTCTGACTCCGAATCTGCTTACGGCGTTCTTGGGAACCTCGCCCGGGTAATGTCCGCCCCCGAAGCAATCGAGGTCGTAGAGCAAATCACAGAAAGCCTCCGCTACCTCACCAGCAATGACGCCCCCGATCCCGAGTGGTCCCCGAACCTCGCGCCACCGGACAATCCTTGGCTTGCGGCTGCCAGCTTCGTATGGGGCACACTCGCAGATCCCTCAGCGGATATTCGGTGGCGGGGGACCTACGTTGTCGTAGCGCTTTGCGAGCTCGGTAACCAACAATTCATGTCAGCTCTCAACGAAATAGCGCAGCGAGGCGCGCCTGAAGCGTTCGTCGATAGCCGCCTTGCGTTCTATGAACTTCACGCCGCTCTTTGGCTTCTCATAGCCCTTGGCAAGGTAACTCAAACCGAACCCGCCTTGTCCGCAGCGTTCGGGGGCTTCCTGACGCATATCACCGATAGGTACCCCACCCACGCGCTGATTAATCGATTTGCCAACCGGATTCTCGGCGTCACTGAGCCGGCTCCGATTGCCACAGTGGAAATGGACGCTTACAAGCGTCCGGATCGTAGTCGAAGCAAATTCTGGGTCAGTGAGACACCGTATAAGTTCTCTAGCGATTTTGTTGAATATTGGCTTGAGCCCCTCTCGAACTGTTTCCAAGTGCCGCTTGCCAAGGTCGAGCAAGAGGCCAGCGATTGCGTTGTGTCAGACATCGGTTCGAGCCTCGACATAGGGCACAGACAGGACGCCCGTCGCGCTCTAAAGATCTTCCGCGACGACGAAAGGACATATGGCCACAAGTCCGACGACCCAGAGGTTCATGATCTCAACTTCTATCTGAGCTACCACGCGATGATGATTGTCGCCGGCCGCCTGCACGACACTTCGACGGTGTACCGCGAGCCGGAACACAAATTCAACGACTACCAGCGCTGGCTACGTCGCGAAAGTCTTTCCAGGGACGACGGCCGGCTGGTTTCAGACCTCCGAAGCGCGAGGCCCGCAGCGATCCACCATCAGCCATTCGATAACCAAGATCCCCTTTGGCGGTGGGCGGTCAATAGAAATCAATTCCTTACATTCGTCCAAGACGGCGACCAAGTGAATGTAGATCTACATTCCAGGGTCAAGGGATACACATCCAGCGAGAGCGTCCGGGTCAGCAGCGCTTTGGTATCGGCCGAACGCGACCTCGCTCTTGTACGCTCGCTCCAAGTCGACCGCGGGCCGTTTGACTACCGCTTACCCTTCGCTGGAGACGATGACGATATTGGCGGCTCCGGCTACACGTTTAGAGGCTGGATCGACGATCGGTCGCACGATCTGCGGCTTGACCGCGCAGACCCGTTTGCAAAAGGCATATCCTTCCCGCCGAGTCGGCCCGCCGAATGGGTCACCAAAGACGCAGACATGAAACCACACGCTGACACTAATTCTTGGATTGGCGCGGACTCACAGCCAGTGTTCGTCCTCGATACTTGGCACAACGAGGATGGGCCGCGCGACGACCGAGGCGAAAGTGGGCAGCGCCTCCACGTAAGCAAGAAATGGATCGACGAATTTCTTGGACGACACAACATGAGCCTCGTCGTCAGAGTCGCAATTGACCGCAAGAATCATTCCCCCTACGGGCGCAAGAAAGACAATGAAGATTGGCTCGAATATGTCGACGGCTATACCCAAATCCTCCTCTACCGAACCGGCCAAGGGTGGTATGACTACCGCGAACACGATCTCTCTCGGTAAGCAGATCGCGGAACACCTCGATGCTGCTGACACTCTCGGGCGATGGATGGCCCATTACGTCGCTTCGCTCATCGCTTCGGCGCAAGCGAATCCAAACGATGTCGAGTCGCAGCGCGAGTGCGCACGGGCGATAGCGGAGCTGTGGTCGCACAGATCAACATTCCCGGGCCCGAACACACCCCTCGCGGCGTTCGAGCCCATCGCTCGAGCGCTCGAGCGGCTCGACCCTGATCAGCCCAGCTGGGGACACCACACCGCCTACGCGGCGCGAATCGAATCGAGCGGCACGGCGGACGTCACAGCTGTCAAACTCGCCCTCATGCTCGACGGATCAATGGGCGGCGTCATTAGGTTCCTGCTGCGTGAAGCTACCGGGGAGGCCGTAACCGCAGAGCAGAAATGGCTATCCCCAGGAGAACTTGGAGAGGAAGGGACATCAATTGTCGATGCCATCATCAATTCAATGCGTCCCGTCACCGCAGGAAGGGAAGCTGCAGACGCTCTGCGGACAATTGCGGAATTGCAATCCGTCCTCACCGCAATAGCTGAAGATCTACGCGACCGATTCCTTCAATGAACGCTGACGGCATATTTGAGCAACGATATGCAATCCTTCACGGAGAGGAGGTCCCAGATGCGGCGAATCGCGCCTCCTTGGAGATGAATAATGCTCCAAGAGCACGCGCGAACATTTGGCGCGAAAAGGGCTCGGATCCCGAGCAGCCGCCTTGGGTCTCGCGATCTGAGACCGCATCAGCGCCAATGAATAGGGGCGGAGGCGGAAAAGCTCAACAAATGTACCGATCGAATTCGATTCAACGCCGGTGGGATTTGAACTCTATTCCGCGCACTGATTCACCGGGTGAGACGACCAACTTCCGCAGAATTCCAGTCTCGAATCGACTATTTTGATCACTCCGATATACGGCGGATGCGTGACGTTTGTAGGGTTTTTGTAGGGCGGAGGAGGGGACACCAAGTGTCCGAAAAGTTCCTTATGTCGGCGGTTGGGAATCCAACCCGCACGTCATTGTTTTCCCGCTCGAGCCGCTCCCCGGCTAGGGCGTGATGACGATCCCGGAGTCCGCCGTCCGCACCACGATCGACACAGGGTCGATCCCGGCGTCCTCTGCGACCTCCTGCACGCGCTCACGCAGTTCCCGGAGCTCGTGCTCGATGTAGAGCGCAGAGTCGATGCCGACCACCACGGTGACTTCGTGCGGCGGGCCGTCTGTCGGGCTGTAAAAATTGCGGATGAGCGAGTCGATCATCCAGCTAGTGTTCCGGGCGGACCAGTCCGCGTAGGCCTGGCGGACTTCTTGGGCGAGGCTCACAGGATCACCGGCACCTTGCACTCGGCGCAGAACCAGTAGGGCGCGGTGTCGGATCCTGCCGGCCAGAGTGGTGCTAGGCATTTCGGGCAGTTCGGAGTTCCTATTCTCAACTCGTAATCATCCATGCGGGGATAGTACCGAGATGACAAATTGCTCGTTGAAGTTATCCACAGCGTCCATCAGCGAGGCCGTTCGGACTGATAGATCCCCGTCTGGAGGCCCCATCGTTCTCACGCTGAAGAGCGTGTTACTGATGAATGAGTTGGTTGACGCGCTGCGGGCTCACTCCGAGGACACGACTGGTGTCTTTTTGTGAGAGCCCCTGCTCTTTCAGCATGACGACGACCTCGCGGCGCAGCCTCGCGGCATCGGACACGGCGACGCGTCCGACTTCTTCTCGCTGGTTCGCTTCGGCAAGCCGGCTCTCGATTTCCGCCGGCAGCTCCACGGTGAGCTTGACGCCAACCTCGCTCTCATCGACGCGCAACCAGGTCGCGATTATGTCGGTGGCCTCGAAGGGCACTTCTTCGAGTGTCCGTGCCTGGCCGCTGGTGTCCAGTTCGGGAATGCGGAAGTACCACCACTTGCCGTCCCGGGCCGCGGTCACCTCGTACACTCGCGTTTCCGCCTGTGTGTTCTGCTCAGTCATGGTGGCCTCTCTACTTCCAGTTCTCGGGTGCGCTCGGTAGCTTTTTCATCAGATCGCCGAGCACAAAGCCGCCGACCTCGTGGTGTGGGATCGAGTGCCATACGGACTCGTTCGGCAGTCCCCAAATCTCTTGGCTGCCCTTGCCCTGTCGCGGGAATACCCCGCCCTGCTTCTTAATGACCTTGATCGCGTCTCGGTACTTCCGGGGCTTCGGCATAACCATAGTCTAACCCCCCTTGTTTTGTAAAACAAGGGGGGCTAGATTATCGACGCTATTTCTTTGCCTCACTGGCAGCTCTCGCAGTTGAGGTCTTCCATGGGGTCGACAGGCACGACGTAGGCGGCGGGCCGATAGTGACTGTCGCCCTCCTCGTCCTCGGCCGCGTGGGCATCGTGCCACGTGCTCGCTGCGGCCTCTCCCCCGACTGCGCGGAGCATGGAGATAACCGCGTCGACCTCGGTGCAGCTCATCCGGGGTGCGACATCGTGGGCGAAGTCCTCGGCCGCGAAGACGTCAACGAAGCTGGCTGCGGTGTCGGGGGTGATAGTGATTGCGTTCATGGCTGGTGCTCCTTCCCTAGCGGCTGGCGACGGTGGCGGCGGTGATGTTGACGTGGTGGAGGATCGAGCGGGCGATGCTCTCCGGGCTGTAGATGTAATCATGAAAGTGACCGCCGACATAGATGTCAGTGGGAAGAATCGCCCCTGCGATCGCTTCTCCCTCGGGGGTGAAGATCACCAGCTCCTTGTGGTCGCTGTCGGTGCTGATGAGGTTCTGGGCGACGGCGTACCCTGCGGCGGTGTAGTTGCGGTGGGTGTTGATCCCGTCGCACACGTACTGAACCTCTCGGGGCATGGCCCCGGCCTCGGAGGCGATGAGAACGGTATCGGCGTTGTCGCAGCCGTCCGTCATCCCGTTAAATTTCCGTCCCTCGAATCGGCTCGTGATCGCGGTGACCTCGGCATCGGTAGGGCCGTCGCTCCAAGACACGTTCATCCACGCGGACGCGGTGCCGGTGCTCATCCGCACGCTGAACTTGACCCCGGGGTATTCGCTCTTCAACGCGGCACGAACCAACTTGGCGGTGTCCTTGGTAGTGATGTAGTCGGTCATTATCTCTCCTCCATTTTTTTTGCCTTTCGGCGGTTTTCCGCCCTCGCGGAGGGGTGCCGGGGTCAAGTCCAAAGGAGCGGTTGCAGGCAAAAGTTTGTGGAGGAGCGCAGCGGGGGAAACAAAGTTTTTGGTGAAACTGCGACGACGACTTGACGCCGGGATCCCGCAGTGAACAATCCCTCAGACGAAAGGCAACACAGTTGCCCAAAAGAAGGGGCCGCGAAGCGGTTCCGTGGGAGCGCAGCGACGGAGCGACTAGCGACCGGGGAGCGCCAGCGACGTGCTCTAGGGCATCCCGCGCAATGCCGGCCGCCGCACCAGCCGATCGCGGACAGCCCACGCCGGTAGGTAGTCGGTGAGCAGACGGTCGGAGGCGTTCAGCCAGTACCAGCGCTCGAACCTGGCCCACTCGGGGCTGCGCTCGGTTGTGAGTGCCTGCCGGCCGGTGTCCGGTTCGGCCTCCATGAACGTCACGGCCATGTCGGCCATTTCCAGCGAGGGGAAGTATTCGAATAGCCGCCTGTCGGCTGACTGCGGCGCCCACCGGACCACTCGGTAGCTGTCGTCCTGTTTCTGGTCTAGGTGGCGCACCAGGGCGACAGGCCGTGCGGGGTGGTCACGCATCACGACCCACTCGACCTCGGATATCTGGATCAGTGGCCACGGCGTTTGCCAGCGGATTACTTTCAAGGTTGCTCCTCGTGAAGACGAAGCAGCCGGCCCTGCATTTACTCGGATCAGGCTACGCCAGAGGTGCGACGTTGCACGATGGGCAGAGCCAGTACGGGTGCCGCTCGGAGCCGGCCGCATCAAGTTTCGTCAGGCACCCGTTGCACTGAGGATCCGCTAGGTCGTCGTTGTACATTCCGGCGCGGTACGCCCGTGGTCGAAGACCAGCAATACGTGAGGGGTGTGGCGTGGGCGGTCATCTTATTTATAAGATGCCAACTTAATGTTATGTTGTACCTCTATCCCGGCTTGAAGGAGCACAGCATGATCGTTACCCACCTCAAGCACAGCTACCCAAATCTTGTTGACGACGTCCGCGCGGGCCATAACAACATGGCACCGACCTTGCAGCTGGAGGGGTTTACCCGCGGGGTATGGCCCACCATGTTGGACTCAACTGCGTCGGGATATCTCGACTACGTGGTGGGAACTTGGAGAGACATCATAGTTTCCGCCTACAAAGTGAGCAGGATCGTTCCTACCGCTGAAGGCAAGGTGAAGTTCGAAGATGCCGAAGAAGAAGGCGGAAACCGTTCAAAGCTGAACGCGAGTCTGGAAGCTATGTTCACGAGCAATGTCAGTGTCGAGCCGGCCGAATGGCTAATTGGCTGCCCCATCCCGGGCGGACCATGGAAGCGGGGCGAATCTCGCAATACCCGTCGCTATGCACTTGAGACGTACTTAGATGACTACCCGTCGTTGCTATCTCGTATTGGTGAGGACTTCGGCGGCCGAATGGCGCTGCACCTCATTGAACACTTCGCCGGGACTCGGAGCGTGGACCTCTCACAGTTCCCCGCGCTTGCGGAGGGTGAAAGCGGCGTCGCGGCCAACGGCACAGACGTGACAGTGGTTCGCCAGCCTGGGGGCACTGTGGTGGTAACTATCCCAACAGGCACCCGCGCTCAAATTGTCATCGAACCACGATGAAAGACGACGATTAGTGGGGCGGGCCGTCGCATTTAGATCAGGTTGGCCGCCTTCCGCACTGTTGATAGCTATCGACGAAATCGGTGCCATATGGAAAGTAAATATGGCTCGCAGCGGGCAGGTCAGGTTACCGTTCGGAGTAAGTAACCCTTTCTGAAGAGAACCACATCGACTCGTGCCGAACCCATCCCATCCGGTCCCAAAAACCTCTCGACGCTGCGTCATCGTTCAGAGCCGTCAACCGAGGCAGCGGGTGCATCTCTCGAATGGCATGGAGCGCAAGACGCCCGAGTCCGCGCCGTTGTTCCTCTTTCGCTACTTCGAACGCGAGGATATCCAGCTGCCCGTGCGGCATATTCCCGAGGGTCGGATGAGAGCGAGGCTCCTCATCAAGGGTAAATTTGCATCGAGCTACCTCAACGCCTCCTTGTTCGAAAGACAGCCAGTGCTCGTTACCGTTGATTGACTGCTCGGGTCGCCACCAAGGCTTATGGAAGCGATCCGATGGCTCGAACACGTACGAGTAGACGCGCTTCTTCCGAGGTTGCAGCTCAACAATCGACAGCCCGTCAACATTCATGCTCCGACCGTAACGGGCTGGATGGGACGTAGCGCATCACCCGAGTCGGAACGCAAAGATTTTGGCCTCTGCGCACCCGAGGTCCACAAGAGCTGCAATGCGGTTTCGCACAACCCTGACCCCTCACTTAGCGTTGGCAACGTTGAGACTGGCCGATAGGGAATTCCGTCGGGAGAGGCGTAGTGCCAGCTACAGAAACGTGTCGGCAACCAGGGAGCAAAGTGGACCGGGAAAAAGCTACGCAAATCATCTATGGATCAATCGGCGGTTTCCGAAACTGGTCAGCGCAGATCAAAGGGCGGGTCGCGCGAGTTGACCCCGACACCTGGGCGGAAAGGGATGAAGAGCTATCGGGGTCGATTTTGTTTCCAAGTGCGATCGTGACCGGGCTTCTGGTCGCCGCCGCGGATCAAATAGGCGGATGGGCAAAGATGGCGGGGAGCGACGACAATTCGAAAGCGACCCTGCACGTTCTCGCGGACTACAGTCTGTTTCGGCCCACAATCGAAGCGTTAACCGAGGTGATCTGGATCCTGGATGGTGACACTTCGAAGGACAGGGTGGAACGCTCAATTGAGTTGGCTCGAATTGAGCTTGAACATGGCCGTCTTCTTACAAAGAGTCTTCGCCGCGCTGGAACTCCGGACGAACAGGTAGAGAAGTCGATGGCTGCTCTGGAAACACAGATGCAACTGTCACTACGCCGGCTGGGGTGGGACCAGAAGGCGATAGTCGAAAAGATGGACCCGAGTGCGTCAACTCTCGACCCTTCCGCCATCACTCGCAAGATCGGGCGAGCTTTCAAAGGGTCGTCGCTTGAATTGAATCGCTATTGGGGAATTGCTTCGGCTCATGCTCACGGTCAGTTGATCACCACTTTGACATTTAGTGTCCGCGATGCCCCTGGCTCGGACGACGAGGGATACCTGCATGAGCCAGACGAGATATTGGTAGCGGAAATGCTGCTGATTATTCAACGGTTAGTGGATACCGCAACCAAGCTCCTCAACCGGCGGGGATATTCTCTACATCAGGTCTTTCAAGAGGACTAGTGGCAGTTCCTGACTTTGAGGGGAAGCACTCCTTACGAGGCCAAATCCGCCCGTGCGGACGCGGTAATACGCCGGAGTAGTCGCCTGAGAAGAAACCCCGAGCAGGTTCAATCCGCGTCAGGAAGTGCATCGCCGACACCATCGGAATAGCCTTCCGGTGGCTCTGGTGAGGGGCCAGCGGTTCCCGCTATGACGCTCGGATCATCGCGAATCTCTCCCATTGCGACGCGAGTCCACGACCGCAAGTCAGCGACCGTTCGGTACTCGTCAAGAGGCCCGCCAACCCAGCTTGCGGCGATTATCCATAGGCCGCGAAGTCGCCAGCTAGCTCGTTTCAAATCATCTCCACATCTCTCGATTTCCGCTAACGGGCGAGGAGGATGATTTCTGAAGGCGGAGAGTGCTTCACCGCGTGGTTGGGGGCCTTCAATGAGTAGGTCGTGTACCAGGGCTCGACGATAGAGGTGCGCCCGATGTGTGGCTTCAATCACATCGGAAGCAATGGTCCGAAAGGTGTCTGGTACCGCGGAGTGCGCGATCATCTTTCGCACCTGAGGAATCATGCGACCGAAATCGCGCTGGCGTTCAGCTCCGTCGCCTAAACCTGCATCCTCGAAGGCATTCCATAAGAGGCGCATCTCGTGCTCCGCATAGACATCGTTGCGAACAACCTCTCCAAGCAGATAAGACAACTGAAATTTCTTGGGTAGCTCATCTGCGGTCACGTCTTCACTTTATGAGTTGAACAGGTCGCGCGTAGAGCGAAGCGACTGCACGCCTGCATCTGCTCCTAGTCGCGCAGTGCTGCTTGTCGCGGTCCTGTCCGTGCCTTTTGGGCCCTCTCGTCGGTCTCGCGGCCATCGTCCTCGGGCATCGGCCGTATCGTCGCACCAGGAGCGGATCCACCCGAATGCGACTCGGACAAGAGCGTCGCGCGCTTCGCCTTCCTCAGATTCTGCCATTGGGCGCACTAATTCGCTTTCGCGAGCCTTTTGAACACGGCCTGGCGAGACGCCTCGCAACCCATGGGATGCGAGACGTCCAAGAGGGTTGCAATTGACCCCCGCTCTCCGTGCATCGTCACCGTACGGGGTAAACGTGCATCCCCCACGCCCCCGCAGCCATGTGACTTGAGTGTTCGACTTCCGAGGAACGGTGGTGGACCGACTCCCGGGCGCTACGCCGTAATCGACTCCGCCACGTCGTCTTCACGGCACGTCGACGCAGGCCGCGAGGCAAAGCGCAGGCGTTCGCATATCTTGCCGCACATGAAGGGACCGCTATTCGCCCCGACAACGCTGTTATCTCCGCAGCCAGGTGTTCCCTGCATGTCGATGACGACGGCGACCCGCACCAACGTCAAGCGTGTCGCCGTCTCAAAATCTTCTGCACAAGATCAAGCGATCTCGTCCCGCACCTTTGTCGCTCCCTGATAACCGACCCCTTCAAGCTCCGAACGCACGATCGCGCGTGCTTTGGGCGGTGGCGGTCCAACCAGCTGCAGCGCGGTTTCAAGATCACGAGCTGGTATCGACGGCGGAAACCAGACGACCAACGACTCATCACGGGAGCGGAGCGGCCCGAGGAGTCCTGAAGCCTCCATCTCGCGAAGAGCGGAGCCGAGGGAGGACTGGCGAAGTCTTTCATATTGGTCAGAGGTCAGGTGGCGACCGCCTTCAAACAGCGCGCTTGCCAGGGCAAGCCCGACGGACGAAGCGGACTCAAGGTCGCGGACCACCCGTGTCACCCGGCTGGAAGTATTCATAGGGCGCCCTCGACCTGCCGCTGCCACCTGGTCTGACAGCCGCTCTACCGTCGTGCGCAATGATTCAACCGCGCCCGAATCGACTCCACCCGCGAGTTTCGCCTGCTCGAGATCGGACCGAATCTCCGCGAGAGCCTCGTCGATCTCTGTCTTCAGTGCAGAGGAGTCGACCTGGGCCGCAGGTACGAAGCCAGCAGACGGCTCTAACATCTTGTCCCAAGCTGCCTTTATTAGCCCGTTCGTATCCGAGGACAAGCGTTCGACAGTCGTCTCAATCTTCTGGAGCGATGTAATGGTCTGCTCCTTGACGGCCTCAGAACGACGATCGGTGTCGCGAGAGAACACGATCGTCACCACCGCGAGCACGATTGAGGCGATCGCCAGAATCAGGCCAGCCCATGTGGCCACCGCCGAAACAATATCCATTCGCCATTCCTACTCTCTGCGTTCGCGTTCGCGTTCGCGTTCGCGTTCGCGTGCACGGAACAGTGTGACAGGGTAAACGGCCCCTACGCCGCACCACACCCCCGCTACTTCGGCTTCGTGTCGCGGTTCTTGACGGGCGTGACCACACAGGCGCCGCGCCCGTCGCAAGCGCCACCACTTCCACCGCTCAGCCTCATCTGGAATTCGAGCGCCGAGGTCACCCTTCGCGATCGCCCCGAGAAAGAATCCGCAAGCGGTCAGGTCGGACGCGCGTCAAGCCTCTTAGCGGTCGCCTTCCTCATCGGCCGGCGAATTTCCAGGGCGGCCCAACCGTCGCAACTCCCAACCTGCGATTTGACGGCCTGGTGCCTGGACAGGCCCCACGAACGCCCGGTGCCCGTAGAGGGATCCCTTCCGCGCCCGCGAAGTGTTTCGTAACCGAAGTGTCTCGAAACCCATGAGTTGCGAGTGGCGCCTTCCCTCCTCATACGGTCGCAGGCATACAAAATTCTGCGTGGTTCTCATGCTCGAGCTGGCTGCCCTCGACATCGACATTGATATTGGTCAAGATCCGGCCCAACCACTTGGGTATCCACCATCCCGCTTTGCCCAGCAGAGTCATGATTGCCGGAACGAGCTGCTGTTTCGCCGAGATTCAGCGTTCGAGACGCGGTGCGGGGATGCCGAGCCGCCGGGCTTCGCGCAGCGTGTCGTCGATCACGGCGCGTTCTTCCGGAGTGTCGGGATCGGTGTGGGCCTCGAGACTTCGCCGCGCGATCGGGATCAGCCGCGACGCCCACGCGAGCGCGACGGCCACGAGGAGGGGACGCCGAAGGGGTAGGAGCGCGCCGCCGTGTCGGCTGAGATCGACGTCTCTGGCCTCGAGAAGGGGGAGCAACT
>Ga0247808_10000604_pt1 | contig 17224 bp, 11 predicted proteins | sample UWRJL089202R1_FD_179914 | JGI IMG/M metagenome (GOLD analysis project Ga0247808, IMG submission 179914) | Plant litter microbial communities from Arlington Agricultural Research Station in Wisconsin, United States - UWRJ-L089-202R-1 | ecosystem: Environmental > Terrestrial > Plant litter >... | reverse complement strand
AGGATAGAAATGTAGTCAGTGACGGAACTAATTTTCTTTTTGATTATCCGATTCCCGCGAAATCAACCCGTCCGGTCCTTTTTATTTCATCCAAAATTCCTTCGGATTTACTGGATGGCCTCTATCCGGAATTTCAGCGACTAACCATTATCATTCCCAACTGGAAATTCTATGCGGAGAATAAAGGATCGAGGACCGGTGAGCCGATTGCCAGCTCTGTGATATATAATTTGAACAGGGAAAACGAAAAGTTGGTTAGAGATAGTTTAGTCATTATGGGGGGCTTTCCAAAAATGAACATTATAGCCGCAGGCGAGGAAGCAACTACACTGAAAGTATATTTTACTGAACAATATGGTTCGATATGTTGCCCCAGAGATGCTAAATGGGATCTAAAGCCAAGCCTCAAAGAATTTGTCGCGGACTTCGAATTGAAAAACAAAGTGAAGATAAAGGATTCCTATTTAGAAAATGCCGGCGAAGAAGGTGAAGTGAATTATTATTACACTTTAAACGGGCTTTCGGATAAATTACGCCTGCAATTTATTGTGGAAAGAACTGTACAGACGCGCAATATGAAAGCTGCCGATTTCAAAGCAAAAATTTATACTCCCACTGAAGTTAACTTAAGCAATAGACTGAAAAAGCTACGAGACTAACATGATTGTAGGTCCAAATGAATCAATACTGGGCGCCAAGACCCTATGAAGACCACAACTTAGCCTATGGAAAATTCAGAACGGTCTAATAAAAAGCTTGCCGGTAGGAAAATTTGCCTGATTTTAGGAGCAATATTCTTCGTCCTCAGTGTATTTATTTTTTTTCCAATAGAAAGTAGTAAAAGCAATTTCCTGGAAGATCTGCCGATGACTTTTTCTGCTTTATTCACGGCGCTAATTCTGCTGATGATAGGCTTTATGGGGAAACATTTTTTTAAAGGAATTTTATTTCTCTTATTAAGTGGCGTCGTCGGATATTTTCTAATCTATTTTGGGTACCCACTCGGTCAGTTTAGTGTCCTGGCTGCCTTTTGGTTGGGCATTCCTTCAGGAATCGTTGCCGCATTGATATTTCTGGTTGTTAATTACTACTTTTTAATCCGTATCAAGACTCATAAAATCATCAAAAAGATCGTGGTCTACCTAATAATTTTATTCATTGTAGCTATACTATTTGGTTATGGTGGAGACTGGTATTTTGAGTTCACTGAATATTTGAAAAATTATTCTTAGAAAGCAATGACACATCTCATTAAAGTTTAAGTGTGTTTAATGCTGTTTAGTCTACTGAAATATCCCATCCTTGAACACCAGTGATTTCCTTACACCTGTAAAATCAGAGCCATCCTTGGTGTTTTTTGAAAGCCCAAATGTCAAAGTTTTGGTTTGAGGATTATATGCTGGAGTTAACATCTTTCTGGTGTTCTCGGGATCTGGATCATCAATTAAGCTGGCAGCTGTGAAAAGTTCTGACTTTGTGGAATTTCCATCCTTAAATATCTTGTTGTTGATATTGAATTTTCCATGTTCCCAGGTTAGTGTCCTGCAAAGTCCATAGGGTTCCATACCGCTAAATTGTCCGTTTCCGAGTAAAAGATAGGTCGGTTGTTTAACAGGCCTCAAGGCATAGATGTGTTCAAAAAACGGGGTAGGACCAACGTCATATTCGGAATGCTCATAGAGACCGTTAGAAAATAGGGTAGCTATTGAATCATGGGGTGTCTGGTATTGAATAATATTTTGCACCTGCCACATACTGCCCGAGTAAGGGGAGAGCCAATAAAAAATGCGCATTTTTCCATCATCTGCGCTAAGTATCTCAATGTTAAATTTCTTAAGCCCAGGAAAATCAGCGTTAAAGCTCTCCGGTTTTTTCAGGAAAACAAGCAGCTTTGCTATAAATACTTCTTCGGCGTCCGTTTCACTCCCATTCATATAATCATCTTTCGAAGAAAGCATTTTGCTGGCCAGGCTATCTATTTCTCGGGTATCTAGTTTTGTTGGCGTGGTTAATAAATCAACTGCTACGGCCTGTTTACCGTTTTCAATCGACCTGTTGCCGCAGGCGGAACATAGAACAATCAATATTAAAATTGGAAAAAATCTGAGCATATCGTTTTCTGCTTTTATCCTCGAAAAACAATGCAGCAGACCATTAGTTTGAATCATCAACTTATACTGGCTGTATGCCTAAACTAAAACCTATATTTACAAACGCCAATCATTCTCATCATGGTCGAAATCTTTCAGGATATCAGGAAAATATATGCTTTCAGTAATCCTTGCGGGGAACTAGAACCTTATATTGAGTTTTTTTCCGAATCATCGGCGGTCAGTCCTATTGCGAAGCTGAATGATTCGTTCGCTTCGGTAAAAATGTTTCCCAGCTGGACGCCGACTTTTTACATTAATCTTGGCATCCCCTATTATATTGATCTGAAATCGGTCAGGCATTTTATCAGATCTGACGAGGATATCCTTATCCTCAGAAATGATGATGTGACACGTCACAAATTGCCGACGGATCATTTGTTTACCGTTAAGTTTCATCCTGGCGGGCTGGAAGCAATCCTCGGCCTCAATCAGGCTGCACTGGCAGACCGAATTACCAATCTAAGGAAAATTCTCCCGGTCAGTTTACTGCAGTCAATCAGAGAAGCCGCCAATTTTGAAGAGCGGACAATACTTATGCAGACTTATTTATTAAAAATGCATCAACAACTACCTCATCAGGATCATTTTATACGACTAGTCAATGACGCCATTGGCGAATACAGCGGCTCCGGTATGCAACTTAGCACGAGTGCAGTAGCTGAACGGATCTTCATCACCTCAAAAACGATTAATCGTTACTTTAACCGTGTTGTAGGTATATCACCAAAAGCTTATTTTTCTACGCTAAGAGCACGGACAGCGTTGACTGCTTACGTACAGCAACAGGATGGGTTTGTGCCTTTTGACTATGGCTATTATGATTTAAGTCATTTTAGTAAAGACATACTCAGGTTCACGGGTCAAAGACTGCCTCAAAATAAAGTGTAAATGTCCGATTTTTACTTTCAGCACAGGACTGATTGACGTTACTTTGCATAAATTATTCCTTATGAAACTTTTTGTATTTGCTTTGTTCTTGTCACTTACTAGCGTTTATAATACCTGGGCTCAGACATACAAGCCTATTTTGGAACCTTATCCCGGACTGGTAAAGGCTGATCCGCGACTGATCGTTAAGACAGGCTATCTCGTGGTACCTGAGAACAGGAAGCAACCGCGAGGACGTAAAATAAAAGTCCCTTTTATTTATGTTCGAAAACCAAATCAGGATGCCAAAAAGCAAATTTCATTGTTTACAACCGGAGGGCCAGGCTACAGTACTACAGCAAATATTGACAGCATCGCTTTCGATTCCGGTTTGTTGCGCTATGGCGGATTTATAGCGTTTGATCAGCGTGGAACAAAACGGGCCCTTCCCTGCCTGGATTGTATGGAAGTTGGCGAAGCAGTCAAAAAGAGCTACCGGGCAGGACTGAACAAAGATAGCCTGGTGCTCAAAGCGACTGAGGCTTGCAGGACAAGACTGGTAAATCAGGGGATCGACCTATCGGCCTATACGACACTTGAAAGTGCCGAAGATATCAATGACCTGCGATTGGCATTGCAAGTTGATTCGCTCAACTTAATTGGCATGTCTTACAGCGGGGGATTGATGCTTAGTGTGGCGAGCAGACATCCCGAAGCGGTCCGCACGCTGATTTTAAACTCACCCCTTCCAGGCTTTGTTAATTTCGAAGAGCATGCATTGCTTAATCTGAACGAGGCTTTTGACCAGGTATTTGATAACTGCGAAGCAGATTCAACAGGCAAAACCAACTATCAGGACCTAAGAAATCGTTTCCACCATTATTTTAGCGCCATCACGGGTAAGAAATTTAATGTCAGCTACTTTGAGAAAGGGACACATGATAGTATCACCGTTCGTTATACAAAAACAGAATTGCTCAATGCATTGTCAAACCGCTTAAACAGTAGTCAGGTGAAAAACCTGCCTAAAATAATGGTGGATATCATGGAGGGTAAGCATGCGGGATACGTTAGGGAAGTACTGGATAGCTACTTTGGGGGTGACCAGGCCCTTGCTTTAGGTATGCGGTACTCCGTCTATTGCAGTGAACAGATCAGCTATGCGAATGAAGAGCTGGAAAAGCAGCAGGATCAGATTCTGCCCTGGCTGGCGGGTTATCCTGTGAACAATGTGAGCCACAAAATCTGTGACTGCTGGAACATCAAACCAGAAGATGAAATTGCCAAAATGCCAGTTTATTTAGGTGTTCCTGCCTTGATTTCTGCGGGTGACATTGACCCGGCCTGCAGGCCGTTTTATAGCAGGCTGATCAAACGCTATTTGCCAAACAGTCAGCTTCTCATGATACGCAACCGCGGGCATTTGCCTGGTTTTACGGTAGACGGCACCGACTATGTCAAGCTTTTTATGGAGCAGCCGCTGCGGAAACTAAAAGCACAGTCTGAAAACCTTGTTGTGGAATAACAGGAATAATTCCTGATTAAACGATATATTTATAGCAGATCAAATCTTTATCAATATGTCATACTGCACTGCAATTGAATCCATGTCAGGAGAACGTAAAGCCCTTCATAAATCCTACCACGATGCGCGTTATGGCTTTCCTATCCATGATGATAATGAGTTGTTTTGCCGTTTGGTGATGGAAATCAACCAGGCTGGACTGAGCTGGGAAACGATCCTGAAAAAGGAACAAACATTCAGGTTGGCCTATGATAATTTTAATATCAACAAGGTCGCGGCTTACACCGAAGCTGATCGTGAACGCCTAATGAGCGATGCAGGAATTATCCGCAATAAACTTAAGATCAATGCGGCGATAGAAAATGCGAAAACCATCATGCTGTTGCAGGCAGAGTTTGGTTCTTTTGAGAAATGGCTTCAAAATCAGCATCCTAAAACCAAGGAAGAGTGGGTGAAGCTTTTTAAAAAGACCTTCCGTTTTACGGGCGGCGAAATTGTGAATGAATTTCTGATGAGCACGGGCTATCTGCCCGGGGCACATGCTGAAAGCTGTGCGGTCTATCAGGAAATCCTGAAAGCACAGCCAATGTGGAACAGGGAATAGGCTTTGGTATACTGAATCATAACTGTTAAACTCCTTAACGCTATTTGTTCACAAAACTAGCTAGTTTTCTATTTTAACCCTATTTTAGCTTCCTATTCGCAGGCAAGAAATATGGCTAACAAACAAAGCAAAGGGCAGCAAAATATACGGGTAACAAAGGAATCGGAAGAACAGGTACAATTAAACGCGAAAACCAATTATCAGAGTTCCTTTCCAATCGTCGGAATGGGAGGCTCTGCAGGTTCATTCAATGCGTTTGAGCTGTTTTTCCAGCGGATGCCTGTCGATGTAGATATTGCATTTGTAATTGTCATGCACCTTGAGCCAACTCATGATGTGGATATTTCCAGACTATTGCAGCATTCTACTGCGATGCCAATTATAGAGGCAGAGGATGGGATGCGCATAGAGCCAAATCATGTTTATGTTATTCCTCCTGGGAAGGATATGGGCATGCATAACGGCCATCTGTTGCTTTTTAATGCACCGAAGACCCGAGGGGCCCGCATGGCGATTGATCATTTTCTGCAAAGTTTGGCAGAAGACCAGTGGAATAATGCAGTATCTATCATTTTTTCCGGTATGGGATCGGATGGAGAAACGGGTGTACGCATGATCAAAGAGAAACTGGGCATGGCTATGGCACAGGATCCTGAGACCGCGGAATATAACAGCATGCCACTTACATCAATTAAGACGGGATTAGTAGATTACGTTCTTGCCCCTGAAGAAATGCCGGTTAAGCTGGTGCAATATCTCAGCCATCCGGTATTGCAACATAATCCAGCTGATGATATCAGCGCAGACCGTAACAATCAGACCCATGTACAAAAGATACTCATGCTGCTGCGTTCACAGACCGGACATGATTTTACTTTATACAAAAAGAACACGATCACGAGAAGGATAGAGCGCAGGATTGCTTTTCATCAGCTTCCTGATTATGTGCATTACGTGAATTACCTCAGGGAAAACCCTGCGGAAGTAGAAACGTTGTTTAATGAACTTTTAATTGGTGTAACTAAATTCTTCAGAGATCAACACGCTTTTGATATACTCCGGGAACATCTGTATGCGCATTTGCTGCAGAAGCCTTCGGATGAGCCTATCAGGATTTGGATTGCCGGTTGTTCTACCGGTGAGGAGGCCTACTCTATAGCGATCCTGTTGACAGAATACCTGGATACCATGAAACTTAAACGGCTTCCGAAAGCACAGATTTTTGCTACAGACCTCGATGCCAATGCCATAGAGCATGCGCGTGCGGGCTACTATTTTGGTAATATTGCATCTGAGGTTTCGCCACTGCGCCTGGAGCGCTTCTTTGTTAAGCGTAACAATGGCTATGTAGTAAAGAAGGAGGTACGGGAGATGATCGTATTTGCACAGCATAACCTGATCAAAGATGCGCCATTTACCCGCCTGGATCTGCTGTGCTGTAGGAACGTCATGATTTACCTGACCACAGATCTTCAGCGTAAGATCATTCCGGTTTTCCATTACTCGCTCAATCCAAAAAGTCTGCTATTTCTTGGCCCTGCAGAATCAATCGGATCATTCAATGAATCGTTTGATGTTGTAGATTCCAAATGGAAACTTTTTGAGAAGAAAGACGGTGTCTCCAACACTGTGAAAATGATTGATTTTCCTTTTCACATCACCCAGCAGACCAATAAATCTAAGGAACAACCTGTTAAGTCCATGGAAAAGAACTCACTTGCTGAAAATTTTCATAAGGTGTTGCTTAACCAGTATTCACCTTCATCGCTGCTTGTAAATGATAAGGGAGAGATCCTGTATATCAACGGCGAGGTAGATAATTATCTGAAACTACATTCTGGCGACGCGGTCATGAATATCCACCGTATGGCTCGCGAAGAAATTAAATATGCCCTCGGTAATGCCATCCATCAGGCCTGGAAAGAACGGACTACCACAGAGGTCAAAGATTTTAAAATAACCATTAACGGAGTACCTCATTTAATTGGCTTTAGCGTTGCTTACCTGCATGAAGTACCCCTTGCTGGACTTTTGCTGATCGTTTTTAGAGAACGGGGGATCATGAAAAAGAGCCGTACGAAGCTGGGCAATATTGATCCTGCCAAAGATGGAGCAGTAGAAGAACTCGAAAAGGAACTCATCTATACCAAGCAACAGCTCCATACAACCATTGAACAGATGGAGACCTCTATGGAGGAATTGAAGTCTACCAATGAGGAGCTACAGAGTACGAATGAAGAATTGCAAAGTACCAATGAGGAGGCGCTGACAACCAAAGAAGAAATGCAGTCGCTGAATGAGGAGCTGATGACCATCAACCTGCAGTATCAGAATAAGGCTGAAGAGCTGACCAATCTGAATAATGATATGAAGAATCTTCTGGACAACACGGAGATTGGTACTATATTTCTCGACAATCAGTTGAATATCCTGCGCTTTACACCACAGGTGACTAAACTATTTAATGTGATTCCTACAGATGTTGGGAGATCCATTACGCACATTGTTTCCAATTTCGACTATCCTGCAATAGAGAACACGATTATAGATGTTATTGAGCGTCTATCAGGAAAAGAGCTGGAAATAAAAACCAAGAAAAACGAGTGGTATAATCTGCGAATTATGCCATACCGGACTATAGACAATTTTATCAGTGGTGCAGTGCTTACCTTTACGAAGATCACGCCGTTGAAAGCGCTGGAGAATAAGTTATCTACATTAATGACTTACGTGCAGTCGGTAGTAGATGTTTTGCCTGATGCGGCGATTATTCTGGATAAAAACGCCAAAGTATTGGTGGTGAACGACGCATTTTTAAAGATGTTTCAATTAAGGGAATATGAAGTAAAAGAACAATTCTTTCTGGAAATTGCACATAATCGCTGGGGTACGGATAAGATGGATGGTCTGTTGATGGAAAATGAACTTAAGGAATTCTTTTTTCAACATGAATTTCCGGGTCTCGACCTGGTCAACATGCAGGTCGAAATTAGCTATGTAACTGAATCTCCCGTTACGGAAAATACTGCACTCATGATGACTTTTAAAGCTGTAGAAATTGGAAAGCAAAAGAAAAAAGAATAAGGAAAAGATCATCGAGCTCCTGCGGCAGCGTATCGAGCATCCGGATTCTATTCAGATGAACGCCGAAGCAAAGGTGACTGAGCATGAAATCTCGGTATTACTGAACGAGCTTCAGGTTTTTCAGCTGGAGCTGGAAATGCAGAATGATGAACTGAAACTTTCTTACGAGCTGCTTGAGGCAGAACGCCTCAAATTCGCCGGTTTTTTTAACCAGGCCCCGGTAGGTTACTTTGTGCTTGATTATATCGGCTCTATTGAAGAAGCCAATCAGACAGGGGCGGATTTATTGAATACAACCAAACAGATTATTCTGGGTAAAAGGTTCCAGAGCTTTATTGCGCCTCAGGACCTGGAGAATTTTTATTTCTTTCTGCACAAGATGCAGGGTAGCAGGACAAGACAGAATTTTGAAATCAAGCTGCTGCTGCATAATGATAGGGAGATCTATACAAGGATGGAAGGGGTGGCCGTTCCAAGCAGTTTTTCAGATAAGATTCAATATTATATTACTGTAGTAGATAATACGGAAAGCAGAGCGGCACAACAGCTGTTACTGGATACCACGCAACGGCTTAAAATTACGCTTAGCGCATCTTCTACAGGTACCTGGACCATGGAAATGGGCAGAAACAGCATATTTTTGGATGAATATTCTTATACGGTGCTGGATATCAACACCTGGGATTTCGACGGTACAATTCATAAATTCATAGACCTTGTACATCCCGATGATCAACAGTTAGTCAGGGCCGCTTTTCTAACACCGCAGAAGAAGGGTAATAAAATAGAACTGGAATTCAAAATTGAAGCACGAAATGGTAAAACCAAGGTGATCTATGCCCTGGGGCATCAGATTGAAGGTGCGAAAGAAAATTATTATTTCGCAGGTATACTGATGGATATTACACTCCGTAAGGAAATGTCGAGGCAAGCTGAAAATGCGCAGGAAGAAAAGCAGAAACTCATCCTATCTGCGACCTTCAGTGCCCAGGAAAAAGAGCGCGATCGGATCAGCAGTGCACTTCATGACAGTATCTGTCAGATTTTATATGGGATCCGGCTGAATGTGCAGAATATGCGCGTGCCAGGAGCGCTGGTGGAAATGCAGAATGTCAACAAACTTCTGGATCAGGCGATTCAGGAAACTAGGGAGATATCCTATGAGCTGACCCCTTCCGTGCTGCGCGACTTCGGTTTCGCTGCAGGAATTAAAGAAATATCTCAACGTTTTAGTGGATCTGGTTTCAAAATTAAGGCCGATGTAGAAGAAGATCTTGATGATTTGCCTGCAGATACACAGCTTTACCTGTTCAGGGTGGTTCAGGAACTGATTAATAACTGCATCAAACACGCTAAGGCAAAAATTGCTGAAATCAATGTGTTTTCTGAAAACGGTTGGTTAAATTTAATTGTTAAAGATAATGGAAAAGGATTTGATTCAGACAATGAACAATCCTGGTTGAAGGGATCAGGTTTACGTGGTATGAAAAACCGGATCGTGCTGTTGAATGGAGAAATGAAAATAGAAAGCTCGCCCTCAGGAACGAAAACAATAATTAGAATTAAAAGAGAAGGGCGGCTTACTGAAGTTTAATTGATAAACTCATGGTAACGTCTCAAATTAAAAACATCGTGACTATCGGCGCGTCGGCGGGAGGTATTTCCGCCACTGCAGAATTATTGAAGTCTTTTAACGATAGGATTGACGCAGCGGTATTTATAGTCATACACGTATCAAGAAAATCTACTACAGAAATCATCAAACGCTATCTTCAACAGCAATCACTTTTGCCATGCGTGGTGGCAAATGATGGTGATACTATACAGAACAGAACGGTATATCTGGCACCTGCAGATTATCAGATGATGCTCGTTGGCGGGGCAATCAGTGTTAAAAAGGGTGCGCTTGAAAATCATTGGCGGCCATCTATAGATGTTTTATTTCGCTCAGCTGCCGCTGCCTATGGTTCTTGCGTTACCGGTGTGATCTTAACAGGCTTAATGGATGATGGCACCTCAGGGATGTATGCCATTAAGCGCAGTGGAGGCGTTTGTATTGTACAAGATCCTGCGGAAGCAGAGTTTGCTGAAATGCCCAATAATGTGCTGCGTAACATGAAGGTTGATTATGAAGTGTCGCTGCATGAAATTGGATATATTCTTTCTGATCTCTATTCACGCCGCGAATGTAACCCTTCTGTAGTTCCTGAGGATGTCAAACTAGAAGCCGAGATCACCGTAAGAATGGGAAGCAGTCTTGAAGAACTTAAAAAGATTGCTGAGCCTACTACTTTTACCTGCCCGGACTGCGGAGGCGTTTTGAGTAGAGTAGAAAGTGATGTAATACCCCGCTATAGGTGTTTTACGGGCCATTCTTATACTTTAGATGCGCTCAAGAATCTGCAGATCGATAGGGTGGAAGATTCTCTTTGGGTGGCCATTCGTTTAATGGAAGAAAGGAAGCATTTATTGGAGAGCCTGAACAGCAACAGCCAGAATATTGCAATAGAGCGCACGGAGCAAATCAGTATTCATATTGAACGTCTCAAAAAGATGCTGCTTGAACTTGGGAAGAACGCGCTTTAGTGCATAACTAGTTTACAGTCGACCATGACTTTCTGATAATCCGTTAGGCCTACATCTTTATTGATTAGTTTGAGGAGCAGCTCAACCGCATTTTTACCAACCGATTCGGGATTTTCTTCTATGGATGCCAGTGGAGGATGATCCAGATAATCTATAAATGGCGTATTGCCAAATCCAATACATTCAATCGTTTCGAAATCTGGATGATGAATGGACTTCAGGTATTTAATAGCATCAAAAATAATGATTTCTTTAAAAGCTACCATAGCTGTCGGCTGTGGATAATCGTTCATAAAGAGTTTCTGAATGGCATTGATGGTGTTTTCTTTGTCAAAATCTGTATAAGCTACAAGATCCGCATCAAAAGGAAGCCCGCCATCTCTCAGCGCATTGATATAGCCATTAAAACGGTCGTGCGTAAAGTTCGTCATTTTGGGTCCGCCCAGGTATGCGATGCGGGTATGCCCCCTGGAGATTAAAAACCTGGTTGCCTCATAAGATCCCTGGAAGGTATTGCCAAGTACTTTGTGGCAATTCAGGTTAAAGCTCGGGTTACGGGTGTAGTACACTACCGGCATACCCAGCTTCTCAAATTGATTGAGGTGGTTGAAATCCTTGGTTTGTTTGGAGATCGCCACGATCAGCCCGTCAACGCGACTTCTGAGTAGCATATTAGCCAACAGGATTTCTTTTTGCAGTTCATCGTACGATTGTCCGATAATGACGTTATATCCCTGCTGCATGGCATATTGCTCGATGCCATAAATACTTTTGGTAAAAAAATGATCCAGCAGGTTCGGCAGGATTACGCCGATGATGTGCGATTTACGCTCCTTCAGGTTCAATGCGGATTTATTTGGCGTAAAATGCCATTCCTCTGCCATCTCCTTAACCCGTATTCTGGTATAGGAATTTATGGTTGGATAATCGTTTAATGCCTTTGAAACCGTTGAAACAGACATCTTCAACTTCTCAGCTAAAAATTTTAGGGTCACCGGTGTATTATTTGCCATCTGCTCTTTTCTCAGTGCATATATAAGGAAATAAGGTGGATTTCCGATACAAATGCCTTGTCCATTAAATTAACGTTAATTTAAGAAATTATTTCAAACGTTTGAAACACCAAAACGGGCCCATTTGAGGGTTTAACGGTTGTTTTTGTTGTTATAATGGCTATGCAATAATTAATTTCATTCCCGTAACCAGATAACCAAATTTAAAATGAACGTTTCACCAACATCCTTCCCGGACATCCGTGTTCCCAATTATCCCTTTTTGTTAAAACCTGCATGAGTCTGTATGAAGACTATCGGTATTTTCATTAGTTAATTTTTCAATCAATCTCATTTGCATGCAGCTGATACTCAGTTGTCAGGTTCTGTATGCGCCAAAAAAAACAATTATGGATAAACTTTACAAGTATTTTGTAGGTGTCTTGCTGTGCTGCTGTTTTTCTGTAACAGCTTTTGCGCAAACAACGGTAACCGGAACTGTCAGAGACGCCAAGGGCCTCGTGTTGCCGGGCGTAAGCATTAAAATTAAGGACACAAAAAATGTGTCGGTCACGAATACTGAAGGTAAATACAGTATCCAGACTACAGAAAGTAACTCCGTGCTGGTATTTACCTACCTCGGATTTCTGCCTAAGGAATTGTCCACAGCAGGTAAAAGCATCCTTAACGTAACCCTGGATGAAGACTCCCAGGGTCTTAACGAGGTTGTTGTTGTAGGTTATGGTTCCCAGAAAAAGGTTAATCTGACTGGTGCTGTTTCCGTCATCAGCGGAGAGCAATTGGTCAATAAGCCTGTTCCAAGTGCTTTGGCTGCCTTGCAGGGTATAGCACCCGGAGTGACTGTGACGCGCGGCGGCGGTAAGCCCGGCGAGGAAGGTTACGGCATCCGGATCCGGGGATTTTCTTCGGCTAACACAACCACTGCGCTCGTTTTAGTTGACGGGGTGGAAATGGACCTTTCACTCATCAATTCTGATGATGTGGAGAGTATCTCGGTATTGAAAGATGCTGCTGCGGCATCCATTTATGGTGCCCGTGCCGCAGGTGGTGTCGTACTGGTGACTACCAAGAAAGCCTCAAGCGGTAAAACCAGGATCAATTTTACCAGTAATTACAGCTTGAATATTACCTCAAGACAGCCAGAACGGTTAAATTCATGGGACGAGCAGGCTTTGATAGATGAAGCGCGTTTTAACGCAACCGGAGCAAGAGAATTTACACCGGAGCAAATTGAATGGCTTAAAAACCCCAATTTTGATTACCGCACCAACCTGACTGCCGATCGCTGGGACTATTATGACAATACCAACTGGATCAAAGAAGGGATGAATAAGGTAAATCCTGCACAAAATTATTCACTTTCTGTAGGCGGAGGTAAACAGGAGCTCAACTACCTGCTATCTGCAGGTTATTATAAGCGCCAGGGTGTTTTGCGCTTTGGACCGGATAATAATGCCAGGACAAATCTGAGGTTGTCTGTAAATGCAGAACTGAATAAATATATGACGTTGAACGTTACAGCCGGTTATATCGACAACGCCATCAACCAGAACTCTTACAATACCGACAATATTATTGATCTGATGTACCGCATACGTACCAGACAGTCATTGTACACGCCTGCAGAAGATGTCACTGGTCAGCCCTATAATGGAGACCTCCAGTTAAATCCGATTGACATTCAGAAAAATGCAGGGACGAATATTTCAACTTATGAAACCTTCACAGGCAAGGCGAGCCTGAATGTGAAGAATTTTGTGAAAGGCTTGTCACTGGACTTTATTGCTTCGAGAAATCAGGATAATTATAATCTGGAGATTGACCGCCGGACGTTGAACTGGTATGGACGTAGTACCAATACGGTTAGATTTTCGCTGAATACACCCAACTCAATTGCATTGACAAAAAACAAAGGATACCGGGATAATCTAACGGGTCAATTTACCTACAACCTAACCCTGAACGAAAAGCATAATTTCAAATTACTGGGAGGAGTATCCTATGAGCAATACCGTAAAGATGAGGTATCAGCCGGGGCATCCAACATGGTAACCAACGATTTCTTTAGTCTCAATTTTGGTGATCCTTTAACTAAAACGAACAGTGATCTGGTACAGACCTGGGCATTCGGATCTGTTTTTGGTAGATTCAACTACAATTTTAATGAAAAATATCTTTTTGAAGCAACGGTACGTTATGATGGCAGTTCGCGTCTTTCACCTGATAACAGATTCCAGATTTTCCCTGCATTTTCTGCGGGCTGGAGGGTTAGTGAGGAGCCATTCTTTAAAGAAAAAGTCCGCTTTGTAGATAATCTTAAAATTCGCGGTTCATGGGGACAGGTGGGCAATGGTGCCGTGCTCGGCTTGTATGATTATATACCTCAAATTACCAGTGGTTTAACAGTCACCAATCAGCCAAACGTTGTTTTCAATGGCGTGAAGGCGCAGTACCTGTTCCAGAATTCATTGCCCTCAGCAAATAAAACATGGGAGACTGTAGAGGTTTCCAACATCGCTGTTGATGCCGCTTTCTTTAAAAATAAATTGACCCTGACTGCTGAGTACTATACAAAGTTCAATAAGAATATGCTTGCTACATTAAATTTACCAAGCATTATTGGTGTAGCAGTTGGAAGTAGTAATATAGGGGAATTGAAAAGCTGGGGAACAGAGCTGGAAGTCAGATGGAGAGATACTTTCAAAAACGGAGACTATCATTTTGGATTTAATGTTTCCGACAACCAGAATAAGCTGATTAAATACAATGGCAGGAATTCAATCGGATCTGGAGGGCTGGTAGAGCTAATGGAGGGATATGCACTGAATACAGTTTGGGGTTTTAAAACTGACGGTTTCTTCCAGACACAGGCAGAAGCTGATGCGTACAAAGCCAAGGTAAAATATCCGTTTTTTGCTAACCCAGGTCCTGGAGATATTAAATATCTTGATCTTGATGGAAATGGAACAATTGATGCAGGTGGTGGTACACCAGATAAACCTGGTGATCTTGTTAACCTGGGTACAACGAATGCCCGCTACACCTATGGTTTCGATGTAGGTGGTTCCTGGAAAGGTTTTGATGTATCGGTGTTCTTCCAGGGGGTGGCCAAACGCTCGTTCCTGATTGAAGAAAACACGCTGTCACCAATTTTGGGAACAGCAAATATGCCCTGGACTATCCACATGGACCACTGGACGCCTGAGAATCCCAATGCATTTTTCCCAAGAATGTACCAGACCAGTGCGCATAACTTCCGTCCATCCGACAGATGGGTTCAAAACGGTAGCTACCTCCGCATGAAAAATGTGACTGTGGGTTACAGTTTTAAAACCAATAAAAAAATCTTCCAAAACCTAAGGGTATATTTCTCGGGACAGGATCTGTTTGAAAGCACCAAAGTGCTCAGCGTGTTTGACCCTGAGGTTGGTAACGACGTTAGAGCTGGGAACTATCCGTTTTACCGCTCTGTATCGTTCGGTTTAAATGTTACGCTATAATTATGAAAATTGCTATGAAAACATATAAAATATTAATTGCCATTGTGCTGTCGATACTTGCGGTCAGCGGATGTAAAAAACTGGACAGACTCCCTGAAACCACTTTGTCGGATGAAAGCTTCTGGAACACGGAGACAGATTTGCAAAATGCGGCCAACAGGATGTATGAACAGCTGTCGGGGTACAATGTGATTGATAACCGTGCAGATGATAATGTAAACCAAAGCGGACTGAATCAGGTTAGCAATGGCAACAGGGGTATTCCTGGTACCAGTGACGATTGGTCAGCTCCCTATAGAAACATCTTTACTGCGAATAATATCCTCGAAAAAGGTGTCAAGGCGCAGGTAACGGATGCCGTAAAAAACCGCTATTTTGCCGAAGCCCGTTTCTTCAGGGCCTACAATTATGCGGCATTGGTAGAGAAATACGGCGATGTTCCGCTAATTTTAAAAACGCTGACTACCGATGCGCCTGAACTGAGCGCACCAAGAACCGAGCGGGCTAAAGTAATCCAGGCAATTTATGATGACCTAGACTATGCAGGGACCTGGCTTCCAACCCGGGCAGCATTGCCAGTATTACAGTATGGACGGGTAACCAAGAGTGCTGCATGGGCTTTAAAAGCCCGGGTGGCCTTACAAGAAGGTACCAGGCAGAAGTTTTTTGGCGAAACTGGTTTTGCTGCACATCTTCAGGTCGCAGTTGATGCAGCTACGTTAGTGATGGGGCAGGGGCACACCTTGTTCAGCAGTTACCAGGGCATGTTTACCCATGATGGTGAAGGTCCAACGAACACAGAGAATATTTTTGTAAAGTTGTATGGAAATACTGCAGCACTGGGTCTCACCCACAATTTGTCCAGAGACCTTGAAAATGGCCGGATTGCGCCAACCCGCAACCTGATCCGCATGTTCCTGTACCGGGATGGCTTGCCGGCATTTAATACAGACAATAGTCCTTCCGCTACTAAATCCCCACTTTTTGTTGCTGAAAAAGATGAGGCGAGTTACAATACCATACTGGATAACCGCGATCCCAGGATCACTACATTGGTGTTCAGAGGTGGAGAGCAATCTTATCAACGTCCATGGGTTCCGGGAACGTCATTGGGTTCTAGATCCGCCTATGCTGGTAAAAAGGGATTCAACGCGGTAGACTGGACAATTAACAGTGCTGCAACGGTACATAAACCGATCATTCGTTATGCAGAGGTGCTGCTCATATTGGCAGAAGCGAAGTTTGAGTTGAACAATGCGATCTCAGATGCAGATCTGAATAACACAATTAATGTCATCAGAACACGTGCAGGGATGACGGTTAAACTAACCAACGCATTCGTAACAGCCAATAACCTCAGTATGCGCGAGGAGATCAGACGGGAGCGCACGGTTGAACTTAGCCTGGAGGGATTCAGGTACACCGATCTGCTGCGCTGGAAGACTGCTGAAACAGTATTGCCTAAAGCACTGCTTGGTGCAAAATTTAATGCTACAGAGTGGGTAGGCACCAATGCATCGTCGCTATTGCTCAACAGCGATGGGGTGCTTGTTGTAGAAGAAGCAAGTAAACGCGCCTTCAACGCAACAAGAGATTATTTATATCCTGTGCCTTTACAGGAAATCTCGCTGAGTGGCGGTAATGTAAAACAAAATCCGAATTGGAATTAATAAAGAACAGCTATGAAAAAGACAATATATACGTTCCTGCTTGCTCTGATCAGCCTGAGCTTCGCTTCCTGCGAAAAACGCGACTACCCTGCGGGCACACCTGAGTTAGAAAACTACTATTATGCGGGTTTCCTACCGTGGAATAATACGGGTACTGAATCTGTGCTCAGAAACCAAACCAAATTGGTTAAATTTCCTGTTCAGTTTAACTCGGCCTATGTG
>Ga0247808_10000602_pt1 | contig 17293 bp, 11 predicted proteins | sample UWRJL089202R1_FD_179914 | JGI IMG/M metagenome (GOLD analysis project Ga0247808, IMG submission 179914) | Plant litter microbial communities from Arlington Agricultural Research Station in Wisconsin, United States - UWRJ-L089-202R-1 | ecosystem: Environmental > Terrestrial > Plant litter >... | reverse complement strand
TGTAAGCGAAGCCATTCCTAAAGCCGTAGCCTATGCGGAAGAAAAAGGATTCGGTAAAGCGAAAATCAATTTCAAAATGCGAGACTCCATCTTCGGACGTCAGCGCTATTGGGGCGAACCCATACCGGTAAGTTTTGACGGCGATACACCACATTTATTCAAAGAAAGTGAATTGCCATTGGAGCTCCCTCCTATCGACGAATACAAACCGACGCCGGACGGTGCACCGCCATTGGGACGCAACGCGGACTTCGTAGCACGCAATTTAGAATTGAGCACCATGCCAGGATGGGCCGGTTCAAGCTGGTACTTCCTGCGCTACATGGATCCAAAGAATACGCAACGTTTAGTCAGTAAAGATGCGGAACAATACTGGGGACAGGTCGATTTATACATCGGCGGTTCTGAACACGCGACAGGTCATTTATTGTATTCCCGTTTTTGGAATAAGTTTTTGAAAGATACCGGTTACGTACACAACGAAGAGCCATTTAAGAAATTGATCAACCAGGGCATGATACAAGGCCGTTCCAACTTTGTATACAGAGTAGGCGGAACGAATCAGTACGTTTCACATGGCTTGCGCAAGCAATACGACACTACACCTTTGCATGTGGATGTCAACATCGTGAACAATGACATCTTGGATACCGAAGCCTTCAAGAAATGGAGACCGGATCTGCACAACGCGGAATTCATTTTGGAAGATGGTAAATACATATGCGGACATGAAGTGGAGAAAATGTCCAAGTCGAAACACAATGTCGTGAATCCAGACGTCATCGTGGATGAATACGGCGCAGATACGTTGCGTATGTATGAAATGTTCCTGGGACCATTGGAACAATTAAAACCATGGAATACGAATGGTATTGAAGGCGTATACAAATTCTTGCAAAAGGTTTGGAGACTCTTCCATGATACAGAAGGCAAGCTGACCATCAGCAGTGACGCAGCCACAAAAGAAGAATTGAAAGTCTTGCACAAAACCATCAAGCGTATTGAAGAAGACATCGAACGTTATTCCTTCAATACACCGGTGAGTACCTTCATGATTTGTGTCAATGAATTGTCTGCATTGAAATGCCACAAGAAAGAAATATTGGAACCCCTAGTGGTCATCCTCTCTCCTTTCGCTCCGCACTTGTGCGAAGAACTATGGAGCTTATTGGGACATAAAGAAACAGTATTGAATGCCAGCTTCCCTGTATACAATGCAGCACACGTGCAGGAAAGCGATTTCGAATACCCTGTATCCATCAACGGTAAGGTCAGAGTGAAAATCAGTTTACCGGTTACCCTTTCCCCAAAAGAAATCGAAGATCAGGTGATGGTCAACGAAGCGGTAGTGAAATGGCTGGAAGGCAAGACACCGAAGAAGATTATTATTGTGCCGAATAAGATTGTGAACTTGGTGTTGTAAAAAATAGTGGTCAGTGATCAGTTGTCAGTGATCAGTAAAAAAGAAAGGTCTCGCAAAATGCGAGACCTTTCTTTTTATCAGTCTGTTAGTTCAAGAAATCTACTGACGACTGACAACTGATCACTGACCACTATTTCTTCCACCAAGTATTCCCCTCCATATTCTTAAAATACGCCTGGATCTTGGCTTTGATGATGAGGTCTGAGTTGTCGGGCTTATAGCTCTCATTGCCTAGCAAATTATGAAACAAGCTACTGTCTTTAGGATAACTGTAAATTGCTTTCCTTTGATTTTCAATGAAAGAAACCTGTGTTGAATCTTTCAGGTAAATGAATTCTCCTCCGTAGTTGTAGTTCAATACATCGTGACGGGTTCCTTTGTCAAAAACATTACGTCCAAAAAACTTACCTTTCACATGTCCGCCTGTCAGAGCGATCAGCGTAGGAAACAAATCGGCATGCTGAATGATGGTAGAATCCTCTCCCTTCCAGTGCGTAGAAGGATCGTAAAAAGCAATCGGCACATGATACATTCCTATTCCATGCTGGTGAAATTTCATTTCTGTATGCGACATGTGATCGGCTGTAATCACAAATAACGTATTGTTATACCAGGGTTGCTTTTTAGCTTCTTCAAAAAATAATTTCAGCGCGTGATCGGTATAGCCAATGCTTTCATGAATTTCATAGGTACCCTTAGGAAATTTTCCGGTATACTGTTTAGGAATCGTATAAGGATGATGAGAAGATAAAGTAAACAAGACGGAAAAGAACGAGGTGTCATTTTTCGTCAGTTCATTGGCAAAATACTTCAGATAAGGTTCATCAAAGATTCCCCAATTGCCGTCGTAATCCTTATCGACCAAAGGATACTGACTTTTACCGTAATAATGCTGCATGCCTGCAGATTGGGCAAAAGCTTCAAATCCCATGGTACCGTTGACTCCGCCATGAAAGAATTGCGTATGATAGCCTTGTTCAGAAAAATAAGTCGCTAATGAAGGCATACGGTTACTGGCATAAACCGATTCTGTAAATGGTCTTTCCAATAAAGAAGGAATACCTGAAAGAATAGCAGGCACCGCATCTATCGATTGTTTTCCATTGGCAAAAGCATTAGAGAACACATAGGATTCATGAAGTAAAGAATCCAGAAACGGAGTATAGCCTCCCTTTTTATTGTAGTATCCGATATACTCCTGTCCAAAGCTTTCTAAAATCAATACGACAACATTCCTTCCCTTGAATGAATGTGCATAGGGCTTGACTTCATAGTCCACCGTAAAATATTTTCCAGCTTCTTCATCAGAGAAATAATAAACCGGTTCCTGTTTTTGTTGAAACGCCGTCATTAAAAATGAAAAAGGAGTATTCAATACCAGTGAAGTATTTCCTGGCTTTGTATGTAACCCTGCATCTACCGGATTAATGGGCATCAATTGCAAACCACCTCTGCCGGCGAGTACGATAAGTCCTGCACTCAATAAAAAAGCAATGGACCGATATATCCATCCTTCACTGCTCTTTTGATAAGAACGATCAGAGCGCCTGTAAGCCCATACGGCATAAACCATGAACAATATAAACACCAATGGTATATACCAAAAATCTAGGGCAAAGGTAGACAGCAACCGCCAGCCATCTGCTCCGGGACCAGCAAAATAGCGGACTACATCAAATGTAGAACGACGGAAAATGAACCGGAAATAAACCGCATCCGAAAGGTTCATGAGTATGGCCACCGCCAAAGGCAGAAAATAAAAGAAGGCTAATAAGACCCTGTATACTTTGTAGCGATGCAGTATACCTGCAAACAAAGACAGTAGAATAAAGGCTGAAAACAGATAAGCAACCACACTGGCGTCAAAGCGCAGACCCAATATAAAATCAAGCGGTGACACCTCCTGAAAGTAAGCCAGATTTAAGAGTAAGAACACCAAGCGTGTAACCGACAATAGCAGAAATGCCAGCCCCAACCTTTTCAGTAAGAGTACGATAGTTGCAGGAAAGAGCTGGTGTAGAATAGAAGGCTTCATCCTTACAAAGATGGCAAAAAACTATTAACTTCGTAACATGGACCTTTCCCTAATCCAGGATATTGTAATTTTATTTGGTTTATCTGTAGTCGTGACCTTGCTTTTCCAGAAGATCAAGTTACCCACCTTGTTGGGCTACCTGATAACCGGTGTCATTGCTGGACCTTATGGTTTGAGCTTGATCAATGGTACCACAGAGGTTGATCACATGGCGGAGATCGGTGTTGTCTTTCTCCTTTTTCTGATCGGTATAGAATTTTCTCTCAAGCAATTGATTTCCATTAAAAAAGCTGTATTCGTGGGAGGTACCATACAAGCCCTTTCCACTATTTTTATTACGGCAGTTTGTTATTATTTATTATCCGGCGACTGGAATAAATCGATCTTCATCGGTTTCCTGTTTTCACTCAGCAGTACCGCTATTGTTTTAAAAATACTGGCGGACAAAGGAGAAATGCATTCACCGCATGCACGACTCATCCTCGCCATCCTGATCTTTCAGGATCTCCTGGTGGTGCCGATGGTATTGTTCACCCCCTTGCTTGCCGGTGCAAAAGACGTCGTACCGATTCTATTGACCAGCCCCATATTTGCAGGCACCGATGATACCATCTTTCGTTTGTTGATCGAATTAGTAGTAAAACTGTTTTTTGTATTGTTATTAGTCTTTGCAGGCGCGCGCTATATTGTACCTAAATTATTATTCGAAGTAGCTAAAACGCGCAGCCAGGATCTGTTTATCCTGACGACTATACTCATTTGTTTTTCCGTTGCCCTACTCTGTCATTCCATTGGTCTTTCTCTGGCCCTGGGAGCTTTCCTGGCAGGACTGATCATTTCAGAATCCGAATACAGTCATCAGGCAACCGGCAACATCCTGCCTTTCCGTGAAATATTTACCAGCTTCTTCTTTGTGTCCATCGGTATGTTGCTGGATCTTTCTTTCTTAACGGAGCATCTCCTATGGATACTTGTTCTTACGTTGCTGGCCATTTTAGTTAAAACCTTTACCGCAAGTCTGGCCAGTGTTTCACTGAACTACCCTCCCCGTACGAGTTTTAAAACAGGGTTAGCGTTATTTCAAGTCGGAGAATTTGCATTCATTCTTTCGAAAAGCGGTATACAATACGGACTCTTAGACGAAACAACCAATCAATACTTTTTATCGGTTTCTATTTTGACAATGGCTCTCACGCCGGTCCTGATGAATTACTCTGAAAAAATATCCAAATATACCTACAAGCTTTTTATTCCTCAACGCATCAAGCGCAGGTTGCACATGATGAATGTATTGAATGTCAAAAAAACGTTGAGCAGTCAGGTCGTAGATAAACTCAAAAATCACTTGATCATTATCGGTTATGGCATCAACGGACAAAACCTGAGCAAGGCCTGTAAGTTTGCCGGTATTCCTTATATCATCATTGAATTAAATGCGGAAACCGTTAAGGAAGAGCTGAAGAAAGGTGAACCGATTATATACGGTGATGCCATGCAGGCCAACATCCTGGAGCATGCGCGAATTGGAGCGGCTCGCTCTGTGGTCATCGCTATCTCGGATTTAAAAGCAGCAGAAAATGTTTTATCCAGCATACGCAGAATCAATAAATCGATCTATATCATTGTTCGTACACGGTCAGTAAAAGAAGTTTCCACCTTTATGAAACTAGGTGCCAGCGAAGTGATTCCCGAAGAGTTTGAAACATCTGTAGAAATATTCACGCGCATTCTCAATAAGTTTTTGATTCCGAAAGATCAGATTGAAGTTTTCATTCAGGAAATCAGAACCGAGATTTACGACATGATGCGGCCCGTTCATTTGGATCATAGCAAGGAACAAGTGAGTGTGCCTTACTTTGATATCGTTTGTTTAAAAGTAGAACAAGACCGTCCGTCTATCGTCAATAAAACATTGACTGAAAGTGCTGTTCGCAGCAAGTACAGCGTTCAGGTATTGGCCATACAACGCGACAAGCGTATCATCCATCATGTCGATGGCAATACGGTATTGAAACTCCATGACTCTTTATTCATTAGCGGAGATCCGGATGCTATCAGTCGCTTTTCTAACGACATCTGCATTTAGAGAGATGAGAGATCTGAAATCTGAGATCAGATTATTTTAAATTTATTCAGATTTCTGATCTCAGATTTCAGATCTCTTTAATCCTAACATTAAACATATGTTAAACTATACCATCATCTCTGGCAGCATTCGTCAAAACAGAAACAGCCACCGCGTGAGTCTGCATTTAATAGAAAGAATCAACAGGGAGCCGAATAGCAAAGCGACACTCATTGATCTGGCAGAGGCCAATCTTCCTGTGATGACAGATTTATGGGACAAGCATCCTCAACATACAGACGCCTATACAAAGCTTGCCAATATTTTGAAGAACAGTGATGCTTTCATATGGGTATCTCCTGAATACAATGGCAGCTATACTCCCGCTTTAAAAAACTTCATTGATCATTTCCCAAAGCTAGCCTTTTATAGAAAACCCATTGGTGTGGTCTCTGTCTCTACAGGCGCATTGGGTGGTATCCGCGGAGCAATGAACATGCAGGAACTTGCTCTTGCTGTGCAAGCTTATGCTTTGCCGCAAATGTTGCTGGTACCTCAGGTGACCGCTAAATTCGATATCGCAGGAGCCGTTACAGACGAGACTTTCACGAAACAATTGAACTTGTTTGTTACGGAATTGATATGGTTAAGTGATGCGGTAAAAAATAAAGTGGTCAGTGGTCAGTGATCAGTTGATTCGTTTACCATCTTACTATTGTCTATTAGCTGACATTTACACTTGATTTTTCTACTGATCACTGACCACTAACCACTGACCACTTTTTTTCCTTGGAAAAAACATCTACCTTAATCTTATGATCTGCAACAATTGTAATCATCGGTTCAGGGGTAATTTTTGCTCACAGTGCGGGCAAAAAGCAGAAGTCGAACGCTTTGACATGCGATCTATTGGCTTTGAAGCCTATACTTTTGCCCGATCTATTGTTGTCTTATTCTTTCAAACCATCTACAGGCTTACGGTATCGCCTCCTCAGCACCTTCAGACTTTTCTTTTTAAGGATAGAACTCATCTGCTGCCTTCCATTGAATACCTTTTATTTTCAGGTACAGTAGTATCCGTTTTAACCATTAAATTCAACCTCTTTCAAACAGGTTACAATCAAATTGATCCGATGGCACAAATGCTTTTTTTGAGCACAGAAACCTTCATCTTTATCAATCATTTTTTTGCTGATACAGAGCAGTATTCTTCTTTCACCAATATTCTCGCTATCCCTTGTTTTACGATCTGCAGCTACCTGATCTTCTACAAAGAAAAATATACATTGGGCGAACATTTGATCGTTAACACTTACATCGCGGCGCAACAGGCCTTGTTCCTCCTTTTACTATTTCCAGTTATTGTGTTTCTTCCTGCTTTAAAAGAATACGTGTTAGATGGCTATATTGTAGCCAGCATAGGATACAATTGCTGGGTGTATTATGGATTATTCCCCGAAGGGAAATGGTGGAGTGCATTTAAAGTTGTGGTATGCGTATTTCTGGCATACATTCTGGGACTTCTGTTTAACTTGAGTATCTACAGTTTGATACTTCCCTATAAAAAATTGATTGATCCATTTGTCTAAATTAAAGCTATGAAAACTATCCTTTCTTATGTTATCGTTATTGCTCTTACGCTATTGGCAGGCTGGTTTTTCTTTGGCAAAAAAACGTTTAACGAAGTATCTGAAATCACCAATGATGCAGCCATTACTAAGATCCAGGCCATTGGAAAATTAGAGCTGGTACAAATCAACATCAAGGATGTATTGGAATATACCATCAAGCGCGACTACCTGCCGGATTCACGCATGCTGATTATGGTGAATGGCGAAATGGCAGGCTGTGTGGACCTTCAAAAAATAGCGGAAGAAAATATTACAGAAACCAAAGATACCTTGTTCATCAAGCTTCCTGCGCCTGAGGTCTGCTATACAAAAATCAACCACAACAAATCAAAAGTATACAATGCCTCTACTTTTTCCTGGTTGGACAATGAAACAGAAATGGTAGAAAGTCTCTATAAAAAAGCGGATGCCTACTTTGCCAGTGATTCCATTAAAACCATCATAGTAGCTGAAACGAAAAAGAATGCACCTACGATATTGGTTCCTTTATTAGAAAACATCTCCAATAAAAAAGTGATCCTTCGCTACGAGTAAAAGGCATCCAGATCAAGCTGCTCCTTATTTTGAGCATAGTGCAGAAAACAGCTAAACTGTATTTCTGCATTTTTTTTAAGGTTCAGGGAAGCTTTATAGGTAAGTTTTAAGTCTTGCTGTGACAAGCCTACCAATGTAATTAGCCTTGCTCTCTTACAAGCTATTGTAATACACTTACAATCAAATTATTAAAATCATCTCCGCAAGGATAGTAGTTAGTTCTAGGTATTCTTTATCCATGTAACAAATCATTCAAATAACAGTCTTTTTACATGTCCAAACAATTGCATACAGGCCTGTTTTTCAATAACTTTGTACTCGATTTTAATCATTTTATTTTTACCGGCAACAGCATTATGGCTTTGCTTTCAGATCTGCCGGTTGTACTATTTTGCAGTCATTTCTATGTTCTTTATGAGGTCAACTCTACTGTTTCGTTTTCTGTTGCTTTTGATGTTTTTGATGAATGTTACCCAAAGTATCGCATCAGACGAACCTACTTTTGATAAACTTCCTTTCCGTTTCAAAGAAAACAAAGGGCAATGGGCCGAACATGTTCGTTACGGTGCATGGTCTGGTTCTGCCAATGTTTATTTTTTAAAAGAAGGCTTGAGCATCACACACTGGAGAGGCAATAAAAAGCAGAAAGAATATTTAACATGGAATGTCAACTTCCTGCATGCAAATGCTCAGTCAACGCTTACAACAAGCGATTACCAGGCTTCACAAACGCAATACTTCAAAGGTGACAGGACCATTCTTATTGACAAAGAGTATGCCTTGCTGCGTTACAATAACCTATACAACAATATTGACTTGCAATACTACGGTTATGAAAACACCTTAAAATACGATTACATCCTGCATCCAGGTGCAGATGTAAATAATATTCAGATGAAAGCCGATGGAATTAAAAAATATGAAATCGTAGACGGAGAACTCATTGTGCATCATGCCTGGGGCAGCGTAAAGGAAAACAAACCTTACTCCTACCAGATCATTGACGGAAAGCAAAAAGAAGTCAACGTACGTTTCAAGTTAATTGATCCATTAACTTACGGCTTTGAGATCTATGGAGCTTATGATCCATCCATCAACCTGATCATTGACCCTATCAAATTGGTTTGGGGAACTTACGTAGGTTCTTCCAATGCCAGTTCCCAAGGCTATATGTATGACATAGCCACAGATAAAGAGGGACATGTATACGGTACCGGTTATTATCAAGCTTCGTTTCCTACCACTCCTGGTTCTTATCAGCAAAACTATAAAGGAGGAGACATCAATGGTTCCAACGGAGATGCTTTCGTTTTCAAATTATCCAGAGACGGCAGCAGCCTTCTTTTTTCAAGCTACATCGGAGGGATACGCGATGAAGAGGGATATGGGATATGGTGGACCAAAAATGGCCGTGTCTATGTAACAGGAAATACCAACTCTACTGATTTTCCTGTTTCAACCAATGCTTACCAAAAAGTGAGAAAGGGATTGAAGGACTGTTTCATTGCATGCTTCGATTCTGAGCAAGGGACTTTGCTATCCTCCACTTATATTGGAGGTTTGGATGATGACAGATTCAATGATGTAAAAGTAGATGAATTCGGCAATGTTTGGGTAGGAGGAGAAACTCGTTCTTTTGATTTTCCGGTTCAAAGTCCAACCATCAAGCCAACTTTCCAGGGTGGCACCTTTGATGGTATAATCAGTAAATTCAGCGCTGATCTGAGTCAATTAAAATTTTCCACCTACATCGGAGGTACAGGCGACGACAAAGTAACGGCACTGGCTTACTTCCAAAACACCATTACATTCGTGGGTTACTCTGGCTCCTCAGACTTTGGTGTAACTACACATGCTTATCAAACACAAAACAAAGGAGGTACGGATGCTATTGCAGGACGTATTTCAACAAACACCAATAATTTAGAATACGCTACATTCATTGGAGGCACATATGACGACATCGCCAATGACCTTGATTGTAATGCTTCCGGGTCTTCTTTCATTACAGGTTATACCATGTCGGCAGATTATCCGAACACAGCAGGTATACCACTTAAAGGGTTGAAAGATGTATTTATTACAGCCCTCTCTTCCGATGGAAAAAGCCTTGTATTTTCCAGATTAGTAGGAGGAAAAAGGAATGACGAAGGAACATCAATTATAGTCAATGGACAAAATCAATCTTTTGTTGTAGGAAGTACTGTATCTCCTGATTTTCCGCTCAATGAAGCCAACGCGACAGATCAGGGATTACAGGTTTTCCTTTTATCACTTGACTATACAGGAAACTTCCTCGGCTACTCTATGATGATCGGTGGAAGTAAAGATGATTCGGAAGTACCACGTATTGCACTTCCAACGAAAGAGGTACTTTGTGAAGTTGTAGTCGGCTTTAGTTCACACTCTTTAAATCTCAAGACAACAGCCGGTGCTTATCAACCCACAAAACTAAACGGAGGAGATCGAAACGCGCAACCGGCTCTTTTCAAATATTACTTCGGTCCGAATCTACCCTTCTGCTCTGTTGCTGATCACAATGACAATTACATCTGTGAAACTTGCCTGCCTAATTGCCCGAAAAGAAAATACACTCTTTGTCCGGGAGTAATACCGATCGATGTACCGGAGCGTCCTGACAATGACCCTGCCTATTTTTATCCCTGGGTATATACCATTCTTCAGCCGTATAATCATGACCCGAAAATATTTACGGAATCTCCCGTGTCTATTGTTTTCGACGGTGGAGAACAAACTAATACCATTCAGATATCAGATGGCTGCAGCGTATTAAATATTCCTATCGAACTAAAGCAACCACCTGTTTCTTTGAATATCATATCACCAAGCACCGTATTGTGCAGCAATGATCCACAAGCAGCAGTCACACTTACAGCTGTTACCGTGAACTTTGGCAAAATTCTCTGGAGTACAGGAGATACCACAGCTTCTATCACTGTTTCCAGTGCAGGTACTTACACCGTCACCGCTTCAGAAGGTATATGCGGAGAAACAAAAACAGAATCGATCATAGTAACAAACGGAAATCCTCCTGGGAATCCTTTCGGAGCTAACAGTCAAGTGACGTATTGTTTCCCTGGTTCTTATGTATTAACAGGGATTACAGCTACAGATAATATACCTGCTACCGATTACAAATGGACTCCAGGCGGTGAAACGACACGCAACATTACGATTACTCATGGAGGAAATTATTGCTTATCCAAAAGCAATGTATGCGGTAATGTAAGCAGCTGCATTCAGGTAAACGAAATACGCAAGCCTGCTATTAATTTGGGTAAAGACACTGTACTTTGTCAGGGTCAGACACTTCAATTGACGGTACCTCTCGCCTATCAGCAACTTCCTTTTGTCTGGTCAACGGGAGCCACTACCATTTCTATCACTGCCTTACCAGGTAATACCTATTGGTTGAAAGTGACCAATTCATGCGGCACCGGTGGCGATACCATTGTTGTTGGTATTTCTCCGGATAAGCCTGTTGTAAATCTTGGACCTGATTTAGTAAAATGCGGTGCACTCGATTTTCCTGTCACATTAGATGCAGGTTTCGTCAATGCAAACTTCTTATGGAACACCGGACAAACCACTAAAACCATCCCAATCACACAAGGCGGCACCTATTGGGTGCATGCCAGCAATGGTTGCGGATTTGCTGACGATACGATTAACATCATCTCCAATCCTAACCTGAACGTTTCTCTCGGCCCTGACCGAAGAGGATGTAGCCCTGCAATATTTACTCTTGATCCTGGAAGTTTTGGAACAGGAACGACCTACAGCTGGAGTACCGGTGCAACCACTCAAAGCATCAACGCCAGTCAAACCGGAACCTACACCGTTACGGTTACCAACACCTGCGGTTCGTCCAGTGCCAGTGTCAATGTAAAAATTGATCAGGGACTTCCTGTCGTTACACTTGGACCTGATTTCTTTATTTGTCCCGGGGCAAGTAAAACATTATCGACCACCACAAACGGAACTTCTTATTTATGGAACGATGGTTCTACACTACCGTCCTTAACGATTAACGGTCCCGGATTATATTGGCTGGAAATCTCCAACAGTTGCGGTGTCAAAAGAGATTCAGTGGTTGCCACTACACAACCTGGTTTGTATACTAATCTCCCCTCAGATACCAGCATGTGCGATCCGAATGTATTGTTTTTGAGTGTACCGCTTCAAAACTGTACTTACTTATGGAACACCGGCAGCACCAGCAGAAGCATTGTTGTAACAACCGGTGGTACTTATACCGTTACATTAACAAACGCTTGTCAAACCATCAGTGCATCCATCAACGTCTTTTACTCTACTTCTAAACCGACAGTAGACCTTGGCCCTGATTTGATCCGCTGCGGTATAGCACCCATACGTGATACACTGAGAGCTGGTAATGCGTACCGTTATTTGTGGAACACGAAGGCGATTACAGATACGATCATCGTGACTTCTCCCGGATTATACAGTGTGATCGCATCCAATGGTTGCGGATACGATACCGATTCACTGATTGTAATTGGTGATCCCGTAAAAACAGGGTTAAACGATGTCAGCTTCTGCAATACCAATCCCGTCACATTGGATGCAGGCAATGCCGGAGCTACTTACCTTTGGACGCCGGGCAATCAAACCACACAGACCATCAGTGTTTCTCAAACCGGACAATACATTGTACAAATCAGCAATGTCTGCGGTAACATCAAAGACACGATTATTGTTTCTTTGGAAACACAACCTCCCGTTGTTGATCTTGGCCCGGATGTTCGCATTTGTAGTCCTGCGACTCAATTGTTAGATGCGACAGTAACCGGCTCTACTTACCTTTGGTCTACAGGAAGCACGACTCCTGCCATCACGGTATCCACAGCCGGAGCATACAAAGTTACAGTGACCAATGCTTGCGGTGTCACTGTTGACAGCTTAGGCTTGTTAGTAGATACAGGAATACCCCATGTAGATTTAGGTTCTGATACCATTGTATGCAACCCTGTAGCTGTCGCCATGGATGCCGGCAATCCTGGTGCAGCCTCTTACTTATGGACACCGGGTAATATCACCACACAAGCACTGATCGCCTTCTCACAAGGCACTTACGAAGTAACGGTAACCAACGCCTGCGGCGCAGACACCGATGATCTGATCATCTCCGGATACAGTCAGCCGTCTATACATGTAAAGGATACGGCTTCCTGTATGACACCGATTACATTTGATGTAACAAGTACACCTGCTACTTATGAATGGAATCCGGGTGGTTATACTTCCCCTGTATTTACGGCCACCACTTCCGGTACCTATACTGTATTTTTATTTGGACATCCTTGCGGTGCGATAGAAGCCCAAACACATGTGATCATCAACACCGGAGTACCAGTGGTGGATTTAGGAGCGGATACTTCTTTGTGTACTCCAGCCGGCTATACATTAGATGCTGGAACATACGAAGGCGGACATACCTTATGGTTGCCAAGCGGATCAACCGATCAATACTTACCCGTGAATCAGCCCGGTACTTATACCCTGCAAGTCACTAACTATTGCGGCATGAGTCAGGATCAACTCCTGTTAGGTGCGAATCATATTCAATTTCCCCTTCGTCCCGATACTACGGTATGTGCCTTTTCACAAATGACGATACGAACTCCTTTGCTTCCTGGATACAGCTACGAATGGTATACCTTCAAAGATGAAACAACGGTCATCTCCACCGCTGATACGGCTTCAGTTTATCCTTCTTACCCTTACAGTGATTACATAGCAAAAGTATTTGACGGTCCATGCTACAACCTGGATTCTGTCAGAGTAAATGTCTACAAAGAAGTGGACCCAAAAATCGCTGCAGAAGATTGGGAAGGATATATTCCTTTGGGCTTGCATTTCAAAGATGCGCATCATTCGGGCACGATCTACAACTGGACCTTTGATGACGGCGGCACTTCTACTGATGCGGCTCCTTACCATGTCTTCCATGACGAACGTTATTACACCGTCAGTGTACACGTCGAAAACAATGCAGGCTGTTTTGGAGATGATACCCTTAAAGTCAGAGCCTTTGATATTTTCATTCCAAACTTAGTGACCGTCAATGGCGACAACATGAATGACAACTGGGATTTGACCAATTTGAATCCGTATATTCACGTCGAAATTTACAACAGCTGGGGAGATAAGGTGTATGAGAAAGATAATTACGTGAACGAGTGGCACGGTCAGGATGTCAATAACGGCATCTACTATTTCTTCGTGAGAGATACGAAATACAACAAAGAATTTAAAGGCTGGGTACACCTTATCAAGTAAGTAATCAAACAACCAATTTTATATTCTATAACTTAAATCGCTTAAATTTTATGACAAAACTATTGACACTTTTTTTCATCCTTATTCCGGCATTTGTTTTCGCTCAGTTTTCCGGGCGTACTGGTGACAGCACGGTTTACAAATTGGGTGGTAGACCGGTAAAAGGTTATAAAGCATTAACGCTTTCTTTTGATCCTGCAGGTATTTTCAACTCTGATGAATCTTTTTACAAAAAAGTAGGATTGACAGATGGTAATCTTTTTAACGGTAAATATTTCTTCAAAGACAACATGGCGGCTCGTCTAGGTGTTCGTGTATTCAAAGATGGTCAAAGCAGCAAAGGATCTGTAGATGTTGATTTTGCAGGCGGTACTATTTCCGGAAGAGAAATGCGTGATGTGAAAACAGAATACATTTTGGTACCAGGAGTGGAAAAACACTTTTCCAACAGCAATATTTTTGACGTGTATGTAGCCGGTGAATTGTATTTAGGATTCGGCAGAACCTTGCGTGTAGAGAATACAGATTACGCAAACGGTTTCTACGAACACAACAGAAGAACAACACCAAAATACATGGGTGGTTTCGGAGCTGTAGTGGGTGTGAACATGTTCGTATTGGATCTTCCGATCTCTATCGGGGTAGAATACGGATTGAATGCCATCTTTAACTTCGCGAATAAAACGAAAGTAATCTCTGAAGTAAAAGACGCTACAGGCGAAAGCAGCAACACGTATTACACACAAGAAAAAGATCCTTTTGGCAATGCCGATTCAACTCAATACAGCTCATTGAAATCGACCGGTTCTTATGTGAATACAGCGACGAACTTTAAAATCAACGTCAATTTTTATTTCAGATAAGATCCCAACTCATTTCATCACATTTTAACAGGCGTATATGAATTTTATAAAAACGAGCTGCCTTCTTTTATTGGCCGCTCTTACCATTGCATCTTGTTCTGTTCACAGCACAGGACTGACCGCACAAAGACCATTCATCAACATCGAATGGGAAGACATGGAATATGTAAGAGATGTGCAGGACACTACCGTACAAAGCTACCTGTTGGGCTTCATTCCAGTGGGCGGTACACGATTCAGAAAAGGATCTGTAGACGCAAATGTCATCAACATCTCTGCCTTCAGCAGAAAACGAGGTATGAGAAATGCGATTTACAACATCATTCAGAAAGCACCGGATGCCGACTTTGTGATCCCCACTTACCAATTCACTAAAATTGACCGTATGTTTTTGGGAAGAAAGGAATACATCACCTTGCGCGTAAAAGCATTCCGTATCAAAAGTAAAGAAGTTGTATTGGCTCCGGCTGAGATCATCATCCCGGCTGATACGATCATCATCCCATCCGATACGATCAGATAACATGACTACTCATTCTCCCCTTTCCATTTTAAGCAAAATATCCAGGCTGTCTTTCACAGTATTAGTGTGTACAGCAGGTTTAAGTTTGCTATTCTCTTGTAAAAAAGATGTCGAAGATCCATTGTTATTATCGGTCAATCCTAATGTGCTGGTGATGAATATTGCCGGAGGCACAAATCTTCCATTGACCATCAATGCAAGCGGACCGAAGAACCTTCAGCGATTTAAAATGGAAGTACAGCGCAATAACATCAAAACTGTTTTACTGGATAGCGTGTTGAACTGGGGGAACAAGTTTTCTTTCTTGTATAATTATACTATACCCACAAGCAGCGCAAACTACAGTCAGGTGATTGTATTTACAGTATTGGATTCCGACGGCAACACAGCTCAAACCAGCCGTACCATGAATGTAGCAGCAACCGCTACCGTGCCAACGGAAAAGACAGGAATGAAAATAGCAACGAAGCATTCCGCAAATTCTGATGCCTTTGATTTATTAAATCAGGAAGCAGTGATGTCTGCCCTCGTAGACGCATCTTTGCAGGATATTTTGGATGTACCGAATACAACTGATGCGGCAATCCTTTCGCATTCCTGGAAATCCAATAACAATGCGAAGTTCTTGTCCTTTGATGGTTTCAATTATGGCAATGCCACAAAAGAAAGCATTGAAGCAGCCTTCACTTCAGGAGCCTCGGTAAGCCAGGTCAACAACCTGGCAGAGGGTTCTATTGTTATTGTACAAACCAACAGAGGCGGAGTAAAAAGGTATTATGCCATTCAGATCACTACCGTAAATGACGATACCGTAGGAGACAATGACTTCTACTTATTCAGCATGAAGTATTAATCGTAATGCATCCAATAAAAAAGAGTCACGCTACATAGCGTGACTCTTTTTTTATGCTCAGTAAAAGTTGTTCGTATTAAGAAGTAGGGTTTGTCGCCTTGCGGTAAGTATACTCCGTACAAATGTTCCTGCGAATGAAACGTGCCGGTGTGCTGGAGTTCAAGAGCTTGTTGTACACATTGCTCGGTACTTCAAAATATTCGTACACACTGCCATCGGAGAAATTTACCGTCAGTATTCTTGCCTTGTAGTTATAGTCTAATACGTTGGCTTCACCGATTGTTTTTTCATACTCTTCCTTATTCAGCTCCAATGTTTCCGGATTGATACTGACCAGGAAATTGTAGGCTTCAATAAACTCTTTGCTTTTCTCTTCAGCATCCAGTTTGGCTTCGTCATTTCCAGAAAATTTATCCGGATGCCATTCCTTCATCAACCCTCTGTAAATCGATTTCAATTCCTTTAATTCGACCGTTTTGTCGACATTCAATAATTTGCGGTAATCCGCTACCTTTTTCATTATAATAAAGTTGTAAGTGGTAAGTTGTAAGTGGTAAGTCCACTTTAGCTATCGGAATGATTTATAGGCAACAAATATAAGCATTAAAACACAATCCTTAAAATTAAACCCTTCAAAATCTTAAACTAAACTCGCTATAGGCCGACTTAGCACTTACAACTATAATTTAAAAAGATCCGCCAAGAACAGCTGTAAATGCTCCCAGGAACGTTTAGCAGCCAATTCGTTATAGGCCGCGCCTTTGGAATTGTCATTTCCGGCAGCCGGTTCTGTAAATGCATGTACTGCATTGGCATAATAAATCATTTGCCAGTCTGCTTTGCCCGCACGCATTTCCTGTTGAAAAGCATTAACCTGTACTTGTGGCACATAAGGATCATCTGCACCGTGCAAGACCAATACCTTTGGCGTTATCGCAACATTAGCGCGTGTTGTGTCTTTACCTAATCCACCGTGGATGGAAACCACACCTTTTACGGGCAACGCGCCCCTTGCCGCTTCCAATGCGCCTGTACCGCCGAA
>Ga0247808_10000601_pt1 | contig 17301 bp, 21 predicted proteins | sample UWRJL089202R1_FD_179914 | JGI IMG/M metagenome (GOLD analysis project Ga0247808, IMG submission 179914) | Plant litter microbial communities from Arlington Agricultural Research Station in Wisconsin, United States - UWRJ-L089-202R-1 | ecosystem: Environmental > Terrestrial > Plant litter >... | reverse complement strand
TTCATTGATATATAACTTATCTGCTAAATTATAATCTAAGCCACCATCAATTTTTTCTTCTTTTGTAAATATTTTCTTATCGGTGCTGTAAGCCTGCATCCTTGTCATAGTGCTGCTTCCAGTAACCGCAGTTGGAGAGACAGCATAATATGTTCTATCCAACTCTGCGCCTTCAAGATCATACATTACAACTGCAACTTGTTTTACGATTTTATCTGCCGGTATATCAAGCTCTCCGTTATCACCGTCAGTAGATTCTGATGAAGATTTTGCGGCAGTTACACTGTTATCTATATTACTTGCTCTTGAAGAATATTTGAATCTTCGGGTTCCTCTAAAATTAATTGTTTGAGCAGCATTCGAGCTTAGTTTTAGCATAAAAGCACCTAATGGTCTGATAACGGTGGCACGAGTATCACCAGCCTGAAAATAACCGCCTGATAATGTTACCATAAGAGCTGTTGAATAGCTTGATCCTGTTTTGATAGCCCAGGAAACATTTCCAGATGTATAATATGCTACGCCTTCAAGATTGGTTATATAATTACCATCGCTAAGATTTCCAGCTTCATTTTGCGCAATATATTTTAAATCCAGGTTTGTCAAAAATGGATTTGACATCTGATACAAGTTTAAACCATAATCTGAAGACCAGTTGGGCAATTTGGATCTGAAAGGATCGTCTATATAACTATAATATTTTTCTAAAAATGTGTTGGCGCCATTTCCATTTACTCCAAAACTACCTGAATATGCCCCTGATAAATTGAGCTGAACATTAGTTGTAGTTTGATCGGAAACCGGAGTACCTACAAATGTTTTTGTCTCCCCATTAGGTACCCAAAAAGCAGTTGTACTAGCAGCAGTTCTTCTTGGCAAAATGTAGTAGGTCATTGGATTAATAAAAGCTGCATTGGGATTACCTGCTGCATCATAAGCTGTTCCACTGTAAGCAATCTGATCAAAACGCGCTCTTGCATTGTTCCACCAAAATGCGGAAGCTACATTGAATCGTCCTGCAGAATTGTTTGCAATATTGGTGACATTGAGATTCCCTGCTCCAAATACATTTACAAGTTCTGGAATGGTAAAATTGTAGAAAGGCAATCCTATTTGCTGCCTGCCGGTATTCACTGTGGTATTACCATTCAGATACTCTGACCTGTATTGCTTGCTTACCTTACCTGAAATAAAATTCTGAGGAATACCTGTGATATACAACTGTCCATAATCAGAAGAAGGTGCAGCCGTAGATGCAGCTATTCTGAAAGTAGAGGTTGGCGCAATAGTTAATCCATCTGCTGAAGTACCATTGACCATTACATTTCCAGAGTTGTTCACAATCGCATTACCTGCGGTTTGTAATCCACCTCCATTGTAAACTAAAGTATTGCTCTGAATAGTAACCAATGCAGAATTACCTACATAAGTTAATGTAGCCTGAGAAAAGCCAAGAACATAAAACAAGAGCAATTGAAGGTTAATAAATTTTCTTATCATCGTGTGTAGTTTTGTGTGTTTATTATGCAAAGATATTAAATTTTTGATAATCGATAAAAAATCTATCAACAATTAAAGATTATGTAATATAGTTTCAATTTTGACCTCTGTCTCATTATCAATATTGAACATATAATCTTCCAGAATTTTCTCGGTAGTTCCTCGCAGCCCTCTTGCTCCAAGTCCTTTATTCATAGTATCTTCCACAATTTCTTCAATCGCTTTGTCTGTAAATTCCAATGCAACATTATCCATTTTGAAAAGCTCTGTAAATTGATTTACGATGGAGTTTTTCGGCTCTTTCATAATCCTTACAAGGACATCTTTCGTCAGTTTTTCAAGATAAGTGATAATAGGAAACCTGCCCAAAAGCTCGGGAATCAGTCCAAAACTCTTCAAATCGATTGCGTTGATCTGACTTAGGATGTAATCTTCATCCTCAGTTTTATTTAATTTATCTTTAGAAAAACCAATAGCTTGCTTGTTGAGTCTTCTTTCAATGATTTCATTCATCCCATCAAACGCCCCACCGGCAATGAAAAGGATATTCTGCGTATTGACCTGGATATATTTCTGATCCGGATGTTTACGACCTCCCTGTGGCGGAACATTCACAATACTCCCTTCCAGAAGTTTCAGTAATCCTTGCTGTACACCCTCTCCCGATACATCACGGGTAATACTTGGATTGTCGGATTTTCTGGCAATTTTGTCTATTTCATCGATAAAAACAATTCCTTTCTCCGCTTTTTCTACATCATAATCGGCCACCATCAGCAATCTGGAAAGGATGCTTTCAACATCTTCACCCACATAACCTGCTTCGGTCAGAATCGTAGCATCTACGATACAAAACGGAACATTCAGTTGTTTTGCAATGGTTTTTGCCAACAACGTTTTTCCAGTTCCTGTTTCTCCAATCATAATAATGTTGGATTTCTCAATTTCTACTTCACGATTTTCATTTTTTGCGTGGAGTATTCTTTTGTAATGGTTGTAAACAGCAATAGACAACTGCTTTTTAGCTTGATCTTGACCAATCACATATTCGTCAAGAAAAGCTTTTATCTCTCTTGGTTTTTTCAGTTCGTCCATAGATGATGCCATGGAGGTTTCGGGCGTTGCGGTTGCACTGTCTTTCACAATTGCATGAGCCTGTTCTATACAGTTTTCGCATATAAAGCCATTTTGACCAGAGATCAGAATTTGAACTTCATTCTTTTTTCTACCACAAAATGAACATTGGTTTGGATTCATAAATATCTTGAATTCTATTAATTAAAAAAAAGAAGCCAGAAACTTCTTTTATGCATTTACTATTGATTGTTGAATTTCCTTGTATTCCTCGAGGCTTAATTTGAGCCGTACATTTTTAAAGTTAAGATCATCAATGCTATTCAGCGGAACGAGATGGATATGTGCGTGAGGAACTTCCAATCCTACCACAGCAATCCCTACCCTTTTACAAGGTACTGCCTTTTTGATCTGCTTTGCAATATCTTGCGTGAAAGCCCAAAGCGCTTTGTATTCCTCAGAATCAAGATCGAATATCAGATCTGTTTCTATTTTTGGAACTACCAACGTATGACCTTTTACCAATGGCATAACATCCAAAAAAGCAATATGCTTATCATCTTCTGCAATTTTGTAACTGTCTATCTCTCCGTTGATAATTTTAGAAAAAATACTGCTCATAATTGATAACTAAGTTTTTCAGCAAATATTAACCCGACGTGACTTCCTTTTTTTATAAAGAAATCTCAAGAACCTCAAAAGAAAGCTTATTACCATTTGGCAAAACAATATCTGCAGTTTCACCCACAACTTTGCCCAAAAGCCCTTTTGCAATAGGCGTATTCACAGAAATTCTGCCTGCCTTGATGTCACTTTCATTATCAGGAACCAAAGTGAATTTCTGCTCTCCTTTTGTTGCATTATTTTTCAATCTTACAGTCGTCATGATTGATACTTTGCTTAAGTCCAACTGAGTCACATCTATGATCTTTGACGTGGAAACAATATCTTTCAATTTAGAAATCCTCATCTCCAGCATTCCCTGCGCTTCTTTTGCAGCATCGTACTCTGCATTTTCAGACAGATCGCCTTTATCTCTTGCTTCAGCAATTTGCTGTGTTATTTTTGGTCTTTCTATGGTTTCAAGTTGTTCCAGTTCGGCTTTCATTTTCTCCAAACCTTCTTTGGTTACGTAGTTCATAACAATAAAATTTATCGTTTGTATAAAAAAATAATCCGACCTTTGTCGGATACTATTTTGTCTCGAATTGAGTTTACAAATATATAATTTATTTTGAAATGAAAATTAAAAAAATCCAATCTCTTTTTATATTAATACTGACTTTCAGTTTATTAACTTTCAACAGTTCTTGTAGTGAGAGAAATGAAACAGTAAGTTGTTTTCCAAATGCGACAGTTTCTGTTCAGCTTAATCTTAATTTGCCTCTATATTACGCATTACAAAACGTGGGAGGATGGATCTATGTAGATGAAGTCGGAGCTGGAACAAGAGGATTAATTGTTGTTAGGATCACGAGCGGATTCAAAGTTTATGACAGAAATGCGCCGCACATTTGCCCAGATACAGACACTACTTTGGAAGTTAAAAATGGAACCTCAGTTTATTGTCCAAAAGATAATGCAGAATGGATACTAATTACGGGACAGCCAACTGCTGTTGCAAATGTGTCGCCAAAAACTTACGGCTACAGTTTCGATTCCAGCAGTAACATCCTTTCCATTTATAATTAATTTAAAATCAAATTTCAAAGCTCTAAAATCAAATTTCTAAATTATATGAAAGTTGTACTCCAGCGCGTTTCCGAAGCCAGTGTAAAAGTTGACAACCAGATCGTCGGGAAAATTGAAAAAGGATTAATGCTGTTGATCGGTGTGGATGAAGCGGACGAAAAAGAGGATGCAGATTGGCTCATTAAAAAAGTATTAGACGTGCGGGTTTTCTCAGACCAGGACGGAAAAATGAATCATTCGGTAAAAGAAATTGTTGGCGAAATCCTTTGCATCAGCCAGTTTACATTGATTTCTGACTACAAAAAAGGTAACAGACCATCTTACATCAAAGCGGCAAAACCGGACAAAGCCATTCCATTATTTGACTATTTCAAAAATGAATTAAAAAAATCCGGACTCAAAATAGAAAGTGGAGTTTTTGGCGCAGATATGAAAGTTTCTTTGGTCAACGACGGTCCTGTAACTCTGGTCTTTGATAGCAAAACAAAACTATAAAGACACAAGCATCTGTTCCTTTTTAATCAACTTCATATTCCAGTTTTATAGTAATACTTGCTTCCTTATCCTTGGAAGTCGTGTTGTAAGTTCCGCCGTAAGAATAATCTTCGTTGGAGTTTGGAGCCGTAATCTGGATCACGCCCATTGTCGCTTTTTTGAGATTTCCAAGATCACTTCCTGCATTTTCTGCGATTTTTTCGGCGCGTTCTTTGGCGTCTTTGGTAGCGTTGGCAATCATTTCCTGCTTTACATCAGAGAGTTTGGTGTAGAAATATTGAGGAGAGGAGGAAGTGAATTCAATCCCTCGATTGATGATTTCTGTAATGTTCCTGGAGATATTTTCAATCTTCGAAACTTCTTTGGATTTTATGGAGACACTTTGAGTCAAGTTGTAACCGACAAATTCGCCTTGCTGATAAGTTCCGCTGGCGTCTGTAAAACTTCTGAATTGCTTCTGGATATCAACGGCAGAAAAAATCATTTCATTTTCCTTCACACCTTTCGATTTCAGATAATCATAGATCACTTTTCTATCAACTGCCAAAGCGTCATAAGCCGTCTTAAGTTCAAAACTGTTTTTGGAAAAACTACCTGACCACGAGATAAGATCGGAGGTAAATGTTTTGGAACCAAGTCCGGTCACAGAAACCGTGTTTTCAGATTTATTTCTGTTTTTGATGGCGCTTCCTAAAAGAGCGGCCGCGATAATTAGGCCTAATGCAGCAATAGCGACGGCAAGATAGATTCTCATAAAATTTTGGATATGAATGGTTTGAATCAAACGCAATACCAATTTTTAAGATTTTATTAACAATTTGCTTAAGTAGCCAATTGCCCAATATCTTCGATGGAATTTTCTCTTTCCAAAGCTTCTAAGTACGCTTTTCTTTTTACGACTTTTGTATCGCTCCAGCTGTCGTGCCAACCGCGGGTTCCCAAAAAAGAAAGTGTATCAAAGGGTACAATCCTGCTAAAATTCCTTTTGAGAAGGTCCTGAGAACTTGGCAAACTTCCATCTTCTTTCACCACCATCGTTCCGGTAATGAATTTCCCCAGACTTCTTCCGCCTGTAGCAAATTCTACAAGAAACATTAGTGATGCATAAAAAATCCCGGTGATGATACGGTCCAGAAGTCTCGGCATTTCAGCAATTGCATCTGCATTGGCATCATAATCTGTTCCGGATAAAAATGTATAAGCGATAATAATAGCTGAAAATAAAAAGATAATAACAAGATAGGATATAAAATAATCTATGATAGCATTTACAAATCTCAGGATTTTTTCTGCCTGGTAACGGTCTACGATTCTGTAATGGTTTTTCAAGGTTTTTTTTTGGTTTAGTTTTTTTGTTTTATTTCTTTTTCAAATTCCAGACTCACGCCTTTCATTTCGCCTCGCATTGGCGGAATTGTTTTGGTTAATTTTATTTTGATGTATGTGATTTGAGGAAACTGACTTTCAATTTTATTGATAATTCTTCCGATGACATGTTCTAAAAGTTGTGATCGGATATCCATCTCCTGATGGATGATTTCGTTTATTTCCGCATAATTGATCGTATCTTTAAGATCATCCGATTGTGACGCTTTTTCCAAATCGGAATGTACTTCCAGATTCACAATATAGTGATTTCCAATAGTTGCTTCTTCCGACAAAACACCGTGGTAAGCATAGATTTTTATGTCTTCGAGGATTATTTTTGATTTCATGTTTTAAAAATAGAAAAACTTTGATTAAGTTTTCAATTTTTGACGAAACTTTCTTTCGTGCGCAGCCGCAATAGGGATAGTAGTGGAAATCCTTTTTTGTGAAAAAAAGATTGGAACGGATAGCCCGACCCAAGCGGCTGGCGAGAAATGGCGAGGGGATTGCCAAATATTTGATTAAAAAAACCTCATCGTTTAAGACAAGGTTTGTAGTTTTATTTGATACTTTTGGAAAGTTCCAGCATTGCTTCGATCGGTTTTAAAGCTTTCAATCGGATCTCTTCGTCCATTGTGATTTCCGGAAGCTCGTACTTCATACATAAGTAAAGTTTCTCCAATGTGTTTCGTTTCATATAAAAACATTCGGAACAGTTGCAGCTTTCGTCAAAAACCAAAGCCGGAATCAACTCTTTGTGAGGTGCACGTTTTCTCATTTCGTGCAGAATTCCTTCCTCTGTTGCGATGATAAATTGCTGACAATCGTCCTGTTCTACATAATTCAGAAGTGCGGAAGTCGAACCAATGAAATGAGCCAATTCCAAAACCGGAGATTCGCTTTCCGGATGCGCAATCAGTTTTGCGTTTGGATGATCTGCCAGCTGTTTCGCAATGCGCTCCATAGAAAATGCCTCGTGTACGATGCAGCTTCCGTCCCAAAGGATCATATCACGACCTGTCTTTTTGCTGAGGTAACGCCCAAGATTTTTGTCCGGAGCGAAGATGATTGGTCGGTCTTTTGGCAAAGCCTCAATGATTTGCTCTGCGTTGGAACTTGTTACAATAATGTCCGAAGCAGCTTTGGTTTCCGCATTACAATTGATATAAGTGGCAACTATAGCATTTGGATATTGCTCACGCATTTTGTTGAGACCCTCTGCGGAACAGCCGTCTGCTAGAGAACAACCGGCCAATGTATCAGGAAGCACTACTTTTTTGCTTGGATTTAGGATTTTCGCTGCTTCTGCCATAAAGTGAACGCCACAAAACGCGATCATATCGGCATCTGTTTCCTTAGCTTGTCTCGCCAGTTGCAAAGAATCTCCAAGGAAATCTGCAATATCCTGAATCGGACCAGGCTGGTAATAATGCGCCAAGATTACGGCATTTTTTTCCTTTTTAAGATCAAGAATAGCTTTTACCAAATCGTCTCCGGTTGGGATGGCAAACTCTCGTAGATCCAGAAAACCTTTGACAGGCATATTGTTTATCGCAGTGTCTAATGTATTTTTCATTTGTTTAATTAACCTTTAAGTTAAATGTTTTTTGTTTTTGAGCTAATAGCAAAATGCTAATGGCCATCAGATGATTAATCTTTGATAAAGTTATTAATTATTTTCTCGACTTCCGCTTTTGCCTCGTCAAGATCTGTATTAATAATGATTTTATCGAAGTGTTTTTGGTACGTCATTTCTTCTCCGGCTTTTTCCACTCGTGTTTTGATGGTTTCTGCGCAGTCGGTATTTCTTTTTATCAATCGCTGTTCCAACTCGGCAATGCTTGGTGGCATCACAAAAATGGATAAAGCTTTGTCTCCGAAAATCTCCTTCAGCTTGATTCCGCCTTTGACATCCACATCGAAGATCACGACTTTACCTTGGTTCCAGATTCTCTCCACTTCGGATTTTAAAGTCCCATAATATTTATCAGTGTAAACTTCTTCGAATTCTACAAATTCGTCCTGGGAAATTTTTGATCTGAATTCTTCCGGCGTCAGAAAATAATAATCTTCAGTATGTTTTTCTTCGCCTCGTGGTTGTCTTGTGGTGGCAGAAATAGAGAAACAGAGTTCCGGCACAACAGACAAACCGTGTTTTACCAGAGTTGTTTTCCCACTTCCGGATGGTGCGGAAAATATGATGACTTTTTGTTTCATTGTTTAGTTTCGAGTTTTTAGTTTCGAATTCAATGTTTTTTAATGAAATATTCTTTAAAATTCTATATTAAATTCCTTTCTGATATATTTTAAAATATCCACAAAATAATTGAGTTCGTCAATTTCTGGATAATGTTTTAGGTAAGATTCAGGATTGCTGTAATTAAATTCGTTCTGTTGTTTGAAATGCTGATATTTTACTAAATAGCCTGTTCCGTCTAAAATCATAACTGCTTTTTTAGTTTCAAAAGCCCAATCTTTTTCCTCTTCATCATAAATAACACGACTTTCATCCTTTTTGTATTGAAAATATTCTTCTTTAGGAAGAAATCCAATATTTCTCGCTTTTATATTTAAGAATAATTCTTCCAATGTCTTTTCAGATTTCAGAACTGTAAGTTTGGGTTTTACAAGTTCAAACTCGTCTTTGCTGATTTCTTTTGGTAAAAACCATTGGATTAGTTCTGCTTTCCAGATTTTATTTTCTTTGTAGATTCTGAAAATATGTCCGCTGTTTGTTATTCCTCGATCTTTATAAATTCTGATTTCAGTTTCCCTCAGTTCAGATGGAATATTGGCAAGCGAATCTATATTTTGTGATTTCAAAAATATGAACAGAAACAGAAATGAAAATATTAAAAAGAAGCGCATCTAAATAGTACAGTTTTGTTTTTTACAAAACGTTTAAAGTCTGCTCTTTAATTTTCTCAAGATCATCCTTCATTTCAACTACCAATTTCTGAATCTCGGAATGGTTGGCTTTCGATCCCAAAGTATTGATTTCACGTCCCATTTCCTGAGCAATAAAACCTAATTTTTTCCCATTGAAATCTTCGTTTCTCATCACTTCAAGATAATATTTGATGTGTTGCGAAAGACGAACTTTTTCTTCGGAAATATCCAATTTTTCAACAAAATAAACCATTTCCTGGTAATATCTTGTCTCATCAATATTTTCAAAATTCTTAAGTGCAGACTGATAACGGTCTTTGATCGGCTGGATTCTTTCTTCCTCGTATTGAGAAACCTGATTCAGATTATTCTCAATATTCTGAACGATTTTCTCAATTTCCTCAGCCAGATTATTACCTTCGGTCTGACGGAATTCTATAAACTTGGAAACAGATTCTTGAACCACCTCGAGAAGAGATTTCCATTCGTTTTCATCAAGGTCAGAATTCTTCGTTGATAGAACATCAGGCATTCTTACAGCCATTTTCAGATATTCAAAATCTGGTGCGTCAGAAGCGATGGATCTTAATTGCTCAATGTAATTTTTAACGATATCCTGATTTATTTTTACATCATTGCTATCTTCCAGACTTTCGCAGTTGATGTAGCAATCTACTTTTCCGCGAAGGATTTTATCATTAAGTAATTTCCTGATTTCGAATTCTTTTTCTTTATATCTAAGCGGTGTTTTCACGTTGAGATCAAAGTTTTTGCTGTTCAGCGATTTGATGTCCACCGTTATTTTTGTGCCTTCATAAACAGTTTCGGCTCTCCCAAAACCTGTCATAGATAATATCATATTCAATAATTATAAGAGTGCAAAGATAAGGTTTTCATTAATGTGAAATAATGCTTCAATTTTAACATTTTACTTTCCTATATTCTTGGATTTAGAAATTTGAAAATCGTATTTTTGCAATCTATGAAAAGATGGTATCTCTACCCCTTTTCCCTGGGTTATCATCTCGGAATATCTATCAGAAACCGAATGTATGACTGGGGAGTATTTTCTTCTTCGAAATTTAAAACACCCATAATAGGTGTAGGAAACCTGTCGGTGGGTGGCAGCGGAAAATCACCAATGGTTATGTATCTGGCAGAATATCTGTCCAAATATTACAGAACCGGCGTGCTTTCCCGAGGTTACGGACGAATCACAAAGGGTTACGGCATCGTGAACTACGACAGCAATTATAAACTGGTTGGTGATGAACCAATGCAGTTATTTGAGCGTTTCCGAAATCGATTCGTCATCGGCGTTTGTGAAGACCGTGTTTATGGAGCAAAGAAAATAATCGAGGATATGGATCTGGAAGTTCTTCTTTTGGATGACAGCTACCAGCACCGCGCAATCAATCCGGGAATGAATCTTCTTTTGACAGATTATAATGATCCTTACTTTAAAGATTTTATTTTGCCGGCTGGAGATCTCAGAGAAAGCCGACACGGAATGAGCCGGGCGAATATCATAATGGTCACCAAGTGTCCGGATGATCTTACTGAAGAAAAAAAACAATATTACATTTCCAGAATAAGACCTCAGCATTATCAGAAAGTATTTTTCTCAGCAATTGCCTATGACGAAAATATTATGGGAATCGACAGTGTAATGCCTGTGAAAAATCTGGATTACTACGATGTTTTGTTAATTACAGGAATTGCAAATCCATCTCAGTTGCTAAAAGAAATTTCGAAATACAATAAGAAAGTCAAGCATCTTCAGTACAAAGATCATCACAACTTTACAGATGATGACATCAAAAAAATAGCTGCAGAATATAAAAAACTTGGTGAATACAAAGTAATTCTGACTACAGAAAAAGATTACGTCCGCCTGAAATCTTTTGATTATCTTCGGAACAAGATTTTTTACTGGCCCATCAATGTGGAAATTGACAAGCGCGAAGAGTTTAACCAGATCATTCAAAACTATGTTAGAAAAGTATAAAGAAACAGCAGAATTTATCAGGAACATTATCGGAGAAACACCCGATTTTGCGATTGTACTGGGTTCTGGTTTGGGAAAACTACAGTATGAAGTTGAGGCTATTAACACTTTAGATTATAAAGATATTCCGAATTTTCCTCAGACTACAGTTGTTGGTCACGGCGGAAAATTAATCTACGGAATTCTGGAAGGCAAAAAAGTTTTGATGATGAGCGGCCGTTTTCATTATTACGAAGGTCATTCGATCGAAACTGTTACTTTCCCATTCAGAGTTTTCCATTTATTGGGAATTAAAAATTTGATTCTTTCTAATGCTTGCGGTGGCGTGAATCCAAACTTCAAAGTGGCTGATATTATGATTGTAACAGATCATATCAACATGTTGCCGGAACATCCATTAAGAGGTAGAAATATTGACGAATTCGGGCCACGTTTCGTAGATATGAGTGAACCTTACAACCGTAAAATGATTTCACTCGCAAAGTCAATCGCTGTTGAAGAAAATATTGATGTCAAAGAAGGCGTTTATGTGGCTTTATCCGGACCAACCTTCGAAACTCCTGCAGAATACGGAATGATAAAAGCAATTGGTGGTGACGCTGTCGGAATGAGCACAGTGCCGGAAGTGATTGTTGCCAAACATCAGGGAATGGATTGTTTCTGTCTGTCAATTATTACAGATCTTGGCGGACCTGACATTGCATTTGCAGTTTCTCACGAGGAAGTTCTGGAAGCGGCTAATAAGGCGATGCCGAATGTGATTAAGATTGTAAAAGGTTTGGTGAAGAGTTACTAAACCTTAATTAAAATAAAAAAAATAAAAGTCTGATCAGTTAAATTGATCAGACTTTTTTAATATTTAGTTTTTAATAAATTTCTCGTAAGCTATTGTTCCGTCAACTTTTTCAACTTCTACAAAATAGACACCTTTCTCTAGTGTAGAAACGTTCACGTTTGAAACACTTTTCTGGAGTGGCATTTGTTTTCCTGTAGCATCAAATATTCTTACTGATTTGATTTTATCCACATTCGTAAAGTTTAGCACGTCTTTTACCGGATTGGGATAAAGGCTTATTTTATTAGCAGCTAAACCTAAATCATCAACAGCTAAAGACGGAGATAACGTAAGTGTAGCATAATCTCTTGCAACGTGAGAGGTCAAATTAAGAGAACCACCTCTTGCATAATATATAGGAACACTGCCGGCAGAATTTGCAAAGGCATAATCACCCGATCCTCCCGCAAGTGTTCTTTTCACAACCAGTGTTCTTACGCCTGAGGTAACAGTATTGCTCTGCTCTGTCCAGTTTTGGGCAGCATCTGCAGATGGCGTGATCCCGATCCCGGAAAAGGTATAATCCCGGTTTGCACTACTGTTATAAATAAAACCATCAGAGCCAGACTGCATACCGTCTGCTCCGAATCCGATTCCCAGCCAGCTTGTACTGCTTCCTGTAACAGTCATTGTGACATCAGTCGAATTCACATCAATTTTTATCGTCATTGCCGTTGTTGGCAAACTGACAACACCTGTAGAAAATTGAGAAAACATTGTTCCACCAATCAATAGCGGAAGCATCTTTAGTAAGTTTTTAGCCATATTTTTAATGTTTTAGAAGATTAATTAATTCATTGTTGTTCGATTTTAAACCATATTCAAAAGCGGAAATGCCCAAAGAATCTTTGATGCTGATGTCTGCTTTATTTTTTAACAGCAGCTTCACAAGCTCTATATTATTTCTTTTCACAGCCCATAGAAGCGGCGTGTTCCCGTGAGAATCCTGAATATTGGGATCCGCATTTTTTGCCAGTATTTTTTCAACCAGTTCTTTGTTGTAATTAATGCAAAGAGAAGACAAAGCTGTTCCTTCGGGACTAAGGTAATTGACATCTTTTGTTTGATCAATAAGATATTTGGCAACTTCTACATTCCCTCTGTAACAAGCCAAAATCAAAGGAGAAAATCCCATTGGACTGATAGAATTAATGACATCAGGACTTTGATCTACCAGAGTTTTCATTTCATCCAAAGTTCCGCTTCTTGCAATATCAAAAACATCCTTCTGCTGAGAAAAACCCAAAACACCAAACAGTAAAAACAATAAAAGAATATACTTTTTCATTATTTCTGAAGTGTAAAATTATAATTCACAGTCACGTTCTCGGCGATTTTTGTCATTACCATCTTGGGGATTTTCACTTTGTAATCTGCTGGTTTTACTACAAATTTTCCTTGTATAATTATTTTATCATCTTTTAAATAAATGGCTGCAGAAGATTGTACGGCTTTATCAACGCCGTGAAAATTAAGTGTTCCTGCAATTGTATATGTTTTTGCTTTTTCAGAAAGATCAGCTTTGTTAAAATTAGCAATCTTTCCTTTGAAGCTTGTCTTGGGATATTTTGCAGACTCCGCATAGTTTTCATTGAAGTGTTCCTGCATCAGACTCGTTTTGAATTTAAAATCCTTTACCATTGCTAGTGAAGCCATATCACCGGTATCAGCATTCAAAATAACTGTAGAGTTACTATTATCAGCATACACATCCTCAAACATCGGAACGGATGCTTCGAAAGTGATTTTACCGGTTTTGGTAGAATATTTTTGAGCAAAAGCAAAATTCATTGTCAGAAAAATGCTTGTCATTATGAGGATATGTTTCATAATTTCTAATTTCTTTTATTAATTTTCCAAAAGTCCGTCCGCTTTCCATTTTTTGATGATATTGATATGATCCGGAGACAATGTTCCGCCTTGTGGCATTTTCAGTGGATCGCCATTAGCACGTTGTATTCTGTCCAGGATATTATCGATCGCATTTTTTGCAGCCGTGTAATCCGTCAATGGAAAGTATGGCTGCGAGCCGTTTGGTGAGTGGCAAACCACACAATTATTTTGAATGATTGTTTTTACATCTTTTTCGTAAGTCACATTTTCCGGAAGGGGCGTATTCTCAGAAATATCTTCAAAGGTTTTCGTTTCGCAGCTTGTCATTGCCAAAAAACCAAAAATCGCGAGTGATAATTTTATCGTATTCTTCATAATATTCTTTTTAAAAAACCCTGTAAAGATTAAACCCAAAGAAGAAATGTCCTTTCAGCCAGTCTCCGGTAGCATTGCTGATGTATCCGCTCTCTGTATTAGCCTGTGAATTGCTGAAAACCAGTTGGAAAATATGACCGCCTGTGTCTATATCCATCCCGACAGACAGTGGATTTTTGTAAAAATTCTTATCTTCAAAATTGTAGAAATATTCTGCGTTGATAGAGACTCTTTTGGAAATTTTGTAACGTCCGCCTAAACCTGTAGAGAATAGATTTTTGCTGTCTATTGTTGGCTCAATCAGATTTCTGTGGATATAACTGGGCATCAATTGCAAACTGAGATTCTCAGTAAATCTTCTGGAGATCAGAACCTGTGAAACGTAAACCATTCTGTCCGAAAACTCAAGTTTTGGGAAATCATCTTTTCTAAGTTCAGAATTAATATCCAAAACATTATATCCAACAATATCAACCGGTGATCCGCCTTCCTGTTTTACAAGTCTGTATTTTGTTCCAAGTTCGTAGGTTTTTTGATAAGTATGTCGTGCAAAATTGAGGGACATCCAATCTGTAAGTCCATAGATGACGCCCAATTTTGTCGTGGCATTATCTAATCCGAAAAAGTTTTTGAAGCCATCGCTCACATCACCAAACCTGTGGGAAATATCCAGATAGAATTCCTTTTTGGCAGGCAGTTTTGTAGATTGCGCCGTTACGATTTGTAAGGCTTTGAAACTTGGAGAATAAGCTTCTTTCACAGCAGAAGTATCGATTTCCTTTAATAGATCTTCCTGAGAAAAAGCTGAAACTGAAATTAATGAAAAAATAAAGAATATAATTTTCGACATATTGGCACTTTGAGCCAAAAATATGAAGTCTTAACAAAAAAAAACGGTGACCAATGTCACCATTTATTAATAATTTCTATTCCCAGTGAACTTTGTGAAATCAGCCCTTCTCTTTCAAACTTTTTAAGGATTCTACTGACAACTTCCCTTGCAGTTCCCAGATCATCTGCAATTTTTTTATGTGATATTTTCAGCGCAGGACTACCTTGTCTTTTGATTCTTTGATCCAGATATTCAAAAATCCTTTTATCCAGTCTCTGGAAGACCACCTGACTGATGGTGTCCATCATAATTTTATACCTCAGGTCGTATTCCATAAAAAATATTTGGTTTAGTTTAGGGTATTTTATCAGCCATGCAGGAAATTGAGAAACAGGTAATAGCAGAATTTCGGATTTTTCCTCAGTAATAGCGTAGATCTTGCTTACTCTGTCAGTAAATATGGAAGAGAAAGTCATAATACAGCTTTCCGAAGGTTCTATATAATAATAAAGTAATTCTTTACCATCATTCAGCGAGAAAACTTTTACAATTCCACTTACAAGTATTGGAATATAGTTCACCTTTTGACCTTCTCTTATGAGTTCTTGTTTAGATTCTACTGTTGTAAGAACAGAATTTTCCGCCAATTCGCTATAAAATTCTTCATCAAAATTTTTAAATTTATTTTTAATGAAGTTCAGTTTTTCCATTAATTATTTTTCAGCAAAAGTAAAAACATTTTGAATATAAAATGTTAATTATCTTAAATTTTTAAGAATATGAAAACAAACAATGCGTTAGTCGATTTCAAAATTATCATTACCTTCGTTTATCAAAAAATTATAAAAATGAAGAGGATATTAATCTACATGTTATTAATAGTTTTCCAATTTGGTTTTTCTCAGGAAGTTCCAAAAGTTCTGAAAACCAAATTTTCCAAAGAAGCTTTAGATCAAAAATTACAGGACAAGAATGGAAAAGAAATTTCCATCAATGAAATATTAAATCAGCACAAAGGCAAAGTTTTGATTTTAGATTTCTGGGCCGGCTGGTGCAAGGATTGTCTGAAAGCTTTTCCGAAAGCAAAAGAATTGGAAGCAAACAACCCAAACATCGATTTTGTTTTCCTCTCTTTGGAAAGATCAAAGGAAGGATTTCTGAAAAGCCTTGATAAATTCGAAATGGCAGACAAAGAGAACTATTGGTTTGCGTCCGGCTGGAAAAATGATTTCAATAATTACATCGACCTCAACTGGATTCCGAGATATATTGTTGTAGATCAGAAATCAGGGATTGCAAAATATTACGCCATCACACCCGACGATCCGGACATTCAATTAACAATTGACAGGTACACAAAATAACATTATCCCGAAAATTTTCGGGATTTTTTTTGATTAAATTTGTATTGAGTAAAGAATAAAACTTTTGTAACCGAATCAAAATTCAACTTCTAAAATCTCATTTCTAACTTCTAAAAAATGCAGCGCAAAATAATCCACGTAGATATGGACGCATTTTATGCCTCTGTTGAGCAGCTCGACGATCCGAGCCTGCGTGGAAAAGCCATTGCTGTTGGCGGCGGACATCGTGGCGTGGTTGCAGCAGCAAGTTATGAAGCAAGGAAATTTGGAGTAAGATCTGCAATGCCAAGCAAAACTGCGAGAGAAAAATGTCCGCATCTGATTTTTGTAAAACCGAGATTTGCCCGATACAAAGAAATATCAAGCAAAATCAGAAGCATCTTTCACGAATATACAGATCTCGTAGAACCACTTTCTCTTGACGAAGCTTATCTGGATGTTACCGAGAACAAAAAAGACATAGAATCTGCCAACGACATTGCACGAGAAATAAGAAAACGCATCTTTGAAGAAACGGGACTCACAGCTTCAGCCGGTATTTCTATTAATAAATTCCTTGCAAAAGTCGCTTCAGACATCAATAAACCAAACGGACAGAAAACCATTCACCCGACCAAGATCAATGAGTTCCTGGAAAATCTTCCGATAGAGAAATTCTACGGCGTTGGGAAAGTCACTGCCAATAGAATGCACACTTTGCACATCTTCAAAGGTTCTGATTTGAAGGCAAAATCTCTTGACGAGCTGGAAAAACTCTTTGGCAAATCCGGAAAATACTATTACAATGTCGTCCGGGGAATCCATAACGGCGAAGTGAAACCCAACCGAATCCAGAAAAGTGTAGCTGTGGAACGGACATTTTGGGACGACATCAATGAAGATGAAGAAATAGATCAGAAACTAAAATCCCTGAGTCTGGAACTGGAAGAACGTCTGGGTAAAAGAGAAATCAAAGGAAAAACCCTGACTTTGAAAATAAAATACAAAGATTTCACACTTTACACGAGAAGCAAAACGCAGGAACTCTATTTCGAAA
>Ga0247808_10000598_pt1 | contig 17350 bp, 31 predicted proteins | sample UWRJL089202R1_FD_179914 | JGI IMG/M metagenome (GOLD analysis project Ga0247808, IMG submission 179914) | Plant litter microbial communities from Arlington Agricultural Research Station in Wisconsin, United States - UWRJ-L089-202R-1 | ecosystem: Environmental > Terrestrial > Plant litter >... | reverse complement strand
TTGATGCCCTTGACGTTGCGAAGAACGTGTTCGAGGTTGCTCAGGCTCTCATCCGTCTTCTGTGGGGTGATCGGCAGACCAGCAATGCGGCTGCTGGAAGCTGATGTATCGAGCGCGTTCTTGTGAACGGTAGTCGCCTTGCCATTCTTGTCAATGATAGAGGTGGGTACCTTGGGGTTAGACATCTGATTTCCGTTCGTTGCTTAGTGACTCAATCTTAGCGTCATCGACCGACTGCAACTCCCGACTGGATTTTTGCTGCTCAGGTTGACAGCAATGTCAGTGGCTATTGATAAGGTATAACCAAGAAGCAAGAGCAGCGCACATCCCCATGCGTTGTAGGTTATCGACAAGAAATCATCTCTGCGTTTGTAGGTTGTCTACAAGCGTTATCTGTCGTTTGTGGAATATCTACAAATAATCACCGCAAAAGTTGTGCAGATTCGACAACCGATTATTTAGCCAGAAACTAATAAGTTTCGGTACTTGCGCACAGTACAAACTTAGACTACCATCATAAGTACATAGTCAGTCAGGTAACGTAAAGCACAAGGAGAACATCATGGCTCGCACGGGAAACGTCTACAAGAACGCTGGAAGCGACTACGACTGCACCAACGGTGGCATCTCGTCCAAGTACGACAAGGTGGTCTTCGTTGCCAACGGCGAGCAGAGTGACGAACCCAACGCCGTGCGCATCATCCGTCGTGGCTTCGGCTCGCGCATCGTTTTCCACGCCGAGCCGATTGCTCAGGATGGGACGCTCATCAACGGCATGGCAGGCGGCAACTTCGTCAGCTTCGACTCGCTCGTTGCCGACATGTACCCGGAGTACCCCGAGCTTCAGGACTTCTACGGACTCATCGCCCTCCACGACCGCTCCGAGACTCAGGCTGAGTACGACATGCTGAGCCGCTAAGACCTCATAGAAAAGCCCCGCACCAAGAAATCAGGTACGGGGCTTTTCTCATGCCTGTGGCTAGCTTCGCAGACCACCAACCATAGCCTGCCCGATAGTGAGCGGGTACACAGCCTTGGTGTCACGAATCTTCGGACTGAACTGCCTGTAGCTGAGGTCAACAACCTTGTGCGCATAGGCGATAGCTCCCTCGTCAGCATAGGTGTCGATGACATCATGCATCTCCTGACGGGTCATCTCTGCGCCCTGACGGTTGAGTTCCTTGGCGATGAAGCCAACCTCGTGCCGTCCGTTGCTGCTGATTGCATCCTTCTCAGGCAGCGCAGCAGCCTTCTCGATCAACTCTTCACGACTGGGGTTGGTGATGCGATGGAACGCCTCGTCAAACGTGTTCAGGGTTCCGAGGAATTCCCCGCCCTTCAAGCGGCTTCCACGGTAGAAGGAACCTCTGTGAACCATTCCGCTGCTGAGGTCTGCAAGCTCGACACGACCGACGATAACAGCCTCGTCCTCGACCCCGGAGCTAGCCTCGCGGAGAAGGTAGTTGGTTGTCACTCCGAGGAACTTCACGATGGCGTTCGTGTGACCAGTGGGAGTGGAGCTATCAGCGGAGACGGCAACAGCGGACTCCGCAGCAGCGCGAATGTCGGCAAGCGTGTTCGCCTCGAACTCAGGAGTCGCCTTCAAACCCGCAACGCGCGAGTTGGGCTTCTTTGTCTCTGTCGCCTTGTGAACGGTTGTCTGCTTGCCGTTCTTGTCAACGATTGGAGTGGGCTGCGTATTTCTGGACATGGAGCGCCTTTCTTGTAGGTCAATCATACCGACGACAAAGGACATCTGGCTCAGGGTTGCTGCCTAGCTGCATCCTGTGCGATATCCAGTACATAGTCCTCTATAGGGTCGCTCTCTGATGAGAAGTCCACATTCATCACCTGACCGACATCCACGGCATCCTCTGGCACAGGTAGGAATACCTTGTTGACCTCTGCGTAATGAGCCGAGACGACAGCCCACCGGAGAGCGTCGAGGTAGTCCATTTCTGGGTACTTGTCGAAGAACCAGACCATGCGATCCAGAAGCATCCGCATTATCATCCACTTGATAGCACGGTCGTACTTCGCTGGCGTTGATGCGTGATGTATGACGTGGTTGGTGCTGTTGGCGGAACGCACCCAGTCGTCAGACAATGACAGTATGGCAAGGTCATCCCAGCCCCTAAAAGCGGTGCCGACCAGAGCGTCTCTGGCGACCTTCCGATGCTTGCTGGTGTCGATGATGAGATCCGCTACGAAGCCTAGGCGGTACTCACCGAGGCTGAAGTATTTGAGGATTCCCATGCGCCAATGATACTCACGGGATTTCGTATGCAGCCAAGTATCAACAACCATCGCGTCAACTTGACAGCAATACCGGAATGGTACTAGTATCTAAGTATCAAGCAAGTCAACCGCAACTGATAAGGACAACATCTTATGAGCATCGCAACCCTCGCACCGACCGACCTCGCAACGAACCTCGATGTCCCCGCCCTCGTGACGGAGCTTGAGATCATCAGCGACGAGTTCAACCGCAAGCTGGGCAAGATGACCAAGGCGGAGTTCGTCTCCTTCCTCGGTACGTCGTTCTACGGCGTGGACGCTACCCTCATCACCATGACCGCCATCGACCGCCTGTTCGAGGGCACCTACGCGGGAGCGAGCGAGTTCACCTACGCGCTCACCAACCGCCTCGACATCGAGATTGCTCGCCTCAGCAAGTAACTCTCACAAGAAAAGCCCCGCATCTGATTCTCTAGGTGCGGGGCTTTTCTTTGCCCTCTGGACAACAGTAGTCGTTTAGGTTGGACATACCGGAAAGCATCTGTTAGGCTCCCAACGTAGCAATTCGCTACATTCCCCGGAGCGCAACTCCCTGATACAAAGGTCACATGACGTGGCTGAGAAAGAAAGAGCAGCCCGTCATAGTGATAAAGAATCGCCGCATAGCCCTGTTCCTAGCCCCGTTGTTAGCGATATTCCTGATAATCGGGAACCAGAACCTCGCAATCGCTGCCGGGATGTCGCATGATGTTCTGGCAAAGGAAACGTTCGATGAGAAGTCTCAGACTCTATCGGTTAGCGATACCTCTACAGCACCAACCGCAGCGGAACGCGGAACCTTCGATGTAACCCTTCTCGACATGATTCAGTGGCCCGTTCCGTCAACCTCCAATATCGGGAACGGCTTTGGCTACATTTCCAACCCCTGTGACGGATGCTCGTCATTCCACAAGGGAGCGGACATCTTCGGTGGTAACGGTACCGCCGTGTATCCAGTGACCAGAGGTGTAGTCACATTCGCTGGCGAGATGGGGACTATGGGAATGACGGTCGAGGTCGAGCACGTGATCGGCGGCGTGCCGGTGAAGACGGTGTATGGTCACCTACAGAGCAACCTCAGCGTCTCAGAAGGACAGACAGTGGGACTGGATACCGTTCTTGGATTGGTAGGTCAGACGGGAGCCGCCACAGCGCCGGTACTCAACTTCTCTGTATACGTCAACGGAGGTGTAACCGACCCCGTGAAGTGGCTCAGAGCGCACGCAAACGTCTGAGTCTAGAAGAGTTTACCTGCTGCTGTAGTTCCCGAATACACGGAACTGGTACTGGCGGGTTTCCGTGTCGTAGCCGGACTGTGGAGTCATCTCGATACGGACAATGTAGGTGCTGTCATACTCCGCAACATGGATGATGTCGGCGTTTATCTCGCCGTCATTCTCTATCTCCGCATCAGCACGGGCAACAACCTTGTCGTTCTCTTCGCGGTCAAGAAGGGTGACGGTGATATCGCCCGTGTACGGCTCTAGCCCGTCGATGGGGTTCTGGTACGCGGAAAAGTTGTAGTAGCCGCCCACCTCGTCATTGGAGGCTGTGTGGATGCGAGGGCTGATGATAGCCGGTGGTGTCACATCGGGAATCGAGCCTTCTTTCACCATGTCAGGCGTGAATGAGGCTGCTGCACCGGGTGCGTTTCCGAAGGCGATGGTCATACCAGCGGGGCTGGCGTGAATGGTTCTCTCATCGAAGCGGAAGGTCTGGATGAAGGGGAATGCCGTGGGGTTCTTACTGTAGACAGCGTGCCCCCAGTCATAGCCATCAGGTACACCGCCGTTGACGCGAACCTCGATGCCGCCGTCCTGTTCCTTCTCATAGCTCCACGCAGAGCGGATGAGGTAGTCAGCGAAAGCCGCTGGATCGGCAATGTAGTAGCCATCGATGATGTCAACTGTCAGCTTGCTCTGGTAAACATCATGGTCTACCGCAACCTCGAAGTTGGCGTTCTGAACACCGTCCACCTGCATGACTGCTGACTCGATGGCACCTTCGCTCTGACCGATGCCACCACCTGTGAAGCTTCCGGGCTGGAATGAGCAGCCAGCGAGCAGTAGGGACGCGACGGTGGCGATACCCGCCAGCTTGGTGATGTTCTTCATGGTGAGAGCATACAGGAGAGGAAAAGCAAAAGCCCTGCGTGTCAAATACTCACACAGGGCTTTTGTTCAGGTTACTGGGTGACGCGCTTACGCTCTGCTGTGCTTGTTCTTCATGTAGAGGAAGGCGATACCCGAGAAGACGATCAGGGCGACAAAGAAGAGTGTGAAGTACACGACAGCGAAGAATGCGGTGGAGGCGACAGCAGCGCCGACTACAGCGTACATGAAGATTGTTCCCAACGGAGTGTAGCGGTAGTTCTTGACCGCTACGACTGCGCCGATCACCGCGCCGAGAGCGATGACGATGGAAGCGATTGTAGCGAGAATCTCGATATCGACGTTAGCGAACATTGACGACTCCTTGTTGATAATAGGTGGGATTGTATAAACTAACAGTAGTTGATAAATATCAACTTGTCAATAGATGCACAAAGAAGCGCCGCACCTAGAATAAGATGCGGCGCTTTCTCGGAATTACTTTGTCAGCGCTTCCAGTTCATCAGCTATGCGACGGACATTAGCGATGCGCTCGGCAACCGAAGTGCTGCTCGAAGCTGCCGCTTGGTAAAGCTCATTCGACTTCTTCACGATACGAGCTTCATGTTCCTGTTCTGGCGTGATGTCAGGAACGCTGATGTCCTTCGCCTCAACGGATTCTAGGTCGCCACCAGCGTCACGGATGAAGTCATACTTGGATGACGACTTCTCTTCATCAGACATGTTCTCCCACATGTTGCTGCTGTTCGGCTTGAAGAAACTGCCGTCAATGATGCGCTTTGCGTAGCTGTCGTACCAGACCTCACCGTTCTCACGACGACCGGAGAGTTCGCGCCAGTTGCCCACAAGGGCGATAGGCTTCATCGTCTTCTCGCCGTTCTCATCGGTGGCAATCTCACCGCGAACAAACTGACCGAAGCCGTTGTGGTAGTGAACGATCTCACCATCCTCACGCGACTCCCAGAAGTAGTTCTGCTTGGCTGTGATGTCCTTGAGGGCTGCTTCGTACCTGAGTCCCTCTAGCGCCTGACCCTTGGTGAACAGACGGGTCATCCCGCCGTAGTCCATGTCGTCAGAGACGGTTTCCACGGTGCTTCCCTTGACCGCCGTGATGATGTACTTGACGTTGCCATCAGCGTATCCGGCGTGGAAGAAAGAGCCTCGCTCCAACGGCTGAGGAATAGTCTTGCCGGGAAGAGGTGGGCGGGTAACCGCGCCGATGCGAGAGTTGTTCTTGGCGGGTACTGCCGTGGCGCGTCCCTTATGAACAGTGGTGCTCTTGCCGTTCTTATCGACAATCTGCTCTGGTGTGGTATTTGAACTGGGCATAGTGAGTTACCTTCCTTGCCTCAATTCTAGCCTAGTGTCACGACACCGCTTTCTCCGCCACAAACCAAAGCGCCCCACAACCGCTCGGGTCATGGGGCGCTTTGTGAAGATTGCTATGCCGCGCGAAGCTCCGCGAGCTTCTTCTTCAACTGGGTGTTGAGCGTGTACGAGGAAACACGGCGCTTGGGGTTCCCCTTGGCGAAGATGCTGTCGATGGTGTCGATGCAGATGACGAGAACATCGGCAGTAAAGCTTCCGATGCGCGTCACGCGGTAGTAAAGCTCGTCGTGGTTGAATGAGCCGGACTGGTTGGCATCGAGATTCTTGGTGATGTCACTAAGCTGCATGATGACCGAATCCTCGAAGGAGACGGTGGTAACACCGGGAGCGTTGAGTGTCGCAGTGGACATGAGGTGAGTTCCTTTCTGACGAGAACTTGTTATTACAAGACTAATCTACACATCTTAGTTGTCAAATAGCGGAACATCAGACTAGTTATAGCTGTGTGATGACGGCACCAAGGGCGCTGATAGCGAGAGCGGCGATAGAGACAAGAAGCGCTGCACCGGCAACGCTCAGGATGCTTTCCGCAGACTTCACAGCAGCGGTAGCACGAGCAAGCTTCTTAGCACCGAAATCGTAGATGTCCAGATGACGAGCGATGTCCTTGCCCTTCATCTTGCCGGAGTTATCCGTCACAGCTACATATCGTTCAAAGGAGTGCTTCACAACCACGAAAGCAGCCTGCTTGTTGTTGACAACAGATACGAGAATAGCTACCGCCGTAAGCGATGCAGCAACGGCAACTGCCGAGATAATTACGTAAAGCATGGGTGCTCCTTTGTTGTTATCTCAACACTAGTACCAAATGTGTACAGTGTCAACTTAGTTGATCGTACTTATCAGATAAACAGCCGAATGAATTCAGCGATAGCCCCGATGAGAGAGAACACAACAGAGAAGAAGACGATGCTCGCTGCGATATCGAGACGCTTCAAGATGGCATCCTCTTTGCGTTTTGCACGGCGAAAAGGAATTCCAGCAGCCTCATAGATTTCTGCGGAGTGTGTCATGTACTTGTCGAACTCTCGCCTGCTCAGAGAAGAAACCGATTCAAGGTAGTGATCGAAGGATTCCTTCAGGGCGACGGTCTTCTCATGCTGGTTGCGGTGTGCCATCATAAGCGAAACTGTGGCGATGACCGATATCGCAGCGATAGCCGCAACCGAGATCCAAATAATGAACATAGGTTTCTCCTTTTGGCAAACCTTATCGTTCTATGTGTACGGTGTCAACATCAAGATAATGTGACCGGAAAATACAGTACGCAGAAGCCAAGACAGACAAATGCGCTTGCTATGCTGAAAGATATACCAGCGCCGATCTTTCTCAATGCGGACTCGTTACCCGTCCCGTCACCCTCCGCAATGAGGAAGCGGTGGCTCATATAGACGGTAAGCCCGAAGAAGCCAGCGAACAGCAGACCGAAGACAAGTGACGTAATCATTTGCTACCTCGGCACCACCGCGAGGTTCTCCACCTCGTGTGACTGGTAGAACCAGTCCTCGTAGGCTTCGATGAGAGCCTTGCGCTTGTCGTTGGGAATGCGGGTTGTCGTCTCGTAGATACCGACAGTCATCAACGCCTCGCCCCAGCAGTCACGACATTCGACCTCGGGGAGTGGTATAGCTTTCGACTTAGCCATCATCTTTCTTTCTGCTGGCGGGATGTTCCGTAGACGTGAGAATACCACGGATAATCAGGGTTTTGGAAGGTCAACCTCAGAATCGATACTGCGTATGCCAATTGTGTAGATGAAAAAACCGGCGAGTGGGGCAAGGAATATAGAGCCAATCCATCCAACACCTAGATACGCAGTGGATGCAAACGCAGCAATGGATACGAGCAAGCCGAATGCAAAGGAGAATGCAACGGCTAAACCGTCAATACCCATAGATCCTAAACGAATACGGCGGACAACTGGCTCCATCAACAGAACTCCTATGACAACACCGACGAGCGATACGATCCATCCTGCAAGCATGTTTCTCCTAATTCGAATCGGTCGGATTACTGACCTAGTTGGACAGCGACGCGGAAAGTCGTTCCAGCCATACATAGAGATAGAGTGAGCTTGTTGCTCCCAGCACGGCTCCCGTGGAGATGACAATGAGCCTTGTCCAGTTGAACGAACGACGCGGGTTGCGTGCGTGGCGAATCGGTGACTCTGCGTACTGTGTCATTTCATAACCTCTTTCACGAGATGGGAAGACTAGCATCACCGCATCGAAAACGATAGATCGAATTTGACAGACAACCGTTCAGGCGATAGCGGACATTAGTTCGACATCGATATCATGCTCGAAGGCATCAGATACAGCCAAAGGCGAAACCCCGGCAACAAGAAGCCGGAAAGCCATCGGAAGGTAGCCGCTCCACGACCCGATCAACTGGGTGTCAAAATCGTAGTCACCGCCCATCAGAGCAAGGGAAATACCGAGGACTAGCATCTGGTCTTCCTCCGGGTAGCTCTCTATGAAAGGAAGAGCAGCGGTGACTCTTTCCTTGTTCGTGCTCGGCACAAGCACTTCACCCTTGGTGTTGCGAACAACGCTCGCCATCCCCGGAAGGTAGAAGGCGTTCAAGAGGAATTGGTACACCTGAGATCCTGTGGTTGGACGCATTCTGTCAATGACCTCAGATGGAATGGCACCATCATTCCAACACGCCGGGTTGGACAGCCACATCAGCGCAGCATCCTCGCTCACGAAGTTCATTCCGCTAAACGCGATAGCAGGAACACCTTGGAAGCCCCATTCAGTCGATTCCCTCATGCGTTGACACCGAAGTAGTTCGGGTCAACATCATGCTCAGCCATATCCATTATCACCTTGGGTCTGTGAACCCCATGCGCGACATATCGAGCCACGGTGTCAAAGGGGATACCCTTGTCGTGGAAAATCGAGAAGCCGCCCTCGGACTCAAAAGTGTCGTCCCACTTGTCATCGCTCGCCTTGTTATGGAGCAGCGCCCAGCCAAGCGCCTCATATTCGGGGAATAGCTCGCGCGCACGATGGAAGCCCTTGATAAGAGTGGTCGTGTGATCGCCCCAGTTCGGGAGGTTCTTGATATCCAGTGCCAGTGGGTATCTACAGGTAACGAAGGCTATCTCACCAATCGTCGGCATAGACATCTGGAACAGCCATAGCCGAGTGAGGCGGTAGTGACCTTTGGGCGCATCGAACTTCGTACTCAGGTTGTTCTCAGTGAAGTTGCGGACGAACCAGTCAGCCGAGAGATAGTCGCGGTCTTCCCACTCAGAGGTGCGAGCCGTCTCTATCTCGTCATCACCAAAGATTGCCGACTTGTTGTAGATGTCATCAGCCGCTACCAGAAGAACGGGATCGATAGGAACAGGTCTTCCCCATGACGACCTGTTGGCGTATACCGAATGCATCAGCGTGATTGCTTCTTGTGGATGTTCATGGCGTAGTCGTCAAAGTCAGCGGTAATCCCGGCGAAGGCTGTGGCAAAAGTGCTCTCGTCCTCATCACCCACCACATCGTAGTGCAGCAAAGCCCAACCGAGCGCCTCATATTCAGGGAACAGGATACGCGCGTCGTTGACGCTCTGCGCGAATGACTTGGTGGAGTCACCGAAGTTGGGCAGCGCAATCATGTTCAGTGCGAAAGGGTAGCGGCGAGTGACGAATACCATCTCGCCAATAGTCGGCTTGACATCGCGGAAGAAGTCAAGACCGCTTGGAAGGAACTCATTGTCGCCGGAGCCGTATTTCGCGCGATGGTTGCGGTTTGTGAAGTTCAGAACGAACCACTCGACATCGAGTTGGTCTTTATCTTCCCAGTCGTCACTCCACGCTGTGTTGATAGCATCGTTGGAAAAGATGACTGAATCGGGAAAGAGGTCGTTGGAAACAGCCGTTAGGCGCGGATCTACAGCAACGGGCTTACCCCATGTACTCCGGTTGTAGACGCTCGGCTTCATGCGGCAACAATACCGTGCCTGAGTGATTAGTACAAGGGAATAAGCATCGTCGTCGGCAACGGCTAAACTATAAACACACGAAAGGCTTCATCATGGGCAAAAATAATAACCTCGTACCAACTCCTATCACGGATAAGAATGGTGTCCAGACAACCCGCAACAAGAGCGCGGTTGACAAGCCAGCACAGGCGCGTCCACTTCCCCTGCCGCCAACACCGGATTCCACCGTGAATCTAACGGAGAGCGACCCTTACGCCTCCGTTCCCACTTTCGCTACCGACATCGAAGCTCAGGATGCGGCATACGCCATCCCAGCCGATGCTCCTATCTTGAAGTCACGTCTGGAGTACATGCGCGAGACATTCGAACCCGACGAGGATGACGAAGATGTGGATCTAGAAGAAGTCGAGTCAGAGGCTCTCGCCCACGCCCGTACTACCTTGTGGATCGACTACCTCGATACATTTGAGAACAAGATGGGCACGCACGGTCTGGCATCGATGTACTCCAAGGATGTAGCCGCATTCATCATCACCAACCAGAACGTCGAGTTCAATGCCAACAACTCCTTGTCCGATGCAGTTGACGAGTACCTCGGACTCGTGTAACACCCGCTACACTGAAACAACACGAAAGGTCAACCATGTCCGACTCAGTACCAACACCGATTGTCGATAAGAACGGGAAGCAGACCACGGTTCACAAGAAGCCAGCCAAGCTCTTCCCTGACCGCATCAGCGCTGCATCCCTCGCCCCACAGGTTTCAGCCATGCAGACGGTTGAATACCGCAACATTCAGGAGGCAAAAGCCGCTGTGTACGCCATCCCAGCGGATGCGCCTATCCTCGCCGGACTCATTGAGCGCGAGCGAGCTATCTTGGCTCCACAGGAATACGACGAGCCGGGTTCCAACGACGGCTGGGAAGAGCTTGCGGTTCACTACTCGCGCCTCAAGCTTTTCGACACCTATCTCAGAGCTTTCGAGACAAAGCTCGGTAACTTTGGCGATCACCTAGAGAACGCTGCCCGTGCCGCAACGTTCATTATCGACAACCAGAACCAGCCGTTCGCATCAGTCAAGGATGCTGACAAAGCGATAGACGAATATCTACCGCAAGGCTGATAAGCCCAAAAACAAACGCCCCGGTCTTCATTGACTCGGGGCGTTTTCTTGTAACTACAGCGATGTAACTACAAAACCGCTTAGTCTCGGCAGAACAGGAAGTCGGTGACGAATGCGCGGACACCCGGAAGCGGCTCCTTGCCCTCAAACGTGAAAGCATCAAGACTTGCGGCGGCTTCGGCACCGAACTTGTCAGCTACCGCAGCAAGAGCGTCAGAATACGTTCTCCCGCCCTCACGAATGGTTTCGAGGGTACGTGACCCAACGTAAATCTTAGGCTTCTCACCGGGGCGTGTGCCCATGCGCGAGACATACTCGTAGATACCGCGTTCAAGCATCTGCTTGTTCGCTGTCACGCTTTCCACCACCGTCATGCGGGTAGCTTATGTCCTCGCCACAGCAAGGTCAAGTGTTATCTGGAAGACATTGCGAGTGTTGCATCATCGCCGTGGATAAGGGCATCCATCAGACTCGAATCGATGTCGTTTGCAACCATTGCGCCGATGTACTGGGGGTTGGTTCCGCGCATGATCCTGCCAAGCGCACCCACCATATCAACATGCTCTTTATCCCATTTCAGAATGTATTCTGGGTCAACATTTGAGAGAAGAAGCATCGCAGCAGCAGGGTAGGACTTGTAAGAAATGCCGAGACTTCTCAGTACATCCAGTCGCTCGGCGGCTTCCGACCTGTAGGTGTACCGAACTTGGAACAAGAATTCCGGCTCATCCATTTCGTAGTAGTTCTCGACCTGAAGATTGGCAAGAACCCCATAGAGGTAGCTGTTCAAAGCCTTGCCGCTTCCACCGAAAGCCTTTACCCACTGTCGCCGCCACCGCCTCGGAAGCTTGGAGTGATAGCGCATGTATTCCGATAGATCCAACTGGCTATCGGGAACGATGCGCTTGCTGAATACAGCCGTGCGGATGAATACCGTAGCTGCGGCGGAGATTGATACGGTGAATAGACCCAGACTGGTCATTGTCAGAGCGGAATCATCACGGTCTACGATGTCGTTGATACCCACGAAGGTAAGTACGATGAACACCACGGCGATAAGGATGAGCAGCGCTACCCATCGGTACCGATATGAAACGATGTCATGGATTCGTGACCACAGCGGCTCTCGCCACGTCAAAGGACGCTTGATGACGATACCCTCGTCATTGAACTCGAACATGCCCATTATGCCACCTCGCGTTCTGCGATACCGAACATATCCTCAGCCTCATCCAAGTCACCGTCGATGTCAACGATGAAGAAATCATCACCACGGATGACCGCAGCGGCGTAGCGGTGGTTGCCGTCAAGGAGCGGGTGGCTTCCGTTGTTGTAGTTGCTCGGGCTGAACGTCGGGTAGTCGTCATCGTCCATGACGAAAGGATGACGAAGGAGGTAGGCGATACGAGAGACGTGGTAAGAAGTCTGCCCGTAAACCATGTCCTTCACCTCATCCTCGTATGGGATAGGGCATTCATCGCCCAGAGGTACGGCGAGAACATCCGCGATAGTGAACGTGTCGCAGTCCCACGGAACCCAGTCAGTGAAAGGCTCGATCAATCGCGCCATCACGTCCATAGAGACGGCGTATCGACCCTCAGCGACCTCGAAACTCATCGTGGACGGCACTCCGGCGCGCGGCAAGTCCACGAGCCGCACGCAGCCTGATAGTCCTCTATGATCTCGGAGCCATCCGGGTTGACCTGAACGGCACCCCATGAAAGTCCCTCATCGATTGCCTGCTGCTCGGTGTCGCAGAGAACGTAGGATACGGAGACATCGCCCTCAAAAACCTCAAGGCGGAACATCTGGAAGTCGCCAAGCGACTCAGGTTCAACAGTGAAGGTGTCGCCTGCCATGATGTTCCAATCTCTTATCCGATGATAGATACTACTACCTTAGATGAAAAACACGATTATGGCAAGCTGACTACGCGGCGGATACTGCGCGCTCGCCTTCTTGAACAGCCCTAACAAGTTCCATATCGATATCGTTCTCGACACAATCGATAAGAAAGTTCATGTCCATAATACCCAATGATGCGTAAGGGGCGATACGGTCAAAGTCATATCCTCGCTCTAAAGCAGCCTTGTAGTTGTCCAGCGCCTTTGGCATGACAACATCCATCTGACCCATCAGAAGCGCCCAGCCGAAAGCCTCGTATGGCGGAACGTGAGGACGAAGCTCAGAGATCATCGCAGAGAAGGGAGCAAGCCGCCGAAGCTGGGTGTTAGTGCCCTTCTCGCCATGCTTGGAGCCAGCCTGACCGAATGAGTGGTAGTGGATGATGTCAGCGAACCTGACCATGACGAACACAATCTCACCCACCGTAACATCAGCATCAACCAACGCATCGTATTTCTTATGCGTCAGCGAGTCGAAGATTCTCTTGTCGTGCTTGTCCTTATGCCGGTTGGTGAACAGTCGGGAGAACATCTCGCGCGTGACCTCATCCGGGTTGTCCACAGGCTTCTTGTGAGCCTTCTTGAGAACCCGGTGGCTTGTTACCAACTTGGTGTCTACGAATAGCTCATCCTTGCGTCTTTCCAGCAGGGGTGAGACGGGTAGCGGTGAAGCCCACCCGTCACGGTGAAGCACACCCTTGACTCGGATAATACCCATCAGGCGGCATCCATCATGGAGTTGAGTATCGATGCATCGATACCATGCGTAAGGTGCTGCGAAATCAGGTTGAGAGGAACTCCATCGAGAACAGCATTGAAGATGTCTCGGGCTGAGTGATTGAGAAGGTTGTTGACCAATGCCATTGCCAGAAGAGGTGGCATGACGATTACGAGGATGCCGATATACCTCGTCTGATCGTCTACGCCATTGTGCCTCGCAAGCGTACTGAGTGCAGTTGCAGCGTGCTCTCTGATGAGCTTCTCATGTCCTCGGTGCAACTCGGCGGGAAAGCTTACCGGCTCCAAGCGAGGCAGAATCCTGTCACTCAGCTTACGCCAGAAGCTCTTCTCTAGGACATCTTCGGTGAAAGGGTAGGCGTTGATCATCCCTAGCGGTGAAAGATCGAAGTCACTTTTGAAGACGGGGCGGTATCCTTCAATAGGCTTGTTGTTAGCCTTAAGCCAAGCAAATACTCGGTCGATTTCATCGTCTCTGAAATCAGCGAATGCATTGGCGGAACCGGGCGCGATGGTATCGAATAGAGCAACCCATTCTCGGGGAGTCCGGTTGGCGAAGGCTTCATCCCGCAACTGCTTCTCTGTCTTTGTGGTGAGGTTCATCGGCATCAGGCTGCACCTCCCAGAGATTCCATCATGCTCAGGTCGATGTCATTGTCAAAAGCGTCGAGGATGGTTTCGTGAGGGAAACCCGCGACAACATAGCGAACGAGCTTGGACATGTCGCGGTCATCCCAAGAAGCCACTATGTCCCGGTCAATCTTGGAGAATAGGAAAAGGCAGGCGTATGCTCTGTTCTCAGGACGGAACTGCTCTGAGTCGGCAACGGCACCCTGTAGGTGCATAGATGCGATGGAGGTGATCTCCTGAACCGTGTTCTTACTTCCGTAGATGCTCCGGTTCTGACCAAAACGGGGGATGAAGTATGTCCTGTCCAGATAGTCATGGAGGATACGGCGCGAGTCCCATTCCTTCATTCCTATGCTGCTTCCATCCGAGGTGTCAGAGATAGAGTCAGCCCAGTCACGAACCCATTCAAAGGAAACATCGGAGATATACGGAATCATCCCGAGCCAGACGACATCCGGCTGGTGATCCCGGATCTTCTCAATCTCCCACGAATCGAGCGAGCGGTATGACCGCGTGTGATCGCTCGGGGTGAAAGAAAGAGGCATAGCTCTATCCTATTAGAGAAAGCAACCCGCTGTCAAGCTCGTTACTGCTCGAATGCGCCGATAACCCTCATGCCCTTGCGCTTCACAGGGACACCGTTTACAGAGATAACCCACGTAAAGTTCCCCGGAGCGTTGAACGGAATGTTGCCGAATTGCAAGACAAAAGGAACAGTCTGGTCATCACCGAATCCGACAGTATTGCGGTCGATGGCGAGGTTCATCTGAACCTGAGTCATCGGCTGCTGCTCGCCCGTCTCAGACGGAACCCAACCGATAGGGGTCAGTTGCCCGTCAGCATCCTGCAACTCGATACTGATGACCTGTTCGTCATCCGTATGCGTATAAGGAACATGAATGAGCATACAAACTGTTATAGATGGCTGCATGAACGGGAACTGCTGTGACTGTAGGACATTCCATCCCAAGCCTAATGCGTGAATCTTGCCGTTGGAAGCCTGTGCAGAGTCCGCGAGGAAAAAGTCAATGTCAAGCTCGAAATCCATAAATCAAATCCTTTGTTGGAGCAAAGTCTATCAGGCGTTCTGCTCGGAAAGGGAATCCAACATGCTGTAATCGATATCAAATGCAGCAGCCTGCATCAGCAAGTGGAATCCGTACTTAGGCGGAGTGCCTCTCCAATGTTTCTGAGGTGCCGCGTTCCTGAGAAGACCGATGAGCTTGCGGACATACTCGTCATCTGCGATAAGCTCGATCTCCTGTTCGGTAGGCTCGTAACCCGAGTATTCTCCCGCCTGTGTGAGTTGCAGTAATGTGAGAAAAGCCGCATCCTCATCGCCCACGAATCGGGTCATTACGTCATACGTCTCTCTGGGATTGCTGTAGCTGACGTGGATGGGGAGCGCGGAATAACTTTCGTCCCCAACCGGAGTGCATAGCTCGGCAAGACGCTGGGTTGCCTTGTTGACCACAGCAACATCGACACCCTCTATGGTGGTGTTCATGCTCACCATTCGCTTCTCCGTGAGTCGGTAGATGCTCTCCCAGCCAATCATCGAAAGCGAAAATGGCATGAAGTCGCCATCACTAAGAAGCTTTAATCCAACCTTGTACGAGTCCAGCGGGAAGTGCTCAGCGCGGAATGAGTTCTTGCATGTCGGGCATTCGAGCATTCGCTCAGTTCCACCGCCATAGGCGGAAACCGTGGAACCGGGAAGGAGCGTCTCGATAATGCCGGTGTTGAGAGCAAGATCCATCAGGTCGTTTATTTTCAAAACAGCAACGTTGTTGTTCGCCGCGATATTCGTCATCTTGTGACCGCAGTAGTCGCTCTGGATTTCCACCAGAGGTTCAACCCACCCACGGTAGAAGTCATCCACCTGACCGACACTCAGGTTCATCTGCCTTGCGTGCTGCTCGATTTGCCTGAGCATTTCCAACCACTGCGACTCTGTGCGAGCGCCCGGAATGATGGCGATATCGCCTCTTTTGATGAGAGTGCGGTGCCTACCGTACTGGTCGATTCCGAACTTCCTGTCGAGTCCTCTGCTTTTGCTCAATGCGCACTCGCAATCTCGATGAGTTCCTCCGCAGTCTTGGCTTCCTCGCCATTGCCGAACCACGAGAGGACGGTGCGGGAGTCAGCCTGAATGTTCAACAGTCGGCAGTAGAGCGCGTGCAGCTTCTCGCGCTTCACCGGAACGGCGAGCGGAACGATGGTGTTGGCGATCTGGATGGCATAGGCACGCACATCAGCGCCACGAGCGAGGTGGGTGTACATGGTGGGCGAGAGAACGATGTCGGTTGAACCGGTGACGCTCGCTGCCTCGAACTTATTGGCAGAAGCCATTTCAGGGGTCGCAAGCATCACGTTGAACGTGACCTGAGCGTACTCAGGATGCGAGAAAACAATGGTAGTCATTGAGACTCTTCCAGTCGGGGATAAGCCCTCGTCTCCGTAAGAAGGAGGCGCGAGAGCTAATAGTTACTACTATCTTACTCCCATGAATCAAAGAATGTCAATACGACACGCCTAAGTTCAATCCTGCTCGCGGATTCTATACGCCGTCTCATAGCGCTCACGAAGCACGGTAACCATGTTGATGATGGTGTCCGGGTCGTAGCCGAGGAAGTCGGGATCTTTCAGAGCGCCTTCATATCCCGTTAGCTCATTGTCTAGCATGACGAATCCCTTGTCGGTTACGTCCAGTTCCCTGATGGCGATATCGAACTCATCTTGGAGACGCTTCTTCTCCTGTGGGTCATCACCGAAGTAACGAGCACGAGCTTCACGACGCTCGATAAGCTTCTCCGTTGCGTCAGCGTAGTGGATTTCTCCGAGGCGCTTGGTGGAGGATGAAGCTCCGGCATAAGGCTTCAGGTTGCCGACCGGTAGCGAGCGCTTGGTAACATACTTGTTATCGACTTTGACCCATCGGTTGACAGGCTTGCCGTCTGAGCCGATGACTGTTTCCAATCTCAGACCCGGACGGGGCGTGGACTGCTTGCCTTTGAAGAGAGCCATGTCGTTCCTATCGTGCGCTTGTGACGTACCTATATTGTGTCAGATACGCGCGACACGGCTAATCTGCTGGTTTGGCGATAACCACCCATTTACGCGCATCGGGGTGATCGGTGAGAATAACCAGACCTTTGCCGTAGAGCTTCTCTGCCGCGTTGACCAGATCCATCATGCCTGTGAGCGGCATGGGTAGCGCTGCCTTGATGACA
>Ga0247808_10000595_pt1 | contig 17380 bp, 17 predicted proteins | sample UWRJL089202R1_FD_179914 | JGI IMG/M metagenome (GOLD analysis project Ga0247808, IMG submission 179914) | Plant litter microbial communities from Arlington Agricultural Research Station in Wisconsin, United States - UWRJ-L089-202R-1 | ecosystem: Environmental > Terrestrial > Plant litter >... | reverse complement strand
TATTTTTAAATTTATTTTTTAACGAACTGTAAATCAAAAATATATTTTCGTCAAAATTCAATTTCCAGACCATCATAAGCCAAATGGACGTTCTCGGGAAGTTCATTTTCCACTTCCTCATGAAATCCAAGATGATGACTGATGTGAATGAGGTAGGTTTTTTTAGGCTTAAGTTCCTCTACCAAATCCAAAACTTGAGGCAATATGAAATGTGAATGGTGAGGTTCTGTTTTTCTAAGACAGTTGATAATGAAGAAATCAAGATTTTTTAATTTCTCCTTTTCCTTATCATCAATTTTACTGGCGTCTGTTATATAAGCCAGATTTTTAAACTTAAAGCCAAGAATATTAATCTCCGAATGAATAATATCGATTGGCTGAATGTTAACTTCGTCAAATAATGTAAAATTTTTTTCAACTTCGAATAGATCAAAACTAGGAGCCCCCGGATATTTATGTTCTATAAAGGCGTAAGGAAAACGATCTTTGATCTCAACAGCAACCCGCGAATTGCAGTAAATCGGCATCGAACCTTTATTCTTGAAAATCAGAGGACGAAGGTCGTCCAGACCGATAATGTGGTCATTGTGTTCGTGCGTTATAAGGACAGCATCTATCTGTTCCTCGCTATTTGTCAACATCTGCTGGCGAAAATCAGGTCCACAGTCAATTAAAATCTTCTTTCCGGAGTCAGAAGTGATGAGGGCAGAAGTGCGTAAACGCTTGTCTTTTTGGTTGTTGGAAAGGCAGACCGGATGATGGCTGCCAATAACAGGAATGCCTTGCGAAGTACCGGTTCCTAAAAATTTTAAAAGCATTTTTATTTTAGCTGTTATTTTGGTAAATTTACAAAATAAATCTAATTCTTTGTGATAAAGCCAAAACTTACCCCTAAGCAGAAAGCATTAGCCATCAATCTGGACACCTCTATTTACGGAACATTTGCGGAGATAGGAGCAGGACAGGAAACTGTGAGACATTTTTTTCGTGCTGGTGGTGCTTCTCAAACGATTGCAAAAGCGATGTCTGCTTACGATAAGGACTTTAGTGATGCCATCTACGGTACCGAAAACAAAAACCGATACGTTACGCAAAACCGTCTCAGAAAGATGCTGCGCTACGAAATGGCGCTCATAGAAGAGAGAATTCCAAGAGAAAAAAATCCCGGAAAAAAGTTTTTTTCTTACGCTAATACAGTAACCACAATCAATTTTGACAAGACTTCCAAAGGCCACGGCTGGGTTGGAATCCGTTACCAAAACTCTGAAAGTGAGGAATATAACGAAATTGTGATCCATGTCAAATTCAAAGAAACCAATCCGACTTTGCAGCAGGAAACTTTGGGAAGTCTGGGTGTGAATCTAATTTATGGCGCTTATTTTTATACAGATAATCCAAGAATCCTCGTAGAATCGTTATATGATGATATTTCGCTGGATCGTTTGGAGATTGATATGATAGATTTCAGCGGTCCGGTTTTCCAATACGTAGACAATCGTCTGATGAGTCTTCAGCTGGTGAAACTGGGAATGACAGATGCAGTTATTTTCAACTCCAAAGGCAATAATATGTTGCCAGCAGACATTCTTTACAAGAAAAATATTTTTGCAGTGAGAGGAAGTTTCCGTCCTGTAACCCGCGTGAATATTGATATGTTTGAGCACGGCCTGGACTTGTTTAATCAAGATAATGCCTGCGACAGTGAAAATACACAGATCTTATTTGAAATTACAATATCTAACTTAAGGGCTGCCGGCGATATTGATGAAAGGGATTTTCTCGACAGAGTTGATATTTTGGGAACTTTAGGTTACACGGTTATGATTTCCAATTTCTCAGAATATTACAGAATGGTGGATTATTTCTCATCATTTACCAATCAGCACATTGGTGTTGCGATGGGTGTAAACAACCTTTTGGACGTTTTCGATGAGGAATATTATAAGAATCTTCCTGGCGGAATTTTGGAAGCTTTCGGTAAATTTTTCAAAAAAGATATGCGCGTTTATCTTTATCCTTACAAAGATCCTGAAACTGGCGAATTACTTACCTCAGAAAATCTGAAAGTTCACGACAATCTGAAGGAATTATACAAATATTTCAAACTAAATAAGAGAATTGTAGATATCGAAAATTACAACCCGAAGTTCTTAGAAATATACTCGAGAGAGATTCTGAAAAAAATTATGGCCCACGATTTAGGCTGGGAAGAAGAATTGCCAAACGGCGTTGCACAAATGATAAAAGACCGGGGAATGTTCGGCTATAAAGAATTAACTTTCGAAGGATTAAAATAAAACAATGGTAGAACTTAAAAAACGACTTTCAGTAATTTTGGAAAGTCCACAAGAGACAAATGTTAAACTCCTGAAAGTATGTCAGCTTTTAGATAGAGAGATCTCATATTACAACTGGACGGGTTTTTATTTTAAGAACGGTGACAAAGACGAGTTGGCTCTTGGACCTTACGTCGGCGCGGTTACAGATCATATCATCATTCCTTTTGGAAAAGGAATTTGCGGACAAGTTGCAGTTTCAGGTGAGACTTTTGTTGTTCCCGATGTTCACGCGCAGGATAATTATCTGTCCTGCTCCATCGATACAAAAGCTGAGATCGTGGTTCCAATTTTCAAAGACGGGGAAAACATTGGTCAAATTGATATCGACAGTCATTCCATCGATCCTTTCACCAAAGAAGATGAGGAAATGCTGAAGTGGCTTTGTGATGAGGTTGCGAAGGTTTTGTAAATTTTTCTTCTATTAATAGTCTCATTTTACTAAAATGCTCAGTCTAAGTTATATTTTAAAAAATGCAGGCTGGGCTGTTCTTGAGATAAGTGATGGAGATAAAACTTTAAGTTTTGATATTTCTTACTTACACGATTCGTTGAAAAATTTAGCGGAATCTGCGATTGATTTAAAAACGAAATCTGAAAAATCTGTTGTTTTTATGGACGAACCTGGCGAACATTGGCTAGTCTTGAAAAGAGATGGAAATAATACTATTAAATATGAATTAAGATGGTATGAGGATTGGGCAAATTGGAATTTGATTAATGAAGAAAAATATTTAATCAAATTAAAAGGAGTTACGACTCTACCAAAATATATTAATGAAGTAAGAAAAATCCTGATTCAAATTTTTGAAGAATTTGGAGCGCAGATATATAAAGAAATCTGGATCGAACATGAGTTTCCACTGGAAGAATATGAAAAATTGAAATAGTTAATTAAACTTTCAATTTTCCCACCAGTTCCCGATAGTACTCGCCACACTTCGCCAAGTGCGATCCATACCAGGAAAATGCTTCGCCGTCCACAATCATTATTTTCTGATCAACACAAATATTCTGAATATCCGCAATATGTTTTTCTTTAAAAGGAAAAGGCTCTGACGAAAGGAAAATCAAATTCGCTTCTCTCAAATCTTCCAATTTAACTTCGGGATATCGTTTCTGACTTTTAAATTGATTTTCAAATCCCAATTCCTCCAGAATCTTGGAAATAAAAGTATCGCCACCAACGGTCATATAAGGATCTTTCCAAATCAGATATGCAACTTTCAGTTTATTTTCAGGTTTTGGAATATCAAAAGCTTCGTAACTTTTAAGATTGAAAAATTGAGCTTTGTCTTCCTTTCCAAATAGATGACCAAGTTGTTTGATCAAATAATAGTTGTCCTCCAAAGTTTCCACATTTGTCACCAAAACTTTGAAATCATTCATCAATTCTTCAACTTGTTCTTTCACATTTTCCTCTTTGTTAGCGATGATGAGATCTGGTTTCAGTGATTTGATTTTCTCAAGATTAAGATTCTTCGTTCCGCCAATGATTTCTACATCTTTCACCAATTCTTTCGGATGAATGCAGAATTTTGTCCTCCCGATAATTTCATCAGAAGTCAAACCCAGATCAAGCAAGGTTTCCGTAATCGAAGGAACAAGTGAAATAACTTTCATAAAAAAAAATCTCTCAAAAATAAACATTTCTGAGAGAGCAATTTTCAATTAATAATTAACAATTAATAATTATTTCGTCGTTTTCTTAGCTGCTGGTTTTTTAGCCGGCTTTTCCTCAGTTGCTTCTTCCGCTTTCAGAGCTGCTTTCTTTGCGGGTGCTTTTTTAGCTGCAGGTTTTTTCTCTGTTGCTTCCTCAGTTTTTTCTTCAGCAACTACAACTTCAGAAGGTTCTTCAGTTTTTACAAAACTCTCAGGCGTGATGTATCCAGCCTTGTGCAAAAGATTGTACCATTGCGCTAATTTTTTGATGTCAGATTCGTAAACTCTTTCCACGTCATAGTTTGGTAAAGAAGCTGTCATAAAAGCTCTTAGCTCATCACCGGAAGATTTGTGGCTTATTGTCGCTTTATAATCGTAGTTTTTTGCAACATTTTCAAAAACTTCGAACAATGGAACTTCTTTATCAAACGTAAACATCGCAATATTGTCCAACAAGCTCACCTGGCTTGAGTTGGAAATGCTTGTTTTTTTCTTCGTCGTGATATCTTCAACGATAAATCCGTTCTTTAGTTGAGAAACCAATTTGAAAAGTCCCGGTTTTCCGGAGATTGAAATAATTTTTTCTAACTGCATTTTAGTATGTTTTCTTTAATCTAATTTAACTTAGTTGATAGTTGTCTGTTAATAGTTGATTGATTTGAATTGAGAAAACTTCCATTTCCCACATCCATCTTTCAGCATTATTTCGGAAACCTCATTTTATAATTCACGTTCACGTCGCCGTTTGCAATCTTTTGAAGTTTTCCCTTCACGATTTTCTTCTTCAAAGCGCTCAAATGGTCTGTGAATAGAATTCCCTCGATATGATCATATTCGTGCTGAATAACCCTTGCTCTTATATCTTTGAAGGTATCGGTATGTTTAACGAAATTTTCGTCGTAATATTCTATCTTGATGGTTGATTTACGTTTTACATCCTCACGAACTTCCGGGATGCTGAGACAACCTTCGTTGAATTTCCATTCTTCGCCGGATTCTTCCAAAATCTGTGCATTAATGAATACTTTTCGGAAATCCTTCAACTCGTCAGCAATATCTTCATAATCCTCATCATCTGCAAGCGGCGAAACATCGATGATAAAAAGACGAATGTCCAGTCCAATTTGTGGCGCTGCCAAACCAATTCCGTTGGCACCATTCATCGTATCGAACATATTTTCGATAAGCGTTTTCAGTTCAGGATAATCTTTGTTTATTTCCTGTGCTTTTTTTCTCAAAACAGAGTCGCCAAAGGCTCTTATTGGTAAAATCATCTTTTTTGTTCTAAAAAATTCTGCAATATGATGGTTGCACTTACTTTGTCTATCAATCCTTTTTCCTGTCTCTGTTTTTTGTTTTTTCCGCTTTGGCTGATAAAAAAAGAAGCCATTTTGGAAGTGAAACGCTCATCCAGACGATTGATCTTTTTGTCCGGAAAATCCTTTTCGAAGATTGAAATAAATTTCTGAATTTCAGTTTCGATGTCGGACATATTTCCTTTCAGATTTGTGGGAAGTCCTATCACAATTTCATCTACCTGGTTTTCAGAAAAATATTTTTTCAGAAAATCTGTCAGCTTTGGCGTTTCCACTGTTGTCAGTCCGCTTGCAATGATTTGCATATCGTCTGTCACTGCTATTCCAGTTCTCGCTTTTCCGTAGTCAATTGACAGGATTTGTCCCATAAGTTGGCAAATTTACAAAAATTTTCAGCTTACGGAAATGCATAAGCATCTTATTGTTTTTGAAATTGATTTTTAATGAGGTGATTTAGATTACTCGCGAAATTAATCTTCTCGATTAAATATTTTTATATTATCAATTTACTTGTCTACATTACTGTTGCTGGGATTTTGTTTTTCAGGATGTCTTTTCTGCTGGTCATCATTTATTTTCTTAACGACATCTGTCAACAATATGAACAGATTATTTGTTTTACCATTCCAAATACTCATATATTTTTTGGAGATAACATTATAGCTTTCCCAATTAGTAAGATTTTGATAGAGCATCAACGTGCAAATATCAGTCGGAGTCATATATGGCCAATCTTCCAAAATATGAGAATGAACTCCCGATACTGTTTTACCAACTCCAGTATCTACAATTTTTTGAGAAATAAGCGATTTATGCAAGCGTTGAACTTTTTTGATTTCATTTTTTTTATTGAAGTCAATCAGGTAATCATTGCCAAAAAACACAACATTGTTTTCTTTTGGTCCAGTTAAAACATATACTTTTTTTGAGTTGTTTTTAATAATAGGAATAAGGTTGAAATCTGTCTTATCATAAAATTTGAAAATGGTATCGGTTTTTATTCTCTCTAATGTACTTTTTCTGATTGTTGCATATTCGTTTTCGGTATTAGTGAAATTTCGTTCTTTCAGATCAATGTCAGCATTTTCCGGTTTGTAGTTTGTGGGGAAAGCAATGGTTCCAATCACTTGATTGTTTTTTGAGAAAAAAATACATTTTGGAACACCTTCGTCTATGTATGAAAAATAGCCGCCAATGTTTTCTCGATTTTTATAATTTGCAAGAAAAACATCAGTTCCGTACCAACTTGCCATTTCGCTTCTATACAGTGTAATTCCTTCTTCTGTAATTTCCTGAGCCTTTTTTTCCAAATTCTGTGCAGAAAACCCAATCATTAAAAAGAAAAAAAGAAAATTGTATATATTTTTCATAAAATATTTTTCTCAAATTTAATAAATTATTGAGTTTCTTTATCCTAATTCTGTTTCATCTCTTCAACCAAAGCTTCAATCTTTTTGATGTATTTTCCGTAGAAATGTTTGAACCACCAGTTTCCCAAAATATAGATGAAAAATAATCCAAATAGAATTGATGCTAGAAATTTAAAAGCTAAAAGTCCGTCCGTGTATTCATGAGTGTATGGGATAGATTCTGTTACAATGATTATTTCACAAACAAAAAATGGAACAAAACTCAGGTAAAATGAAAGATAGTACTGTTTATTCAACTCAAACTGATGCAACAAATCTTTCAACGAATCCAAGGTTCCCAACGCAGGATTACTAATTTCTTTGTAAAGGTTAAAGAATTTGCTAAAGAAAAATCCCGTTATCAAAGCCATAGAAGCAACCAAAACCTCAATGTAAAGTTTGAATCTGAAAGGAATTGGAAAGAACCAGATTACAATCAGAATAATAGGCAAAAGTATTGCTGTTGACCAGAATTCGTTGCGCATATTTCGCCTGATCCTTTCCAGAGGATGATGCATTTGTTTCTGCTTCTCAGGCGAAATCTCCGGCGTTTCGGAAACATCTTCCTTATTCCAGAGTGATTTAAGATTATCGAGTTCCATATTTTTGTTAGATGTTAGATGTTAGATGTTAGATGTTAGATGTTAGATGTGTCAGGCTGAGGCTCCCGAAGCCCATTATAAAATTAATTCCTTTAATTTCTCCTTCGCACGATTCAGTTTCACTCTTGCATTTCCTTCCGAAATTCCCATTTGCTCCGCCATTTCTTTCCCGGAAAAATCTTCCAGATAATAGAAAATCAAGGCTTTATCGATCGGATTCAGTTTTTGAATGGCCTCATACATTTGCTTCAGTTTTAGCTCATCTTCCAGATTGTAATCTTCCTCTTTGATTTTATAAACAGAAACATCATCATTCTGAATAAAACTCCGTCGCTTTTCCGATTTCAGGAAAATAATCGCCGTATTAAGAGCAATTCTATAAAGCCAGGTTGAGAATTCAGATTTACCTTCGAACGTTGAAAAAGACTTCCAGACCTGATAAACAATCTCCTGAAAGAGATCATTTTGGTCATCACGGTTGTCCATATACATTTTGGAGATTTTGAAAATAATCCCTTTATGTTTATCGATTTTCTTTAAAAATTCTTTCTCAGAATCCATTCTTGCTTTAACTCTATTCGGTTAGTAGAAATAAAAATAATTTGTTACAAAATAAATGAAAGACACAAGAAAAAAGGAAAAAGAAAAAAGAAAAAAGGATTATAATAGCACAATAATTATAATTTGGGCGCCTTTATCCGCCTTCCGTTCCCGCTATTTTTTGCCACAGCTTTTCCCTTAGCAAAAAATGAGCTCCACTCAAGTCGGGGCGCGCTTCGCAAAGTTTGAACATTTGCCTATCAATCAATATTTTCTCAATCATTGAAATTAGCCAATTCCTTATACACAAACGAAGTGGTTCGACGAGTCAACCTAAGCTGCCGAGATTCTTTCAGAATGACAAACAGAATCTTTTTAAACACTTTTCTTTGATGAGTTTTACGTCTTTGCGAACCTTAAAAATGTTTTCAATAAGTTCAAAAAAATCTTTGCGGACTTTGCGTTCAAAAAAACACAGTAATTTTTCATAATTTTGTAAAGATTAAGAATCATCTAATTTTTTAATCATTTAATTCTTTAATCTTTTAATCAAAAAAAGAATGTCTTTAAAAATTTCAGGACTCACAAAAAAATTCGGCGAGCAAATTGCGCTCAACGATATCAATATAAGCATTTCCAATAACGAAATTATCGGACTTCTCGGCCCAAACGGTGCAGGAAAATCCACCTTGATGAAATCCATAACAGGCGTCCTGAAAATAGACGAAGGCGAAATTTTGTTTAATGACAAAAACATTAAAGAAAACGAAATCGAATCCAAAAAGAAAATCGGTTTCCTACCGGAGAATAATCCCCTTTACAACGAGATGTACGTGAAAGAATATCTGCAATTCGTCGCCAATCTTCACAACATCAGAAAAGAAAGAGTAGAAGAAGTGATAGAATTGGTAGGAATCACGCCAGAAAAATCCAAGCAAATTTCACAACTTTCCAAAGGTTACAAACAGCGTGTTGGTTTGGCACAAGCGATTCTCCACGAACCAGATTTATTAATCCTCGACGAACCAACCAACGGCCTCGACCCCAATCAAATCGTTGAAATCCGAAACGTCATCAAAGAAATAGGGAAAGAAAAAACGGTGATTCTCTCCACGCACATTATGCAGGAAGTGGAAGCGCTTTGTTCGCGTGTGATTTTGATTCACCAAGGAAACATCATCCAGGATTCACCAATTTCCAAGTTCAAGGGGAAATTTGCAAGTCTGGAAGAGGCGTTCCAGAGTTACACGGTTTATAAGTCATAATTGATAAAAAATAAATGATTATTGATTAATATTCGTCACTATATTTATTTGCTTCTTTGCTGAGTTTTACGCCTTTGCGGACCTTAAAATATTTTCAATAATTTCAAAAAATCTTTGCGCACTTTGCGGTAAAAATAACAACACTTGAACTTCGCCCAAATCATCCTTCCACTCAATCTCAAAGGAACTTTCACTTACAAAGTTCCAGAAGATTTTTTGGCTAAGATTGAAGTTGGAATGCGTGTTCTGATTCCATTTGGAGGAAAGAAAATCTACACCGGAATCGTCGCCGAATTATTCGATGATTTTGAAGAAACTTTTGTTCCGAAAGAAATCATCAATTTGCTTGACAATCAGCCAATCGTTCCAAAACAACAATTGGAATTCTGGAATTGGATGAGTTCCTATTATCTCTGCAATCTCGGCGAAATCTACCGTTTTGCATTTCCATCTTCTCTGAAACTGGAAAGTGAAACTTACGTCCGTTTACTCTCAGAAAGAACAATTGACTGGCAAAATCTGGATGCAAACGAAACTTATCTTCTCCAGGCTTTGGAAGTTCGACAAATGTTGAACCTTCAGGAGATTGAAGCCTTCATTCCGAAAAAAGAAATCATCAAAACCATCAATGCTTTGATAGATGAACGCTATATTTCGGTCGATGAAAAAATCACGGAGAAATATAAAGCCAAAGAAATAGCTTACTTGCGAATTAATAATGAAGAATTAAAAATTAAAAATCATCTTGCAGAAATAATTTCAAGTTTAAAAAATGCAAGAAAACAGCAAGAATTATTTCTTTTGATTTTGGATAAAGAAACTGAAAATCCTGAAAAACCAGTTCGGAAATCAGAGATTTTTGATGAAGGAAATTTCAATAATTCTCAACTAAAATCGCTGATTGAAAAAAAACTTGTTCAAGAATATTATCTCGAAAAAGACAGAATCGAATCTTACGAAGGCGAAATTGAAGAGATAGAACAATTGTCTGAAAATCAAAAGATTGCAGTTTTAGAAATTAATAAAGCTTTTGAAGAAGATAAAAACGTTCTGCTTCACGGAATTACTTCTTCCGGAAAAACGCATATCTACTTAGAGAAGATTGAAGATTGCATTAGTGAAGATAAAAATGTGCTTTTACTTTTGCCGGAAATTGCTTTAACAAAACAAATAACAATCCGTCTTGAAAAAAAATATGGTAAAAAACTCGGATTTTATCACAACAAATTAACTGATTTTGAAAGGGTAGAAGTCTGGCGAAAAATTAAGAAAAATGAACTTCAAATACTTATTGGAACACGGAATTCTCTGTTTTTGCCATTTGAAAATTTAGGATTGATAATTGTTGATGAAGAACACGATTCTGCTTACAAATCTCGAGATTCCAATTTCTTTTTCAATGCGAAAGATTCGGCGATGATGCTGGCAGAATTTTATAGTTCAAAAGTAATTCTCGTTTCTGCAACACCATCTTTGGAAAGCTATGATCTTGCTATGAAAGATAAGATCCGTTATGTTCCTTTAAATGAAAGATTTGGAAACGTAGATGTTCCGAAATTTGAAATTATCGATATTAAGGAAGCCCAGAATCAAAAGAAGATTGTTGGGAATTTCAGTCAGAAAATGCTGGATGAAATTAATCTTCAATTGGAGCATAAAAAACAAAGCATTATTCTCCACAACCGCCGTGGTTATGCCAATGTTATCGAATGTGAAACCTGCGGACACGTTTCATATTGCAGCAATTGCGATGTTGTGATGACTTATCACAAAGCTGCGAACGAACTGAAATGCCATTACTGCGGCCATCGTGCAGCGAAACCGACTTTCTGCCCAAGCTGTCACGGTAACAATCTGAATACGAGAGGAATTGGCGTAGAACAAATAGAAGAGGAAGCGAAAAATATATTTTCCGACGCTGAAGTTGACAGAATGGATGTGGATGCGATGCGTAAGAAATTTGCGTACGAAAAGCTCTACGAAAAACTGGAAAATGGTGAAACCGATATTCTCGTCGGAACACAAATGATTTCCAAAGGTTTGGATTTTGAAAATATAGAATTAGTCGTAATTCCGAAAGCGGATGCTTTGATTTATGTTCAGGATTTTCGGGCTGAGGAAAGAGCTTATCAATTGATCACGCAAGTTGCAGGGAGAGCCGGACGGGTTTCGGGCCAAGGAAAAATATTAATCCAAACTTACAATCCATCTTACTCGATTTTTGAATTGATTAAAAATCAGAATGTTAAAGAAATATATGATTATTTTCTTGATGAAAGAAAGAAATTCCTCTATCCACCATTTGTGAAATTGATAATGATCGAGCTGAGACATAGGAAAGAAGACAAATTGAACAGAGCTTCCCAATTTCTTGGTTCGGTTCTACGAAAATATATTCCGGAGGAATGCATTCTTGGACCGGAGAAATCACCGATTGCCAGGATTAATAATCTTTATCAATATCAAATATTATTGAAGTTCCCAAAAAATAAAAATTACAGGATTTACAAAGAACTTCTTATCAAATCTTTGGAAGAGTTTGATGAGATCACAGCATACAAATCTGTAAAACGAGATTTTCTGGTTGACTTTTAACTATAATTAACAAAATTTTGATTCTTTTATTACGGTTTACCGTAACTTCCTTGGCAATATTCTCTAAATTTACTACGTTTTGAGATTAGATTAAGATCTTGAAAAACTTAATTAGAAATAATTCAATAAAAATGTAATTCTTTTGAGAATGAATAAATTCAGAAATTATTTTTTGATTTTAAGCTTAGGATTGTCTTCATTTATTTTCGCACAAGGTACTTCTGCGGGAGCTTTGCCTCAGATTTCGGATCAGCAGACATTGGTGAAAGACATTACTGCGGAAAAGGCGTTGTTGTCTCCCAAAGAGCAAATCGAATTTAGTATCAATAAAATGTTTACAGATCCTGTTCTAAGAAATGCGAATTGGGGATTTGTAGTTTACGATACCAAAACAGGGAAAATCGTCACATCTTATAATGAAAATGCACCTCTGGTTCCAGCCTCCACCACAAAACTGTTGACGACGGAAACGGCTTTTGCGTTACTTGGAACCAAATTCAGATGGAATACACAATTGGAATATTCTGGAAGCATAGATGGGGAAGGTGTTTTGACAGGAAATCTTTACATCGTTGGCAGTGGTGACCCATCTTTGGGCGGAAACAGAGGCGGAGCGGCTAGTTACGGACAAATCGTGACACAATATCTGGAATCGATCAAAGAAAAAGGAATTAAGAAAATTACTGGCGATATTATCATCCAAACCGCGATTTTTAAAGAGAACAAGACGGAACTTCCGCAAAACATCGTCTGGCTGGAGCAGCCAAATTATTATCTGCCAGCCGGCACTACGAAAGAAATTAATCCTAGAAATGAGAAGCTATTGGTAAGTCAGTCCAATAATCCTTTCAACCAGGTTAAAAAATATTTTTACGTTTCACCCTATTCCAATAAAATGGTTTATGCAGACCAATTTGATGGCGCTTGGGTGACGACAAAAGTTGCAGAACCTCCGGCTTTTTTGGCTAATAAGCTAAGAGAAGGTTTGGTTAAAAATAAGATTTCAATCGTTGGAAAAGTAACGCATAAAATCGTGGACAGAGATCCGGAACCGAGGGAGATTCTCAGCAATTACAAATCGCCAACCTTAGCTGAAATCGTGAATTACACCAATCAAAGAAGTGACAACGGTTATGCAGAAGCCATTTTGAAATCTAATGGTTTTATGAAATTGGGAGATCAAACCACAGAAGCTGGTAGAGTTGTGGTTACAGATCATTTGAAAGCTATTGATTTTGATGTGACAGGCCTTAATTATATGGATGGAAGTGGACTTTCAAAAGCACATACTGTAACACCAATTTCGCAGGTCAAATTTTTGACAGCTTTGATGAAGACACCTTACTACAAGGAATATATGGAATCTTTACCAATTGCAGGACAAACAGGAACGCTGAAACACATGTTTCTCGTCAATTCCAACGGACAGATTTTTGCAAAAACCGGAACTTTGAACGGTGTAAAATGTTTGGCAGGATATATTAAAACCAAAAGCAACAGAACACTTGCATTTTCTTTGCTAATTAATAAATTTTCAGGTTCTGTGGCTCAGGTCAAAACCAGAATGGAAGAGCTGCTGGATCCGACTTTAGATTTGTAAAAAAAGAACTAATCTGTTAAAATTTTAAACTCACAAATTTCTTGTGGGTTTTTTTGTAGCTTTGAGTCAAATATTTGAATAAAATGAAACATATTTATAGTTTAATAATTGTTTGTTTAACATTTAGTTCTGTTTTCGGACAAATTGATAATATTGACAGGAAAGGATTAATAGAATCTGAGAGAAAAGCTGCTTCAAAATCTTTACTGGATGTAAATGTGAATCCTAATACCCTGAATTATGATTTGATGTATGTGAGAGCAGAGCTGGATTTGGATCCCAACCAGCAGTATGTTTCCGGAACAGTTACTTCACATTTCAAAATGCTGCAGAATTCCGGTAACATATATTTTGATTTGGCAAATAATCTTACAGTTTCTAATGTGAAATATCACGGACAAAACTTAACTTTTCAACAGTTAGGCACGGATGAGATTAAGATTGATTTTCAAGCTTCCTTGACAGCTCAGACTACAGATTCTTTGTCCATCACATATAGTGGAATTCCGGATGCTAGTTCAAATGCTTTTGTTGCAGATTATACGTCTGTTGGCAATCCTATTTTAGCAACCCTATCTGAGCCCTTTGGTGCCAGAGAATGGTGGCCTACAAAGCAGAGCATGAACGACAAAATTGAAAAATTGGACATAAAAATTACGACGCCATCCCAGTATGTTGTAGGATCAAATGGAAAACTGATGTCAGAAACTATTTTAGGCAACGGTAAAAAATTAACCTATTGGCAAACCAATTATCCAATTCCGGCATATCTTTTCGCTCTAGGAATTTCGAATTATACCAAATTGAATTCTACGATTACAACGACAGGTAGTTCTTTCCCTTTTCTTAATTATATTTATCCCGATTATAATGCGCCTGTAACACAAAATAATCTTAATTGGACAGCTACAGCAATGCAGACTTTTGAAGATCATTTTGGCTTATATCCTTACAGAAACGAAAAATATGGTCACATGCAGTTCAATTGGGGTGGTGGAATGGAGCATGCAACGATGACTTCTATGGGAGGATATAATCTTGATCTTATTGCTCATGAGTTGGCTCATCAATGGTTCGGAGATAAATTGACTTGTGGTGCTTGGAATGATATTTGGCTCAATGAGGGCTTTGCAACAATGGGAGAATATGTCGTTTTTGAAAAATTATTATATACTCCGGCTCAATTCCAAAATTATCTTGCAAACGAGATGAATTATATTACGAGTGAGCCTGGCGGTAGTGTTTATATTCCCGATAGCGATCTGAATTCCAATAGGATTTTTAACGGACGATTGACTTATACAAAAGGTGGCTACGCCCTTCGAATGATAAAGTGGATTATTGGTGACGATCAGTTTTATGCAATGCTGAAAGCTTACCAAAATAATCCTGCTTTTGCCTATAATTATGTGAAAACACCGGACTTTCAAAACTTTTTGGGCACCTTCACAGGAAGAGATTTTACGGAGTTTTTCAAAGACTGGATCTATGGCGAAGGTTACCCAAGTTATCAGATTAGATGGACACAAAATGCTACTAATAATAAAATAACTTTCCGTGTTGGTCAAACCAGAAGCAGTTCTACGGTCAGCTTTTTCGAAATGCCACTTCCAATAAAAGTAACAGGATCAAGCGGCCAAACAGCTTATTTTGTTTTGGATCATACTTCTAATAATCAGTATTTTACGCAGGATGTAGGATTTACAGTCACGAACGTAGCTTTTAATTATGAAAACCAAATCGTTACGAAAGGTTCAACGGTGGTTAGAGACAACAACTTAGCTGTAAATGACATTAATAATGAAAAACTAAATGTCTACCCAAATCCGGCGAAATCGTTTATTAAAATAGCAGGCTTGGAAAAATCTGCAGATTATGAAATCTTTTCTATTGATGGGAAATTAACTAAGCATGGAACAGTTCATCCTAATTCAGAAATCAATATTTCTACTTTGGTAAAAGGGACTTATATTATTAAGTTTAATAATCAATCAATGAAAATTATTAAGGACTAAACTTTCATGAAATTCAAAACATAAAAAAGTTAAAAAAAGCACTCAATTGAAGTGCTTTTTTTATTTTTGTTAAAATCGAAAATCAATAAAAATGATATCACAAAAATTCCTCGAAAACATTACAAACGAGTTAACTAATATAGAAAACGACGGTCTTTACAAAAAAGAAAGAATCATAACTTCCCAGCAAAGTGCGGAAATAGAAGTTGCTGGAAAACGATTACTGAACTTTTGCGCCAACAATTATCTTGGACTATCCAACAATCCTGAAGTGATGAAAGCTTCAAAAGATTCCATAGATTCTCACGGTTATGGAATGTCTTCCGTTCGTTTTATCTGCGGAACTCAGGATATTCACAAAGATCTGGAAGCTAAGATTTCCAAGTTTTTAGGAATGGAAGATACTATTCTTTACGCTGCGTGTTTTGATGCGAATGGCGGTGTTTTCGAACCATTGTTTTCAGATGAAGATGCAATCATTTCAGATGAACTCAATCACGCTTCAATTATTGATGGTGTAAGATTGTGTAAATCTGCTAGATACCGTTATAAGAATAATAATATGGAAGATTTGGAAGCCCAACTGATTGCTGCTTCCGAAAAAAATCACCGTTTCAAAATCATCGTGACAGACGGCGTTTTCTCAATGGACGGAATTGTTGCTGATCTAAAAGGCGTTTGCGACTTGGCAGACAAATATGACGCTTTGGTAATGGTAGACGATTCTCACGCAACAGGATTCATCGGAAAATCAGGCCGTGGTACGCACGAAGCCAACGATGTGATTGGAAGAGTTGATATCATAACTTCTACGCTAGGAAAAGCTTTGGGTGGCGCTTTAGGCGGATTTACTTCAGGAAAAAAAGAAATCATCGATATGTTGAGACAACGTTCTCGTCCTTATTTATTTTCAAATTCATTAGCACCAGGAATTGTCGGTGCAGCTTCCAAGGTGTTGGATATGATTTCTAACGATACTTCGTTGCGAGACAAAGTAATGCAAAACGCAGCATATTTCCGAAAAGAAATGAAATCAAAAGGTTTCGATATTCCAGACGGTGATGCAGCGATTGTTCCGGTAATGTTGTATGATGCAAAACTAGCACAGGAAATGGCAGAAAAACTTGCTTCAGAAGGCATTTATGTGATTGGATTCTTTTATCCGGTTGTTCCGAAAGGTAAAGCCAGAATCCGAGTTCAACTTTCTGCAGCACATTCCCGAGAAAATCTTGACAAAGCAATTGCAGGATTCGAGAAAGTAGGGAAGGAGTTAGGCGTTATTTCATAAAAATTCAAAAGCTTACAATTCGTTGTAAGCTTTTTTATACACAAAAAGACCAGCAAAATTTGCTGGTCTTTTATATTTCAAGAAGAAAATCTCAGGATTATTTTTTACCTCCGTAAGACTTATCTTTGATTCTTGCTTTTTTACCTCTAAGGTCTCTGAAGTAGTAGATTCTAGCTCTTCTAACTTTACCTTGTCTGTTAACTTCGATTTTTTGAAGTGCAGGCATATTGATTGGGAAAACTCTTTCTACACCTACATCACCAGACATTTTTCTGATGGTGAAAGTCTTAGTAAGACCAGTTCCTCTCAATTGGATTACAGTACCTTTGAAGAACTGAGTTCTTGTTTTAGCACCCTCTTTAATCTCGTAATACACAGTGATGGTGTCACCGGCTTTGAATTCTGGGAATTCTTTTTTCGTAATGTACTTATCTTGTACGTATTTTACTAAATCCATTTTTTGTAATAAAAAATTTGTTTTGTCAAGCCAAGCAACATTCACGTCCTTCGTCAGAGGTTGATTAACAGGTTGCAAAAATAAAAATAATTTTCATTACTGCAATGCAATCCGACAATTAATTTGATATTTTATTCAAGGCATTTTCAAAACACAAAACACAAGACACCAAATACCAAAAACTTACTTGATTTCCAACAATTCCACATCAAAAACCAAAGTACTGTTTGGCCCGATTTCTTTGCTCACTTCCTGCTCACCATAAGCCAAATGTGGCGGAATCGTAAACCTGAAT
>Ga0247808_10000594_pt1 | contig 17409 bp, 14 predicted proteins | sample UWRJL089202R1_FD_179914 | JGI IMG/M metagenome (GOLD analysis project Ga0247808, IMG submission 179914) | Plant litter microbial communities from Arlington Agricultural Research Station in Wisconsin, United States - UWRJ-L089-202R-1 | ecosystem: Environmental > Terrestrial > Plant litter >... | reverse complement strand
ACCGCAATGGTTTGCAATTAGCGATATTCCGTACGCCGACATGTGGTCCGACGACGAATTTTGGCTGCCGCAAGTACTCGCAGGCAAAAAAATATCAGCTGATTTCAAACTCGATGCGACCGACACTATTATTTCCCACACAGTTACTGAAGTAGCAGGATTTTAACCTTATGGATTATTCTTTCTGGAAAAAACAAACGCTCACTGAACCATTATTTCCCGATATCGAGTGGAGCAAACCCGAACAACGCAACCAAGCTGGCAGACTTGGTATTATCGGTGGCAATAAACTCGGTTTTGCCGGAGTAGCCGAAGCCTACGGCGTCGCAACGGCGGCAGGTGTCGGTCAAATTAAAGTACTATTGCCCGATGTTCTTAAAAAAGCAATTCCAACGACAATTACCGACGCACTTTTTGGACCAACAAATATATCAGGTAGCCTTGCGAAAGAATCAGTTGCAGAAATGAATACTGTCGGTGAATGGGCGAGTAGCGTGCTCTTGATTGGAGATGCCGGAAGAAGTAGCGAGACAGCAATTGCCTATGAACAGTTCATTGAACACTACACCGGGCAATTAGTTGTTACCCGAGACGCAATTGATCTTGTAAAAAATAGCTCCCAACTACTCGTCGAACGAGAAAACACAGTCATTGTTGCTTCATTTGCTCAACTACAAAAGCTTTTCCAAGCTGTTTATTATCCAAAAGTATTAACCTTCAGTATGCAGCTGACGAATCTTATCGATGCCCTTCATAAATTCACGATTACATACCCCGCGACACTGACGGTACTTCATAAAGATCATATACTTGTTGCACACGGTGGTGAAGTTGTATCAATGCCATGGGAAAACCCAATGGCAATTTGGCGCGGCAATACCGCAGCTAAGGCCGCAACATACTGGCTATGGAGCCCTGCAAAGCCACTCGAAGCTATCGCAACAAGTCTGCTGTAATAAAAAGTGATTGGTGGGCAAAGAGGGAATTGAACCCTCACTCTCCTAAGAGAACCAGATTTTGAGTCTAGCGCGTCTACCAATTCCGCCATTCGCCCAATAATCACTTCTTACTTATCCGTCTCTCGCCGGAAGTACCAATGTATTGTACAATAGATGCCAGTAGGAATAAAGATATGAACCCCGATAAAAGCAGTCATGGTGGAGACGTGCCGTTAGTGCCAAATACTGACGATACTGCGTCATCTTCACTTGACACCACAAACCAACAGACAGTAGCTGCGAACATAATTCGTTCTCAGATTGATGGACTGTACGGTGAACGCGGCTCGGTTTCTGCTGAGCGAACCATTCAACCGCAACAAGAAAGCCCGTACGAACGGACTCATTCTGCACATCCGCTTCCCGAAGCTGATCAATGGAAAGAGTACCACAGTGCGTGGCAAAGCTATTATCAGAAATACTATGAAAGCTATTACACCCATCAGCTGACCCAAAAAACTTCGACTGAAGCACCAGTAAAAAACGACACTCACCATTACTTCATTAATCAACCAAGCGATGCAGAACAAACAGCCGAAGAACTTTCGAGTGATCAAGCTCTATTAGAACTACGTCAAAAACTTCTTGGGCGAGTCACCGAATCAGCTAAAAAAATCCGTAAAAGCCGCCACTTTGTCCCAATCGCCGCAGCACTCATCGTTGTGCTTGTCTTTGTATTCTTGCAATACAACCGCGTCTTTGTGGCGACCGTTCAAGCGTATGTCTCGCCAGGGAGCATTGACCCACAGAACATTGTCATCGATCCAACATCTGATGTTGTCGTCAGTAATGATCCGCGTCTGATTATCCCAAAGATCAATGTTGATGTCCCCGTCATATATGATATTGGCAACGATCATGAGTCTCAAATGGCAGCGATGAATAACGGTGTTGCGCACTTTGCGATTCCTGGAGCGAACAGCCACCCAGGTGAAGTAGGGAACACTGCTATCGCCGGTCACAGTAGTAATGACCTGCTTGATGGCGGTGATTATAAGTTTATCTTTGCTCAAGTCGAGAAATTAGTACCTGGTGATAGCATCTACGCCAACTACAAAGGCAAACGCTATACCTACGTCGTAACAAGGACAGAAGTCGTAAAACCAAGTGAAGTTAACAAGCTCGTCTATCCAACCGACAAACCTATGCTGACACTTATCTCTTGTACGCCACTAGGGACTGCCCTTAAGCGTCTCCTAGTGACTGCCGAACAAGTAAGCCCAGATCCAACCGCAGCCGCCGCAGCGCCGGCAGGAAGTGGTCAGGCAAGCTCGAGTGCTTCGATCCCTGGCAACTCTCCAACATTCCTTGAAAAGCTCTTCGGCAAAAAATCAAACTAGTTATTATTCAAGAATCATTTTGACGCGTTGGAGTTGGTAGTTCGTTCCCGACTTACCAATGCTATAGAGATAGCGTCCATTTTGACTCAGCGTTGCGTCAAAACCAGGCTCAGCCGCATTAATCACATGAACGTTACTTCCATCGAACTCACGGATGGCAAGGTGACCATCATAGACCGCCCATAGGTAGGCATCATCAAGCCAGTGCAGTGTTTTAGCCACTGTCTCGGTCGTTTCAATCGTCGAGGCGGTCTGACGTTGGTATTCGATCTCGTAAGCGATCGAGGCAAGCCCTGAACGGGCAATGAGATAATCGCCCTCTTCGTTAAACTGTAATTGATCGACAGCGGCAGTCGCCGTAAACTCTGCAAATGACTTAAGACTTGATGTCTCGTCAGCACTCGAAGTAGGATAGCGCCCCTTGAGAATTGTCACTTTCACACCTTCAGCGATCGCCACGTAGTCATCACTAAAGTAGCGCGTTGCATCAATCAATAGCGGAGTATCAAGTGTTTTTACAACCCGAAGGACATGAGGCGCTTCATCACCATCACGGTACACACCGGCAACTTGATGGGCACTGTTCTTTGGATCAATACCGACATAAGAAATCACGTTGGTTTCAAACATATCGAACTTTTTAACATTTGTGACGAGCGCTCGCGAAATTGTTTGAGCTGATAAATCGAGTTTTCGAATCACGCCGTCAGTTGCAAGACCATAGAGAATCGAGCCATTAGTTCCGGCAAATTGAAGATCTGTTAAAGAAATACTGAGTAAGCTTGAGACATTCACGCTTGCAGCCACGTTCTGGGTATCAACAACAATCCATTCATTCTTGTCACCAAACGTGTGGGTGAGCAGTACAAACCGTCCACCAGTATCCCAGTCACCTAATGTAAAACTATGAGCAACACCTTCAGTTGTCGCATCACTATAATCGTCAGACGATAGCGTAATCGACGACGTCTTCACATCTTGAGAACGAAGATCAACAAGCTTAAATGTCGGTACTTCAGCTTTTTCTTGAACAATCAGTGTCTTCAGGTCAGGTGATGCTTTTTCACCGTGAAGTGTCGGATAGGTGGCTACTGTTTCAGGCTTTAAATTCTTTGGAACGAGACGAATATAATCAAGCCATGTTAAAGTACCTGCTTTAAGATTCAATGATTTCGCCCACGGCTCATAGCCATCACGGGTGACTATAAAACTATGGAGTCCGGCAATCACTGATTGTTTCGTTGAGGTACGCGAGCTAAGTAGCTTGCCATCAATCGAAACATAGGCGCTCCCTGGGATTGTTTCGATCTGTACAAGCGCACCTTGTTCTAGGCGGCCTTTATCACCGTCAAGTCGATAGCCGAGAATAAACAGAATCGCACCCGTCACAATAACAAGTACCGCAACTACCATGACGATAGAAACGATAATACGGCGGATCAGCATTTGCTTCTTAGTTTGTCGACGAAACATTTACCATTATTATAGCAATCTTTAGTGATTTTTTAATAAGGCTTGCATAAGCGTCATGATACTTCTAATATAGGTCTTAACGTATGCCGCTGAAATAAGTGCGTACAAACTGTCAACCTGCGAGGAAAACAACACAAAATGCAAGCTAATAAAACAGTGACGATTAACGGACGCCTTTACGACGCCGTCACTGGACTTCCTATTGAAAAGAAAGTAGCGGTTCGTCCGACTACTCCCTCAAAACCAGCAGCAACAAAACATGCTGAAGCAAAACGAGCAGCTACCACCCCCGCGACTGCCGTCCACTCAGCTCCGCAGCGATCTCAAACGCTACATCGACGATCTATCAAAAAACCCGGCGTTGCTGCCAAGCGACCACAACCAGGTCGCCACATGGATATTGCAAGAAGTAGCAAAGTTGCTCGGTTCGCACCGCACCCTGTTGCTAAACCAACACACAAGAGCACACCTGATATCGCTGCCTCAACCCACCCGACTGTTGCACGAGCGGTTGCGCGCACAGCAGCTCCTGTTGCAAAAGCTCCGGTTACTTCAAAGCAAATTAAGGACGAAGCAATTACCAAAGCACTCGCAGCGCCCCGCATCAAAATGCCAAAAGCAAAGCGATTTACTATTTCGCGCCGCTTTACGATCGTTACTGCTATTTTTGCCGTCCTTATTCTTGGCGCCTATTTAACCTACGTCAACATCCCAAGCTTATCGGTAAGTTTTGCTGCATCTCAAGCTGGTGTCAACGCAACCTATCCTGAATATCGTCCTGATGGTTTCCGACTCGATCAGCCTGTCACCTACAGCGAAGGAGTGGTGACACTTAAGTTCGCTTCAAATAGTGGAGCAGGTGACTTTACGATTGTTCAACGCAATAGCTCATGGGACTCATCAGCCGTCCTCGATAACATTGTTAAGAAAGCAGCCGGCGACAACTACATCACCACCCAAGAGCGTGGTCTCACTATTTATTCGTACCAAAATAGCGCCGTTTGGGTAAATGGAAGCATCCTCTATACCATCACGAGCACCGCACCACTTTCAGGTGAACAAATTCGCCGCATCGCAACAAGCCTCTAATCTGTTATAATCAGTACATTATGACAGATGTCCGCACTCGTTTCGCTCCAAGTCCTACTGGTTTTATGCACGTCGGTGGTGTGCGCACTGCACTTTTCGCATGGCTCCTTGCTCGTCAAAAAGGCGGCGCATTCATTCTTCGACTTGAAGATACTGATCAAAAGAGGGAAGTAGAAGGCTCGGCTGAACACATTATTGCTGCACTCGCTGCCCTCGGCATTCATCACGATGAAGGACCAGACATTGGCGGACAATACGCTCCCTACAAACAAAGTGAACGACTCGCTATCTATAAAGCATGGGCTCAAAAGCTAATCGACGACGGTCGCGCCTACGCCGATCCTTATTCGGCCGAAGAACTTGACGCGTTTCGTCAACAAGCAAAAGACCAGAAAAAAGCCTTCTTATACCGCGAACACCGCCCAGAAAATCCACCCGCATGGGACGGCACAACGCCACTTCGCTTAAAGTCTGAACCAAAAGCCTACACCTGGCACGACGAAGTCATGGGTGATCTTTCGACGGGACCCGAAGTCATTGACGATATTATCCTTATAAAGTCCGACGGCTATCCTACATACAACTTTGCACACATCGTCGACGACGCTGAAATGAAAGTCAGTCACATTATTCGTGGCCAAGAGTTTATTGCCAGCCAACCGAATTACTTGAATATCTACGACGCTCTCGGACTCGACTGGCCAATCTTTGCAACAATGCCGCACATTATGGCCGAAGCCGGTAACAAAAAGCTTGGGAAACGTGACGGCGCCAAAGATGTTCTTGATTATCTCAAAGATGGCTACCTTCCAGAAACGATGCTTAATTTCATCGCTAGCCTTGGGTGGAATGATGGTACGGAACAAGAAATCTTCACCGTTGATGAACTTATTGCCAAATTCAGCCTCAACCGCGTACAACACAGCGGTGCTCGCTTTGATGAAAAACGCCTCGAATGGATGAACGGCCAACACATCCGCAATCTGAGTGTCGATGATCTTTACGAACGCGTTGCTGACTTCTGGCCTGAATCTGCAAAGACCGTCAGTGAGGATAAAAAGAAACAAGTCCTCGCACTTGTGCAGGACCGTCTTAAGACGCTTGCCGATCTGCCAATCTTATCTGATTATTTCTTTACCGAACCAACACCAAACTGGTCAATGGTTGACGACAACAAACAGCTGTCAAAACTTTCACACGACGAAGCTATCGCATTACTACAAGAAACAACAAAGGCCCTCGAAGGGAGTGAATTCACCCCCGAAGCAATTCAAGAAACACTCAATCAACTCCTGGAAGCAACTGGTCAAAAACCAGGTATCCTGTTTAGCTTGATCCGTCTTGCCGTATCATGGGCACCGTTTAGTCCTGCACTTAACGAGACTCTGGCTGTATTGGGCGAATCAACAGTACTCCGGCGCCTAAAATCTGCGACCGAATAGCCCGCGTCTCAGATCGAAATTGTACTTCAGTCTCAATCTCTTCAATAGATAAGTCCGTTTTAGCCTCTAATGTAAGGGCGGCGCGATCAATTGCTTGATCGGCATGTTCGGTTAGTGCTTTGAATCTGGCTTCAAAATCATCCATAGTCACATCATACGCCTTGGCCTCTGAGGTTACAAAGCATTAACACTTTGCTATAATACGCTGTGACTATGAATGAAAACAAAAACGACCTCCTTGAGAGGATTAGAGCTCAGGGCATCGCAAAACCAAATTGGTTCAAGCGACACAAAAAATTAGCAATTATTTTAAGTATCGTCGGTGTCGTTCTGATTGGTGGCGGTATCGCGACAGCACTGTATTTTATTAACAACAAACCGGCACCAGAGCCAACAAAAGTCGTTGAAAAGCCGGCGCCTGCTCCTGAGCCTATTAAATATTATTCACCACTGACCGGTAACCTCGTCGAAAACGAAGCGGCGACAAAACAAGCGGTCACCGGAATCATGATTGAGAATAGCCCCGATGCTCGACCTCAATCTGGTATAAAAAACAGTGGAGTTGTCTTTGAAGCAATTGCCGAAGGTGGGATTACCCGTTTCCTCGTCTTATACCAACAAGAAAAGCCACAGCTCGTCGGACCAGTACGAAGCGTTCGTATGTACTATGTTGACTGGGTCGCTGCCTTCAACGCTAGCGTTGCGCACATCGGTGGAAGCGCTGCAGCCCTTACTGAAGTTCGCAATGGCAACTACCGCGATATTGACCAATTCTTTAACGCCGGCACCTACTGGCGTGCAACCGATCGCTACGCACCGCACAATGTTTACACGAGCTTCGAACGAATCGACGCACTTAATAGCGCAAAAGGGTACACGAGTTCTAGTTTTACCGGCTTTACTCGTAAAGAATCAAAAGCAGTTGAAACACCGACGGCAAGCAGTATTAACGTCACTATTAGCGGACCGCAGTTCAATAGTGCGTACGTCTACAACAAATCAACAAATCTCTACGATCGCTCGCAAGGCGGCGGTGCACACACCGATAGGGAAGGCGGTCAAATTAGTCCGCGTGTAGTGATTGTTATGAAAGTCCCAATGCAAACAGTCCTCGAAGACGGCTATCGTCAACAAATCAATACTATCGGCACCGGCACTGCCTATATTTTCCAAGACGGTGAAGTCAAAGAAGTTACCTGGAGCAAAGCAAGCAAAGCCGAACAGCTCAAATTTACCGACGCCTCTAATGGAAATGATGTTCCGCTTGCTCGCGGCCAAACCTGGATCACTGCAGTCCCTGCTGATACCGGAGCGGTGACGTGGCAATAAGCAATCCAAAGTTCATAAAGGACTTCTGGCCAAGCTTTAGCAAAGGTGCGACAGTACTGATCGTTACCTTTCAGATACTTATCTTAATCACTACAGCAGCAGCACTCTACTTTTTCGGACTGTTCGAGACCCACCTCGCACCATCGGCAATTCTTCTTGGTGTTCAAGCGGTTCTTGGATTTATTGCCTCGATTGTCATCTATAAATTTGTTGCACGACCAATCAAAGATTTGCTTGCGGCTATTATTCACGTCTCAGGTGAACGAACCACTTCGACACCGCCTAACCCTAACGAAAAACGATTTGAAAAAAGTGGGTTCCGCGATGTTCTACAAACTATCTACCAACTCGCAAGCGACCATGCACCCGCAGCGGAAGTTGTTGACACGCGCGTTGCGTCAGTCCCCGTTTCTGATACAGCAGTAGCAGCGTCTCCTCAGTCAGCCTCTCCGTCACACCTCATTGAAAATGCCCTTAATGATACTATTTGTGGTTTTGTGGTTATGAATAGTCAACGACAAATTACGTATTCAAACAAAGCAGCACCGCTCAATATCAATCAAGACAGCAGCTCATCATTAAGTTTGTTATTTAATGGCGATGATACACTCAATGCCTGGCTTGATGACTGTGACAAAAACGCAGTGCATGCTGAAAAGACTTGGTCACGTATCCCGAACAAACTGCCTGACGAAGAGGGTCGTCGATTCTTTGATGTTATCGCTTCATACGACAAAGGCGCCGAGAGTGAAGTTGTCCTCACGCTTATCGATAGGACCGACCTCTACGCGGTAGGCGAGCAAGAACTCGACTTTATCGCTTTTGCCGCCCACGAACTACGTGGACCAATTACCGTGATTCGAGGCTACCTTGATGTCCTCGAAGATGAATTAAAGGACGTCCTCAAAGACGATCAAGAAGAATTATTCCGTCGCTTAACAGTTTCTGCTAACCGATTGTCTGGCTACATTAACAATATTCTCAATACTTCACGTTACGATCGCCGCCACCTCAAGATGCACCTTGCTGAAACATCAGTCACCGACGTCTATGATGTGATCCGCGACGACATGCAGCTGCGTGCCAATGCCCAGAACCGATTATTATCTGTAGCGTTCCCCGACGGGCTACCAACCATCGCCGCCGATTCTGCCAGCCTTGGAGAAGTCTTTGGGAATCTTATCGATAATGCCATTAAATATAGCAACGAAGGTGGCGCCATTAACGTTACCGCCGGTGTTAAGGGCGACCTAGTTGAGGTAATGATCGAAGATCATGGTATCGGTATGCCGGGCAACGTCGTCAGCAATCTTTTCCAAAAGTTTTATCGTTCACACCGTTCTCGCGAGACCGTTGCCGGAACGGGGATTGGCCTGTACATCTCTAAAGCAATCGTTGAATCCCATGGAGGGAATATTAGTGTGCGGAGTGAAGAAGGCAAGGGATCAACATTTATCGTTTCACTCCCAACCTTCCAGTCAGTTGCAGACAAACTAAAAGCGGGTGATAATAGTAACGAAGGCTTGATCGAACAGAACGCTGGCTGGATCAAAAATCACTCAATGTATAGGGGATAACATGGCGATTAAAACTATTTTAATTATTGAAGATGACCGTTTTATCGGCGAGATGTACGTCCGTAGCTTGAAAAAAGCTAATTATGAAGTCGACTGGATGGTTGACGGCAACGATGGCCTTATTGCCGCTCGGAACAAGCCCTACGACCTTATCCTGCTTGATGTCATGCTGCCCGAACGACGAGGTAGCGAAATCCTCGAAGCCCTACGCGGTGGGCAAGAAGACCTCATCCCTAATTCTAAAGTGATTGTCTTAACTAATTTTGAACAAGACGACGAATCTCGCCTTGCCATGGAGAAGCGCGCCGACGCCTATCTCATCAAGGCTGAAATCACTCCAAGCAAACTCCTCGCAGTCATCCATCAACTTGATAATATTTAGAAATATAGTATAATACAGCAACCATAGTACACCTCTTTGTGAGGGGGAAAAGGTGTACCTATCAGATGCATAAAAGCTATACAAGTCAGTAGATCATCCAACAACCGAAGGGAATTCTGTGGAGACAGCTGTAATGACGAGGCAGCCACTGGAGCTGCACGTCGAAGTGAACCCCGCAGGGGAAGTGACTCCGGTCGTGCCCGTTTCGTGGACCATCACGGAAGAGCTCGTTCAGACAATTGCCGACCTGCACTACACCAATCCGCACATCATCCTGATCGTGGCGTCACGCCACCAGGAGACGTACGGTGACCAGACCACCTACAGCTACAACGCCACGAAGGTCTACGCCGTCGACCTGAAGGCAACACCCAAGGCGTACGTGCAGTTCAGCCGGCCCGGCGACAACGTGATCATCGCGGCCGTCATCGACATCGACGCCAAGTACAAGCTGCGGGACATCTCGGAGTGGACCAAGCGTCCCGACCGGATGTATTTCGAGGTGAAAGAAAAGAAGCAGATCCTCAAGAGCCTCGAGGACTTCGGTCGACCGATCGCGAGCTTCATCCAACGGGTCACCGTACCCAAGGAGTTGTTCGCGCCACCGCCCCCGAAGTTCCTGCGCTCCCTGGTGACGCAGTTCTTCCCGTCCTACGCGGTGGACCAGTGCCACTTCCGCAAGCGGGTGATCTTCAGTTCGTTGCTGAGCATCCCAGTGCAGCTCTACGGCGTATTCGTACGCCTAGCGACACTGCTCTACGGGATGTTCATGCTCGAGCGTGGGATGCGAGTGCGGAACTTCTTCGCACTCAACCCCCATGATTTCGCCCGAGGGTTCGAAGGGTCGTTCTGGTTCAGCGACAAGGATGGTGCCGACCGCAGGAGCATCTTGCCGTTCGTCAGCCCTCCAGCTCTCGTGATCTACGCCGTCGTGCTTGTTGTCGCAGGATTCGTCCTGTCGATCATTCCGTACGTGTACATGCAGATCAAATACGGCGATGGCTACGACGAGCATTTTTCGTGGGGCGAGTTCTTGACCGTCGCTGCAATTGGTGACGGAGCTCTGCTGTTCATCATCGGATTCATCTGGTTGATGGCTTCGAGAAAGGGCTACAGCATTCGGTCGGACATCGGCTGGTGGCTGCGTCAGCGTTTCGCGAAAGCACCCACCGATGCTGAGCGCGAGGCCGCCAAGCAGTCCGCTGAGCAGCAGCTGATCGCTCAGCTGAAGCAACGGGCACTGGCGAGTGCGATGATCACGAACGCCGATGAGGTCAAGGACAACAGTGTCAAACTGCTGTTCTACAACCTCAAGATGAAGGTCTGCAAGCCCTTCGCCACCTGATAAGTACTGGCTCTACGAGGATTAGCCATTAAACCTCCTATCGGGAGGGGTGCATAACGCGCCCCTCCCGATCTTCATTTCTAGACATTACCACTGTTATTTGATAAAGTAGGGCAGTTCACATCACACACGGTCCCGTCGTCTAACGGTTAGGACACCAGGTTCTCATCCTGGCAATCGGAGTTCGATTCTCCGCGGGATCACCAAAGAAAGGCACTCATCAACGATGGGTGTTTTTCTTTGGCAGTAATACAATGATCATTGACTTTTAATCCTGTTTATGCTATTATATACCCATCCCTAGCGATTTATTTCGCCCGTACATTACAGGAAGGACTTGAAGTGATCACGATCACGGCAAGCATCACCAAGCAGTTCTTCGGCGAACCGACCTACATCGGTGAGCTGATGAAGGATCTCACCACGGCAGCCCTCGGGCTCGACCGCGGAGAGCTCCGCTTCGTGCACCAGCCGAACACCGACGAGTCCCCCAAGGCCGCCATCTCGTTCCTCATCGACACCGTCGGCAACGACGACGTCGCCCAGAGGCTCGAGCGCGCGCTCCAGGAGGCGATGAAGCCGGCGAAGTGGACCTTCGATATCTCGTTCACCGAGATGTCCCAGGCCGACATCACGTTCGACACGGGCAGCCAGCTCGACGACGCACTCCTCTCCGCGCAGTCCAACTCCGACAGCATGCTCGACGCCCACATGGAGCGCCTGCAGCTGCGGCCGTTCGACGAGCTCGACGAGTACATCGACGAGACGATGCACGACCTGAAGAAGCTCTTCAAGGAGTAGGGATACCCTCCCGCGCCTGCACAACCGAAAGGTCCCGTGCTCATGGCGCGGGACTTTTCTTTTCCAAAATTTTCTAAAATATCCTAAAAATACGACAGATTACTAAAACAATGAGATAATAGATGCTTGATGAATCCATACATCCCGACAGTCACCTCAGAACCGACCCTCGATACTCGCTATCTTCATAGTTTAGAGCGCTATATTGCTGACGGCCACAAGGCGGATGTCCTCTACGAACACCAAAAAGCTATCATTAAAGATACCGCTGAATTCCTACGAAATGGCAATCACCGCGGCTACATCGAAGCACCCACCGGAACTGGTAAAACTGTCTTGTTCGTGACGCTTGCCGAAGCATTCAGCTACCAAGCCGACACGCCACCAAAAATCCTTGTCGTCACTCCAACTAAGGACCTCGTCCGCCAAACTTTAGGGGGAAGTAGGGGAGATAAAGGCTTTGCCGGCTTTGCCCCGCACATGAGCGTTGGGACCTTTTACAGTGACACGCCGGCAGGTATGCGTGGACTCGAAGCGCAGGTAACAATTACCACCTATGCCTCTTTAGTTAAACTTGCCGCAAATTACCAAACAACTGTTGACGAACACGGTGAACGTCATGGCAAATTAGTAAACCTCGTCAATGAGCAATTCGATATTATTTTCCTCGACGAAGGACACAAAGCCCTCGGCACCACCAGTCAACAGATCATCAAAGAAATCAACCCCAACACCTTGATCATCGGCTTTACTGCCACACCCGACTACCATGTGTCGCGAAGCCTCGAAAGCTTGCTCCCAACCCTCATTCATCGTCTTGATCTTAAAGAAGCGATTGAGCTTGATATGCTCTCATCGGTCATTCCAATGGCGATCCCTGCGCCCACCACCACCGCCCAAGAATTCTCAATCGGCGCACTAGGGGAATACGAGAACAAAAGTCTCAAACAGCTGATCTACAACACTGCTCGTAACCGTATGGTGGTGTCCATTGCCGCACAGCTTATTCAAGCTGGCAATACCCCGATTATCTCCTGTATCCCTGGCGACAACATGGCCCACCCGCACCTTATTGCCGATATGCTAGCTGAACAATACGTCGACGACGAGCAAGGAATCCCACGACCGATTCGCGTCCATGCAATTACGAGTTCGATTAGCGCTGCACATCGCCAAAACATTTACGCCGAATTAGAAAAGGGGACCGTTGATGCGCTGGCGTACATTGATGTTCTGACCGAAGGATGGGATAGTCAACGCGCCAATGTCATTATTAATGCCCGACCAACGCGATCACTCGTCTCAGCCCGTCAACGAACCGGCCGTATTCTTCGGAATAAGCACGATAACCGTCCGGCTCTGGCGATTGATATTGTCGATACACTCGGTTCAAACACGGCGCCACAAGTATCGATGGCCGATATCTTCACGCTCAAAACTATTAAAAATGGCTCGGCTATCGGCACTATCGATCTGCTCCACGCCGACGACATAAAACAATCGGTCGACGCTATTTTCGCTACCTACGGTGCCGTTGAAACAATCGTTAATAACTACACCGTCTACGCTGAACTGCTTGAAACGCTCCCACACCTGACGCGTGGTCAAGCAGCAATTGAACAAAATGGAAAAGTCCGGACCTTCGCCTCGGCCGGTCGTTTATTCACCCGATTAGCCGTCGATAGCTTTGCACTCGAATATTTAAAGAAACACACAGCAATTGAGATTCGCATGGTACGTCACTATCACGAAGCTATCGAGGCCTACGACGAGGAACAAATTCAGACAAAACTTGCCGAACTCCCAAATGCTGTCCATACCGGAATGGGACTGCGAATCGGTGATACGTCCTACATCAGCCTTAACGAGCTCGTGACAATCGTTCGACGAAAATTCCCGTACATTGATGCCAATTATCGTGACATCGAAACTATCGCACATGAAATTGTTAAGTCAGACAGCGATCTCTATTTCACCAAACGATTCCGCGCCCGCACCCATCGCGGCGTCATGCTCTATACCGCCCAGACAATGGTGACGATAGAAATAGGGCAGTCAATCGTCGCGTCATTCCGCGATATGTAGATACAGACTTTCCATCTTGCCATAACCCCCGTTATCAGGCATACTAACCACAAGTACTTTGACCAGAAAAGGTAGGGGGCACTATAACACCGTTAACGTTGACACGCTTTTGGCACCGCCGCATTTATGAGGTGGCTTTTTTCCTTTCGTTAGCGATCCTTACACTCTACGTGCTGCCAGTTGTGACGACTATTTCACTCGAAGGTGTCTTTAGTGTCACCCTATGGTCAGCGATTGCTGCCGGCGTGACACTTGTTGCGAGCGCTGCCTTCTATTTCGTGAAATTCAAAAACGAAACGTATTATCCGTCACTATTCGTCCATCTTTTGTTTACCATTACTTCAGGACTACTTGTTATGCAGAGTGGGGGAACGGCATCACCATTTATTGCCCTATGGATGCTCGTTTCTTTCTTTGCAGGAGTTTTCGCTTTCTGGGGATTCATTCCTATTGTGCTCGCCAGTGCCACCTACGCCGCCGTCGCCTATATCGCCCAAGACTTTACCGCCGGCTCAATCGCTATGTTAGCTTTCAGTTCAATTATTCCATTAGTCATCGGGATGATTGTGTGGCGTGATCGAGGCGATGTCGACCAGTCAACTAAAGACGTCAAAAATCTCGCCAATCAACTATCAGAAGTTGCCAACAAATCTGAAATCGTCATTAACGCTATCGGTGATGGAGTGATCGCTGTTGATAACCAAGGGGTAATTCAGCTAATTAACCCGGCAGCCCAAGAAATCCTTGGATGGGGTAAACAAGACGCTTTGATGCTCAATTACAAATCAATCCTCAAGTTGAGCGACCTCAACGGCCATGATATTGATCCTTCTCAGGACCCAATTCAACAGGTCCTTAACACTAACCAACAGATTCGCTCGGGTAACCTGATTCTCAACACAAAATCTGGCAAAAAAATCACTACTTCGTTAGTGGTCTCACCGGTTGGTGATGCCGGAGGAGGCGTGATTGCCGTTTTCCGCGATATCACAAAAGAAACAGCCGAAGAACGTGAACAAGCTGAATTCATTAGCACCGCCAGTCACGAAATGCGTACGCCAGTGGCATCAATCGAAGGCTATTTAGGACTTGCGCTCAATCCCAATACTGCTGTGATTGATGAAAAGGCACGCGACTTTATAATGAAAGCTCACGAAGCAGCTCAACACCTCGGTCGCCTGTTCCAGGACCTCCTTGACGTCTCCAAATCAGAGGACGGACGTATGACAAACGTTGCGAAAGTTGTTGATATGTCAGTTCTGACACAAACAATCACTCAAGGCCTTGAGGCAAAAGCAAAAGAGAAGAACCTTCAATTAGTGTTCAAACCAAACGCTGATACTAATATTAAAAAGATAGCGCCTGTCTATTTCGTAAATATCGATAATGATCACGTTCGTGAGGTGCTTGATAACCTTATTGAAAATGCAATTAAATATACGCCAACTGGGCACGTTGAAGTTGATATTAACGGGACTGACGATAAAGTAATTATCAGCGTCAAAGACAGTGGGCTTGGTATTCCTGCCGAAGACCTCCCGCACTTATTCCAAAAGTTTTACCGCGTCGATAACCTTGATCGTCAACAAATCGGTGGTACCGGACTGGGACTGTATTTGTCTCGTCGTTTAGCCGAAGCTATGGGCGGACGTCTCTGGGTAGAGAGTGTCCACAAACAGGGAAGCACCTTCTTCCTCGAACTTCCTCGCATCTCAAGCCAAGAAGCCGAAAATCTCAAAAGCCAACAGGCAGTTGCCGCCCAACAAGCTGCCACCACGGCAGCCCAGACGCCGACTCCGGCTACGCCGGCAATGCCACCAGTTGTTGGGCCATTACCACCACGCGCACCCGACGCAGCGCCCGCAGCAGTGCCGACTTCGACAAACATCGACGGCGTCAAGGCAGCAACGACAGTCCCAAGAGGTGAAAGTCTGACCCGAGAACAAATCGCTGAACACGTCCGTCAGCTGCAAGCAATGGCCCGTAGTCAACAAACCGTCGCGCCGCGAGAAGCTCCCGCCGCACCTGCTGCAGCACCGGCACCCCAGGCTCCGCAATCATCTGGACAACAACAAACATAAGCACTATAGTATTTTTAACAAGCATTAGATAGAATAAGGGTAAATATGGCAAAAATTTTATTAGTAGAGGACGACAAAAGCCTCAGAGAAATCTACGGCGTTCGTCTTCAGGCCGAAGGCTACGACATTGTTTCAGCCGGGGATGGAGAAGAAGCCCTCGCCGTTGCTATTAAAGAGCGTCCAGACCTTATCGTCAGTGATGTCATGATGCCAAAGATCAGTGGCTTCGACATGCTCGACATTCTTCGTAGTACTACCGAGACAAAGAACATTAAAGTTATTATGATGACCGCACTCTCAAGTGAAGACCAACGTGCTCGCGGCGAAGCCCTTGGCGCTGATCGTTATCTCGTCAAATCTCAAGTAGGGATCGAAGATGTCGTTCGGACCGTCCATGATGTGCTTGGCGACGGCGTTCCTGGCGCAGCACCTGCAGCTCCTGCCTTTCCTCCGGCTGCGGCACCTGCTGTTGCAGCTCCCGCTCCTGCGCCACTTCCTGCACCCGCTCCAACACCAGTCGTTGATCAATTTGCCGCTCCGGCGCCCGCAGTTCCATCACCAACTGTTGAAGAACTTTCTCCCTTACCGGCGCCAACCACTCCTGAACTGACAACACCACCAGTTATTAATTTCCCAACAGCACCGACCCCGGAAGCGTCTGCACCTGCGGCACCTGTCGTTGATCCAATCGCGCCTGTCGCTCCAGAACCTATGGCGGCACCTGCGCCACAAGAACCAGTTACGCCTGAATTCGTCATGCCACCAATGCCAGAACCACTATCTGAACCAGTTGCGCCACTTCCTCCGGCACCAGAGCCTATCGCAGCTCCTGCTCCAGAAGCTCTCGCCCCAGCTCCACAGCCATACACGCCACCCGCACCGGCGATTCTTCCCGAGCCAACCGCTCCGTTCTCATCACCTCGTCCTGCTTCTCTTGGCGACCGCGTCATTAATCCGTTAACTCCGGCTGAAAACTTCGCACCACCAACTGACATTGCTTCTCAAATGAATCAAGAATTAGCTGCCTCACTGCAACAATTACCGCCTGCACCTGCAGCACCAACACCTCCGCCGGCACCAATGACGCCAGAACCACTCGCAGCACCAACCCCCGCACCAGAGCTTGGTCCAATGCCTCCTCAGCCTCAAGCACCTCAGTTACCACCGGCTCCAGGCGCGGCTCTATAGCACCTCTGCTATACTAAGCACACATGAGCGAACGTCTTAATAAATATTTAGCCTTTCAATTAGGTATCTCACGCCGCGAAGCCGACGAGCTTATTGACCGTGGGCAAGTAACGATTAATGAGAGCGAAGCAATTCTCGGGAGCCGATTTGAAGAGGGAAGCGTGATTGCCGTCAAAGGCAAAGTCCTCGACAACAAAACTGTCTACAAGTACATAGCCCTTAACAAACCAGTCGGTTATGTTTCTTCACGCCGCGAGCAAGACGGTATTCCAACCATCT
>Ga0247808_10000592_pt1 | contig 17438 bp, 19 predicted proteins | sample UWRJL089202R1_FD_179914 | JGI IMG/M metagenome (GOLD analysis project Ga0247808, IMG submission 179914) | Plant litter microbial communities from Arlington Agricultural Research Station in Wisconsin, United States - UWRJ-L089-202R-1 | ecosystem: Environmental > Terrestrial > Plant litter >... | reverse complement strand
CCAGCCAGCCAATCCTTAAAATCCTTAACTCTATCACGACTTACCGTAATTTCTTCTTTTGGTTGGAACTCCAAATCTACTTTATAATTCGGGGACGTATGAATGTTTTTGATGTAATCTGAGCTGATGATGAACTGTCTGTTGACACGGAAAAATTTGGATGGTTCCAGAACATTTTCGAGTTCATCCAAAGTGAAATCTGTCGGGAAATTTCGTTCTTTGGTTTGAAGATAAACGATTTTGTTTTCGCTGTAGAAACAACTGACTTCATTGATGGAAACGACTTTCAAATTATAACCGATTTTAACCAAAATCCTGGAAAGTGTTGCCTGTTCTTTTTTAACGATTTGTCTGATTTCCTGCGAATTAACAGCGCCTTGCTCTGGTAAGAACGATTTGAATTTTTCAATTGCTTTTGCCAAATCTTCTTCCTCGATAGGTTTCAGAAGATAATCGATGCTGTTGAGTTTGAAGGCTTTCAAAGTGTATTGGTCAAAAGCTGTCGTGTAAATGATAAAAGCCTTCGTAGAAACTTTATCAAAAATATCAAACGACAATCCGTCGCCGAGAACAATGTCAGAAAAAATCAGTTGCGGATGTTCATTTTCCTGAAACCAATCGACTGATTCCTCCACAGAATTAAGGCTTGCAACTACTTCTAAATCAGAAAACAAACCCAATAACTTCTCCAATCTTCTGACTGCCGGTTTTTCGTCTTCGATGATTATCGTTCTTATCATTTTTTAGTTTATTTTATTTGATTCGAAATTAGGGAAATTATTATTTTTCTTTGTCCATTAATTTTCTAATTTTTCGTTGCTCCCAGTCTTTTCCAAAGAAAACAAATCCAGCGTGAATTATAATTATTGTTCCCCAAATTATCAGGCTGTAAAATTGATTTATTTTTATCTTCATATATCCAAAGTGATGATAGAGAACATTAAACATTATCAATACGATATTTACAGCAACATAAGCAATTAAATGAGCATAGAAACCTCTGATTTCCCTGACTCTTTTTTGCGCATTCAGATAGCGAATTTTTTCATCTAAGTTCTCTTCAGGCCTTCGATTTTCCATAAGAATCTATTTTAAAATCATTTATTTTTTTCCATTAATTCCCGAATCTTTCTCTCTTCCCAATTTTTTCCGAGAACAAACTGAGGAACAAAAACACTCATTCCGTGTGCGAGCAAACCAATTCCCCAGAAAAATAAAGTGATGAAATTTTCTGGCTTGAAATAACTTTCTCCGGGTTTTAGATTTTGAATATTAATGAATACAATCAACAGATTGACAAGAACATAAATCGTCAAATGGATATAAAACCCTTTCAGTTTTTTCACTCTTTTCTTAGCCTCAAGATATTTGATATCGTTTTTATCTTTAATAATTTCCATTGTTTTGCTTTTTGATTTCTTTATTAATCATATCATTTTCCCAATCGGAGTTGAAGAAAAACAGCTTAATTCCTTTGATAGCTAGAATCAATCCCCAGATGATAAAAATCCAGGAAACCTGCATCTCTCCAAGGTTTTGTGGAAACCCGTGTTTGAAGAATTTGATGCCATAAACGATTCCGAATACAATTGCGAAAACCAAAATTCCAGTATAGAATTTTTTGATTTTTCTGACTCTTTCCACAGCCATTTCGTAACGTGGATTTTCTTTATTGATAATTTCCATTTTATTGGTTTTTAAGATTATTTTGATTGTTCATTATTTCCCGAATCTTGTTTTCTTCCCATCTTTTACCTGTAAAAAGATAGATTGAATATCCCAAAATGCTGATTCCAAATCCAACTATTGGAAACCAAAACCAATGAAACTCTGGATTAGTTTTCAAGTTGATGAAAATGAGATAAGGCATCAGAATCAAGCATCCACAAAGCATTATGTAAAAAGCTTTTATTTCTTTCATTCTGGCTTTGGCCAGTTTCAGTCTTAGTTTCTCAAAATCAGTTTCCATCACTAATATTTTTTGATGTCATCCTTGCGAAGAATCTCCTGAATCTTTTTTTCTTCCCAGTTTTTACCGATGGCGAAAACGTTCATTCCGTGTGCTGCCAATCCAATTCCCCAGCCCAACATTGGCCAGTAGAACCAGATTTCTCTAGGCGACGTGATGAGATTGATAATGACCAAAAAAGGAATCACGATGCAATAGGAAATTAAATTTCCGTAGAAACCTTTCAGTTCTTTTACTCTTTTTACCGCTTTTTCGTAAGCTGCATTTTCTGTGGTTTGTGAGGTGTAAGTTGTCATTTTTTGTGAGTTTTGTTCTATTAATATTGGTATTTTGACTTTAAAGTTTTCTTCTGATTTTTCTATGTAAACATTGTCTTTCGTAAGAAGTGCGTATCGCTGAACAATGTTTGCCAAGCCGATTCCCGCGCTTTCTGTGAGTTGTTCTCTAACCTGAAGATTATTTTCGATGCAGAGGAATTTCCCTTCGGTGAAGATTCTGACATTCAATGGTTTTGATGAAGTAGCGAAATTATGTTTGATGCAATTTTCGAGTAATAATTGTAATGAAAGTGGCACAACCTGTTTTTGCAAATCGTCGGGATTGACGTCAAAAGTGAAATTGACACTATCTTCAAATCTGGTTTTCAGAAGGTTGCAATAGATTTTTGCAAATTCTATCTCATCTTCCACTTTTACCATTTCCTTATCTTTTTGTTCCAAAACATAGCGATAGATTTTCGACATCGATGTTGTAAACTTCTGTGCCTGTTCTGGATTTTCATCAATCAAAGCCGTTAAAACATTCAACGAATTGAAAAGAAAATGCGGGTCCAATTGGTTCTTCAAAGATTCGAACTGGGCGTTGGCAGATTTTGCGATGAGTTTCTGCTCTACAACTTCTTTCTTAGTATTCTTTTTCAGTTCCTCCATAAAGCCTTTGGCGTGAAGGAATGCCGAAATCATCAAAGCAAAATTTATCATAAACCAATTGGTAAAAGTATATTTTCCGGAAAAAATATCTTCTGGAGTAGCCACTTTTTGAATTACCACATAGTTCAAATAATTACACGCATAAACCATTATGAAGTTGACAATTAATGTCGCTACGATTCCAAGAATGGTTCTAAGTCTGGTTTGTTCTGTCCACGAAAGTTTTTTATTGAGAAAATCATTCACATAACCATTACTCAAGCCTAATCCGAATGCATACATTGCCGAAATTAGCAAGTTGTAACCAAAGCTTTCCAAAGTTTTTTCATTTGAGAAAAACGTGAAGAAAAAAATGGATGAACCAAGTGTAATCCAGGTTAGCGTTATTAATGGTTTTTTATTCATATTTTAATTTCTTGGTTCAAAATTAGGACAGAAAGAAAAGTTAGGCAATTATATATGACCGAATTGTTAAAAAATCCTACTGAACTGTAAAAAGTACCGCTTGGAATCTTAAATTTTTGATAAGATTGAGGTTTGCCACTCAAAAAGGAACATCTTTTGCTTGGAAAAAAATATTAATCTTTAAGAATATGAAGAGAAACGTAGAAATCATCTTTGCCGGAATCTTCGGGACAGCAGCTGTTCTAGGAGTTTTGGTGGCGAGAAAATATTTAAGAAACAGAGTTTACAACAGCGATTATTCTGACCATCATCATTTATTCGGGAATTCCAGGAGAAATCCTTATGCAGCCGCGGATGACGGCGTAGAGTTAGACGCATTTTTATGACACACACTATTTAATTATACAAATTTCCGGTTCTCACGAGCCGGATTTTTTTGTGGAAAACTTTCCGGAATTTTAAGAGAGATTTTATTTTTCTAATGATAATTTTGAAGATAATATTTCCAATCAATTTTAACGCAAAGGCAGAAGTTTCTATTTCAAAGCTTCTGTAAGTCGCAAATATTTGCGGCTTAATATGAGTTCAATGACACTTTAATTTGTGCCTTTGCGTTATTTTTTTCCACTAAAAAATGTCAGATTTCATCCCAAAAGGGCAAGGCGCTCAACGAAATGTCGTCAACAAATTTGACCGATTCACGCACGAACCGGAAGATTTTGAATTGGATTTAATCAAAACGCAGGTCACAGAAGTTTTCCCGAAAAGCATCATCAATGTCATCAAAAGTCCAGACCTGATGATGGATTATTCGATGAATCCTTACCAAGGTTGCGAACACGGTTGTTCCTATTGTTTTGCCCGACCGACTCACGAATTTTGGGGTTACAGTGCAGGCGTAGATTTCGAAAGAAAATTGATGGTCAAGAAGAACGCACCGGAACTTTTGGAGAAAACCTTTCAGAAGAAATCTTATGTTCCGAAAACCATTATGCTTTCCGGAAATACGGATTGTTATCAGCCGATTGAAAGACAATTTGAAATCACTAGAAAACTGCTTCAAGTTTGTTTGGATTACAGACATCCGGTTTCCATCATTACCAAAAACGCTTTGGTTCTGAGAGATTTGGATATACTCGAAAAAATGGCAGAAAAAAATCTGATTTCTGTTAATATGAGTATTCCGACAATCAACGAAGAACTTCGACGCGTGATGGAGCCTAGAACTTCAACCGCAAAAAACAAACTGAAAGCCATCGAAGTTTTATCATCGAAAAACATTCCAGTGAATGTAATGATTGCGCCAGTCATTCCAGGCTTGACGAGTGACGAAAGTCTTGGGATAATGAAAGCGGTTTCCGAAGCGGGCGCGAGAAGTTGCGGTTATACTTTGGTCAGATTGAATGACACTGTTGAGCCAGTTTTTATCCAATGGCTGGAAACACATTTCCCCGACAGGAAAGACAAAGTATTGAATCTAATCCGCTCTATGCGAGGCGGAAATCTCGGCGAAAAAAGATTTTATGAAAGATACAAAGGAGAAGGAAACATTGCAGAAATGATACATAAAACTTTTGAAATCGGAAAGAAGAAATTTTTTAATAATCAGGAAAGAGCAAGTTTGACGACTTCACATTTTACGGGAAGCAGAGCACAACAATTGCGATTGTTTTAAGGGATTCTGAAAGCTTTTGATTAAATTTGCAATCAGAATTAATTTTCAGTAATTTTCAGTAATTTTCACAAATGAAGCAATATTCCGCAAAACGCAGCATCCAGATTCTCGCACATATTCTTGAACAATACGGCATCGACAAAATCATCATTTCTCCAGGTTCCAGAAATGCGCCTTTATCTATTCATTTTTCCGAGATTGATGCGTTCCAATGTTACAGTATTGTGGATGAAAGAGCGGCTGCATTTGTAGGTTTAGGAATTTCAAAATCAATTAAAAAACCTGTCGCAATCACTTGTACAAGCGGTTCTGCAGCCACCAATTACTATCCTGCGGTTGTGGAAGCATTTTATCAGAATATTCCGCTTTTGATTTTGACGGCAGACAGACCTTCAGATTTTGTGGATTTATTTGATGGACAGACGATTCGTCAGAAAAACCTTTTCCAGCAGCATTCTTACGGCGATTTCGAATTGTTGGAAGATGAAAAAGACGGCGCAGACGACCACAATTTCGAAACCATCAAAAAAGCGGTTGAACTTTGCATCGAGAAAAGCGGTCCGGTTCATATCAACATTCCTCTGAATGAGCCTCTTTATAATTTGGTGGATGAGTTGCCGGTTTTGCCAATTGTGGAAAAAACAATTCAGAAAAGGACTTACGAACTTCCTTCGAGTTTTGTCGCAGATTGGCACACTTCGAAACGAATTCTGATTCTTGCCGGAACTTTAGCACCAAATCCGGAATTGCAAGCGCAGCTTTCTCAATTGGTTAAAAATCATACGGTTGTCGTTTTAACGGAAATGAATTCCAATCTTCAGCACGAGAAGTTTTTTGCCCACATCGACCGATATATCACAGATTTTACGGAAGAAGATTTCAGAACTTATGCTCCAGATTTACTAATTACAATCGGACAAAATGTAGTTTCAAAAAGAGTAAAACAATTCCTTAGAAAAGCTAAACCTGCACAACATTGGCACATCGATGAATATTGGCAGCCAGACACTTACTTTGCATTAACTCAGAAAATTGAAACAAAAGCAGAAATTTTCTTTTCCAAATTATTAAAATCCATCAATCTTGAACCAAGACCTTTTTTCAATCTATGGGATGTTCTGAAGGACAAAAAAGACGCAAAGCACGAGGAATATCTGAACAAAGCGCCGTTCTCAGATTTCTATCTTTTCAATCAGTTATCAAATCATATTCCTGAGAATTACAAGATTCATTTCTCGAATAGTTCGGCAATCCGATATGCGCAATTGTTTGATTATCAAAAGCACGACGTCTATTGCAACCGGGGAACCAGCGGGATCGACGGCTGTACTTCTACCGCAATGGGATTTGCAATGATGGAAGACGAACCTACGATTTTGATTACCGGAGATTTGTCATTTTTCTATGACATCAATGGACTTTGGAACCAATATATTCCGCCTTACACTAGGATTGTGATTTTCAACAACGGCGAAGGCAATATTTTCAAAATCATTCCGGGACCAAGTGGAACCAATGCTTTAGACGAGTTTATCGCAACCACGCATCACAGAAATGCAGAATTATTGGCAAAGAATTTCGGTTTTGATTATATAAAAGTGGAAGACGAAATTACATTAGACCGAGTTTTACCAAACTTTTTCAAATCCAATCCGAAACCAAAAATTTTGGAAGTGATTACTTCTGAGTGTAATAATGCGGATATTTTGAAGCAGTATTTTGTGGAGTTGAAATAGTGTGATTACTAAAGCATAATATTGTCATTCCGTAGGATTCTAAACTGTTGAGATTCCTACGGAATGACAACACGGTGTTTTTTGATTATTTTTAAAACTCCAAATCCGTTTCCTCTTTCGGCAGATTGATTATTTTTTCAATAGGATAAATGAACATTTCATCGAAATCATTGAGTGCATTAATCAATTGAAAATGAGAATATTCTTTGATATTATCAATCGTAATTTCGGTTTCTTTAATTTTTTTCGAGTCTAATAAACTTTGCCGCATTACCCCGTTTAGGAGATAAGTTTTCGGGGTAAACCAAGTTTTGTCTTTTAGGAAAAGCAGATTGGAATATGTTGTATCTGTGATTTGGTTTTCTTTGACGATGATGATTTCATCCGCACCACTGTCATTTTTTAATTTTTGGAATTGCGTTCTGTCTGCTGATTTGAAAGTGTAATCAATTTCATTATCAATAACCAATTCGAAATCATCGTGTTCTGAAATGGCGTACGGAACAATCTGGGTTTTGAAATTGTTATCCAGATCATATTCAATTCGGAATTTGTAAAGTCCGTCTTCGTCGTGTTTCAGATTGACGAATAAACTGTAGATATCAATTTTACATTCTTTTCCGAAATTGGAAAAAGTGTCATTCATTCTTTTTTGATGAAGTTCTGTCAGGAAGATTTTCTGGTCTTCCACTTTGATGCTTTCAATAAATCGGGACATAAATTTTGTTTTTCATTTCTTCGTATTCGCTTTTTAACTCGCTTTGGTGCGTGATTCCGCCGCCACTTTTAAAAAAGAGTTTTTCGTTTTCTTTTTCAATAAATCTGATCATCACGCAGGAATCCAGATTTTTTCCGTCAAAATAGCCTGAAATTCCAGTGTAAAAACCGCGATCGTATTTCTCAGCTTCGAGGATGATTTCCAAAGTTTTTGGTTTTGGAGCACCGAGAATAGAACCAGCTGGTAAGATTTTTTGGAGAATAGAACCGATTTTGTTTTGAAATTCCGGTTTTATTTCGCCTTCGATTTCGGAACTCATTGCGAGGAGATTCTTTTGTTTTGTTTTGATGAAATCGATTCTTTGAAAATCTTTGACGCGAACATTGTTGGCAACTATACTCAAATCGTTTCTCAATAAATCTACGACTGTATAATGTTCCGCTTTTTCTTTCGGGTCGTTTTTGAGAATATTTTCGGCTTCTTCAATTTCTGCATCAATTGTCCCCTTCATTGGATGCGTAAAAATCTTATTATCAACGATTTTAATGAAAGTTTCTGGCGAAAAACAGACAAATTCATCGGGAACTAAAATTTTGTATTTTGCTTTTGAGAACTTGAAAATATCTTCTAAAGTTAAACTGGTTTCAATCTCGGTTTTTCTGGTGTAATTAGTAAGATAGGAATTTCCTTTCTTCAGATTTTCCTGAACGATTTCGAATCCTTTTTGATAATTTTCCAGTGTTTCCGGGAAAGATTTCCATTCGAAGTTTGGAATTGGCACGTGTTGATTAGAAACGTTTGTAGCATTCGGAAAATCAATCAACAAACTGTTTTTTTTAATTTCGTTTTGAGTGAAAATATTGACTTTATCCATCAAAAAATTGATCAGGAAAAAAAAAGATTCTTTTCTTTCTGACAATTCGTCCATTCTCTGAAACTGCGGATTCTGAAACATAAAAACAAAAATAGAGAAAAGTCTTCTAATAACGACGAAAGCCTGAAAGAACACCGAAACCCGCAGCCCGGCCTGAGTGGAAATCCTTTTTTGTGATGGAAAAGCTTTGGCAAAAAAGATTGACTCCGTCGAACCACTTCGTTAGGTTTGGGAACGGAGGACGGATAAAGCTGCCCCAAAATAAATCATCAATTTCGATACTCGTTAATTATTGGTTACTTTTGCAAAAATTTTGAGAATGACGACGCCAAAACCGGAAATTGGAAAAATACTGACAGAAGCTTACGAATACTGGATGAAAACTTTGCCATTTCAGTTTTTGTTCACAGTAATTTATTTTGCTGTGACGATGTTTGGCGGATCTTACGCGTTCCGATATTACGGCCTTTTTGAAGAAGTTCAGAAATTTCAGGGCTTGATTTATACAGACGGAATGGCGTTTTTTAATAAATATGGTGAACTGATGCAAACCGAAAACGCCATTTTGTTTTTGCAGGTGATGATGGTTATCAAAGCGTTAATTTTCCCTCTGAATATTGGCTTTCTAAAAATTTACAGAAAACTGGATCTTAGTGAAAAACCGGAAACGAGTGATCTTTTTGCGGGTTTTAGCGGGCATTATTTCTTTCTGTTTATGATTTACTCGCTGGCATGGAGCGTGATCAGTAATTTCATTTCCTTCTTTATTTTCCTTTGGATCCCGATGGCTTTGTTTGTTCCTGCATTGATTTTCTTCAAAGGTTTTAATTATTTCCAATCTTTCAAAATCAGTGTTCAGACGTTTAAGGATCATTTTATTCTGATGTTTATTGCGACGATTGTTTCGATTCTGTTTTCTTACAGCGGATCTATTATGTTTTTCTTCGGAATATTTTTGACGTTTCCTTTTTGGAATGCGATGATCTATGTGCTTTACAAGCATCTTATCGGAGATTTTGAGGAATAATTGTTTATGAGTTAATTTGATTCAAGAAAATTTTATGTAGATTTGATTATAAACTTCAAACTTAAACTACTATGGACAATTTTAATGAATTCGATTCTCCTGCAAATGTTCCAACAAAGGAAACCGGCAGCATCATTTCTCACGCTCTGGAAATTTTTAAGAACACATTTTTATACTGTTTTCTTGCAGTCGTGATTTATTTTTTGCTCAGCATTGTCATTCAATTATTGACTGGTTTTGATTCTCAGCTTTTCGTGGAGCAGGTAAGAGAGAGAGGTGATGGATTCGGTTATGGCGATATTATTGCCACACCTGGTTTTGTAACTTACAGTGGCGCCAATTTTCTTGTGACGCTTCTTTTGACGCCTATTTTTGTCAGTTTGATCTATGTTGCCAACAAATCGAATTTCAAACAACCAATTGTGGTTTCTGACATCTTTTTTGCATACAAACAGAATTTTATCAACATTGTTATTTATGCACTCATTACTCAGATTGCACTTTTTATTTTGTTAATAATGTGTGTTTTGCCTGCGATTTTTGTTATGCCTTTCTTTTTCTTAGGTTATCCTATTCTTATTTTTGAAAAAGCAAGTGCTTTTGATGCGCTTAAAAAATCATTTGCCATCGTTCAGGAAAATTATGGCACAATTTTACTTACAGCATTGCTTGCTGGCCTTATCAGTATCGCCGGAGTTGTTTTGTGCTGTGTCGGGATTTACCTTACGATCCCCTTTGTTTACGTCGCAATGTACTCTACCTACTGTGCTTATCAAGGTGCACCAAGACAATTAGATAACTATAAACAATAAAAACTATGTCAGATTCCGGTAAACCTATTGATTCTGTTGTGATAAAACAGATCGCTTTAATTCTTTTGATCTGCCTTCTGGTCGGATTGATTTGCTGGAATCTGGCATTATTTCTCCCTTCATTTTTAGGAGCCGTTACGCTGTACATTGTTTGCAAAAAATACAATTATTATCTTGTTGACGAGAAAAACTGGAAACCTTGGGTAGCCGCATTGGCTTTGATGCTGGCTTCACTGATTATTTTGATTCTTCCCGTTTACTTTATTGTAGATATGCTTGTTGCCAAAGCAGGTAATGCTCAGGTTTATATGGAGAAATTCAATGTTTTTCTGGAGAAGATTCACGTTTTTATCTATCAAAAAGTTGGTTTTGACATTCTTAGCAAAGAGAATATCACCAAGGTTACAAACTTTGCGGGTACACTTTCTACAAGAGCTCTCAGTACCACTGTAAATACCTTCACAGTGATTGTATCCATGTATTTTATCTTGTATTTTATGTTTGTAAAAGCTCGGTTTTTTGAAAGAATCGTAGCGAGAGCAATGCCTTTCAAACGAGCAAATACAAAATTACTTGGTGACAAATTTACAAAACTGGTGTTGGCTAATGCCATTGGTATTCCTGTAGTAGCCATTGGCCAAGGTGTGGTTGCACTTATTGGCTACTGGATTTTCGGTGCGCCAAGTGCAATTCTTCTGTTCGCTCTTACTGCTGTGTCATCTATGCTCCCAGTAGTTGGTGCAGCTATAGTTTATGTTCCTGTCGGTATCTTTATGATTGCAGAAGGTGATTCTACCGGAGGAATTGGAGTGATCATTTATGGACTTGTAGTCGTAGGACTTACAGATAATCTACTTCGATTCACATTACTGAAAAAACTGGAAGATATTCATCCATTAGTCACCGTTTTCGGGATCATTCTGGGGATGAATCTTTTTGGATTTATGGGATTGATTTTCGGTCCGATTTTAATGTCGATCACCGTTTTGCTAATTCAGGTTTACAGAGATGAATTTTCGGATGAAGATACACCGCCGGAATTACAGATCCCGAATGATAACGATGAACTGGATCAAAAAATAAACTTAATAGTATAATGGAAGGTCTGAATCCAGAAATCCTCAGGGAAATTTGTGAAGTTCGAATGCCGTTTGGGAAACACAAAGATATGATCCTTGCAGATTTGCCAATCAGTTATCTGGAATGGTTTCAAAGTCAGGGAATGCCAAAAGGTAAACTCGGAATGCAGCTTTCTACAATTTACGAAATCAAAATCAATGGTTTGATGGATTTGCTAATTCCAATCCGCGGACAAGTCAATTATTCTAAAGATAAAAAAACGACTTATAAGTTTTAATTAATGAAAATCAAAAAAAAAATTAATACTGCAAGACGATCTTTAATGCGACGTCTTACCAAAAATATTGGTAAATCAAATGCAGGTATTAATAGCAATAAAAACATAAAAATCCAAAGAATTCTGATTTCCAGACCAAATCACAGATTAGGAAATCTTCTTTTATTAACGCCTTTGGTTCAGGAAGTCTCAAATACTTTTCCAGATGCGAAAATAGATCTTTTTGTAAAAGGCGGCGTAACGCCAATTATCTATAAAAACTACAAAAACATACACCGCTACAATCAGCTTCCTAAAAAGCCTTTCAGCAGTTTGGGGAAATATATCAAAGGTTGGTTTCAGCTGAAGTTTCGGAAATATGATTTGGCGATCAATTCCAATCCGGGTTCATCATCCGGAAGATTGTCGATTCTTGCGACCAATTCTACTTACAAATTTTTTGGAGATCACGATGACGAATTGAGTTCAAAATATCCTGATTACAACCACGATGCGAAGAAAACAATTTACAATCTGAGAAAATTTCTGACCGAACTTGGCTTTCCTGAAAACACTTCTAAACTCCCATCTTTAAAAATCATTTTAGACCAGGAAGAACTGGAAACCGGAAAAGCGAATCTTCAAAAAATCGTCCAAAACGATAAGAAAACCATTTGTCTTTTTACAAACGCAACTGGTGCCAAAATATATTCGGAAGAATGGTGGAATGCTTTTTACGATAAATTAAAAACTGCATTTCCGGATTACAATATCATAGAACTTTTGCCTGTAGAAAACATTTCAAAACTTAATTTCAAGATTCCACATTTCTACAGTACGGACATTCGGGAAATGGGCGGATTTTTAGCTAACTGCGCACTTTTTATCGCAGCAGACAATGGCGTAATGCATCTTGCGAGTTCTGTAAATGTGCCTACAATTGGACTTTTCCAAGTGACGGATGAAACGATGTACAAACCTTACAACGACAAAAGCTTTTCCATCAACACAAATAATGTGAATATGGATAAAGTAATCGATCAAATCAAAACGTCTTTATAATATTAAGGCTTGAATTTGATTTAAAAAACTATAACACAAATGACTATGAACTTTGTTCTTTCCGAGACGTATTCTCAATACAAAAACGATATTTTAAACATTTTAAAGAATTTTAAAGATGAAGGTGTTGTAGTTGGTCACGGAAATAGGAACGTCGTAAAATACTTTGTGGTTGGTGGTCAGAAATTCAATTTTAAATCATTCAAACAGCATAATATAATAAACCGACACGTTTATAAATATTACCGCAAATCGAAATCCAAACGGTCTTACGAGTATGCTCAGATGCTTTTGGACAAAGGTTTCCACACGCCAAAACCCGTTGCTTTTATTGAAAACCACGATCTCATTGGCGTAACATCAAGTTACTATGTGAGCGAACAATTGGATGACATTTTCACATTGAATGATGCGCTTTACAATCCTGCTCTTCCTGACAGAGAAAGGATTATAAAAGATTACACCAAGTTGATTTTCCAACTTCACGAAAATGGAATCATATTCATTGACAACGCAGGCGGAAATTTCTTAATTAAAAAAGAAAATGAAACGTACCATTTTTATTTAGTCGACCTTAACCGAATGAATTTTCATCAGGAAATTAATATTTCAAAGCGACTTCAAAACTTTGAACGTTTGACGAATGATCCGGAAATCATCAGATTAATCAGCGAAGAATATGCAAAACTTTCCGGAACAACTTATGAGTTTTGCTCGCAAAAAATCGTTGATTTTGCTAAGAAAAAGGCATTCAAACTTAAAATTAAAAGAATCCTAAAGTTCTATAAGTTCTTTCTTCCGAAATAATCACTTATCAAATCCTTCTCCGAAAATTGCCGTTATTGGGATATTCAGAATTTGACACTTAATCATTTCTAATCCGACATTCAGTTTTTTTAAATTGTCCAAGTTTTCTAATTTGATAAATGGAATATATACTGAAGATTCATTACTATAGTAAACTTTTATTTCATCGTCATAATCCTTACAGATAAAGAAATCTCTAAGGTTAAAAGTAAATTGATCATCGTTATTAAGTAGCACATATTTTAGCATATGATTAACAAATAGTTCTGGGAAAATTTCTGAAAAATTATAAAAGAAATTTCTTTCGTATTTCGTATCAAGTTGATTCTTATAAAATTCTAAGTTCATATAATTTCTTATTAAGATTCAAATATACAATGTGAAAGTAAAAATTGTCGTTTTGCTAAAACTAAGCTTTCAACGCAGCAATTTCGTCTCTCAGTTTTGCCGCTTTTATGAAGTCCAGGTTTTTCGCAGCAGCTTCCATTTCTTTCTGTTTTGCAACCACGATTTTTTCGATGTCTTCGCTTCCGTAAGTTGCCTTTGTTTCCGCAACTTCCTGCATCAGAACTTTTTGAGTGTATTTTTCGTCCGGGAAATCTTTGCTTCTTCCTACCAGGTTTTCACTGATTTTTTTGTTCAGTGCCATTGGAACTTTGCCATGTTCTGTGTTGTACTGCATCTGCTTTTCACGACGGTAAAGTGTTTCATCGATTGCGGCCTGCATAGATTTTGTCATTTTATCCGCATACATTATCGCTCGCCCATTCAGGTTTCTTGCCGCACGTCCAACAGTCTGAATCATCGATCTTCTGGATCGTAACATTCCTTCTTTATCCGCATCCAAAATCGCAACCAAGGAAACTTCCGGTAAATCCAATCCTTCTCTCAAAAGATTGACACCAACCAAAACATCGAACAAACCAAGACGCAAATCCTGCATAATCTGAATCCTTTCCAAAGTTTCCACATCTGAGTGAATATATCGAGTTCGGATTCCAACTTTTGTGAAATATTTAGTCAGTTCTTCCGCCATTTTTTTGGTTAAGGTTGTTACCAAAACACGTTCGTCCGCTTCTTCTCTTTTATGAATTTCCTCAATGAGATCATCAATTTGATTCATTGTCGGACGAACTTCGATAATCGGATCCAAAAGTCCTGTTGGTCGGATGATTTGTTCAATGTAAGTTCCGCCTGATTTCTCCAATTCGTAATCTGCAGGCGTTGCGGAAACGTAAATTACCTGATTCTGCATCGTCTCAAACTCATCAAATTTCAAAGGTCGGTTGTCCATCGCAGCGGGTAGACGGAAACCGTGTTCCACCAAGACTTCTTTTCGGCTTCTGTCACCTCCGTACATTGCGTGAACCTGCGGAATCGTCACGTGACTTTCATCAATCACCATCAGGAAATCTTTCGGGAAATAATCCAAAAGACAGAAAGGTCTGGATCCAGGCAAACGGCCGTCCATATATCTGGAATAATTCTCGATTCCGGAACAATATCCTAATTCTCGGATCATTTCTAAATCAAGCTCGGTTCTTTCTTCAAGACGCTTGGCTTCCAACGGTTTTTCAATCTCTCTAAAGAAATCGACTTGCTTTACCATATCGTCCTGGATTTGACGGATTGCGCCCTGCATTGTCTCAGGTGTAGTCACGAAAAGATTGGCTGGATAAATATTAATCGTATCAAAGTTTGAAGTCACATTTCCTGAAACGGGATCAAAACTTTGAATCGTCTCAATCTGATCGCCGAAAAACTGAAGTCTGATTGCTGTATCAGCATAAGCCGGATAAACATCTATCACATCACCCTTCACACGGAAAGTTCCTCTTTGAAATTCATTCAAAGCTCTGGAATATAATGCACTAACTAAAGAATTAAGCAATCTCGTTCTGGAGATTTTTTCACTCTTGGTAATCGTAATCAATGACTTTTCAAATTCCTTTGGATTTCCAACACCATAAATACAGGAAACCGAGGCTACGATCAAAACATCTCGTCTTCCGGAAAGCAAACTTGCAGAGGCAGAAAGTCTCAGTTTTTCAACTTCTTCATTGATACTCAAGTCTTTCTCGATGTAAGTATTTGTAGAAGCGATAAAGGCTTCCGGCTGATAATAATCGTAGTAACTCACAAAATATTCCACGGCATTGTCTGGGAAAAACTCCTTAAACTCCATAAAAAGCTGAGCGGCCAAAGTCTTGTTGTGCGCCAAAACCAAAGTCGGTTTCTGAACCTGATTCACAACATTGGCAACAGTAAAAGTTTTTCCTGAACCGGTAACACCCAGAAGCGTCTGGTATTTTTCACCGATGTTGATGCCTTCCACCAATTTCTCGATGGCTTTTGGCTGATCTCCAGTAGGTTTGTATTCTGATTGAAGTTTGAATTGCATAACACAAAAATACGAAAAAACGTTCCAAAAAATGGAACGTTTTACTATTGTGACAATTCTTTAATTCTATTGAAAATTCATTGTGATTGGAAGCTGGAAAACTGTTGCAGCAGCTTTTCCTTCTTCCGTCGCTGGTTTCCAGACTTTGTTTTCAGTTACTAATTTCATTGTTCTAATTGCTTCATTGTTGAATGTCTGACTTGGACCTTCTGCTCTTACATCCTTTGTTTTTCCGTTTTCATCAATAGTAATATAGACATTTGTCTTTAAAGTTCCATCTTTTTTCCCGAATGCAGAGGAATCAAAATTATTGGAAAAACTAGTTCTCAAAGAATTGAGACCTTCCGGAAATTCTGCTGGTGTGATATCTCTTGCAGGAGGAGGCGGTGGGGGAATTGGTAATTCGTTTTCCTTCATTACTCTTGGCGTTGGCGGAGAAGGAACATTTTTCTTTCCTTTAATTTTTACATTACTTTGAACAGACTTTTTCTGAGGAACTGTATCCATTTTTAAGGATTTGTCCGTTGTGATTTCCGGAATTTCAGATTTCACTTCAAGCTTGGTTTCAGAAGCGTAAACTTTTTGGACAAACAGAATGCTTAATCCTGCAAAGGCCGAAACGGCGAACAGTTTTTTGAATTTTTCTAATTTTGATTTTTTGGTGGTCATCATAATAAATCGTTTTTTGGTGTTATTAAAATTGAATTGGTTTATTAATGAAAGATTCTGAGCATTCAAAACTTCTGCAAGAATCAAATTCTGATAATCTTTGATGTTGAATTCTTTGTTGATGATTACTTCATCAGCCAGAAATTCATGATTGTCTGTAACCGCTTTTTTATAAAAATAAATGGCGGGATTGAACCACGAAACTGCCTTTAGAATTTCGATTAAAATCAAATCCAAAGAGTGTTTCTGTTCTAAATGCGTTTTTTCGTGAATGAAAATCCGGTTGTCCACCTGGTCTTTAAAATATTTTTTGTTGAGATAAATCTTATTCCAAAAACTGAAAGGCGGCAGATCTTTTTCAATTAATTTCAGTTTCTGACCTTGGTAATTCAGATTTTCTCCTTTTAAACCTGTGATTTTCAGAATCGAAATCAATGATTTGATAATTAATATAACTGACACAACAATGTAAATTATTAATATCATTTTCATCCAGTCAAATTCTGATGCTTGATTTGTTTTCTGAATTAACTGCTGCGTTGTTATTTCTTCAAATATTAATTGACTCCTTTGTTGAGAAATCGCCGGTAAATTAATCTTAACAAAAGGAATTATATAAGAAAACAGCAACGAAAAAATCAGGTAGAATCTGTTGAACCGGAACATTTTTTCCTTTTGTAAAAACAGATAGTAAACCGCTATCAATAGCGATGAGCAAAGAATTATTTTTAAAATAACAGTTTCCATTATGGTTCTATTTCCTTGTCAATAATATCTCGCAGTTCTTTCAGTTGTTTCTGAGAAAGTTTGGAATTCGATGTGAAAAAAGAAGCAAACTGGCTCACCGAACTGTTGAAAAAACGGTCAATCATAGAAGTCATTTCGCCCTGGAAATAATCTTCTTTCTTCACTTTCGGGAAATATTCTCGTGAGTTTCCGTAAAGTCTGTAGCCTATCAAATCCTTGTTCTGCATTCTCTTCAACAGTGTTGCAATGGTTGTTGAGGCAGGTTTTGGAT
>Ga0247808_10000588_pt1 | contig 17479 bp, 17 predicted proteins | sample UWRJL089202R1_FD_179914 | JGI IMG/M metagenome (GOLD analysis project Ga0247808, IMG submission 179914) | Plant litter microbial communities from Arlington Agricultural Research Station in Wisconsin, United States - UWRJ-L089-202R-1 | ecosystem: Environmental > Terrestrial > Plant litter >... | reverse complement strand
CCATGTAGGTGCTGCTGCTGCTGCTGCTGCTGCTGCAACACTGTGTGCTGCACCAATGGAACCGGCAGGTCTCGAGGATAACCAACCGGCTTCGCGAGTGAACCTTTCAGCAGACAAGCTGCTAATAGTGCGTTGGTGGACAGTCGCATCTTCTAGCAGTCTGAGAAGAGAGGGTTTCTAGGGATATTTATATTACATGCTTAGTAGCAAGGTTATAATCTAGGGAGTGCCTTAGGAGGTTTTTTTTCGGAGAAAGTACGCTGACGTTGTGAAGATTGAGGGTTCAGGGATCAACTGGGGGTGTAGTGCTGGTGTCAAAGCTTATGTGAATGTATGTATATTATTTGTGCGAAGAACGGACGCTTTAGAATGGAGGAAGTAAGTGCAAAGCACAGGAGCAGTACAAAGCAGTAAAGACGAATGCTAGTATATACTTTCTGAACATCAATTAGCTTTACCGTGTCTCTCAAGGTGTGCCTCACGCACGGTACGATGGTTGGGAAGCGGCGGGACGCTGCCAAATGATCCAACTATGCTCGCACGTGGACCATTTATTGGCTGAAAACTCTATGGTGGAAGGGCAGATCTGACTCTATGGAGAATAGGAGTATTCTCCGGGTCATGAAGGTCTGTTGCGTGAGCACACGCGACACCACCGCCAGAGGGAATGTATCGTGTGTTGGTGAAGCAAGACAGCACATTGCTGGTGTAGCAGCAGACCTCGTCTGAGCATTGGCACCGAGTCTCCCCGAGTTCTGATATCCCACCAGTATTCTGCTCTGCTTCAATGGCTGGGTTGTTCATCACTATGATGTAATGGTAAGCTGAGGTGACCATCTTTCAGGCTTACCCGGTATGATTTGTTCAACTTGCATGAATCTGCCAAATCGAGATATACACAAAGAAACATCACGCAAACATCCAAGATAGAAGACATGGCTCCCGCGCTCCCGTGCTTATTCAGCCTTGCAGCAATGCCAATCCCAGCACTATACAGTAAATAAGTGCATTACCATACCGTACATTCACGTATAGTACAGTACTGTATTACCTGTACGGAGGTATAGTATAGTATAAAGTAGTAAAAAGCATGCTGCTGGTAATCCATCTCACCATCCCCGGTCAATCACATGTAATGGCCTAGATCCTACGTATTTGCGTACAGCTACACTTGGGTAGCTTTCCCCACATTAGCTCCAGCTCTATCCACAGCTCTGTTGCTGATCGTTGTTTGCCCTCGGTCTCAGGCATGTACTCGAAGGAATGAGCGAGGAAGACATTGGGCTGCGGTCAACATCAATGGTTGCTTTCGCTCGTGCTTACTGTTATGGCGGGGATTATCACGGCAGTGTGTGTCATGCTCTATGATGTCTTGGTGTTTTGGCAAAGGGTGAGCGACCAACGACCACAACATCCGTATGCGGTTCAGCATTTGACTAATTCGTTCTGCAGAGGCTAGTGGAATGGTTCACGCGTAAAAAGCCGGTAGACGTCTGGCTCGAAATACTCAAGGATGCCAAAACCTACGAGGAATGGGAGGAAGCTACTTTCCAACTTGATGTGCTTCTGGGGAATGATTTGTGGTGAGTAACTAGACTTTGGATAGCTACAATCTACCCAACATGCTTATGCGATGTGCAGGCGTCAGAACCCAACCTCCAAGTATTACGACTACCGTCTCATTTACGAAAGGTTGCAGTCCATAATCGCGGCCCGGGAACAAGGGGACATACTTCAGCTGGTGAATCTCTTGCGATCTGGTCTGGTACGGAATTTAGGAAACATCTCGGCCCCGAGGCTGTTTAATCGAGCTTTTGCGGGAACGAAGCTGTTGATCGAGGATTATATTACACAAGTTGCCCAAGCAATTGTAGATGTGACAAGTCTGCCAACCTCACCTGGTTCAGAGGGAAACGTCGTAATACCCGGCTTCAGCAGCCAGGCGAAGTTGGATCTACTACATGATACGAGGCAAGCATTTGGCCGGAGTACGTTGGTTCTTCAAGGGGGGGCAATTTTCGGATTGTGTCACCTGGGCGTGGTCAAAGCATTATTTGCTCGAGGTCTACTTCCCAGGATAATAACGGGAACAGCAACGGGAGCCTTGATTGCAGCTTTAGTTGGTATACATACAGAGGACGAGCTACCAAAATTCCTGCGCGGAGAGAGTATAGACCTTTCAGCATTTGCTGGGAAAAGGAAAAAAATCATTAGGGAAAATGGACGATCTTCTTCAATGGATGGTTGGTGGGACACACTGACCCGAAGAACTAGGAGATGGTTTAGACAAGGATACTTTCTAGATGTAACAGTATTGGAAGAGTGTGTTCGTGCGAACGTTGGGGACCTCACCTTTGAGGAAGCGTATACTCGGACTAAACGAGTATTGAATATCACGGTAGCCACAACAGGTAGAGGAGGCGTACCGAATCTCCTCAACTATCTGACAGCACCTAATGTGGTATGTGCTCTGTCACTAGAAATATTTCACGCTAATTAATCTAGTTGATCTGGTCTGCAGCAATCGCTTCCAATGCGTCGTCTCCATCACTCTATGGCCAGTCTATCGTTCTGAAGTGCAAAGATGCCTCCGGTGCTATTGTACCTTGGTCTCTAGCAGCAGAAACTACCTTTAGACCTTGGACTCATGCATCATACTCTGAACGAGACTCGCCACTGTCCCGGATAGCAGAGCTGTTCAATGTTAATCACTTCATTGTCAGCCAGGCCCGACCCTATCTCGTTCCATTTCTCCAGAGTGATATGCATGGCCCTTCACGAATCTACACCCAGGGCGGACGGACCTCATTGACCGGTGGCATTTTGAGGCTCATAACAATGGAAATCCATCACCGGCTTCAACAACTCGATAGCCTCCAGCTGCTTCCTCTGTCTATCAGGCGATTTCTAGTCGACGAGCATGTCCCTGCTGCATCTGTGACTCTGGTTCCCGAGCTGTCCGCGAGAGACTTCGTTCGACTACTAGAAACACCTACACAGAGCAGCCTAGATCACTGGATCCTCCGCGGAGAGAAAAGCGTTTGGCCAGCGATTGGTGCATTGAAGGTTAGATGCGCCGTGGAAATGGAGCTGGATCGTGGATACCAGTTTGTTAGACGTCGTAAAGCTGGAGGACTTCGAAGGAGAGGCAGTGCCGTGGACACCTCAAAAGACAAGGGAAGGAGAGAGCGCGCCAGCAGTGACAGCGCCAATTGGTAGCATGTGAATATGCAGAGTTAACGGGCGTTATGACATATCAGTCATCATGGGGGAGATATTATGGCATTTGGAAGCAAAGTATTGGCAAGGCTCCTTGATCTGGTTGGCTGATTCCAAAGCCGTACAACAAACTAGAAGCTTTTAGTTTGTGCAAGAGAAGCACGAAACGAATGCAAAACATAAATCCCCACTGCTAGGGCTGACAAGGCTGATTTATGAGAGGGAGCGACGTCGCAAGACGTGATGCAGGCTGTGCAAAAGGTTGGTGGACAGTTTCAAGCAATAAAAATCGCGGTGCGGCGCCTTCCGATTCCATTTGTTGTCTTTCAATGCGTGTGAGTCAACACAACGGGGCCAGCGTCTTGTTCTCGGACTTCTTGTGAGTAAGGGAGATTCTGTTTTCCAGCGATACCTTCATTTCGGGACGTTTCCGTGCTGGTTTTTGAGTTCTTGAACCGAGCTTGGCAAGGATTCATCATACTCGGTCACAAGAACTGCGAGTGTGATACTTTCCACTGCGATATTGAAACCCAAGCGGCTCTTCTCTGTCCCTCTTTTATTATATCATATCCAACCGATCTTAACATGATGCGTCGCGTCGTACACCCGATTCTAGCCGCTTGGGTCGAAATCTGGAGGTGTGACCTGCCAGCTCAGCAACAGATTGGCGAATAGCTGGGTCAAATTGACCATTTTATACTATCGGCTCCGGCCCGTGATTTTTGGCAACTGCAAGCCCGCGGCCAAAACGTCGTGTAGCCGATTTTGAGCAGCAGTTTGCAAAGATAGAGCTATCGAACTCTTAAATAGTAAGGCAGCCAAAGATTGATTGGAAAACAAGGCAGCCTTGTCTGACTTGTGACGATAGACTCGTTCCCGATTCGCTGGAGAGCTTGAGCTCTGATCCTTGAGCTGTCCTGTTCTTACTGACCTTCAAGTCACTGTCTGTCGTAGTAGTCGGGCGTTATGATGCGTTCCATAGCTATGCTCCTCAAGCTCCAGCGACCGTTTATTAGATACCGATGCCGAATATCGGTGCTTTCATCCAGATGACCAAGCCTCCAGTGAAGTCTTGACACGCGGGGTTGTGAAGCATCAACCGTCCTTTGAAATGTATATATCCTCAAGACTTCTCCACCAACTTCGCATATCTCCTTAGTATTACATCGCATCAAAACTTCAAGCCTTACCATTACCCTTCTTGTACAACCATAACCTGTATCATACTCCTATGACAAGTTGCAGTGTCGACTTGTATCTATATTCATACCTGTATTTTGTACCAACACCGCCAATCTGTCTTCGCAGCTTCTTACTCTCATTGTTGCTCAACATATTCCTATATTGTATGCCTCCTCCTTCGGCTTTGCAATCAGCCAGGACTAACTCTACATCAAGCTATCCCTGGCCCCTCCGCTCCAGGAATCCCTTTATCATCATGGCCCATCATGATCACCACGACTACACCTCAGACCAACAATACAACAGCTCCCAATGGGAGCTTACTTGTCCGCAATGCTTCAAGACGCTGTCCCCAGATCGTTGCCCGATTTACAACCCCGACAACTGTAGCTGTATGGATCTGAGTGGCCTCACTCTTGATGATCACCCACACTCACCTTCTTCACCTTACGGGCAGCAAGCATATGACGAACCAGCAAAGTTCAACTACTTTCGCACTGCACATTCCGATGCGTCCTCCAACCTGGGATCAATCCACTGTCCCGAAGGTCCCGAGCGAGAAGATCCTGGGAACGAGCCGCTGATGAACAACACCCATGGCTATACCAACGGCGAACTCATTCGCCCGCTTCCCATCTGCCCACTACTGGGACTAAACGAGGAGCGGCACCGAAGTCTCTTCTCTAGAAATGAGATGTCCTACCAACTCCGCCGCTTCCTTGAGGCTGATACAGACACCTACGTCCCGTACAGTTTCCCACACATACCTGCGCCATCACAGACTCAGTATCTATCGCAGGCAATGCACATTCAGAGCCAGATAGTGGAGAAGCATGGGTGTGGGAGCAAGAAGAGCTACCGTAGCAAGAGCTCTGGAAAGGGGGCTGGAAGTGGTGAAAGTGGAGGACTCGGAATGGCGACCGATATGATGTCTGGGATTGGGGAGTGGGATGAGGATGTTGGAACAGGGGAGTATGCTTTGGCTTTGAGTGGGTTGACGGAGGCAGTTGACGGAGAGTGAGGAACCTGGTGGTTTGAAGAGGCCGATGCAGAGTTTTAACGACATTAACGGCATTAACGACGATTGATGTTCACATTCGAATTATTCTGGTGTTCCGATGCTTGGGACTGGCGTTACTGATTTCAGGGTGTTTTGGACTTTCTAGGCGTTTTGTGTTGTCTCGGTGGCAATCTGGAGTCTCTTGATGATTTGGACTGGGCTAGGAGTTAACCATATGCCGTGGGGGAGCATAGGGTCTATGACTTCAATTTCACTTTAGGGTAAATGAATATCATGCTTCAAATCCATGTGCGCATCCATCCTTCCCATGAGCTTGCTCTAGCACTCCCACATGTGTGCTAGTAACCCTCTACGTTGCATTGCATTGCATTGCATGGGCCGAAGTAGTCCTAACAAACATTTTAAAACTTGTAGGCAAGTCTACGTATGATATCGTACCGTATTTAGCTTTTCTTCTGTTACTGTGATGTCTGATTGCACATCGAGCCTAAGCATTTCAAGCGGCTGGCTACGTTTTGCAGCAACACAGAGTGGTGATAGCTGATATTATCATACTAGTCTTGCGGCAAGGATAGTCAGACTGTTGGAAAATGGCTATTAAGCGGTTAGCGGCTGAGAACGATCGTCGAAAGATAATGCATTAGATACTGCATCGAGGTGTCGGAGCTCCAGAAAATGCAGCTGGCAGGGCATTGAAATCATAGATCTGGTATAGTGTGTTGAGTGTAAATTATGAGACGGAAAGTAGAAGAAAATCTATCGTGTAGCTTAGCAACTGGACAAAAAGACACGAGCAGCTTCCAGATAGAATCTTCCCTAATAGCATTCTAGGATTCAAAAATTATATATTTGGGGATAACCAAGTCTGATGTAGAGTCCTACGTGCAACCTATGCCAATATACCTAGCTACGGTGCTTAAGGATTTCACTTTGGTTAAAAGTAACCTATAAGCAAGCATGACATGTAGTATAATGGCCTTGTGTTCCAGATATGAGAGAGCAAAGCCAAGTAGTTACACCCTTTACTCATCCTCATCGTCCTCTACAATGTTCCTCTTTCGTCCTCTTCCGCTCGTTGTAGCTTCATTTGCAGCCGGTGGATCAATATCATCGAGATCCGCAGGTGCATCTTCATCACTCCCAACTTCGCGTTGTGCTTTCTTTTGCTTCTTAGCTGGTCGCTCATCTTCGCTCTCAAGTTCCTCCTCGTCTTCAGAATCATCACCGCCCTCTTCAATCTCCTCGTCACTTCCAACAAGGAAGCCGTCATCTTCGTCATATTCATCTTCGCGACCCCGTCCAATCCTTTCTTCTTCCTCATCTGAAGAATATCCCCGTCTCTTGGGACGATTAGCTTTTGGTTTTCTTCCTGCTGGAGCTCTACGCCCCCCACGTCCTTCGAGATCGTCAACGCTAAGCAGGCCACCACCAATGCGACGAGAACCACTGGGTAGATTTGCTTTCTCAGCTGCTGCGTCGCGTTTTCGTAGCTCCTTATTCCGTTCTTTCTCGGCAATTTCTGCTCTCTTCTTTTGCAATTCTGGATCTTCGTTCCTTGAAATGACTTGGGGACCGTTCCTATTTTCATCTCCCTTGTTGGTGCCGCGAGTTGCTGCTGCTAAACTCCTTTGAAGCCTCTCAAGCGCATCGTCCTCGATGTTTTTGTTTGGTCTAACGGTATATTGGTTCCCCATGTGTCCAACAACAACAAGCATTTGAGCAAGGATTGAAGGTGTAGCAATATACTGGTGTGAATCTTGGACCTCAACATAAGTCTTATTGTCCCTCGGTGGTGCAAGAGGTTTTGTCTGCATGTCATACTGTTGGTCGCCAACTGAAATGGTGGTACTCCCATCTGCCCATTTGTGTATAACAGTGTTGCTCTCCAATTCACCCGTAGTCGCATTTTTTCGGTAGCGAATGGTGGATAACGCTGTCGCACTTGCAGAAAATGTACTCGATTTATCCTGCGTGTGGTGATCGCTTACTGGTAACTGAAAAGTATCGGGATCAAATGGAAGGGGGTCTATGCCCAGGAATTTGGGTAGACGAAAGCTATTAAACTAGGTAAAGGTAAGCATTGATCTTCCTAGAGTTCTATATTCATACCTCTCCATCTGCTGGTTTTGGTAGCGGATGTCTCCAGATGGTCTGGTCCAGAACGCGAGCATCTCGTCCAGAAACATAATCTATCTCTTCTTTCTCTGGTTCTCTATCCGATCGTCCATCGTCGTCCCCCGAGTCCAATTCTTGATCGCTCAATTCCCGAGTTTTGGTGGGCTTCTCCACTTCACCCCCAGACTCATCACCAAACAGATCATCCTCGAGCCCAGCATCATCTACTATATCGTCTGCGGATGTGGAAGACATGGTTCTAGTGTTTGGAAGTGCTAACAGGCAAATTGGAGTGGGCTGAGCAGTCCTTCTTCCGTGACTATTTGTGCCAGAGGTTACGAGAGGTGTAGCTTCAATTTGATAGCGCTATATTCTCCGTATACTCTTGAAGCGCAAAGGTTAGAGCAGGAAAGTATTGGTATTGTCGGCTAGGCTGAGGCAAGAGTAAGGCTATGGATCACGTGATATAAAAACAGCAGTCCAAACTCTTAAAGCAGCAGTGTTCCCAGAAGGGAAGTGTTGTCTCCTATTCACACCTAAGCGTTGTTCAAACCTCTTCTTATATTACAGAATATCAACTTAGCAATATAACAACGACACCGAACAGTTTTAGAGGGACACTGTTAGAGCTTGCTTCTCTCGTCTAAAAGCTGTTAGCACAATGTCCAACCTATTTTCTGGAATGTATGTTACCTCTTTCGCAGTACACTTGTTGATGTTGATGGGGTTGGTTGATGATTGTGCGAGACTTGAAATATGTCAGCTTTGATAAAACCTGCTTTCTCTTAACCCGAAAGTCTACCAATATAGTTCGCTTTGCTTGGTCGCCATAGCTTTTCTTTTTGTTATTTTGGGTGCAGTCCTAAGGTCACGTTATGCCAAATTCGCCGAACTTTTACCTTGATATGGCTTAAGAAACTCTGTGTGGGGGTGTCAGAGTCCAGTCATATTAGGTGGTCCTTAGGTCTACTTATGAGCATTTGGTTGGGTTTATCAGCAGGCTTTTACTATTAGAGAACCTTTGCTGACCATATTTTCTCTGTAGCAGTGGCCGATTCCGTGGTGGTGGGAAGAACAATGGCAGCAAGAGTCCAGGACCAAATGGAGCTTCGCCAACATCACCAACAGGATCCTCACAATCCAATCTGTCATCTTCCAATTTACCCTCCAATTTGTCTTCTACCAATCTTGCTCCAAGAGTACCTCCGCTTCCAAACTCTCCGTCGTTGTCACAGACCATGTCAATGAATGACTCTACTGGTAGTCTTCAAAGTACCCAGAGTGGTGATGCACTCTCTGTTTACAACCTTCCACGCCCAAAGCCTCTCTGGCTCAACAATGCTTACGCTCAACACATTGTCAGAGGTAACTTCATGACACTGTCTGCGCGCCCAAAAACTGTTGAGCAAGGAGAGTGGATTGCTCATCAAGGTAATATCTTTGAAGCTCGATGATAGAATTGGACTGACTAGTCAATAGTTGTTGAGCACTATCGCAATTTATGGAATTTCGTGCGGGTGGTTCACGACAAGGATGAGGATGGTGTATCAATCTGTAATTCATCGACTTGTCCTCGCATGTCAGCTAGCACGTTAGTGTTTGTTTCTTATTCAAATGTTATACTGCTAATTTAATCCTACAGAAACCACTCATTTACCTGGCTCAACTCTCACAAGCAGCCGGTTGAAGTTCCTGCACATGAATACATTTCTCTCATGCAAAGATGGATTTCTGGCAAGATTGATAACACCAATATCTTTCCAACTGATCCTGCCGGGGTTTCCTTTGCCCATAACACAGGCGGGCCAAGCGTTAACAGCTCCAATTACGCTTCTGGTGGCCTCGATACTCCTGGCTCAAACACTCCCATCCCAGCCGGCCCAACCAACTTGACCACTTCTCTTTCTCATCTCGCTGGTACTGGAGATTGGGTCGGGAAAAGCAGCGGTTTCCCGCCTGACTTTTTTGAAGTTTGCCAAACCATCTTCCGTCAGATGTTCCGTGTTTACGCTCACCTTTACTGGGGCCACTTTATTGAGCCATTTTACCACCTTAACCTGGAGAAGAGTATGAACAGTTGCTTCAGTCACTTTGTACTTACCGCGATGGAGATTGACATGCTAAAACCATCTGAGCTGGAGCCTATGCAACCTTTGATTGATCTTTGGGCTGCCAATGGCACTTTGCCAAAAACATCCAAGGCGTACGCTTCCGCGAATATCAAGGCTGGGGAACGCCTCCTTGCGCTTGCTGGAGCTAATTAATTAGATATCAGAGTGTATTCCTGGACATGACCGTATATTCCTCCATTTAATGAAAGAGAGTTTATTGATATGCGGTTACGTGCAAGGTTAGTCAATTTAGTGGATAAAGTGGACAATTACGAATACTCATATGATGCATTGCGGGGGTTTACTGCTGGGTGGCGTTATTTGATATTACTTAAGGCAATTTGCTGTAGATGGAGACAAACTGGTACTCATATGGAATAAAAACAAGCTACTTTTTATTCTTGCTCCATTCTAGAATAGCGTCAGGAGCCGAGGTGCCAAACAGTGGCCAGGTCACAAGTTTGAATTCAGAAGAAGGCAAAAAGGTTGGGTGTGGGATATTAAATTCCATTGATTGGCCATCCAGTAAAGTAAATACCATTAGAACTCCCATGCTATGTGCAACATACAGCAGTTTTTGAAATCACATCCACAAGCGGCAAGTACCATCCGCACCCGCACTACTACACCATGGCTCCTTAGGATGCCAATCAATATCCATAACTCCCAAAGCACTTTTAACCTTATGCCCCTTCAATACCTTGACGGGAACAATGGTAGCATTTTCCATCATATCGCTGACCACCTTGCCATGGAAGATCTGCAGACTACCATCATCACTAGCATCCGCGAAGAGAGGGAAACCACCTTTGTGATACTTGACGGCTCGAATGGCTTTCGAATGGAATCTCATGGTTTTGTAGGGTCTGGTTGAGAGATCCAGATCGTGCCATAGAAGACGTCGATCATAAGATCCGACAATCAAGTTGTCTCCTCCTGGATGGATATCGAAGGAGGAAATGTAGCGAGCTCCTGGTTGAATAATTTTCACCAACTCTTGTTTTTGGAGATCATAACTTCTGATTGTTCGTTGCGTGGCAACGAAGAATAATGGCCGTGAAGGATGGAATTGGACAGTTTGTGCAATACCAGGGAGACGACGGAAGGGTATCTGTGTGAGGTGTTTGGAGAGCGTGTGAATTGCCACTGCGCTCTTCTGAGCAGTTGGAGCAACAGTGGAGAAGAAATCGCCTCTACGGTGCCAGGTGATTACTTTCACTGTTGACCGCACTGTAATCTTGATGAGGACACCAACGTCCTCGAGTCGAGAACCCGGACGGGTCCATTTGGCGACGGGATCTTTGCGAGCACCATTTGCGGTCAAGGCTTGAACGGCATTCGTAGCGTAGCCAAATCCAGCGTCAAGAAGGTCTAAGCTTACTTGCTCAGTTTCGGGATCGATAACATCAGGAACCATAAGGAAAATATCCTCTCCCGCGGCCGCAGAAAGGATCATCGCATCTCTGCCTGGTCTCCACCTTACTACATTTACTGCTTCGTCATCTCCAATCTTTGCGTGCCACACTTGTCGAGCTGTTGCAACTTCGAAGACACGCACGATACCTTCATCACCACCAGTAGCAAGGAAGAGTCCTGATGGGTCTATTGCCAAACTTCGGACACGTTCTTTGTGACGATAAAGGACAGAGCAAACAGTTGGGAATGGCTTCAACTCCTCTGGGCGTGGCAGTTTTGGTAACAATGAAGCAGGATCAATATTCAGCCTGTTCTTTCGAACTCGTGGTGCCAGATATAGATCCAGAGAACGCTCGAACCTCTCATTTATGAACTTTTCGTATCCAGGGACCTTTCTAAGTGAATCGTATTTTGTGGGCAGGTATTCCTTCTCCCGATCCTCGGCATCTGCTGATTCCCAGGCTTGTTTCTCGGCCTTTGTAGGGAGATATTCAGGAGGTGGATTGTAGCTGAGATCGTATCCTGGAGGTGGAGCTTTGGGTGCGGGAATGTTCATAACATGATCTGGCCTTGGTTGCTCATCTTGCCAAATGTCGTAATGTACCTCCACGTCTTCGTCTTTCTCGCGCTCTTCAGGTGGTCGGTATGGTAATATTCTTCCTTCTCGAATTGCACGTACAATCTTCATTACCCTCTTTGCCTCATGCTTGGAAGGTAGGAATCGTCGTTTAGGCTCGGGCGCAGCACTGAGAGGCATAATTTCCTCAATACCAGTGAAATACTCCACCATATCCTACAATGATTAGCATGTCAATAAATTTTGTACAGAACACATATCTTACTGGGTATGGGTCGTATCCATCTTCAGGCATTTCGTTTGTCTGTATTCTCCGGAGTATCTCCAACTCTTCTTGACTGAGATTAAGCGGTTTGCCTGTTGCAGGATCGGTAAGACCTGTCCAGCCCTTCGGTACTTCTATGCTATCTAATAGAGCATCCAGTGCCTCTCCCTTCGCTGGGCGCATAATTCTCTTGCCATTGATGTTGTAACCGATATGAGGATATGTGTCGTAGAAGCTCAACGGTATGTCGCCTATCTAAATGTCAGTGTCGACTTCGTTGAAAGTTTCCTCAAAACGGGATTGCGATAGATAATTTTAGATCATGCACTCTTCAACATACCTATTGTGTTATCTTTGACAGCAAAATCTGAATCGTCGGAGTCGTACTAGAAAAGGCAAACTATTAGTTACTGCTTTTCAGAAACACATAGTGACATCTCTGGCTCCTTACAACTGGGTCGATGTCTTTATATACGTATCGCTCTCCCCCATTCGCATCTTCTTCAATGGTGTAATTTGGCTTGTCGTCGTCGTCCAATGCATTCCCTTGAAGAGATTCATGTGTTAACGACCCATTCGAAGTCGCATTTTGCTCCTCGCTCTCAACATCGCGGTATTCCTCTGGTATTCCCTCATTATCAAGCTCGTCTTCTCCACTCTCTAGCTCTTCATCTTCATCCTCATCCTCATCCTCATCGCTGTCATTGTCTGAACCAGAGTCGCTCAATATTCCTTCAAGCAGTCCCTCTCCAAATTCAGCCTCTGATTCGACATCTGATAGTTCTGGAACATCACGAGTCACAGCTTTACGTTTCCGAGGTGCTGTAGTTATTGCCATAGTGGTAATTGAGGTTGTAAGTGGTAAGGCCTGGACCCTACTTGGTGAAGAGCTCTGGTCGGGTCGGGGTCTTCAACTTTTTTTCTTGCAATAACTTCGCTAAATCCTTATCAAGCTTCTATCTTAGCGGGGTGGTTCTCTCGATAAGCACACACCGCAATGTTTCTGGGTCGCCCAATATTGAGACCTACACAATTCCCAAAAGTTTAAGCTATGAAATAAGTCAAAACAAATGAAAAAAGTGTGGCTAAAATAATTCAAGAAATTGAATTCCAAATTATTAGAGCAAGGCATTGCACCATCCTAAGGCTAGTATGGATACTGATGGACCTCTGGAGGGTGCGGACCTAGTGATATGAGGATGTCAGCTAGACCTCCTTTTAGGCACCCAGGCGAGCTTAGATCGTGGTAAGTATGACAACGACGTTCGGTATCAAAGACATAATATATTGGGGTCAAATGCCACTATTCTCACGTGTTGTTTCCTTCTCTCACTTGCTTGTACATATTCGGCCCAAAATCTGAATACCAAATATGTCTTCAACAAATTCATCACGAAAGTTGAAACACCGTGCCTGTGACGAGTGCAGTGAGTCCCAATCTTACATTCATGAAGTGAATGGGACCTAAATACTCCAAGGGCAGCGGAAGCTTGCTTGTTCAAAAGACTCAGATGGGTGCAGTCGTTGTAAAAAGGAGAATATAACGTGTCACTTTTCTGAGCAGAAGCAAATGGGAAGGCCTCGAAAAAGGCAATTTATTGAGACAGAGACAACCAATGATTCAAACAGTGTCGGCGATGTTCCCGGGCCCGAACCAGCTCAACCATACTTCATAGATGATTTAGATTTATATAATGGGGTTGAGGATTTTCTTGATGCTTCATTCCTAAGTTTACCCTATAATGCTCTGGCAACCTCAATTGCAACAACCGATGGCCACAATGTCCGCCACGTTGAGGACAACCAAATTGTGGGTGAAACTCCAACTGATTTTGGAAACCTTGAGAAAGGAGGATTTTCTCTAAAAGACGGTGGTATACCGACACTATCGCCAGAGACTGAACTTTCAAGCACGCTGAATCTGCCACTAACTAATGGCGAGAACTTACCTCATGCTACTGTTCTGGTACCATGTGGGTGCTTATCAGCTATGTAGTATGCTTATTTTCCTTCAAGAGCAGCAGTTAATGAATTAGAAGGACATAGGAGCCGAGATGATACGAGCAACAGATGATTTCCGTCCCAGTGTCGATGTTGTTGCGTGATGTCCAGGCTCATAAACCCTTTCCACATTCTCAATACTCATCATAAATGCGACAGATTACAGTGCTAATCAACTGGATAGTCTCTCTCTTGCTGCCCTGCAACAGTTACCATCCGATATAGTGACTGCTTTAAGAACCGTTCGTGGAGGGGCCGCGACTGCTTCAGAATGCATCTGGTGTCCACAATGTGGTGCTATCGCGGTGGATGAAGCCACGCCGCCAATTGAATTGTTTCAGAATACGATGCTTCTAGGAACCATGATTCCCGTTGTTGCAAATGGTTATGCAAGACTGCTCCAGAAGATCGACGAAGAAACAGAGATTGCAATTGCTGCAGGCCAGACAAAAACCTTCCGATTCGAGGACTATGGAGGGTTCTTTGGAAATGAAGAAAGAGTAAGACTGATGGGTAATTGCGATATTGGTGGTTTATCCTTCAAGGGTGTTGAGATGCCAGCTCAGCAGTGGAGAACGACCGTACGTGCGTTGCTAAGACTCGATGTGTATGGTCATGAGCAGAATGGCTTCAAGCACAAAGGTTTAAAAGATCTAATCACCGAACTAGTAAGTCTAATGTCCTCGCGAGTAACGACTTCTTCAGAACATCTAACGAGTTTTGCTACTCCTCAATTCATGTCTGAAAGGCAACCTAAAGACATGCATTGGCAGTAAATAGCTCCTAAGCTGTCTCCCAGCCCCTAATTCTACTTTATCTTATGAACTAAATCTGAGATTGTTATCAACAGGAGCTTCGTCAGACGATACGCCATGATATTCTTGACAGCATGGAAGCAAACGCTCACAGCCACAACATGACCGGACACGGCTTATTTCGGACTGAGGATGGCAGGTGTATTGGGGATAAGACTCGAGGCTGTATGAATATGCTTCAAATGGCGAAAGTCGCCATTGATAATTTAATTATTCTGTGAATATCAATATAGAGAAAATAGATTCGAAAAGTCAATATTCTAGAGCGTCAGATGTTATCACTTTGGGACCCGACAGTATTTTTGCCCTACGCTAATCAATACCGTGGTAGTAGTATTCTCAGGAGGTGGAAAGAATAACTATATTTGGTAACATGAGAGCTTTATTGAACGCCATTTGAAATGATCGTGTTGTTAGGGATAGTAAGGTTATCAGATATATCTATTACCTCAAGGTAGAAAAAGATAGCAACAATGTGATGAATTGGGTTACATGTTTCCAGCGAAATGCAGAAACATGTGTTAACTTTACTTCTACTGGTGTTGAGAATCCATCCCGAAATGCGCTAAAACGACCATGTGCACTTGATGTTTTCAGTTTGCTGATTGTGCTGAACAGTCCACCGTATTGATGTTATTTGGGGCATTCAAATGGATGTTTAGATCTCAAGATTGTTTGTCACTGATAAACACTCCACGAAGCTAAAGTCTGGCTTCGGGTGGCGCCGAGAAGCAGGGAGCTCAGGTGTAACAATCAGAAAGACCACAGATCCAAGAAAACGATTTACATTTGGAAGGAGGATGATGCTACGAAGCCGCCAAACGTAATCAGTACGTCGCAGTAAAATAATTCCAAATTTTCACTCTTCAACGCCGTTCCCATGGTTCCATGAACTAACTGGTGCTGGATTTCCCTTCTTTTTTTGCTCCCAGACTTTCTTCTAACACAACTTCTTGTTTCGCCTTTGTCTTTTCGTCCCCTTGAATGCTACCCAATATTTGATTGCAACTAGTAGACCTTCTTCTTTTCGTCGATGCTATACTTACCTGGGCCACTGTTGACCAAGAGGAGAAGTCCACCTACAATCGAGAGAATCTGGAAGAAATCGTACTTGGCAAAGTCCTTGTGGGGGTGGTGTTCATGGAGCTAGAAAATCAGTCAGTAAGAAATTTCGATGGAGTATCCAGAGGTATAACCCACAGTCCAGAAGTTGTTGACCAAGAGGTTAAAGACACTCAAAATGACAACCAACATGATAGCGCTGAACTTGGCCTTGAAACCAACAACGACCATTACACATGCGACAAAACCCAAAAGTGCCACCACCACTCTCCAAATGCTCCATGTACCGCTGAAAACGAATCCGACGAAGAGGAAGATTAATAGAACTCTGCCAGCAAGCTGGAAGTACATCTTGCGGTCCTTCTCATCAATCGATGGGAGTCCTGCAAACGCCTTGTTCTTGCGAACCCAGGAATCGGAGAGAACCATCAAAAGTCCACCCATAACAGATAGGTTGCGGAGGAAGAAGTTCAAATCGAAGATCAGTCCATATCCCAGCGCCTGAGTGACTACAACTCCGCAAAGACCCCCAACGGCGTAATCAGAATATTTTCGAGCAATAACAAGAGAGGAACAGGATACCATGGCGAGCACATTGATAATCAAGAATAGGTGGGTAAGACCATTAGGAACTGTTTGGTTAATTAGCCTTTTTGCAATGGAATCGAGTTGGCTGGCTTACTATGGCGGTAGTCGTGCAAGTACAATAATTGATCGCCCCATTGTGTAATAATTCGCAGCGCATCCTCCAAGAATGTAACCACGATCAGAAATCGGCCAATTGCTGGCAAGTATCTGCAGGAAACATGTTGTTAGTAACGCATTTTATTGTACTGTCCAGAAGCGGACCAGGGCGAAGAGTCGCGCCCCAAAAGAAAGCAATGACATACGGTTTCACCGGATCGCTCAACGTATCTAGAAAGTCTTCAATCTTGCTGGTCTGTTCCCGGATTGCGTCCAGAGGACTTGGGTCCTTTTCCATATCATTACGGCTTGGTCCTCCAAAGGTGTTCTGGCCACCAAGGCCATAGCCAGTACCTCTAATTTGCGCCATATTCGTGGGTCCCCAAGCTTATTGATATCTTTATTTATAGATTATATATTTCTTGTGAAGTGGCCGTAAATAGTTGTGTGAGTTTGGGTGGAAGTCAAAGAAGTTCTTTGGAGAATAAGTGAATGGTTGTCTAGTTATTAAGGTCTAGTACTGGCGTAAGGACACCTCGCTTCTCTTGAGCGCTTTGCTGCGGATCGTAAGGCTCACCAGGGATGAGGCTGAAGAACTGATCCTGAGTGTATTTATAACTTTCCAACACCGACTGTCTTCCTATCAAAAGTAGTTTGCATTAGTCGAAGGAATGAACTTCGCATTTTATTTAGAGCAATAATAACTCGACTCAGTATAAGTTGCACAAATGAGTTCTGAAGCAATTCATCATACTTGATGTCACGTGCACTGCGTTACATCATAGATCGATGAAACTCCCAAAAAACTTAGTTCAATCTAGCTATAGTGCACCTCAGGACCTATACTACGTTCCTTTAAGTTATATCGATCTATGAATTAAGAATATATAGGTTCTTGCCAAGTCCGACGTGAATCTGTATACAACTAGTTTGATACTGTAATGTAATTCCTTGGCGTTATAGTGGTTCCTGTAACTCCGTCTTTAGAAATGTAACACTCACTGTGGTTAC
>Ga0247808_10000586_pt1 | contig 17485 bp, 23 predicted proteins | sample UWRJL089202R1_FD_179914 | JGI IMG/M metagenome (GOLD analysis project Ga0247808, IMG submission 179914) | Plant litter microbial communities from Arlington Agricultural Research Station in Wisconsin, United States - UWRJ-L089-202R-1 | ecosystem: Environmental > Terrestrial > Plant litter >... | reverse complement strand
GTATGAGACTGATAACAAAGAAGCACTTGACGCGCTTCATCGCAAGGGTGCTAGATTCGAAATCTCAGAAGACGGAACACTAAGCAGTTGGGTAGAAACGCCATCCGAGACTGCTTTTGACTTTCCTTTGGAGTTCTGGACGCAGCTAAAGTTTGCTGTGCAAGCACATGCTGACGAAGCTGCGTCTCTCACCGGAATCTCATCCAAGGTAATCAACTCCCTGACAGCAGGAATTATCAACGATGGAATCATCAGACTTCTGGCGGGGGAGAACGAAGTTGCCATTCCCAGCGCAGCGAAGTTCTTTAATGGAGACAAATCCAAAGCCGACTACGCAGTTGTGGTTGCTAATGCATTCATCACCGCCTCTGTAATACAAGAGGCGGCTAAGTCCAGAACATATGCGATAAGGTTATCCATCCCCGATAGCGAGCCTGTAGTATACGAAGACGTAGCGAATGTCATTAGAGACTCTCTGCGCGAAGAACTTCTGGAGAGCTAATGAGAATCATGGTTTCGGGATCTCGTGACTATAAGGACTACGAGTTCATCAGGTCGATGCTTGAGGATGCCGCTGGCTCTGCACGAGAGGTAACAGTGATACACGGAAACGCTCGGGGAGCAGACAAACTTGCCGGTGAAGCTGCCGAAGAGTACGGATTCAGAGTAGAAGCCTATCCCGCCGACTGGTCGCTGGGTAAGCGCGGAGGCTCTGTGAGAAACGGCGAAATGCTGATCAAGAACATCGATATCGTTCTCTTCTTCTTCTACTCCGGTTCAGCCAATGCTGGTACCCGTGATGCAGCCAAGAAAGCTATACAGATGGAAGTGCCATCTAGATACTTCCTCGATGATGAAGAACTAACAATAGTCGAGCTAAAGAAGAGGGTGCGACCCTTCTAGCCCCACGTCACAAGACCATCGGCGGATGCCTCGTCGTCCTCACCGAAATATGGTGCGCTGCGGTTACGGCTATACACGATCATGTATCGGTCGGCTTCGGTAAGCGGGTATTTTTCTAGAACAATCTGTGGAGTCTTCCGCTTGGGAGCGAAGACAGAAAGAAGCGCAACGCTGAGCTTCTTGAAGATTTTGTTGATTTTAGTCATAAATGATTGTATGACTCTCGTTCTCTTTCTGTCAACCATTCATTTCCTGCTTCGTTCTCGCCCAACCAATAATAGCCTTCATGTAGTCGTCTGCATCCCACTTCAATCCGTAGGCGCGTCGATCCAGCTTAGTGTCTTTGATATGAGCAGCTTCGGATGCCAGCTTAGAAAGGGACAATGCTGAGCCGCTCTCTAAGGATTTAAATGCCGAGATGGAGTCGGATTTCATCCTTGATGTTATGCGCCATGCGATAGCGCGTGCCTCGCTGTCGCTGATAACTACAGGCTCTCCCGCAACATCCTTGCCCCGGATAGAAACCGTTGTTGTATATGCAGCAGCTTTCTTTGCAACAGCCTTCACCTCGTCATCTTTCATAAATGAGTTGTGCGCAGATCCATCCCAGTCCAGAGTTGCCTCGATATCGGTTTGTGTCAACTTACCCTCTGCTGCAATTATTACCTTGTAGCTCCAGTCCTTTTCGTAAGCGTCTCGCGCTACATTTGCAGGGAAGTTTTCATGCTTAACAGAGTCCGCCCTCACTGACTCGGCGCGCGAATTCTGATAAGCCCACACAAGGTCTTCTTCCTCTGCCAGCCGGTTATTGACCGCGTTTGCTCTTACTGGCTCTTCCGAGTCACGGCTGAGTCTACTAAGAACGCTAGAGCTTCTTGTCTTACGTGCTACTGCTGCACGAACTACAGGATCTTCCGAAGCGACAAGACTGTCAACGAGTGACTCCGAGGATGATTCGTTTATGACGGCAAGGTGCTGACCCAATGAACTCCCAAGGTCATCCGCGAGATATTCGAGATGATGCTGGCTATTAGATGTCCTGCCAATATAGAGCACAGCCAAACCCTCAGCGTCACTTAGACCGCCCGAGTTCAGTCGGGTAGTTTCGGGCTTGGTCATTCTTAAGACGTTTCCGAGAAGCTCTTTTTCCACTTTATCGGCAGATACGGCACTTCCCAGCTTGTACGTACCCTCATTCACAACCCCGAAGTTGAGCATGGCACCGGCTAGGAATTCCTGCCTGCCTTCCTCTATCTCTACTCCATCCACAGCGACGAGCGAGAGACTTCCATCTATCTCAACTACTGTCGCTGTCTTGGCGGCGGGATGGATTGACTGGATAATCAGAGTAGCGAGATCGAACGCCATTTTCTGCTCTGATGTAGATTGGGATGTTCGCTCTGCCGCCGTAATAGCCTTCGAAGGCGAGGGTAGGCTTCGACTTGCACCCTCATCAACTGAATGGGATTTCTTGTGGCGGGTTGTGGCAACGCCGTTCTTATCAACGATTGCTTCGGGGTAGGTATTGGGGTGCATTAGTGCTCCTGTTTCACTTCAATACTACTATCGAAGTGCGACATAGGGCTACCAGTCAGAATCGTCTTCTTCATACCGCGCCGAAGGGGTGTGAACAGGCTCCAACTTTACATTACCTCTCCGACGTGTACTTCGGACAACAGGATTTCTTGAAGCCATGATCTCTTCCTTGGCTTCTTCGTGTTCTCTGTATGCTTCACCAGAGTATATTCGAGCGAGAGCTTCGTCCCTCTCTTCTTCCGTATAGAAAGACTTCTGCTTCTTCTCACCCGGAGCGCTGTCACGAGAGCGCCTTTCGTCCTCTTCGTCGCAAACGATACAGCCGTACATGACGGTTGACTCACCAGAAGATTCATAACTCATAAGACCACTTTATAGGTATCTGAGCGATAAAGCAATATTGGCTTATCTAGCGCCGTCAGCGGTAGCTTCGGCAGTGATAGCAAGATAATCGGTAATGAGAGATTTAGCAAGCTTGTAGTTTCCATCAAAACGCTTTTCTGCCGCTACCTTGATTAGCGCATATATGGACTCTCCGATAGCAGCAGAGATGTGGAAGTATCCAGCGGAGTAGGCTTCGGGATTGAGAAGCTTGGATTTCTCCCCTTCTACAGCCAAGTAGACGTTCTGCTTGAGAAAGGATGCGACCATCCCGTGCAAAAGCTCTTCGCTGCATCCTAAGATGACTGACCTATCCTTGATGTCTTTGATAAGGAAGTTCGGAAGCTCATTCCAAACATCATCAGGGAAGTCCTTCTTGTTCAACTGGTTCAAAAGGAGGAAGGTTGTGATAAAGATTTGTGTACCGTTAGCCTGAATTACGTCAGAAGTGACATCAGAGCTAATCTTCCTGATAGCAGCCCCATCTCCAGCGCCTACTGCTTCGGCAAGTCTAATACCAGTGAAAATCGGGTTGGAGAGATCGGTCTGTGTCATGCGCTTAGCGTAACACAGTCGTTATTTGTGATAAGTAGATTTGGTAGCAAGTAATAAAGACCAAGTTCCCCCTTATGGGGACAGACAGAACTGTTTATGTTCATGGGGTTCTTTTTGCCCGAGCGGATAACTTCGATTTTACACCCATAATCTAATGATTCCACCCCCTTTTGGGGGTCAAAAAATGTAAATTGGGGGTCAAAAGGGTGCAAAATAGTTTAAAGCCGTATAACAGACGGCTTCTCAAATAAGGAGCAAGGCAATGGAAACAACAGAGAACGTAGCAACAGCTACAGAAGGATTCAAGAACAAGAAGGCAGTCGCTTGGGCTGGCGCAGTAGCAGGCGGATCGATGCTCGCACTCGCAGCATTTGTTGGCGGTCAGGTTGCTTCAACCGGAAGCTCGCCAGCCTACGCTGAGAGCGCTAGTTCTGGTTCATCGCTGGAACAGTGTCAGGTTGACGGAACTACCGCCAGCGGATCTGACGGAGCAACCACCAACGGTGGTAACGGCTCCGGCACAAACGGTACGAATGGAACCAACGGTACTAATGGAACCAACGGCAACGGCGGCAATGGCGGTAACGGTGGTAATGGTGGTAATGGCGGAACCGGAGACGGTGATGGAGATGGTGGCAACACCGGAACTAACAGCACTGGAAATGATGGTTCTCTGGTTGATGTTGGAGTTGGCTCAGATGACTCGCTAGTAACCGTTGATGTCGGTAAGGACAACAACAAGCTGGTCGATGCTGATGTCATCAACAACGACAGCACAGCTAAGGTTCAGGTTGGAAACAATGGAAGCATTGTGGATCTAAACGTGAACCCGGACAACGGAAGTCTTATTGACCTTGATGTCCTTGGTCTGAACGACTAACAATAGACAAAGAGCCGGAGGCGATAAAGCCTCCGGCTCTTTCTATGTGTTTACGCCGCTTCGATGCTTACAACGGTGGTCGTGAAACGCGCTCCGATTTCCTCTTTGATACCGGGTAGCGCCTCATCGATAATGACAACCATGCCTTCTCCTACGGCACAGTTGGCGAGGTTGATAATCCCATGCTCAATGCCTGTTCTCGTCAAATCTCCATGCCAGTCAGACTCATCCCCGCGATGGCGGCTTAGCGTCCGGTCGTTCATATCGATGATGTAGCGGGAGCCGGTCTGCGTGGTAACGGTGTATCTACCCTCATCTTCGTTGGAAATCTTCGAGATGGGATCGGTCGTGCTTTCTGGTTGGAGCTTATCGATAACAGTCATTGTTCTCGTCCTTACTGAGTCGGTTTAGGGAATTCTAGATGTCCACTCCCACCGAGCGATATACCGAGCAAAGATACCGAGGGCTAGACCCAAGGATGCGATGCCGCCAATAATCAACGCGATGAGCGAGACTGAGTTGTAATTGATCTTACCTTGAATAGCGCCAACGAGAGCATCACCGCTCAGGTTGTCTGTAATAATCTGGTCAGACATGTAGGATACGACCAGATACACAGAGAAAGTCAGCACGGCAATAACGCCGAGAACAGCAAGAGTTTTACGCATAGTGCGAGTTTACATCGCTCGAACGCAATGGTCAAGCAGACTGATGGAACTGCTCTAGATATCGCGTGTTGTGGATACGACCAACCTCAGCCAGCATGTTCTCATATTCACGGACATCGATACTCGATGAGCGTTCTGAATCTGAGTATGGCATAAGCTCGGGGTGATTTCGTGCTGTGAACATGTCATGGGTGAAGTGCTCTACAGTTGAGTTGACGGGTAATGGAGCAACAACGAGTCTGGGTGCAGTCGGGTTGTCGCTACGGAACTGCTTGGCGCGCTCCACGGCTTCCCACTCCGAGTTGTCCTCGCCATAGAAGATAGCTGCGATATCTGCTATCACCGGAGCGAACTGAGCCGATGGCGTGATAATGAGGACTGCATATGCGGTTTTGTATTCATCTTCGGCGCGACGGTGGTACTTGTCGAAATAGCTCTTGTACTCATCATATTCAGATGTTCTAACGCGCTCTTGATAGCGGTCGCCAAAATGCACATTTAGATCGTTGAACCTGTCAATCTTTACCGCATCCCAAGGAAGGATGGGTTGTTCGGGAATGACTCCGAATCGGTCACGTCGAGCCTCGTCAAGATAGGTTCCGACAACCCTAGCGCCATGCACAAATATGGAGGGGTAGTAGTGCTTATTCTCTCGCCCTAGGAGCGGGTCGGGGAGCATGTTGATATCCACATGAGCCACAGCAGTTCCAGCATTGCTCTGGTTAGTTCCGATTCCATAGGCATTAGCCGCTGAGAATTCAACATCGGTGTAGATACCGAGAGGCTCAAGTCCGCCCGTCCCGTCAAACTTATTGCGGGGAGAAAGCAAGACGAACATCTTCTTCACTCTCGCATGAGAGTTATCGTTGTCGTAGTCTACGAGGGTCATAGGGCTGCTTTCGTAATGCGTATTACGATTCTAACATCGAGTTAGAACACACAGCTTATTTTCAGGTTGCTGACGAAGGGAGCGCTAGACCTTTATCAGAGAGAACCTTCTCCATAATGACGATGATGGCGTTATCTGCCTCATCTAGGCTTCGGTATGCCGTGTCCCTGTCGTGGGCTGCAATGACAAGAGCTAGCTCTACATCCGCCAATTCTGCCTTAAGTACCTTCCTCTTGCGCTTGTACCTTTTGCGCTCGGTAAGCAAAAGGTCAACTAGTTCTTCACGAGATAGCTCATCGATGTTGATGTCATCTTTAGCTCTATTGCTCATGGTGTGTTATCTCTTTCGGAATGAAGAGCCTTGCTCTTAAGGCTTGGATAACAATATCCCTATCAGCGTCAGAAGGCAAGCTCTCAATCAGATCGATAACGCTTTCTCCGACCAGATCGAGCATGTGGTCAACCTCGTGGTTGTTCTTCGAGCATTCTGGGTCATCCGGGGCACATGAGCACGGGTAGTTTGCATTCATAAAGCTCTCCAGCTTCGTCTGAATATCTTCTCTGCTGTTGCTCATCTACTCTTCCTCTTTGTCTTTATCGACGGAATCTTCATTGAAGATGTGACCCCACTCAGGGCTGTCACCAAATACCCTCTTAGCCCATTCTATAGCAGCAGCACGTTTTAGTTCTGCATCCGCCACTGCTGTCACTATCTCTGCGTCGTCAATTTCCTCAATGGCTATGGGGAATGTGTCAAGTTCCCAGCTTACGCCGTTACGAGACGGTGCCTTGTTTGCCGTCAGGACTTCCCATTTCTTCCCGCGAGACTTCCACTCTTTTCGTGTCATCCGCTCCAACTGGCTGTCGGAGTTATTCCAGTAGAAATATTCGCTCACTCCCTCGATAGATTCCCACGCCTTAATGTATTCATCCACCTCGGTATACACCAAAGCGTATATTTCATCGGGGTTGGATGGCTCCGATATAAAGGTGATGGAAAGCGTTAGATCGAGTGAAGGTGACCTCGTAGCGAACCTTTTTCGGAAGCTATCCTGATATTCGAATAGAACATCACGAGCGATGCTGACAGTTGAGCGTGATGGTCTTACACTTATCCGCCCGAAGTCAACCTGATTATTGGTTGCAAACTTAAGGGTAGATAGCCGATTCTTTTCGGATTCACCAGCGCCATCTATCTGAAACACCAGATCACCAACTGCGGTTACTATTGCCTTGTGTCGAGCTTCCTCAAAAACTGATTCCAGAGTGCGAGCGAAGGCGGTGACTGATGTACCGGGAGCCAGCCTGTATCCATTAGATATCACCGTACTCATTGCTTATTACTCCACACCCATAAGAGCGAGGGCAAGCTCTGCCTTCACGAAGTAGTCGCGGAAAGCCTTGGTTTCATTCAAATGGTCAGTGATGTCATCGAATGCACGGTGGTTCTTGTGAGAGTTGATGTCGATGAGGTCGCGTCCTGTTGCGCTAGAGAACTCACGGCGGGTCTGCCCGATATCACGAGGGTAGAATTGTAGAAGACTTGTAATTAAGGGCATCTTATTTTTAATGACCCAGTGGTCATAGTGACCCACGCCGGAGCCGGAAAGAATGATCTTGTGGTTGCGCCTATTGTGCGTCTTGACCAGATTGTAGATGTGCTGGTCGAGAGCCTCAATAGTGATTGCGTCCTTCTCTCCCGATTCCACAAGGCGAAGATCAGCGAGAAGCCCGTTGTCACCATGCATCTTCACCAACACGGGGTTGTTCTCGATGCTCTCGATGGTTTCTCTAACGTCGCCGTCAATAACCATCGTGTCAATGGTGAAGAACTCGTTCTCCAGAATGGAACCAGTTGCGATGACTCCCGCCTCAATGATATGAGACTTAGCCGGATCTGTCCCATCGCTCTCGAAATCAATCCAGAGGTAGTCGATCTCTTCGGTTTCAGTATTACTCATCTAGTAACGCTCCATTCTCGATGAACAGCTTAGTTCCGTTACCAAGGTTTGTCAACGGGGTCAGGCGAAGTGGTGTCGTCACCGTCGCCGCTTTCGAAATCGCCATTGGTGTTACTAGGGTCGGCGGATTCCTCGTCCTGACGTTCTTCATTGTTACTGTCAAGCTGGTCTTGGATGTCTTCTATTTCTTCATCCGTAGGCTCTGGTTCCTGTGGAGGCTCCGTGGTATCACCCTTGCCATCCAGACGCTCCTTGGTTTCCTGACTGCTTTCATCGTCGCAGTTCTCCAGAACCTTTTTGGCGCTGTCATAGGCTTCTTGTGCCTCATCGAACTTCTTGTCTGTGATCAGGTTGTCTCCCAGACCTTCGTAGGATATAGCTAGGTTGCCTCGGATAAGACAGCTTGTTTCCTTCACCTCTTTGTCTTCTAGGTCTTTGCCCTCTTCAAACAACTCCATAGCCTTCTTGAGGTCGGGAGTAGCCAAGTCATATGAACCCAAAGCTAGCAGTGTGGTGCCATTGTTGAAGAAAGCCTTCCACGGCTCAAACCAGTTAGCGAATTTCAATCGACCAGCGCTCTGCTGCGCGCTCGTCATATCACCATCGGCATAGGATGAGGCGGCGTTAGAGGCAAACTGATCCATGCTGATAACCTTCACCCCGTAGAGAATGACGGCGAGGGCTACGGGAATGATGGCTACAAGCATCCACTTCCGAACGGTCTTTCTGCGCCGATTCGTGAGATAGATGTCGCTCATTTGTTCACTCCCTTTCGTGCCCCTCGGACGCTGAACTTCCTGATGTCACGGGTCGTTTTAACAAGCGCTCCGGTCATCAGGAGGAATATCAGGATAGCAAACACCCAGTAAAGCCCGAACACTCCGAATCTTTTGGTGTCTATTTTGTCGATAACCGATCCTTCTGAGCCGGGTGCGACATCCAGCGTTTCGCCGTAGATTCGGTGCAGGTACTTGACTCCCAAGTCTGTTGCAATGGTATTGAGGTTAGTCTCGTTGATTATGGAAAATCCATCATTGCCGTTTACGTCCTTGATGTAGCTATCGGATGGGGCGGCATACCCGATTCTCTGCTTCATCCTTCCGCCCTGCTCTGTTCCGTACCCGAGCACAAGACCCGAGGAAACATATTCTGATGAGGCTGCGTAAGACTCGATTTCCTTATTGGATGTCTGCTCCCCGTCTGAGAATAAGAAAACGATGTTCTGGCGATCCGGGTCGGAATTCTTTTCGAGAGTCTCGCTCAGAAGACCAGCAGCCTCGCCAACAGACGACCCGCGCGAGTTTCCAGTAACCTCCTGCTGTAACGCGCTGACGGTGGAAAGGACAGCGCTGCTGTCGTTGGTTATCGGGACTCTCATGGTTGCAACACTGTCGAAGGTGATTAGCGTATATCGAGAGTTGGGATACTGAGTAATTATCTCCGCGATATCAGACTTGACACCCACCAGTCTCGGCTCGCCTTCGTTCCAGTCTTCGGCGGCGATGGAGGATGTTGTATCAACCACAAGGTAGACATCATAGGATGATTCTATCTTCCCGCTATCATCAGATTGGTCGGCATTAGACTCTGTTGTCTCAGAGGTGACGATGCCGGGATTGAGGATCGCGCCCAAAAGCAAAAGTATGGTAGCCGCAGACACGAGCCATGAAGCATTCAAATTCTTCTTAGAGCGCGCATAGGTTCCCCAAGCAACAATGAAGAGTGTGCTGGCGATGGCTACGGCGACCCACCAGCCGAGGGGTATTGCGGGGGTTACTGTAAGATTCATGTGGACAGCCTCCTGTAGACGAAAACTGCTGGGATAGTAAGGATAACCATTATCCATATGAGAATGGTTGGATCATCGTTCTTGGTGATGATTGGTTCTGACTTGACCTCAGATGTCTGATCCTTGGCGATGGCAGACACTATCTCATCAACAGTCCCGGCATACTCCAACTGGAAGTATATGCCGCCCGTGTCAACAGCAACGGCACGAAGCTCGTCCTCCCTCTCGGGGAGGGGTGCCTGTGTATCGAAATCAACCGAGCCGGGGTTGATGGCGTATATCTTCACGCCTCGGTTCTTAGCAAGACCAACGGCATCAGATAGAGCCACCGTAGATTCTCCGTTAGGAACATTGTCCGTTGCGAGGATAACCGAACGGCTTCTTTCTGGGTCATCGAATTCGAAGCTCATAGTACAGGCGGTCAAACCGTCACCGATGAGCGAAGCTCCGGTGTCATTGACAGTGTACTTAACGATGTCGTATCCGGGGGCGTTCGGGTTGACGAAGAAGCCATTGAAAACATAGTCAAGCTGCGTATTGATGTAGGCATAGTCGTCAGTCAAAGGGAAAACCTGACTAGAAATAGAGTTGAATACAACCATCGAAACCCGCTCGCCGTTGAAGCTCTTGATGAGTTCCTTAAACTTCTCGATGATAGAGATATCAGTCTCGATCATTGAGCCGGAGACATCTAGGCAGAGAACGATATCGCGGGTATATTTCACCGGATTCTCGATGGTTCGGGTTACCGGTCTAGATGCAGCCAATACTGATGAGGAAAGTGAAAGTAGAAGTAGTGCGGCGAGAACAGACAGGGCAATCCTTCTTCTGTTCAAGCTCTTGGAGAAAGCAGGATTCTTCCGCAGTCTACTTGTGTTTGCTAGTGGTATACCAGCAAGTCTTTTCTTGCGGCGCGCGCCGATCATAATCGAGGCGGTTATAGAAACAGCAACGATGACAAGGGCGGGAATGAACATCCACCAGAATTCTAGAGCCATTTGTAAACCACATCCATCGCAGCGTTCACGGCAACGTCCGGGTTGCCCTGTTCCGCTAGGTTACGGAATGCAATCGGGTAGAAGCCCTCAATAGCGGTTATAAGCTCTTTCGGTACATTGTTCCGACGAAGCTCCGATAGGGTCATCGGGCGGGTGTTCAGACCGCTGTACTCAGCCGCGAAAGAGCGGAGTATCACTCCTAGACGCTGATTGAGGTCTGAAGACTTCAAATCACCGCTCAGGGCTTCGGCACGCAACTGCTGGATGTTATCCATGTGCTTCTTGCGCACGGTTTCACGGTAGGCTTGCGAAGTTCTGTCTATATAAGGCTCCGCCTTCGGCTTCTTTTTCTTAGTTGCTATCAATGTAACAATCACATAGAGGGCTATTACTGCCAAGGCGATAGCAAATATCTGAATCCAGATAGGTTCATACTGAACCGGTGGGTTGATATTGTCAAAATCCACGCTGCTTTCGCCTCCTTTCAAGAAGAATGATTAGGTTCCCGATAATCGAGTTTGAAGCATCTAGCTCGACGTGCGGAATACGAAGTCCATCAAGAGCGAATTTCATCTCCTGTTTGCGCTCTATTTCTGCATCTATGAACTCCCGTACTAGCTCTTTGTCTTTTCTCACAAAGTCGGGTATCTGATACCAGTCTAGGATATCGAATACTGGCTGGTCGAGAGCCAATGTCGCCAACGGATCTGCATCAGATACCGAAACCCACATCAAGTCGTGTTTTGTTCTGAGTCGTCGCAGCGTCTCTAGGTTCTTGTCCGTAACCTCGAACTCGTCGGCGGCTACAACAACAATCATGCGCTGGGGGTAGTGCATCGCAATGTACTCCAACTGGTTCATAATGTTGGATGGCGCATTCCCCTCCTTGGTGGACTCTAGCTGGACTGCTTGCAGGATTCTCTCTAGATGACTGTCGGTGGCTTTGGCTGAAATAGAGGATGTCTTCTCAGCATCTCCATATATCGCAGCCACAGAATCGGTATGACGCACAGAGAGGAAACCTAGCACACCGAGGGCGAGGGTTACCAATGAGTGTTTTGGTTCGTTGGAGGCGCTAATAGCCTGCATGTTCCTCCCGGTGTCAGCGACAAGCATGATCGTGTGTCTGCGCGCTGCGATGTAACGACGAACAAGGGGTGACGAGCTTCGGGCGGTAGCTTTCCAGTCGATATCCTTGATGTCATCGCCGGGTTCGTATTCTCTGAGGTCTTCGAAATCAGTGCTGCGACCAAATGCAAGTGACCGGTACTCTCCCTCCAAGACGTTTAGCGAGCGTCGCTGGGAGGGAATGAACAGCTTCGATTTAACTCGCGTAAGCAATGAGTTTGCCATCGAGTCCCCGTTACGGTGCAGTAACCGAGTTGAAGAGAGCGTCGATTACATCCTCTACAGTGATGCCCTTGATCTCAGCCTCATATGAAAGACCGATACGGTGGCGAAGTATCACGTGACGTAGCTCCTTCACATCGTCAGGGAACACAGCATCTTTACCGCTCAGGAGAGCCAAGGCACGCGAAGCCTGCATGAATCCGATAGAGGCACGAGGTGATGCGCCATAGGTGATTAGACTGCCGTACTGAGGGATGCTCTGCTCCGGGGTGCGGCTTCCTGTGACAACTGCGACGATGTAGTCAGCGATGGCATCGGAAACGTGGATGCGTTTTGTCACATCCTGTAGGAACAAGACATCATCCAACGAGACGGAGGAAGTAAGGTGGCTACCCGCATCAAGAACTCCCGAGTCAATCCGTCGAAGGATTTCACGTTCTTCTTGTGGGTTTGAGTAAGGGACGACATCCTTGAGCAAGAACCGGTCAAGCTGAGCCTCGGGAAGCTGATAGGTTCCCTCTTGCTCAATGGGGTTCTGGGTTGCAATTACCAAGAACGGGTGTGGAAGTCTGTGAACTTCTCCGCCGATGGTGGTCTGGCGCTCTTGCATTGCCTCTAGCATTGCACTCTGGGTCTTGGCACTAGACCGGTTGATTTCATCTAGAAGGACAAAGTTGGCGTGGACAGGACCGAGGCGAGTGCTGAACGTGGACGTTCTGTTGTCATATACCTGAGTTCCGATGATGTCAGAAGGCAGAAGGTCGGGAGTACATTGGATTCTCTTGAAATCTGCGGTAATCGTGTCTGCGATTGTCTGGGCGGCAGTCGTCTTTGCCAGACCGGGAACTGATTCCAGAAGAACGTGCCCTCCGGTCAAGAGCGCAATGAGAAGGCTGGTGCGAAGGTTGTCTTGACCTACCACCTTCTTGCTGTATGCGTGAGCGATACGACTGATAATCTGCTGTGCCTTCGCCATCTCGTCTGGCGACACCCCACGAGACTGAGCACTTGGTGTCTGTACGGGAGCCGGTGCTTGAACCTGCTGTGGGCGCGCGACAGGCTGCTGAACGGGCTGTACCGGCTGGGCAGCGGGAGGCGGGTAGACCGGAGCCTGCTGGGGAACCTGTGGCGGTTGGTAGTACGGCTGCTGGGGCTGCTGACCATAGGGCGGGTTGCTCACTATAAACTCTCTCATTTAGACGAAGTTTTGTCATTCTAGCAAGACGAAATAGAAAACACCACCTTTCAGCTAGGTCATCTCTGAATGATAGAATCTACATATGAATCCCAACCTAGTACCCGCTCAGACAATCGATCGCAATGGTCATCAGCGCACGGTGTATAGGAACGCGGACGGTAGCGGACACCCATCTCTTAGTGACCGAAGCGAATACAAGAAGAGTGCGCGGAGTGTAGCTGGCTTCTCACCCTACAAAGCTCTGAACGTCATCTATGTAGATGATGTCTATATCGGTGACACAGATTTAAGCAATGGGATCTCGCACGCTCGGCGGCACGAAGATGGACAAGTCGAACTCATCAGCTACAACATTGAGTCCAATATCGACCTCAGCAGAGAAGACGTTCTAGCACTAGGTTCAATAGACCAGACCTACAATCCAAACACCGACTCCTACCCCGTGCAAACCATAGAACTTTCCAATGGCGGCAACGCTCGGTTAGCTCGTGACGGCGCGCTTATCTTCACGACAGGCAGCGCCGATAACCCAGTGATTGACGACCTACCGCCGAACTCCACAGCGACGCTACTCTCTAAGCTCGCTGAGTGGTCGTAAGAGGGCTTTGTACCACATCTACAAAGCGGGAGGGTTGTTTATTGGAGCCTTTTCTACTGATTTTATCTAGGTAAGAAGCGTACCATTGAGGTAAGAAGCACGATATTGTCAGTGGATGGATATACGGTTTCTATACAAAGAAAATTGGAACTCAAACTAGACTGGAATCGAAACGAAATGCTTGACCTAACGCTTGAGAACGAACGCCTGACGGCAGACTGCGGAGACTGCGATGAGCAGTTCAGCAGCATTGTCGCCGCGTCGTTGGAACAGATGCTCGACTTCGCTTAGAAGCCGCCTGTTACCAAGCTGTAGCTTCGATACGCGAATCGGTTGATGCGTATGAAGCGAAGTTCAAGAAGGTAGAGATATCTCCCTCAATCTTATCTTCATTATCGCTAGCAAGATCCATAGCAATCCTTGCATCAAAGATTGCTCCGTTTTCTGAAACCCAAGCTTCAAGTTCTTCCATATCAATATTGGCAGGTACGAATGTGCAATACGAGTTGGTGTAGCGTGGTGTCTCCCATTCGTCATCGCCGCCCGGTTCGCTTCCTTCAACTAGACCCGGCTTGACGAAAACATCCGCACGCGCCAAGGGCATGTCCTCACCATCATCCGAGAAATCACCGTCGTAGCCCTCACCGATGTAAGTGAGTCGAACCTGAACGTGATTACCACGGAAGATCGCGTCACCGCCGTCAATGATTCCACCACTCTCGTTGCGGTTTAGCTCTACGGGCTTTGCTGCCACTGGCGCTACAGAAGATACTCTGGCAGCGCCGGGAACGTCAGCCGTCTTCTTGTGAACCGTGGTCTGCTTACCGTTCTTGTCGATTATCGGTGTGGGAATTTTGTCGGACATTATTCAACCTCCGCAGCGGCTATCATGTTGGCTCTCGCTTCATCCGAGATGATCAGGTAGTCCAATCCCTCCTTGCGGTACTGCTCGTTCTCGGCATCGATGTTTGCGGCGAGAACCTCAGCACGCGGAGCGCCTATCTTGTCAGCGTGCTTTTCTATTGCGGTTGCCCAACGCATGTATTCGAGAAGAATATCGCCTTCCTCGCTGTAGCCATCTGTGACTTCAGAGCCATTGAATTTCTGCGCGAAGTTGTGAAGGTCTTTTACATCCTGTCGCCAGTCTGATCCGGAGCCGCTTTCCCAGTTGGCGGGGTCATATAGATTCGAGCCGCCGTTGCCATCATTACGTACATTCAGGATGTGTTTGCCGTCCTTGTACAGCTTGACGTTGAAAGCTTGACCTTCACGCCCCTGAATCCCCTTATAAGCTTTTAGCTCATATCCACCGACTCGACCAGCAGGACGCTTGGCAGCGGTCTTGGCGGGAGCACCTGATGGCAGTTTGCGACTAGAAGCCGGAGCAGACTTCGCGTTATTCACGCGAACTGTGGTCGCCTTGCCGTTCTTATCGACTATTGGCTTGGGGGTGAGGTGGTCTGACATTTCATTCTCCTAGAATGGGTGATGTATTTGGCTACATCACCCATTCTATCGGAGTGTTACGACAGGCGTATCAAGCCTTTACAATCTCATTGCTTTCTTCCGGCAGGAAGCGAAGGTCGCGGATATCATCAGGGAACTCCACCTTGGCGACATTGGTGAGAAGCAACTGAGCGCCCTTGTAAGCCTCTGCAACAGTGAGGTTGTAAGGTGCGTTCCCCGTCTCCACAAGTCGCATAACGAGCCAGCGGAGAGTGTCCTCCTTCTTCACACGGTCGCGGTTGTAACCGTACTTCTGGGTCGCCTCGGGGTAGGGGAACTTAACCGACTTGCGCTTTCCCTCGCGGTACTCATCCCACATCGTGTCATCACCGAAGTCCTCGATGAAACGAGCGTACATCTTCTTCTCGTACTCATCGAACCATGCAGACTCAATGCCATTGAGAAGTCGGTCGGCTTTAGCGTCAAGGTAGGCAAACTCAATCGAGCGCTTCTTGTACTTGTCAGCGAAAGCGCGCTCCTGAGCAATCAACTCATCATCCTTCCAAACGATTGCGTTGCGCTCGTTCGACTCGTCCCACGGTGCTGCAAGGTCGCCAGAGTCCTTGGTGGGGTCGATGAAGTTGTTGTGCTTGGCGCGCCACCACCCGTTAGTGCTGTGAACGTAGTAACGATCACCATTACGACCGGCTGCAAGCGTGGCGACACCATTCTTCTTGTTGATGTGAATGGTATGCTCCTGACTCGTAAGGCTGGCGATACCAGAAGAGAGTCGGATGGGAGATTCGATATCCACGTCCTCATGCTCGGTAGTAACCTCGATGGATGCATAGTCGCGGTTCCAACCGGTGCCGAAATCGCTGACGGTGATGATGACCGGGTTCTTCCCGAGGTGCTCAGAGATGTAGCCGCGAGCCTCTTCAACGAATCCAATGTAATCAGTCTCGGCAAGGAAGTGATCAGCGTTTGCTCCGATGTTCCATGTCTCCCACTGAGGCGTGTTGTAAAGTGCGGTAAGGCGAGCGCTCTGGCTCTTGGTGATAACCGACCAGCGCTGATCGCCCTTGACGATACCGGTCTTGGTGAGGTCGATGCGGCGGACAAAAACGTTGTCGCTAGAACGGTAAGGAGCCACCTCGTAAATCTCGGGGATGAACACAACATAGTTGGTGTTCCCGCGAAGGATAGCCATAGCGTCAGGGTAAGCAGCGCGGAACTTCTCTACCACCACATCATCGTTAGAGCCGGAGTTGCGTCGCTTTGCCTCAGCGAGAATCACGCGAGCAGCCTTCGCCTCGGACTCCTGATCACCGATGAACGCCCTGTTCCACTTGTGAGCGGTCTTCCACCAGAAGATAAGGTCGTCAACGGAGTCTGCGTATCCAGCCTTCTCCAACTCGCCAGCAAGCAGTGCGCGGAACGGTGCCTCCTGCTCAATCTCTTCACGCTTGAAGGCGATTGCCGCATTCAGCACGGGGAACATGTCCGTGTAGTTGTGTCGCTGGCTACGAGCGCCGAGGTAGCTCTCCATCTCGGCAATCGTTACGTGGTCGATAGCGATGTACTCAAGATCAGAGGAATAGAAAGAGTATGAAGCACTTGTCTTTGCCGTGTGAGGCTCGTCGTAGTAGCTCGCACCCCACACTGTGTCGGTGCGAGGGTACTTGATAACCCAGCGCATACCCGACTTCTCCTTGATGGTGTAGGGAACGTGACGGAAAGGCGAGGAAGCGTTCTGCGGGGTAATGCAGTGGTGATCCTTGGTGTTGTAGTTCACCTTTCCGAGGATTACGCGGGTACCAACGGAAGCCTTGGCGTTCTTCTCGGTAAGCCATTCACGGAAGGGCTTCATGTTCGAATCGATAGCAAGCTCGGCATCGGTGATAACTCGGACAAAGCCGTCATCGTAGTAGTGGTTGTCGATAACAGACAGCCCCTCAACCGGAAGAGGGCGGAAAACGTCAGTGCGGTCAACAAGACCCTGCAAGATAAGCGCGATTTTCATGTAGTGTCGGGTCTTTGCGTCGGCACTCTGCTCGGCGCGGAGCCAGTCATTAGTACCCGGCTTGATAGCCTCGCTGGGGCGACCAAATCGCTCACCCGTCTCGAAGAGCTTGGTGAACTCGTTAGAGGTTGGAACGAGGTTAGTCCCAACCTCAAACTCCGTTACCATGCGGTAGAGGTTTTCGCCGTTGCGGATAAGCCACCAAGTCTCCTTGTTGGCTCCGTTCATGGCGATAGCCTGCCACGGGTCTTTGTAGTCTTTCTCGGAGGCGCGCACGCGAAGAACCACGACAGACTTCTCTTCGGGGATG